>Ga0209331_1000925_pt1 | contig 10067 bp, 13 predicted proteins | sample JacPinW_OM3H0_M3_FD_187971 | JGI IMG/M metagenome (GOLD analysis project Ga0209331, IMG submission 187971) | Forest soil microbial communities from Algoma, Ontario, Canada - Jack Pine, Ontario site 1_JW_OM3H0_M3 (SPAdes) (version 2) | ecosystem: Environmental > Terrestrial > Soil > Boreal... | reverse complement strand
AATCGTCCCGCCGGCCAGGTCCCTCCGGCGTGAAGACGCAGGCCATCTCCTTCTTCGAGCCAATAATGAACCCGATGCCAGCCGAGACGTCGCAGGTCAGAAGTCCAGCCCTGATCCTCTGTGCTGATGTTCGGTCGATCGTGGCCATGGCCAGCACGAGCGCCAGAACCGTTGTGCCATAGCGTAGCATCAATGCCTCACGACTCTGCAATCCTTTGCTGTTCCTATAAAACCCTGAATTTGTCAGGCGTAGGCTTTGTTGGCGCGCTCTCGATGTGGCGCATGTCGCCATGGTGTACGATCGCCGTGTGACCGTTGTCCCAGACGATCGTGACCGCGTCCCAACTTGTTGTGCGGATGATGCCACTATCAGCTACGTTCCCCTGCCAGTAAACACGGGTGCCCTTCCTCAGAGCCCTGGATTCGGCAGCGGTCATTATTCCGTCCCCTCACGCTCGATGCTGCGGTTGCAAGCAGGCGTTGGGTACGCCTCGTGCTATGGGACGAGGGCCGCGGCGTCTCATTTCATTTCGTGCTATGAGTGACTGCACCCTGCGCGCACGTGACGAGAGCAGCTAGTTCTGGCTACTGGGACGCGTCGCGCTCGGATGATCTAGCCCTTCGCTCCGTTCGACTTCATGCGCCAAAGCTGAAAACCCTGCGTGTCAATCGCCCGTTCAATTTGCTGCCGCGAAAGTCGGTGAGGGGGAGCCTTATCAGCACCGACAACGCCGATCGCATGCCAAGGACGAAATTGATCCGGCAGCTTGCTTCCGGTCACGTCCGCTGCGAAAGCTCGCAGTTCACTCTTCGCATCTGACTTGAAGATGTAAAGTCGCATGACCTCACCTATCGCCGTAGAATAGTGCCCGCTCGTACGAGTCGCTGCGGCGGTTCTATCACTGGGAAATCAAAACTGGGTCGATACTAGGTGGATTGGGATGTAAGACCATCGCAACCATCACATCGGTACGCGGACGACGGTGATCCACTGGTGACCGCACGCACGGCATAACCAGTGATGGTGAATCGCTCCTTCACCGCGGTACTCGGATGAGAGCGGGGCGATTGGGGCGGGCCGATTGCAATCCGGACAGAGGCCGCTGTCGGCAATATCGGGGTTCTTTAGCACTGCCGCAATGGTGGCCCTCGATCGCGATTGCCAGCGACGCTCGATATTGCGGGCGATGTCGAGAGGGCAGGTCTGAGCCACGGCAAGCTCCTCGCTTAGTTACGGCGGGAGCACGACGTATCTCTCAGTCATCGGTGCCTGAATGAACTGCCGATGATTACCAGTATGGGGGCTCGCCGGTCAAATAGCCAGCTCTTTCTGCGCGCTCCCTGCGTTCTAAGACTGGCTCACGGATCGCTGCTGCACGCCAGCGCTCATCGAACCGGACGTGCGGATTTCCCGCATCCGGCTCTCCAAACGATTTCCCGTGGATTTCGGAAAACCAGCTCGGCGCGGTGGATATTTTGATCGCGGCAACCGCGAAGCCAGCTCATTCGCGCAGCTCGCCGCGTTTGGCCAGGGTGCGGTCAACCGTCATTCGTCGTCCTTTTTATCATTCGGGACAGGATCGTCCGCAGTGCGTTCGGCTTTGCGCTGCGCAGCCTTCTCCTCCTTCTTACGCTGTTTTTCCTCATTGCGTGCGCGAGCTGCCCGCTGTCGTTCGGCGCGATCTCTACCGTAATTTGGCTTAAATGCCATTAGGCCCTCCTATCGTTCCTGTTGATCCAAGGCCGTATGATCCATAATTAGGATCTCATCGAAAATTTCTATACGATTGCAGCCTTAAATGGAGCTTCGATTATGGAGACCGACGTCGATGTTAGCTCCGACGGGCGGTCGTGAGGAGAAGGTTGAACATGGCGCGGAAGCCGGGAACCCGTGCAGCTGCTGAATTTGTGCTGTTTGATGTCTTTTACGAAGATGGCTCGCAGAGGTCCAATCGCAGGGTACCGACCACAATGGTGGTTGGACCAGAAGGTGACGCTTCGGCTAGAGACTTCATCGCTGAGCAGGATCAATTGATCGCACGCAAGTCCGGGCTTCCCGCATTGGCCATCAAAAGTATACGCCGGTCCGCCAGAAAGGGTTAAGATCTAACCTCCGAAAGGGTGTCCCCATGGGCCTGAGGTTTCCGAACCAAAACCGCTTTTATGACGCTACGCGGCGGGCCGTGCGGTTTTGGGGACACGACAGCGCAATGGAGGCCAGCTTCTTCGTGACCGAGGATGCCTTGAAGCGGGTTCAACCCAACGTGCGCCTCGACGAGGCTAGCCTGCTCGGCGCCTTCGACGCGAATCGGGATGTCATCCATGCCGCGGCAGCGAAGGTGTATGCACGGGGCCGCAAAGGCTCCTATGATGTGGTCAGCACTGACTTCTGAGCGCCGGATGCTTACCCCTCTAAGCAACTCGGCCATGCCAGGGTCGGGCAAGCCGCACCAGTTGCGACGCCTTGAAACGAACACATCTGTGTCCCACATAAGGGGTCACTGCAAGCCGCGTGCATTCATTCCACAAACGGTGTGTCTGGCCTGCTTTTAGTTTCAGTGACCGCTCGAATCACGCGAGAGCTGTCATCCACCCATGCTGCGATACGGATCCGAGCAGGCGCATTGCGCGCGGAAGCCGATTGCGTCGCCCAACGAAAGATTCCGTATTGACTTCGTTTCAGGATTTTGGTCTTGCGCTGCCGATCGCGCGCGCTGTTGCAGAAGAGAAATACATCGCCCCCACTCCGGTTCAGGCGCAGACAATTCCAATTGTTTTATCGCGCCGCGACGTGATCGGGATCGCCCAGACAGGCACTGGAAAAACTGCAGCATTCGCATTGCCGATTCTGCATCATGTTTTCGCAGATCGGCGGCGCATCGAGCGCAAGTGCTGCCGAGTGCTGGTACTCAGCCCAACACGCGAGCTGTCCGCGCAAATTCTCGACAGCTTTCGCGCCTACGGCCGCCATCTTGGCATCACTGCCGCGTTGGCAATCGGCGGTGTGCCTGTGGGCGGGCAGGCGCGAGCGCTCCTCGGCGGTGTTGAAGTCCTCGTCGCAACCCCCGGACGCCTGCTGGATCTTGTAAGAGGCAATGCGCTGCGTCTCGCCCAGGTCGAATTTTTCGTGCTCGACGAAGCGGATCGAATGCTCGACATGGGCTTTATCCACGATATCCGCAAGATCGTCGCAAAGCTGCCCGCCCATCGGCAGACGCTGCTATTTTCCGCTACGATGCCGCAGGCGATTGCGGAGCTCGCGGGTGCCATGCTGCGCGATCCAGTGAAGATAGCTGTAACACCAGTCGGCTCGACCGTCGCCCGCGTCAAGCAGCGCGTTCTTCGGGTTGATCGCGCGGCCAAATCAGGAGTTCTTGCGGATATATTGGAGGGCGAATCAATTGAGCGTGCCCTCGTATTCACCCGCACCAAACGCGGAGCTGACAGGGTTGTGCGGAGTCTTGCGAACGCCGGCATCGCTGCGCAAGCGATTCATGGCAACAAATCACAGGGCCAGCGGGATCGAGCACTCGCTGCGTTCCGCAAAGGCGAGGTACGCACGCTTATTGCTACCGACATTGCCGCGCGCGGGATCGATGTCGACGGCATCAGTCACGTGGTCAACTTTGACCTTCCCAACGTGCCGGAAACCTATGTGCACCGGATAGGCCGCACGGCGCGAGCGGGCGCGAGCGGTATCGCTATCTCTTTGTGTGACGACGATGAGGCCGCACTCCTGCGCGGTATCGAGAAACTGATCTGCATCTCTCTTCCGGTGAACGACCATCCTTCCACGGCGCGACAGCGGCGGGGGTCAGCCCAGGACAGCCGCTCGCCTCGTCCGGCTAGACGCGAGCAGGGCCGCAATTGGGCTCGCAACGATGCATTCGACGGCAAAAAACGGCAGGAGCATTTAGGAAACGATCCGAAAGGGCTTCCCGCATTCCTGCTTCGCAAGCCCAGGATGGAGACTGTCCGGGGACGAGGTGATGCAAGGCATTTCCGGGCGAGCGGGCGGTTTGAGTGACAATGAGGAGATCAGTGTGATGGCAGTGAGACTGACCAGGAAAAACGAGCCTGACGATCCTAAGCAACCAGCCCCTTCACAGCACAAGCAGGCCGAGGGTCGATTTCGGCTTCGAGTTGATCGACAGACCAAGGCCACTTACGCCACGCTTGAAGCTGCCGAGGCGGCTGGCCTCGCAATAAAAAAGAGTCATCCGATCGTACAGGTAGCGGTGTATGATCATTTGGAGGATATCGACAATATTATCCAAACACCGGAGGCTTGACGTGCTGCGCCGCATGTTTGCGCTGAACGCCAGAGCCAAAATCGCTACAAAGATTAAGGAACCGTTCGATGTCGAAGGAATCAGAGGAAAAGAAGCAGGACCGGGCTAAAGAAGGTGCGCAGGCGTGGGCAGAATATCAGGCCCAGCGTCGCGCCACCCAAGAAAAAACCGCCCGCTTACGAGCACTTCGATTGGCGAGGGACGCGGCGAACGCCAACGTCGCGACTATCGATAAAATAAAGAAGAAGTAGAAGGCGCGGCACTCTTTGCCCAGAACTAGCGCTTGCGGTTTTGCATTCGAACGCATATACGGGTTCATCGAGTTTCGGCCGAACGACTTGGCCTAGCGCGCGCACAGCGCGCCTGACTGACGACCTCCCCAAAATTCGACAATCAGCGGCCGAGCGCCCGTGCTTCGCTGTCGTACACTCATTCTGAAAGAAGAGACACATGATGCAAGGAACCGTGAAATGGTTCAACGGCCAGAAAGGCTTCGGCTTCATTCAACCTGATGATGGCAGCAAGGACGTGTTCGTGCACATCAGCGCGGTTGAGCGCGCCGGCATGTATGGCCTTAATGAAGGACAGAAGGTTTCGTTCGAAGTCGTGGCCGATCGAAGGACGGGAAAGTCCTCGGCACAAAATTTGGCCGCCCTCTGACAAGCGCCCGTGCCGTAGCTTTTTGACCACGGATGTACTGGCAAATGTTATGGTTCTGAGCGCCGCGTCCGGTTGTTGATGCGAGACCAATTAGCCGGCCAAGCCCCAGCCCGCTCTTAGGTATCACGGCGATGTCTTCTGGCAGCCGATATCCCAAGGCGCCCACTGCGTCCGGCCAAGCCCGGGCGCAGTCAGGAGTGTCGGCGAGTCGTTGCTTCCTGCTCGTCCTGATAAAGCCCTCACACTATGATGATGAAGGATATGTGATCCGCTGGTGGCGCGCGATGATCCCATCCAATTCGCTCGCTGCCATGTATGCAATTGCCGACGATTGCGCCAAGCGGCACGTCCTCGGGCCCGACGTTGCCATTGCTATTGAAGCAATTGACGAGACGAACACGCGCGTCGACGTGACTGCGCTGCTCGCCCGGTTCCGGGACCACCATAACTTCGGGCTCGTAGCGCTGATCGGCGTTCAGTCGAACCAGTATCCCCGCGCCCTGGACATAGCACGGCCATTCAAAGCGGCAGGAATTTCAGTCGTGATGGGTGGCTTTCACGTTTCGGGGTGCCTAGCGATGCTGGATGGCCACGCCGGCGACCTGGACAGTTGCCGGAACCTCGGGGTCGCCATGTTCGCGGGCGAGGCCGAAGGCCGGTTCGGGGCTGTGATACGCGACGCGGCAGAGGGTCGCCTCGCCGCGGAATACAATTTCCTGCAGGAGCTCCCCTCGCTGCAAGGCACGCCGGTGCCATTTCTCCCGAAGCGGCATGTGACTCGGACCCTCGGGCTGAGCACCAGTTTCGACGCGGGTCGCGGTTGTCCGTATCAATGCTCATTCTGCACCATCATCAACGTGCAGGGTCGCAAGTCGCGCTTTCGTTCAGCGGATGACGTTGAGGATCTCGTTCGTCTCAATTGGGCTCACGGCATTCACAAGTTTTTCATCACCGACGACAATTTTGCGCGCAACAGAGAGTGGGAGGCGATCTTCGACCGGTTGATTGAGTTGCGCGAGCAGGCGGGGATTCCGCTTGGCCTGATGATTCAGGTGGATACCTTGTGTCACAAGCTCCCGAATTTCGTGGAGAAGGCGAAACGAGCCGGTGTTACACGGGTCTTTATCGGATTGGAGAATATCAATCCGGACAATCTTGCCGCGGCGAAGAAGCGCCAGAACAGAATCACCGAGTACCGGCGGATGCTGCTTGCCTGGAAGGCGCAGGGCATCATCACGCTTGCTGGGTATATCCTCGGCTTTCCCGCAGACACGCCGCAGACAATCAGGCGCGATATTGCGATCATCCAGAAGGAGCTGCCGGTCGACGTTCTTGAATTCTTCTGCCTGACACCGCTCCCGGGCTCGGAGGATCATCAGGCGCTCTGGAACAAGGGCGTCGCGATGGAGGCAGACCTCAACAGGTACGACGTCGAGCATGTCTGTACCGCGCATCCCAAAATGAGCGAGCACGAGTGGGAGGCGATCTATCGCGAAGCTTGGTCACTCTATTACACGCCGCAACATATGCGGACTCTGCTGCGTCGCATGGCGACAACGGGGGAGCCGCTGGGCAGCTTGGTAAAAGTGCTGCTCACATTCGCGACTACGGTGCGGCTCGAAAATGTACACCCGCTTCAGGCGGGCATCCTCCGCCTGCGGCATCCGTCAGAGCGCAGGCCCGGCTTGCCGCGAGAGCATCCCTTGATGTTCTGGCCTCGTTTGCTCTGGGAAACATTGAGCAAGCACGCCATCCTCGCCGCTACGATCGGCCGTCTGCTGCTGATGAAGGTCGTGATAGAACGTGATCCCGACGCGCGGGCTTACCGAGATCAGGCGCTTGAGCCGGTCCGCGACGACGACGATGCGTCCCTGGACCTCCTCACCCGGACGACTGGTGCGCTCGCGGCTGTCGCGCATGAGAAAAAAATTGCCGAGTTAACCGGTAACGGCCGAGTTCATCGACTGAATGAATATGCTGAGCATGGCGTGCAGTTACATAGGTCGAGCTTTTCCCCGCAGGACATGCCATAAAGTAAGGACCTAGCGTCCGAACCGGCTCGACGGGAACAAACGACAGACCAGCCAGGCGGCTCCGGCTCCTGGTCATTAGCTATACGGCGGAACTAATCTTCGGCACCACTCGCCCAACAGGCGCTCCTCAGCGCAGCCAGGAGATTTGTGACAAGCAAAACCAAGGTGAAGCTGCAGAAGGAACAGGTCCGGGAGGAGGATCCCGCGTCCCTGCCGGACCGTCCCTTGCTTGACCTGCCGGACGCGGCGGTCGAAGCGCTGATCCACGGCGCCAAAAAACGCGGCTATGTTACTCATGATCAGATCAATGCGCTCTCCAAGGGGCTCAATTCCGAACAGATCGAGGACATTCTAGCTAGGTTCAGCGGGCTGGGAGTCAGCATCGTAGAGCCTGACGCGGCGGGCGAGGACGAGGATCGGGACAGAGAGCCGGAAGAGGAGACTGAAAGCGAGAGCGAGAGCGTAGAGCTGGTCGAGGTCGGGCAAAAGCTGCCCATCAAATCCAATATCACGGGGCCGATCGAGCGCGCCGATAATCCCGTGCGCATGTATTTGCGCGAAATGGGCACGGTGGACCTGCTATCGCGCGAAGGCGAGATTGCCGTGGCCAAGCGGATCGAGTCAGGCCGCGCGGCCATGATCGCTGGTTTGTGCGAGAGCCCCCTTACCTTCCAGGCCATTGTCATCTGGCGCGACGAGCTTAACGAAGGAAAGGCCCTCCTTCGCGACATCATCGATCTCGAAGCGACTTACATTGGCCCTGATGCGAAGCCCTTTCCAACCACCATCCTCGGGGCAGCCGGCGAGCTGATCCCGGCACCGTCGCTGGTGCCCGGGGCACACGTGCCGGCAGCCGCGCATGCAGCGCTGCGGACAACAGGTGGTGCCGCTCCGGTGACGACGATGCCTGCGTCTGCGAGTGGCAACATAGAAACCGAAACCGACGAGAGCGCCGAAAGTGAACGCGAATTCGACGACGAAATCCCAGCGTCCCTCTCGCTCGCCGCCATCGAGGCCGAGCTCAAGCCCAAAGTCCTGGCGAGCTTTGACAAAGTCGCAGACGCCTACAAACGGCTGCGCCGCCTGCAGGATCAAGACATCGAGCTCAAGATCAAGAACACCACCCTCTCGCCGGCGCAAGAACGCCGCTACAAGAAGCTTCAGAACGAGATCGTCACCGAGATAAAATCGTTGCGGCTGAGGCAGGCGCGCATCGATTCCCTGGTCGAGCAGCTCTACGACCTCAACAAACGGCTTGTTGCTCACGAGGTCAAATTGATGCGGCTCGCCGAGAGCCACGGCGTGGCGCGGGAGGAGTTCCTCAAGTGTTATCGGGGCTCCGAGCTCGATCCGCTCTGGCTCAACCGCACATCGAAGCTCTCCGCCAGTGGCTGGAGGAAGTTCGTCGCCAGGGACAAGGACAAGATCAGGCAGTACCGCTGCGACATACAGGCGCTCGCGGCACATACCGGCCTCGAGATCGTCGATCTCCGCAAGATCGTGCACATCGTGCAAAAGGGAGAGCGCGAAGCGCGCCAGGCCAAGAAGGAGATGGTGGAGGCCAATCTGCGCCTCGTCATCTCGATCGCCAAAAAATACGCCAATCGCGGGCTGCAGTTCCTAGACCTGATCCAGGAGGGCAATATCGGTTTGATGAAGGCGGTCGATAAATTCGAGTATCGGCGTGGCTACAAATTCGCCACTTACGCCACTTGGTGGATTCGCCAAGCCGTCAGCCGCGCGATCACCGATCAGGCGCGCACCATTCGCATCCCGCTCCACATGATCGATGTGGGCAATAAGATTATTCGTACATCGCGAAAACTGCTCAATGAGATCGGCCGCGAGCCGACACCCGAAGAGCTTGCCGAAAAGCTCGCCATCCCGCTGGAGAAGGTGCGCAAAGTCCTCAAACTCGTCAGGGAGCCGCTCTCCATCGAGACTCCGATCGGCGACGAGGAGGATGGCCGCCTTGGCGATCTCATCGAGGACAAGGAAGCAATCCAGCCGATCGACGCCGCCATGCAGGCGGAGCTTCGCGAAGCCACCGCACGCGCGCTCGCCTCGCTTACTGCACGCGAAGAGCGGGTGCTGCGCATGCGCTTTGGCATCGGCATGAACAACGAGCACACGCTGGGGGAGGTGGGCCAGCAGTTCTCTGTCACCCGCGAGCGCATCCGCCAGATCGAAGCCAAGGCTATAAGGAAGCTGAAGCACCCGAGCCGGTCACGGATCCTCAGAAGCTTCCTTGATCAGTAAAGCGGTATGCGTTTTCTTTGTTTGAGCCAAAACATCGTGATATTTCCTTTTTTCATGGGACTCCGCTCCTCCTCTTCCGGTTAATATGCTGGCGAAGAACGTCGCCATAACTGGCATTCTTCAACCTTTAAAGACTTCCCGTCGATGATAGGCGAGGAAATGCGGATGCGGGCGAAGATCGACACGCTCTGGACCACGAAGACGTCCGCCGGGGTTAATAAGCCGAGCCACAGTGTCTGGCACGCCGTTACGGGCCACCAAAATCGACAAGTCGTCGTCGATCGAGATCAAGCCTCGATCGAACATCCAATGCATCGTGCTGCACAACGCGATCCCATTTCGCACAGAGTCCGGGCCACGATCGGCGACTGGTCGGATGTGCGCAGCTTGGACCTCCGAACGACCTCCACCATCGATGATCTTGAAGCCAGTGACTCCACAGGTGTCTTGATAGGCTGTCTTGACAGCCACAGCGAATGCAGCATCGCGAAAAGGTCGACCTACGAGCCGCTCAACGATCGGCCGATCGAATATCAAGAGTTTCTCGGAGAGACCGGGCCCAGCATTGTGACCCGCAGAATCAGGCTCTGCTGTAAGGACCGGTGCAAAGCCGGCCTGCAGAATGAAATCGTATTCGTGGTCGGGTAGACGGCGGACTGCATTCTGAGCCGTGCCGGCGTTTGTTGTTCCGTCCAGATTGCTGAGCTTGCTCTCGTAGTAATGGGGGCCTTCTTTGAAAGGCACCGCACGATCAAATTCGAGGTAGCCCTGAACGAAGGCGTAGAAGTGATCTGGTCGCGCTGGATCGGCCTCAATATGGTCG
>Ga0209331_1000924_pt1 | contig 10079 bp, 10 predicted proteins | sample JacPinW_OM3H0_M3_FD_187971 | JGI IMG/M metagenome (GOLD analysis project Ga0209331, IMG submission 187971) | Forest soil microbial communities from Algoma, Ontario, Canada - Jack Pine, Ontario site 1_JW_OM3H0_M3 (SPAdes) (version 2) | ecosystem: Environmental > Terrestrial > Soil > Boreal... | reverse complement strand
GACGGGGCTTCGATTTACCGGCTTGAGCTACGCAAGACTTCGCCTGTGATATAGGCGCGCGCCTGCCAGTCTTCGCGCCGAAAGATAAGTTCCACCGCACCCGTCTCGTCTTGCCGAAAAAGTTTGATCCCCCGAGCACGCACGCGCTCGGCCCATTCATCGCTGACGTGTTCGTATTCGGGAAAATCGCGTGATGTCGCGACAATCAAGCGCGGCTGCGTCGCATCGAGAAAAACGTCGGAACCGGACTGTGTGGAGTGGTTTTGACCCTTCACCAAAATGTCGCTGCGCAAATCGACGTGCGAACTCATCAGGGACCGCTCGGTCGCTTCGCCACTATCGGACATCAGGAGGATGCGCGCCGAAGAGGTAATCAGATGAACAACCAAAGATTGCTCATCGGCTGTGCTGGCTGAGAATTCGCGTGGCGGGAATAAGATCTTCGCTATCACTTCATCGGACAGCCGGATTTCATCGCCCGCATTCAATAGCTGCGGTGCTAGTCCGAGCTCCCTGAACCGAGCGCGCAATCGCCGGTGTACACTTGATCGATCGGGCGAAGGATTGTCCATGAGGGTAGCGGGCTGCATTTCGGAGAGCAACGGCGCCGCGCCGCCAATGTGTTGCGAATCGCCGTGCGTAAGGAGCAAACCGCGAAGCCGATTCACTCCGGCAGCGTGCAGGTATGCGCGCAGCAAGCGCTCGTAATCACGTTCGCTTCCGCAATCGAATAACCAATCGCCCCCACCTGTCCGCGCATGCACGGCGGCCCCCGCGCCAGTATCGAGCACGTTGAGTTTTAAGACGGCTCGCTCGGGCCAGTGGGGATGTTCGAAATAATAATGACCGCCGGGAAATTGGGCAAAGAAGTGAACGATCGCCAGAACAAGCCGGGCCAGAAGCCAGTTCGCATTATTGAAGACAAGAGCACACCACGGCAGAAGCGGTGCGCAGGCAAGGGAAAGCAGCGCAATCGCAAGAACAAAAAAAGCGATTGGCACAACGACGAGATTTGCAAACAGAGAGATCGGCGTGACCAGATAAAAGTACCAGAGAAGCAACGCTAACGATCCGATCCAGGCTGCCAGCGAAACGGAAGCGCCACGACTCAAAGCGATCACGAAAGAATCGAAAATGCGGCGCGGTGTGCGGATTAAGCTTCGCGGCAGAAAAGGATCGGGCGCGGTCAATCGGCGTAGCAGCGCCGAGGCAGGATCGGCGAGTAAAATGATTGTGCCCACGACCGCGAAGGAAAGTTGAAATCCGGTCGAGAACAGCTCGTTCGTATTCCAGCTCAGAAGAAAGAAAGCGGCCGCCGCCAGGCTGTTCAGCGCAAGCACTTTTCGGTCGAAAAATAAACCGCCTAACAAAATCGAGCTCATGACCGCGGCCCGCACACTCGAAATGTGCAGCCCGGTGATCGCGGCATAAAAAAGAAGGAGCGGAATAATGAGTGCGGCCGCCCATCTGCGAGAAAGCTGAGCCACCGTCGTCAGCATCCACAAGAGCCGCGCCACAATCCCCACGTGCAATCCGGCGACAGCAAAAAGGTGTAGCGTGCCGGTTTGCTGAAATGGTTCCTCGATGTCTTCCGGAGTCTGATGGCGAAGGCCAAGGACGATCCCGCTCAAGAAGCTTTGCACATCAGGTGCGCCCTCCAAGCCGCGGCAAAGCGTTGTCTGCATCCACGCGCGCGACTTCTGCGCCACGCGCAAAACCGGATTTCCACCGCCGTGCCGAAGTATTACTCCATTTTCGGGATAGCGGACAAAGACGAGACGGCGGACATCACGCCGCCCGAGATACGAGCGCATGTCGAATTCCCCCGGGTTTCGCGGCGGCTCGATCGGCTCGGCAATTCCAAACAACCTCAGTTCGTCACCGAATTGCGGATTGCCACTCCAGCGAACGAATACCGTCGCAGTGGTTCGTTTGCGTCTTCCTTCCAACTCAATCGACTTGAGCTTGAGCAGAAAACTGGCGAACCCACTCGTTGCAATCTTTGGTTCACTAACGACAGACCCGATCACAGTAACGACTCGGGGACGCTCGCTCAGGCGCCACGCCAGCCACAACCCTTCACTCTCTTTTTGCTGAAAACTGTGGATTAGAAAAAACCCGGAACCGACAAGCAAGTAGGCCAAAAACAATCGTGACCATATCAACAGCGACACCGCTCCGATAACCGTCAGAATCGTCGCCGGAAGAAGCGCCAGTTGCGGGAGCGCAACGAAATCCGCGCAGATGATTCCCACCGCGGCGGCAATTGCGAGCCCGACAAACGGTTGGCGCGAGGCACTCAGCAACTTCATGAAGCCGACGGCCAGACCGCGAAGTGGCCCTCGTACTGTCCTTCTACGGGATGTACGCGGCCAAGTTCGACGTCACATCGATCGGCGCGATAATTCGAAATCCAGATGCGCACACTGCCCGCGCGCCGTATTTTTTCGCCTGCAGGATTTGTTTAGATCGCGAGCGTCAAGCCGGTGAAAAACACGAGCCTATATGAAGGGCGGATCAAAGCCCCGACGGGCGATTGGTTGCCGAGCATTTTTACCGGCGACTCACAGCACATCATTTTCGAGGGCTGACGCCGGGCTTGCTTTACACTATTCAAGTGCGCGCCCTCGGCGGCTCAACTGGCCAAAGCGATTGGAGCGATCCGAGCACGCACATGGTGATGTAGCGTGGAAGCCAGAATTTCGCCGGCCCGTCTCTTCAACGAACACCAACAAGATGTCGATCTTGCAATCGAAAGCGCTTTAAGAGACGCTCACCGGCGCCCTCGGCAATGACTGATCCACAGGTGCTGCAACTTCAACAAATTTTACAGGTGCCTTTTTGGCATCATGTCGACTTTTGGATCAGTACTGGTATCGGGATTATTGGGCTAGGCTTTACAATTTGGGCTGTCTTTGCGGCAACGGGTGCCAAACGAGCGGCTGTCGAAGCTGGACGAACCGTCAAAATCCAGACCGTTGCAATTGAGCTTATGGAAATTTCTCAAAAACTGGACAGTCTCGATTTGGAAATTATGTTCCCGGACGCTCGTGATTTCTTGAATGGTGTAAGTTCTAAATTACGGCGCCTTATAGCGCCATTCCAAAATTATCAGGACCTAGGTCCTGCGGTGGCTAACATCAGAGAGAGTTTAAGCAATGCGAAGACATCGCTCAATGCAGCCAGACCTCAACCAGGGGCCCCGCCCGCTCCAGTGGGTTCTGTCTATAACGCCATCGAGGCCGATCTCGCAACGATAAGTGGTTTTGTGGCGGATCTATTAGGTCTGATGGAAACAAGAGCGGTGAATATTCCTCAGGAAGCTCAACAAGAATGAACACAGCAGAATTGACCGCGTACATAGATCAGCTCAGGGCTGATACAAAGACTGGCAAACTGAAGTGGAAAAAATCCAATCCGACGACCTTCATCTTTAAGTCGGCCGGTGCTCAACTGAGTATTCAAAAAATACAGCAAACCAGACACGTAGCGGTAGTGGGGGGGGGAATCAGGCGAGAAACCGTGGAAAACTATGTGTTTCAAGCTTTTGAACTTCCGTCAGGCACGTTGAAGCTAACTATCAATACTACCGATAAGGATGCTGCGGCCGTCACAAATCCACTGAAAAATCTTTATGAAGCCATCACGGGTACTCTTGACCAAGAAGGCCTAGACTTTTTGAAACACGTCATTGAAGGAGCCTAGTTCCTTAATACCGACATCATAATTTATTTGCGAGCTCACTGCGTGAGCTTTTTTGCATAGCGTCTTCGCGCGCCCTATTTTCCCGCGTGCACGATCTGTTTAGTGAACAGGAGGAAGATGTCGATCTTTCGAAGGTCGAAAGCGGCGCACCGCTGGCCACACGGATGCGACCGCGCACACTCGAAGAGTTCGTCGGTCAGGAACATATTCTTGCGCCAGGAAAATTACTTCGGCGTGCTATCGAAGCCGATCGATTGCCATCGGTGATTTTTTCCGGTCCGCCCGGGACCGGCAAAACCACTCTCGCCTACGTCATCGCGGAGCTGACGCATTCCAAATTCATTCGGCTCAGTGGTGTCGAAAGTAATGTGGCCGAGATGCGTCGCGTCATCGCTTCGGCCACCAATCGGCGCCGGACATCAGGAAAAAAAACCATCGTTTTCATCGATGAGATCCATCACTTCAACAAAGCGCAGCAGGACATTTTGTTGCCCGATGTCGAAAGCGGAACTCTGCGTTTGATCGGCGCGACCACGTACAATCCGTTTTTCTACGTCAACAGCGCTCTAGTTTCGCGTTCGCAGGTTTTTCAGCTCGAGCCGCTCCGGGTCGAGCAACTCGAAGACTTGATCGATCGCGCGCTGGCGGACAAAGAACGCGGTCTCGGCAATCACAAGGTCAAGATCGACAAGAACGCGAGAAAACATCTGGCCAAGTTGAGCGACGGTGATGCGCGCAAAGCGCTAAATGCTCTCGAGATCGGCGTCCTGACTACGCCGCCGGATGCGAAAGGCGTGATTCATTTCACTCTCCCGGTCGCGGAGGAAAGCATTCAGCAAAAGGCGATCGTTTACGACAAAAAGGGCGATGCGCATTACGACACGATCAGCGCGTTCATCAAAAGCATGCGCGCATCTGACGAACAAGGCGCGATGTATTGGCTCGCGAAAATGTTGCACGCCGGCGAGGATTTTCGCTTCATCGCGCGGCGCATCGTCATTTTCGCGAGCGAGGACGTCGGCCTCGCCGATCCGCAAGCGTTGCCGCTCGCCATCGCAACGCAACAAGCGGTCGAATTTGTCGGACTGCCGGAAGCGCGCATTCCTCTCGCGCACGCCACCGCTTACATGTGCCGCGCGAAGAAAAGTCGCGAAGCCTACGAAGCGCTCGGCAAAGCGACCGAAGAAATCGAATCCGAACACACCGAGCGCGTGCCGGAGCACCTTAAGAACAAACATTTCCCGGTCAACCCGGAAAGCTGAGCTGTGGCTAACGAGTTGGTGCAGCGGTTGCATCCGCGGCTTTCGCAGTGGTTCACCGCCACGTTCGGTGAATTTAGGCCGCCCGCAGGCCCGTCGGTTTTCTCAAACGCCGCCGACTTCGTCGCGGTTTGGGGAGAATTTGATAACAGGCACTCATCAAGTTGCGGGTTGGAAAATCTTCATCCAAAGAGAAGAGGGTGGATCTTGCGATCCACCCTCCGACCTAACCGTCCGCAGGTGCTTCTCCTTAGCTCTTGCTCTGCGAAACGACTTCGTTCAATTTGAAAATCGGCAGGAACATCGCGATCACGATTCCGCCGACGATGACGCCGAGGAACACGATCAGCATCGGCTCGATCAGTGAAGTGAGCGCATCGAGCATGGCCTCGATTTCTTCGTCCCAGAAATCGGCCATCTTCTCGAGCATGGTGTCGATCTTGCCCGTGGCTTCGCCGGCCGCGACCATTCGCAATAGCATCGGCGGGAAAACTTTCTTTTTGCCCAACGCAACCGACAGGTTGTCGCCTTTTTCAACGTCTTCGCTGACCGATCGAATACTGGTCTCGACAACGTGATTGCCAGATGTGCCACCGACAATGTCGAGTACCTCCAGGATCGGCACGCCGCTGCGAATGAGCTGCGCAAACGTACGCGAAAAGCGCGACATGCAAATCTTGTGCACGAGCGGTCCGAAAACCGGCAGTTTGAGTTTCCATTTATCGGTCAACTGCTTGCCCCGTTTCGAGTGCATGAAATAGCGGATGGCAAAGATGCCCGCGACAATCACTCCAGCGAGGTAATACCAATTCCCTCGAACAAAATCGCTGATGTCGATGAGGAATTGCGTCGGAGCAGGCAACTTCGCGCCGAAATCCTTGAAAATTTCGCCAAAGATTGGAACGACGCGAACGATCAAGAAAGTGGTAATGGCAAAAGCGATGCAAAGCACGATGACCGGGTAGGTCATGGCTGATTTAATTTTCTTGCGCAGACGCGCACTGGCTTCCAAGAAGCCAGCTAGACGGTCCAAAATCTCAGCGAGTAAACCGCCAGCCTCACCCGCTTTCACCATGCTGACGAAGAGCCGATTGAAAACGCGAGGGTGTTTCGCGATCGATTCGTGAAAGGTTTCGCCACCTTGCACGCGCGTCGTGATGTCGCTGATGATGAAGCGCAGGTTGCGTTGCCGTTTCGGGTCGCACTGCTCGTAGAGAGCGGTCAAGGCTTGGACGAGCGAAATTCCCGCCTCGATCATGGTCGCGAGTTGGCGGGTAAATAGAACAACGTCCGTCTCTTTGGCCGTCCAATTCTTTTTGCGTGAGCGGCTGGCCTCGGACTTCTTTTGGAGAGAGAGCACCATGAGGCCGCGGCTCATGAGACTGGTGACGGCGTTGTCTTCGTTGAGGGCATCCTGAATACCCGAAACGATGCGACCGGAGGTGTCGCGAGCTTGATAGGAGAAGGTAATCATAGTTATGGTAATTATAATCCGTATAGCAGTTAGGATGCCACCGCCTCCCCTTGTTCTTCGGCAGCCCTTGCGCCAGACTCCGCCGAATGCATCTCGCCGAGGAACTTTGCCAGGTCGCCAGCGACCTTTTTTTCTGGCAAGCCTACGATCCAAAGGTCAAGGCCGACCTCTTTTCTACCGCTATTCTCACGTCATCTGGGATCCTGATTGTCGATCCTATCCCTGTAGGCGAGACCGCCCTCAATGAACTCGTCCGCACCGCGCCCGTGATTGGCATCGTTATAACCAGTTCCAATCACACCCGCGCATCGCAGGAATTTTCGACTCGCTTTTCGGCGCCACTTTTTGCCCACCGGAATAGCTTGCCGGAAGAGGCTTCGTTTACGGCGCTAACCGATGGCGACAAGATTTGCGGCGTTCTGGACGTAATCGAGCTTCATGGCGCCGCACCCGGCGAAATCGCCCTTCATTTTCCACCGAACGACGGCACGCTCGTTGTCGGCGACGCGCTGATCAATTTCGGGCCGCTCGGTTTCTCTTTGTTGCCAAAGAAATATTGCTCGGACGAAAAGGCAATGCGGCGATCGCTGCGAAAGCTTCTCCCTCACAAGTCGCAGCGAATGCTTTTTGCCCACGGCACTGCCATCTTGTCGGGCGCAACCGCCCGATTGCATCGACTGCTCGATGTCGATCTTCGCGGCAATCCTTCGTGAGGTCAGAACATCCAACTGTCGTAGCGGAGAGCGGGGCCAAAGCGCCGTTCGCTCGATTCCTGCATCTGATTCGATTCTCTCATACAATCTTCGCCCTCCCCTTCGCGCTCGGGGCGCTGGTGGTAGCAGCGAACGGTCTGCCTTCGCTCCGCATGCTGCTCTTGGTTTTGCTCTGCATGATCTTCGCGCGCACGGCCGCCATGTTATTCAACCGCCTCGTCGATTGGTCCCTCGATCAGCGGAATCCGCGCACCGCTTCCCGCCATCTTCTCATTCAAAAATCGGCCGCCTTGGCTTTGCTGGTGCTAACCTCCGCCGCGTTTCTGTTTGCAGCTGCGGCGATCAATCGATTGACGTTCGCCCTCGCACCGGTTGCTCTGGCCATCAGTTTTTTTTACTCGGTGACAAAACGGTTTACCGCGGCGACGCATTTTTTTCTGGGGCTCGCTCTCGGCATTGCACCAATCGGCGCCTGGATTGCCCAAACGGCACATGTCGATCTTGCGCCGCTTATTCTCGCTCTTGGAATTATCTTTTGGGTGGCTGGTTTCGACCTTATCTATGCCACGCAAGATTATGATTTCGATCGGTGCGAGGGAATTCGATCGCTCGTGGTCAAGCTGGGCATCAGGCAAAGTTTACGTCTTGCACAATGGCTGCACGTTGGCGCCTTCGCGGCCATCATTGCCTTCGGCTATCTCGCTGGGCTCGGCCCGATTTATTACGGTGCGATGGTGGTGGTCGCGCTAGCGCTGATTTATGAACACCGCAGTGCGCGACGCCTCGACATTCCCGGAATCAACCGCGCGTTTTTCCAGAGCAACGCGTTTGTCAGTGCAGTATTTCTTTTGGCTGTGTGCCTCGATCGATTGCTTTAGCACATCGCGTTTAGTTGCTCGACACGCCTTTGATGGCGACCGCCCTCAAACGCCGTCTCCAGCCAAACGCGCACGATCTTGGGCACCAGATCTTCGGGGATCACTCTTTGTCCGATGGACAATACATTGGCGTCGTTATGCTGGCGCGAGAACCGGGCCGTCTCTTCATTCCAGCAAAGCGCACAACGCACCCCATGCACTTTGTTCGCCGCCATTGCTTCGCCATTGCCCGAACCGCCGAACACAATTCCGCGTTCGCATTCGCCTCGCGCCACTGCTTCGGCCGCCGGTCGAATAAACAAGGGATAGTCGACCGCTTCCTCGTTGAACGTGCCGAAATCCTTGACCTCGTGACCGAGCTCGCCGAGCAACTGCTTCACTTTTTCTTTGTATTTGAAACCGGCGTGATCGGTCCCAAGGGAAATTTTCATCGCCGAAGTGTTAGCCGACGACCGCGATTGTTGTCGAGGAGAAGATGTCGATATTAGCTCTCGTCGCCGTGCAATTTCGCCAGCTCACGCCAAAGATCGCGCTCACGCTCTGTGATTTTTTTCGGAATGTCGATTTGCACATCGACATACAGATCGCCGCGACCGCCGGAGCTCGTAGGCAGACCGCGCCCGCGCAGGCGAAATCGCTGGCCGCCGCGCGTCCCAGGCGGAATCTTTAATCGCACGTCTCCTTCAAGAGTCGGCACCTTCAGTTCTGTCCCAAGAACTGCCTGCCACGGCGCCATCTTCACCTCGTGAATCAGATCGCTCCCCTCCACCGAAAAATCGGGATGGCGCGCAAGACGAACTCGCAAAAACAAATCGCCTTTTTGTCCGCCGCGCCCGCCCGCCTCACCTTGGCCGGCAAGACGAATACGTTGCCCCTCATGCACTCCGCGCGGGATTTTGACCTGATAACTTTCCACCTTATTTGATCCAGCGCGCCGGAGTGAAACGGTTCTGGTTGATCCGTGCAATGCCTCCTCCAGCGTGACCATGATGTCCGCCTCGACATCACTACCACGCTCAGCGCCCGTCGGTCGCTGACCGAATCCACCGAAAGCAGACCGTCCGCGCCCACCGCCGAAAAACGCCTCAAAGAAATCGCTGAACCCGGTACCGCCGAATTCAAACTCGACGCCTCCGTTGCCGCTGCCCCACTGTTGAAATCCGCCACCTGGTTGTTGTGCGCCCCAGCCCGGCGGCGGTTGAAATCCGCCAGGTTGGTTCCAATCCGCGCCTAACTGATCGTACTTCTTGCGTTTCTCCGGATCGCTCAGGACTTCGTAGGCTTCGTTGATCTGCTTAAACTTTTCCTCCGCGGTCTTCTTATCTTTCGCGACATCAGGATGATATTTGCGCGCCAGTTTCCGGAACGCACTCTTGATCTCGTCGTCCGTCGCCGTTTTGGGCACACCGAGTGTCTCGTAATAATCTCTGAACTGGACCGCCATCGGCCCTCAACCTTGTGCCTCCGCACAATCAGCGCAACCTTATCTCTTCAATGCGCGAGCTCGGGAAATTCATCGTCATCATCGGCATCGTCACAACGTTGGTTGGCTTGGCGGTCTGGGCCGGCTTTATGCCGAAATGGCTGGGACGTCTGCCGGGTGATATTCGAATCGAACGCGACGGCACCACTTTTTATTTCCCGATCGTGACCTGCATCGTCATCAGCATCGTGTTGAGCCTGATCATGTCGATCTTCCGGCGTTGATGGCGGTGCAGCGCAAACAGCTTCAACTTAACCGCCACGTTGCGCGACTTCTGCAATGCCGTCGTTGTCCACGCATGATTCCACCGCCAGTCTCGGGCGGTCCGGTGGTCAGTAGGGTGATGTTAATCGGGCAGGCGCCGGGCGTGCGCGAGCCAGTTCTTAACCGGCCGTTCGCGTGGACCGCAGGCAAGACCCTTTTCCGATGGTTCGAAGAATTCTGCGGCATGAATGAGGCCACCGTAAGATCGACAATCTACTTCGCGGCAGTGTGTCGATGTTTTCCCGGCAAAACTCCGAGCGGCGGCGACCGCGTTCCGGCACCGGACGAAATTCGCAACTGCTC
>Ga0209331_1000923_pt1 | contig 10087 bp, 8 predicted proteins | sample JacPinW_OM3H0_M3_FD_187971 | JGI IMG/M metagenome (GOLD analysis project Ga0209331, IMG submission 187971) | Forest soil microbial communities from Algoma, Ontario, Canada - Jack Pine, Ontario site 1_JW_OM3H0_M3 (SPAdes) (version 2) | ecosystem: Environmental > Terrestrial > Soil > Boreal... | reverse complement strand
GAGGGGCTCCCTCCACGAGCACAGCTGGTGGAGAGTCCCCCTCACCCGAATTGCTGCGCAACGTAGCCATGGCATCGCCATGGCGTTCTTCTTCAAGAACGTCGGCCGAAGGCCGACTATGCTCTCCCCGCGAGCGGGGAGAGGTCGAAGAAGGCGAGGTGGAAGACGACGGCGCCTGCGCCAGCAGTCGCAGCCAGAGATACTGCGCGACGTTGGTGTCCTGATATTCATCCACCAGAATGAACTTGAAGCGGTTCTGGTAGTTTCTGAGCACATCGGGGTGCTCGCGGAACAGCCGGATGTTTTCCAAGAGCAGATCGCCGAAGTCCGCGGCGTTAAGAATCTTCAGCCGTTCCTGATAAAGCGCGTAGAGCTTGCCGCCGCGGCCGTTGCCGAAAACGGCGGCTTCGCCCGCCGGCACCTGCGACGGCATCAGGCCGCGGTTCTTCCAGCCGTCGATCAGGCCTGCGAGCATGCGCGCCGGCCAACGTTTGTCGTCGATATTGTCGGCCTGCAAAAGCTGCTTCAGCAGGCGGATCTGGTCGTCGACATCGAGCACGGTGAAATTGGATTTTAATTGCACCAGTTCGGCATGGGTGCGCAGGATGCGCCCGGCGATCGAATGGAAGGTGCCGAGCCACGGCATGCCCTCGACGGCCTGGCCCAGCATCTGGCCAAGCCGCAGCTTCATCTCGCGCGCCGCCTTGTTGGTGAAGGTGACCGAGAGAATCTCGCCGGGACGGGCGCGGCCCTGGCTCAGGATATGCGCGATCCGGCAGGTCAAGACGCGGGTCTTGCCGGTGCCGGCCCCCGCCAGCACCAGAACCGGACCATCCAGCGTCTCCACCGCCTCGCGCTGCTCGGGGTTGAGGCCGGCAAGATATTGCGGGGTCACAGCCGCACGCGCGCGCGCGGCGATGCCGCCGGAAGCGGGCTGGTGATCGGGGACGCCGTGAGGGGTCAGTCGGTTCGGCTCGGTCATTTGCGATTCGTCTTCCGCCCACGATGGCACCGCGGGGCGGTGAAGGGGAGCCTTCATAGCAGGATTGCAGGGCATATGGGGTTTTGCCGGCGGATTTGACAGGTTTTATCCCGTGACGCCTGCGCCAGCCCGGCCGCATCCAGCCCCGATTTTGTTCCCCCGATGGCTGAATTTTTAGCGCCCTCAGCGCCCTGACCCCCCAGGAACATTCATTTCGAAGCCGGATTGGTCCTGCAGCCGACGCGCGTCGCCTCTGCCGCGGTGATTTCGAACCAAACGCGGAACTAAGGAGTCCTGATCATGCTGAGTTGGGTGGTTACGTTTCTGATCATTGCGCTGATCGCGGGCATTTTGGGCTTCGGTGGCATCGCCGGAGTTTCCATCGAAATCGCCAAGGCCATCTTCTTCATCGCGGTGGTGTTGTTCCTGGTCTCGGCCGTGGTCGGCCTGGCGCGCGGCCGCACCCGCGTTTAGCCGAAGCGGCGAGTCGAACGGCGCCGGCGCTATTGTGCCGGGTTAAAAAGGCGCACCGCGTCCTGCGGTCGGATAACTCGCAGCACTCTCGGGATGGAGATGTGCCGCTAAAGCTGATATTCTCGAGGGGATCAGAATTGCCGCACCGTGTCCTCCAATCGAGGAACGCGGGCGCACCTAACTGGCCTGCCGAGGCCCAGATCGGTTGCGCCCGTTGCGCTCGCTTGTGGGACCAACAACAAACGAATTCAGACAACAAACGCATTCAAATGGAGGGAGAGCCATGGCACATGTTGGAAGCTGCTTTTGTGGTGCGGTCAAACTGGAGGTCACGGGCTCACCGGAGGCCATGGGTTACTGTCACTGCAGCTCTTGTCGTTCGTGGTCCGGAGGGCCGGTGAATGCCTTTAGCCTCTGGAAGCCGGAGGCTGTGCGGGTCACATCAGGCGCCGAACATTTGGCTACGTTCCAGAAGACCGAGGTCAGCCAGCGTCAGTATTGCTCGAAGTGTGGCGGGCACCTGATGACCAACCACCCGCCGTTGGGCCTGGTGGACGTATTCGCTGCGACGATTCCAACGCTTGCCTTCACTCCCGGCGTTCACGTCAACTATGCCGAGACAGTCCTGCCGATCCGGGATGGCCTGCCGAAGCTAAGGGATTTCCCAGCTGAATTTGGCGGCTCCGGCGAGGCCATCGCGGAGTAGCGGCTTCCGGCTCGCGGGCTATTTCGAGGGCATCGCGACTTTTCGGCCGATGCCCTCGGGACGCGGGAGCGCCGCGTGCGCGTTCGCAAGCGTCTCGATCCGGGCGCGAATATCAGGGGGAAACGGCCCGGTCTTTCGCGCTTTCATGTCGATGTGCATGCTCATGTTTTCAGACGTGGCCGACAGCCAGCCCTCGCTGGCGTGGCGCAGTTCCTCAAACGTATGCAGCCGCTTCTCGTCGGCGCCGAGGAGCAGGATCGAAATCTGCACGGGATCGCCGAGATGAATTTCCTGCAAGTACCGCACATGGCATTCGGCGGTAAAGGTCGAGCCGTTGCGCACCTTCATGTAGGTGGGGCCGATCCCGAGTTGGAGCCATAATTCGTCGATGGCGCGGTCGAACATCACATTGTAATAGGCCATGTTGAGATGGCCGTTATAGTCGATCCATTGCGGCTCGATCTGCATCACCGACGACAGAAATGGCGCGGGCCGGAGCAGCACATCGTCGGCGGCGGCATCATTCATTCATTCCTCCCCGTTTGTTCGATTTCGCTCTCTTGACCCCTTATATATCCTTTGCCACGGTCGGTCGTGAGCCGGGAGGATATCGTTTGGGCCTAACCATCACCAATCAACTGAAACGTCCGGAACCGCAGGCGCTGGCGGGTGCCGTGGCGGCGCTGGCGGCACGGTTCGGCAACCGGCTGATCACCTCGCAGGCGGTCCGCGAGCAGCACGCCCATACCACCACCTGGCTGCCGTCACAGGCGCCCGACGCGGTGGTGATGGCGCAGGAGACGGCCGACATCCAGGACGTGGTGCGGATTTGCGCTCGCCACGGCGTTCCCGTAATCGCGTTCGGCACCGGCACCTCGCTGGAGGGGCAGGTCAACGCGCCGGCGGGCGGCGTCTGCATCGACCTGCGCGACATGAACAAGGTGCTGGAAGTCCATGCCGAGGATCTCGACTGCGTGATCCAGCCCGGCGTCACCCGCAAGGCGCTGAACGAATATCTACGCGACCAGGGCGTGTTCTTTCCGATCGATCCCGGCGCCGATGCCTCGCTCGGCGGCATGGCGTCGACGCGGGCCTCCGGCACCAATGCGGTGCGCTACGGCACCATGCGCGACAACGTGCTGGCGCTCAAAGTGGTGCGCGGCGACGGCGAGATCATCACGACCGGCACGCGGGCGAAAAAATCCTCGGCCGGTTACGACCTGACGCATCTCTTTGTCGGCGCCGAGGGCACGCTCGGCATCATCTCCGAACTGACGATAAAACTGCGCGGCATTCCCGAAACCATTGCGGCGGCGGCCTGTTCGTTCGAGACCGTGCGCGGCGCCTGTCAGGCGACGATACTCGCGATCCAGACCGGCATTCCCGTCGCCCGCATCGAATTGCTTAACGCGGCGCAGGTCAGCGCCTGCAACTCCTACTCAAAGCTGACGTTGCCGGAGACGCCGCTATTACTGCTCGAATTCCACGGCAGCGAGAACGAGGTCGCCGAGCAATCCAAGAATTTCGGCGAGATCGCCAAGGAATGTGGCGGCGGCGATTTCTCCTGGACCACGCGGCCGGAGGATCGCACAAAACTCTGGCAGGCGCGGCACGACGCCTATTGGTCGGTGAAGGCGCTGCGTCCCGGCGCGGGCGTGGTGGCGACCGACGTCTGCGTTCCGATTTCACGGCTGGCCGATTGCGTGACCGAAACCGAAGAGGATCTGAAGCGCCTCGATCTGCTGTCCCCGATTGTCGGCCATGTCGGTGACGGCAATTTCCATTGCTCGCTGGTCTGCGACATCGACAATCCCGATGAAATGGCGCGCGGCGAGGATTTCATGCATCGCCTGGTCGAACGCGCGCAGGCGATGGGCGGTACCTGCACCGGCGAACACGGCATCGGGCAGGGCAAGCAGAAATATCTCGAGGCCGAACTCGGGCCGGAAGCGCTTGATGCGATGCGCGCGCTGAAGGCGGCGCTCGATCCGCAGAATATCTTCAATCCCGGAAAGATCTTGCCGGCGGTCTAGGGCCGGTACTCGTCAGACACCGGCGCAAACCTCGTGACCGCGAGCGGCTCGCTCAAAGGCGGTGGAACTCTTGCGTCATTTTTGCGTCTCTTCCTATGGCGCAAATTCGGGAGGAATGGCGCGATGAAGGTGCCGTGGCCAAAATCAATGGCTGGGATTGCGGTTATCGCTCTGGCGGCCGTGCTGTCCGGCGCCGCACTGGCCCGAGGCGGCGGCGGTCACGGCGGCGGTGGCCACGGCCACGGTGGAGGCCATGGCGGAGGTCATTTCCATGGCGGAGGCCACGGCTTTCACGCTGCGCATTTCGGTGGCGGGCACCACATGGGCGGCCGATTCGCATTTTCCCATTCGATCCGAAACGGCCATGGCGTCCGCAGCGCGCTAAACTCCCTCTCGCATGCCGGGGGGTTTCGACATGGGCGCGTGCTGAGCAACCCCGCGGCGCGCGCGCAAATTGCGGCGGGTGCCGCGCTAGCGGGTTGGCATAACCGCAGCGGCGCAAACGGGTGGTGGCAACACGGTAACGGCGGATACGGATGGGTCGGCCCGGTGTTCTGGCCGTTCGCCTACCACGACATCTACGATTATGCGATGTGGGGCTATGGATTTGGCGCCCCGTTCTGGGGCTACGGCTACCCCGATATCTACGCCGGCATATTTGCGCCCTACGGCTACGATGACCTGTCGGGTTATTTTTATTCGCCGCGCCGGTCGTCCCGCCACCGGAATACAGCTTCCGATCGCCTGGCGCAGATGTGCGGGGACGACAGCCCTGATATTGCTGGCCTTCCGATCGATCAAATTCAGCAAGTGATCGAACTCACCGAACCGCAACTTGCCGCTCTTGACGATCTCGCCAATGCTTCGATCTCGGCAGCCCAGAAAATTCGGGCGGCGTGCCCGACACAGATGGTGCTGACGGCGCCGGATAGATTGGCCGCCATGCAGCAGCGTATCGAGGCGATGATATCGGCTGTCGCAACGGTGCGGCCGGGACTGGAGAAATTCTACAGTCTGCTGAACGACGAGCAGAAGGCACGGCTCAACGCGGTCGCCGAAGATCAACGCAGGATATCCGCCGCGAAGCGGGCCAAAGGGTCGTTGGTCGAGAGCTGTGGCGCTGCGCAACCTTCCGCGCTGCAGTGGCCGACCGAGGAGATCGAGGCCAGATTGCATCCAACCGACACGCAACGCGCGAGTCTCGAGACGCTGCAAGACGCCAGCACCCAGGCGGCGGACATGCTCAAGGCCTCGTGCCAGCCTGACGATGCACTTACGCCGCCGGCACGGCTCGCGGCAGTCGCCAAACGGCTCGACACCATGCTGCAAGCGGTCAAGCTGGTGAGTGCGGCCCTTGACGATTTCTACGCAACGCTCAGCGATGAACAAAAGGCGCAATTCGAGGCGATCGGCCCAAGGCGAACGTCCTAGTTAGATCTGCCCGAGATTATGCGGAGGCATACCCGCGGGCACCACGCTGAGGTCGCGACCCGAAGCAATCGACACCATACCCGCGCTGCAGCAGGCTCGACCTGCAGAATAATTTTCAATCCCCGAAGGATATTGCCGGCGGTCTACGGCGTGCATCCGGCGGGCCCGGTATCGCGACGATGTGGTATCATCCAAGCCTAGCCGAGTTCGAGAAGGGCAGAGAGCGGCAGCGAGGTGCAACATGGCAACGAAAACAAGAAAGACCAAGGCAAAGACTAGTCGGTTGACCCAGGAGCTGCTGGAAACCGCGCGTGATATGCGCGCAAGCGGCATCATGCCGAACGCTGCCTATGAAAAAATCACCATGCGCCATTTGGGCGAAAAGCTCACAGCTCCCGTGGCCGTGAAACTTTCGCCCGAGGAAATTCGCGCGTTGAGGGTAGGGGCACGCCTGAGCCAGGCGGTGTTCGCTCACTTCTTGAATTTGACTGTGGGCTATGTTTCTCAGCTCGAACGCGGCGAAAAACGGCCGACCGGGGCAGCTCTTGCTTTGCTCAATGTCATCAAGCGCAAGGGTATCCAGGCTATCCTGTAAAGGGCCGGTTTGTGGTGAGGCAACCAGCCGGCCGGAAGCTCTGGACAAGCCTCCGCATCCGGCTCAAATTTGACTTGGGAAAAATGAGCTTCGGCGACCCGCCGAAACTCACCGCATCGGACGCTCGCAGCAACGACGGGCGCCGCAACGAGGAAACAAACGGGAGCATCACATGGCCATTTCACGTCGTGACGTTTTATTGGGCAGCGCCGGCGTGCTCGGCACCGCAGCATTTTCACTGCCAAAACCCGCGATTGCCCAGTCGGAACCGATCAAGATCGGTTTCCTTGCCGCGATGACCGGGCCGAGCTCGGCGCCGACCATCGGCTTCAACCGAGGCGTGATCTTCGCCACCGATGCCATCAACGCCGCCGGCGGGGTCAAGGGCCGCAAGCTCGAAATCGTCACCCGCGACACCCAGGGCGATCCGACCAAGGCCGTGAATGCCACGCAGGAATTGATCAGCCAGGCCAAGGTCCACGCGATCTGGGGCCCGCTCAATTCGGGCGAGGCGCTGGCCACCACGCCGATCATGGCGCGCGCCAAGATCCCGAACATTCATCCATGTGTCGTGGAGAGCCTGATCGACCCCGCCAAGTTTCCCAATGCCTTCCGCATGGCGCCATCGAATAGCCAGTGGGACGATGCCGTCCGCGGCTATTGCCTCACGATCCTCAGGGTGAAGAAGGTTGCGGTGATCGGTGACACCACGGGCTATGGCGTGACCGCAGTCGGCGCCTCGGTGGCGGCGTTCAAGAAGGACGGCGCCGATGTGGTTTATCAGGCCAACATCGATGCGACCCAACCTGACATGACGCCGGACCTGCTGCGCGCCAAAAATGCCGGTGCCGAAGCGATCGTGGTGTGGAGCGTCACCACCGGCATGGAAGCGCGGATGTTCAACACCCGCGCCGCCATGAACTGGGATGTGCCGTTCGTCGGCCATCCCTCGCTCGCCTCGGGCGAAATCGCCGGTCTGGTCGAGAAGCCCGCCAACTGGGAAAAGGTCTACGCCATAGGCTACAAGAGCGTCAGCTATGACAGCGCCGGCAAGCTGCCCGCCAAGACCCAGGACCTGGTCGATCGCCTGGCCAAGGCAAAGGTCGCGATGAACGATACGCTGTTGTGGTGGATCGCGGGCGGCATCGATGCCGTCGAGCTGTTCGCCAAGGGGATCGAAACCAGCGGCTCGACCGAGGGCCCGGGCATCATCGCCTACCTCAACTCGCTGTCGAAATACCCCGGCTATTTCGGCGACTATACGTTCACGCCGACCCAGCATAATGGCTATCCGACCGACGAAATCGTCATGTCGGAGGCTCGCTCGGCCAAGAACGGCACCTTCGCGCTGGCGCCCGGATACACTTAAGCGGCGGCGGAGAGCGCGGCCGATGTTCGCTTCCATCCTCGCATCCGGTCTCGCGGCGGGCGCGATCTACGCGCTCGTCGGCGTCACCTATAACACCATGTTCTCGACCTCGCGGGTGATGAGTTTTACCGCCGGGCAGCTCGCGATGCTCGGCGGCGTGTTCGGCTCGATGTTCACGCTGAAATTAGGCATGCCGGTCATCGTCGGTTTCGCGCTGACACTGATCGGATGTGCGCTGATCGGAATCATCACTGAATTCGTCGCGGTGCGGCCGGTGCTGAAAAGCCTCGACCAGCATCTCTACGTGCTCTCCACGCTGGCGCTGGCGCTGATGATCCAGCAGGTGGCGGCGATCAAATGGGGCACCGAGCCGCAGCCGTTTCCGCGCCTGATCGGGTTGGGCAGCGGCGTGTTCGACGAAAAATTCTGGCTGCCGGTCGTTGCCTGCGCCGTCACCATCATTGGCCTCGAATATCTCTATCGCCGCACGCTGGTCGGCCGCGCCTTCCTCGCCATCGCCGAGGATAATTTCGCCGCGCGTGCGCTCGGCCTGCCCGAGCGCAATCTGCGGGTCGCGAGCTATGCGCTCGCCGGCGTGATCGGCGGTGTTGCCGGGTTTTCCGGCGGCGAATTGCTGCTGGCGTTCTTCGCCAATGGCGCGTTGTTGAATTTCTACGGCTTCGTGCCGGTGGCGCTCGGCGGCCTCGGCAATAACCGCGGCGCCATCATCGGCGGCCTCGCGCTCGGCCTGTTCCAGCAGGCCGCGAATTTCCTGGTCGGCGGCATCTTCTCGTCGGTCGCCGTATTCACCCTGTTCATCGTGGTTCTGCTGGCGGCGCCGCAAGGCCTGTTCGGCGCGGCCACGGCGCGGAGGGTGTGATGACCGCGCTCACCGCGGCTCCCGCACGTAATGAGACGCGCGCTATTCGCGCCGTGCTGCCGCAGCTCGCGCCATTTCTCGGCATTTTTGCCCTCGCGATGATCCTGCCGTTCGTGAGCAACGACTATTGGGCGCTGATCGGCACAAGGGCCGCGATCTACTGGGTGCTGGTCTCCGGCCTCAACCTGATCGTCGGTTTCGCCGGACATCTCGCGATCGGCTATGTCGCGCTGCTGACGCTCGGCGCTTACACCACGAGCGTGCTGGTGGCCGGCAATGTGCTGCCGCCGGTGCCGGTGTTCGCCGCGCTGCCGATCGCCGCCATCGTCGGCGCCGTGTTCGGCGTCATCGTCGGCCTGCCGGCGCTGCGGTTGCGCACCTTCTATTTCGCGATGTCGACGCTCGGTTTTGCCACCATCGTCACCCAGATCGCGCTGGCCTGGCAGAGCGTCACCGGCGGCGGCATCGGCATATCGGGCCCGGAATTCCCGGCGCCGTTCAATACGGCGTGGGGCTTTTATTATCTCTGCATCGCCTTCGCTAGTCTCGCGACCTGGATCAGCGCCAATGTCGCACACAGCCGGTTCGGCCGCGCGCTGATCGCGGTCCGCGACGCCGAAGTCGCGGCCGAAGCAAGCGGCATTTCCAAGCCGCGCATGCTGATCGCGATCTTCCTGCTGGCGGGAGCGTTGGCAGCGATCGCCGGCGGGATGTTCGCAAGCCTGCAAACCTACATCACGCCGGACGCCTTCACCTTCGATCTGTCGGTCCTGTTCTTCATCGCGATCCTGATCGGCGGACGCGGCTCGATCCTGGGGCCGATGCTCGGAACCATTATCCTGACCATCCTGCCGGAGATGGTCGCATCGCTCGCGGCCTGGTCGACGTTCCTTTACGCCGTGCTGCTGCTCCTGATCGTGCTGGTGATGCCGGGCGGCATCGCGGCGCTACTCGATTTCCGCAACCGACGTCCGCTCGCCTCGAACCGCGCCATCGTGCCGCGTCCCGCCGCGCTCGGCGATATCATGCGCAAGAGTGCGGGCGGCAGGACACTGCGCCTGCGCGGTATCGCGCTGAGTTTCGGCAATGTGCGCGCTATCGACGGCCTCGATCTCGACGTCAAGCCCGGCCAGATCCACGGCCTGATCGGCCCCAATGGCAGCGGCAAGACCACAACGCTCAACGTCATCTCCGGCTACTACGCCGCCAAGGCCGGGACGATGCAGTTGGGAGAAGACGCGCTGCCGCCGGGCATGCCGACACTACGCGCCGTCGGCGGGATCGCCCGCACCTTCCAGACGCCGCGCCTGATCGGCGAGGCCTCGGTGCTGCAGAACGTCATGATCGGCGGCACTATCGAGGGACAGGCGACATTCACCGAGGCGCTGCTCTCATTGCCGCGAAGCCGGCGCGACGAGCGCATGCTTGCGGCCAAGGCCCGCGCGCTGCTCGGCGTGGTCGGGCTTGAAATGCTGGCCGATGTCCGCGCCGATCGGCTGCAGCACAGCGAACTGCGCTTCATCGAAATTGCCCGCGCGCTAATGCTGGATCCGGATTTTCTGCTGCTCGACGAACCCGCCGCTGGTCTCTCCAGCGACGAGATCGAGCGGCTGGGGG
>Ga0209331_1000922_pt1 | contig 10094 bp, 10 predicted proteins | sample JacPinW_OM3H0_M3_FD_187971 | JGI IMG/M metagenome (GOLD analysis project Ga0209331, IMG submission 187971) | Forest soil microbial communities from Algoma, Ontario, Canada - Jack Pine, Ontario site 1_JW_OM3H0_M3 (SPAdes) (version 2) | ecosystem: Environmental > Terrestrial > Soil > Boreal... | reverse complement strand
TGCGGATCGTAGCCGTAGTTCAGCATCAGCGTTTCGGGATGCAGCATGTGGTTGCCGATGTGGGTCTTCGACGGAAACGGTTTCACCATGGCCTGTCTCCCTGTCTGGATTCGAAAACGCCGCCGTAGGTTGGGCCCTTCCACTGATGGAGCGGTCGGGAGCGGTGGGTGCGACTCATCCAACGGCGTTGCCAGGATCAGCGTAGCAACATCCGGGGCTGATTTCACCGCACCCGGGGCAGCTTTCGCACCGCTTTTGCGGCGGAGCTTGCATACGAACAAACTTGTCGATTGTCATAGCCAAAGGCTATGATTCCGAAAGGCCACAATTGAAGGCCACGGGACGGAACGGCTTCAACGACGCGCCTTGATCACTAGCCTTGATCACTTGTTTAGATCATTTGGCCAGCGGCGCACGAAGCAACGATCGAGGTGCAGTCTTGAAAGCAGATAGCGAGACGGAAACCAGGACGCCGGGATTTTGCGCACTCTGCAAGTCGCGCTGCGGCGCTATCCTGGTGACGCGCGAAGGCCGCTTCATCGGCCAGGAACCAAATCCGGACCATCCGACCGGTCAATCGCTCTGCATAAAAGGCCGCGCGGCCGCCGAGATCGTGTACAGCCCGCAGCGGCAACTTTATCCGCTCAGGCGGACACGGCCGAAGGGCGATGCCGACCCGGGCTGGCAGCGGATCACATGGGAGGACGCGCTCGACCGGACCGCGTCCGAACTCGATCGCATTCGCAAAGAGGCGGGTGCGGAGGCGATCGCCTTCGGTTTGACGACGCCGAGCGGCACCCCGATCTCGGATGATCTGCGCTGGATCGAGCGTTTCATCAATGCCTTCGGCAGCCCGAACGTGGCGTATGGCACCGAGATCTGCAATTGGCACAAGGACCACGCCCATGCCTTTACGTTCGGGCGTTCGATCGCGTCGCCCGATTTCGAAAAATCTGAATGCATCGTGCTGTGGGGGCACAACCCGAGTGCCACCTGGCTCGATCACGCCACAGCCGTTCGATCGGCGCGAACCCGCGGCACGCGCCTCGTCGTGATCGATCCCAGGCGCGCGGGCTTTGCCATGCGTGCGGATCAATGGCTGCGGGTGCGACCGGGCGCCGACGGTGCGTTGGCGCTTGGCATCGCCGGGGAGATGATCCGGAATGGCTGGTTCGACGCAGGATTTGTCCGCGACTGGACCAATGGTCCCTTGCTGGTTCGCAAGGACACCAACCGATTCTTGCGCGCTTGCGATCTCGCGGCGCCGCCTTCTGGTGCTAAAGACGGCGATCTCGTAGCATGGGATGCCAACGCCGGATTGCCAATTGGCTATTCTGCATCGCAGCGCGCCTATCTCCAACCGGTTATCCCGGAGCTTGATGCGTCGGTCGAGTTTTTGTCGCCGCACGGCGCATCGATTGCTTGCCGAACCGCCTTCGGCCTGTATCGAGACCTGTGTAACGAGTACCCGCCCGATCGGGTCGAGGCCATCGCCTGGGTCAAGGCAGCACAGGTGACGGAAACCGCAAAACTGCTCTTCGAAGCGCGCCCGGTCAGCTACTATGCGTGGTCGGGTATCGGACAGCACACCAACGCAACCCAGACCGATCGCGCGATATCGACGCTGATGGCCCTGACCGGCAGCTTCGATGCCCCGGGCGGTAACGTCGAATATGCCCGCCCGCCCGCGCGCGACGTCAGCGGCGGCGAGCTCCTGTCAGCGGCGCAGCGCGCCAAGTGCATCGAGCTTGCGCGTTCGCCGCTCGGCCCGGGCCGCGACAGCTGGATCGGTTCGGATGTCTTGTATGAAGCTATCCTTCACGGCAAGCCGTATCCGATCCGGGGCCTGTTCGATTTCGGGAAAAATTTCATCCTCAGCCATGCCAGCGGCGATCGGGGCGCCCAGGCGCTCGCCAAGCTCGATTTCCATGTCCATACCGACGTGGTGATGACGCCGACCGCAGGTTTCGCCGACATCTTCCTCCCGATCAACACGCCCTGGGAGCGCGACGCTCTGCGGGTCGGATTTGAAGGCAGCCAGGCTGCGCAAAATCTCGTCCAGTTGCGGCAGGCGGTCATTCCCAGCGCAGGCGAAACCGCCTCCGACGGCTATGTCGTGTTCGAACTGGCGAAACGTCTCGGTTTTGGCGATCTGTTTTGGGATGGCGACATCAACGCCGGGCTCAATGCGATCATCGCGCCGCTCGGATTGACGCTGGACGATTTGCGTGCGCAGCCCGGCGGCATCAGCGTTGCTGGCGAGCCGCACTATTTTCGCTATCGCCAGGAGGGGTTCAAAACCCCAACCGGTAGAATCGAGATTTTCTCGGAGAGTTTTCGCGAGGCAGGCGAAAACCCGCTGCCGCAGTTCGTCGAGCCCGCCGTGTCGCCGCGCCGTCCGGGCAACGACGCGTTCCCGCTGGTGCTGACCTCGGCCAAAGTCGTTCATTACTGCCACGGTCAGCACCGCCATGTCCCTTCGCTACGTCGCCGCTCGCCCGATCCGGAAGTCAGCATGCATCCGGATGCCGCGGCGGAACGCACCATAGGCGAAGGCGATTGGGTCGAGATCCGCACCCAAAACGGACGCGCCCGCATGCGCGCGAAATTCGATCTCAGTCTGGATCGGCGCGTGGTCAGCGCCCAGTATGGCTGGTGGCAAGGCAATGATGAGCTAGGCCTGCCGGCGTTCGATGCGCTCGCGGATGCCGGCGCGAACTACAACCGCCTGGTTTCCGACCAACACGCCGATCCGATCAGCGGTTCGATCGGCCTGCGCTCGTCGGTCTGCGAGATTGCGCCGATCGATAGGGCATGATGCTGATCTCTACTTTGGAGGGCGAAGCTCGCCGGCGAACCATGCCGTCGTCCATGGCATCTGCAGCGGATCAATCCGATCGCATTCCCAGCAGCGAAGGGCTCCCGGCCCTTTGCCGTCTACCGGCATCACCAGCACCATCAAGCCACCGCAGCGCTCGCACCGCTTGGATGAATAAAACCGACCCATGCTGCAGTTTGCCGTCGCACCCGTCGCGACGTCCAATCCATTTAGCGTGAGCGGTAAGCAGGTTCCTTCTCGCGATCGTGAAAACGTGAGGCTTGCCGCACCTTGCGATCAGACTTCCTAGCAACGAGATCGTTGAGAGGGGACCAACTAGGGAGACCCATCATGCGAAAGTTGATCACGACCATAGCGTTGCTGGCCCTGGTCGGCACCTCGGCGGCCATGGCGCAGACGGCTGGTACGCCAAATCCAGCCCCAGCTCCGTTGATGAGCTCGAACCTGCAATCGATACCGGAGGCGCCTGTCGGGCACCGCCAGCCGCGCGCTGATCAAGTGCCTTCGGAGAAAGACCTGATGAATCCGAATGATCCGATCAACCAAGAGAATGCGGCGCTCGACCGCATGATCAAAGGCATTTGCCGCGGTTGCTAAACACTGGCCCCTCGCCTCGGCGAGCCGTGAAACCATTCGAACAACAACTTCACGGCGGCGTTAACGAGGTCGCCCTTAGGTGAGCCTTCCGTGCTGCGCAAACAGGGACGACGCTGCGAGGCTTTGCACCGCATCAGTGTTCCCCAACGTCCACATCAATGTGAGCTGCCCGCAAATCGGCGATTGTGGAAGCAAGATGGGCCCGGTCCCGGGTCTCGATCACCACTTCGAGCAGTACGGCCTTGGCGGGCAGCTCGGTAAAAATGCGCTGATGGTAGACCTCGACGATATTGGCGCCGCATTTGCTCAGGACGGCGAGTACCGTCGCGAGCTGACCAGGCCGGTCCACGATGTCGAATCGTAATTGCGACAGGCGGCCCTCGCGGGCGAGCTGGCGTGTCAGCACGCCGGACAAGAGCCTGGTATCGATATTGCCGCCGCTCAGCACGAGGCCAAGCGTACGGCCCTTGAATCGCTCCTGATTGGCGAGCACCGCGGCGAGGCCCGCGGCGCCGGCGCCTTCGGTGACGGTCTTCTCGATGGTGATCAAAAGGCTCAGCGCCTCCTCGATCTGCTTTTCGCTCACGAGCACGATGTCATCGACCAGCGCGCGCACGATCTCGGAGGTGAAGCGGCCAGGCGCCTTGACCGCAATACCTTCCGCGAGCGTGTCGCCGCGCATCGGAAGCTGCTGGCCTTTGACGAGGTTGTACATGGAGGGATAAAGCGCGGCCTGCACGCCGATGATCTCGATATCGGGCTTGAGCGACTTGGCGGCGACAGCGATGCCCGAAATGAGACCGCCGCCGCCGATCGGCACGATCAGCACATCGAGGTCAGACACTGCGGCCAGCATCTCGATCGCGATGGTGCCCTGGCCGGCGATGATCAGGGGATCATCGTAGGGGTGGATGAAGGTCAGGCCCTGCTTGCGGCCATGGTCGATAGCGAGGTGAGCTGCTTCCTCGACATTGGCACCGCCTTCGATCACGGTCGCGCCATGCCGGCGGGTGTTCTCGATTTTTACCGTCGGCGTGCCGAGCGGCACCACAATCGTCGCCGGTATCGAGAGGCGAGCCGCATGGTAAGCTACGCCCTGCGCATGATTGCCCGCTGAAGCCGCGATCACGCCGCGCTGACGTTCATCGGGTGACAGGGCTGCCAATCGGTTGAGCGCGCCGCGTTCTTTGAAGGTCGCGGTGAACTGCAGGTTTTCGAATTTGAGCCAGATGTCGGCGCCGGTGATGTCGGACAGCGTATGGCTGCGCTCGAAACTCGTCCGCTTGACGAAGCTGGCGATCACTCCCGCCGCGTCCTCGACGTCCTGGAGCGTGACCGGCAAATGCGCTAGCGAAGCAGCTGTTGGCGTCTCATGCATCGACCTGGTCCTGATCGCCGTTTTCGCGTGGGGTGGCAGCTCAACACCTGTTACCACGCCTCGCAAGCGCGGTGAATTACCGTTGCCGCTGGCCGCGGCACTGTCATGCGTCCCGCAGCGCTGCGATGACCTCGGCTGCCGACACGATGCGCGCGAACTCGCCGTTGAGATTGGCCAAGGTCATTGCGTGGATCTTTTCGGCCGAATGGGCGTCACCATCGGGTCCTATCCGGTCGAACGTCCACGTCGCGTCGCGCACCAATCTCGCGTCAAATCCGAGATTGCCGGCCATCCGGGTGGTGGTTTCCACGCAATGGTTTGTCGTCGCGCCGCAGATCACCAGCGTTTTGATGCCGGCCGCGCGCAGCCGGGCTTCGAGATCGGTGCCGATGAAAGCGCTGTTCACCCGTTTCACGATCACAGGTTCGCCCGCCAGCTCGCGCGCTTCGTCCTTGACGGGATAGCCGGTCCCACCCGGAAGGAAGGAGGAATTCGGACGGGTGCCTTCATGGCGAATGTGAAAGATCGGCGCGCCGCACGCCCTGAATGCGTTCAGGAGATCGACGATCCGGGCAATTGCTTGCGGATTGTTGCGCCGCTTGCCCGCCGCCTCCCATTGATCGAACGCGCGCTGGACGTCGATGACGATGAGGGCCGGGTGAGAGGTTGGACTATTGCTCATGGTTCGAACTCCTGGGAGTGATCCTTGGCACGCGGACATGGCACAGTGAGGCGAGACTGGAAATGGCGCTTCTCCCTCGTTTCAAGACTCGTCACCTGTGCGCCTGCCCTCTCATCCACACCCCGAACGCAATCACCACGGCCGCGGCAAGCGTAAACCAGGTGATGGCGTATTGCAGGTGATCGTCCTTGAGATGGACTTCGAGCGGGCCGGGTTTTGGGATGGCGTTCGGCGGCACCGGCTGCTCGAGATCGATGTAGAACGGCGCGACATTTGGCCAGTTGAGCGCGCGCGCCATGGCCAGGTGATCCCGCGTGAACCACAGCCGCTTTGTCAGATTTTCCGCCGGCGTCAGCACGCCCGCGCTTTCCGGAAAGCGGAGGTAGCCGGTCAGCATCACCGGCTGACGGGTTATCAGCCGCGCCACCGCGCGATCCTCGACGGCGCGGTCCTGCATCGTGTTCGGCACGAAGCCGGCGTTGATCACGACGGTCTCGCCGCCTGGAAGCCGCGCGGGCAGGAACACCCAGGTGCCGGGACCGGAGATATCCTCGCGCACGCTCGAGCCGGAACTGTAGACCATGGCATCCGGGTCGGGCGGGTAGGTCGCCGAAAAACTGACGCGGCGGAATTCGTCTTTGGCTGGCGTCAGCGCACTCCACTCTGACGGTGCAGGCAGCGCCGAAGGCGCCGCGGCGAGGCGCTCGGTCAAAGCCGCGATCAGCGCGTGCTTCTCGATCCGGCGTTGCAACTGCCAGACGCCGAGGCCGATGAAGACCATCAGCATCACCAAGGTAAAAATGGCAAACCCGGCGACGCCGCGCCGCCGTGGCGTTGTCGCGATCATTTTGGTTCGCGGTCGATCAGCCGGCCGGGTGCGGCCTTGTGATGGAACTGCAGCGCGATCAGCAGCGACTTCATCGAACGCAACGGCAACAGCGTGGTTACAAGTATCAGCGGCAGCCACAGCACCGCATGCAGCCAGAACGGCGGCTGGTATTTGACTTCCACGATCAGCGCGCAGGCGACCACGATGGCGCCGGCCAGCATGATGATGAAAACCGCCGGCCCATCGCCGGTGTCGATGAAGGCATAATCGAGCCCGCAGGCTTCGCATTTCGGCCGTAGCGTCAGGAAGCCGGCATAGAGCTTGCCCCTGCCGCAGCGCGGACATCTGCAGGCGATGCCGCGCATCGCGCTTTCGGTGACCGTGGGCAGGGTCTGGTCGGGCATCTTCTATCCTTGCCCTCCGTTGCAGGAGAGGGTGCGGTCGTAGGTCGTAGGATGGGTTGAGCTCTTGCGAAACCCATCATCTTTATCGACGCGCGTCTGATGGGTTTCGCTTTCGCTCTACCCATCCTGCGGCCCCTTCCAGGGAAAACAAAAAGGGCGGCCCTTCGGCCGCCCCTTGTAGCACAATGGCCTAAGATCAACCCGCGCCGTGGGCCATGGTTTCAGCGCCGTGGCCCCAGACATAGATGCAGATGAACAGGAACAGCCACACCACGTCGACGAAATGCCAGTACCAGGCGGCGAATTCGAAGCCGAGATGCTGGGTCTGGGTGAAGTGCCCGGCATAGGCGCGCGCCAGGCACACGATCAGGAAGATGGTGCCGACCAGCACATGGAAGCCATGAAAACCGGTCGCCATGAAGAAGGTCGCACCATAGACATTGCCGGCGAACGAGAACGCCGCATGGCTGTATTCATAGGCCTGCACGCAAGTAAAAGTGGCCCCCAACAGGACCGTGAGGATGAGACCGTATTTCAGGCCCTTCCGGTCGTTTTCCAACAGCGCGTGATGCGCCCAGGTCACGGTGGTGCCGGAGGTCAGTAGCAACAGCGTATTCAACAGTGGCAGATGCCAGGGATCGAAGGTCTCGATGCCCTTGGGCGGCCAGACGCCGCCGAACAGCGCATCGCGGGTGGCATGCACGGGGTCGGCCGGGAACAGCGCCGAATTGAAGAAGGCCCAGAACCAGGCGACGAAGAACATCACCTCGGAGGCGATGAACAGGATCATGCCGTAGCGATGGCTGATCTGCACCACGCGGGTGTGGTCGCCTTTATACTGCGCCTCGCGGATCACATCGGTCCACCAGCTCGCCATGGTGTAGAGCACGCCAATGGTGCCGATGCCGAAAATGATCGGCGCCGCCGCCGTCATGTGGTGCATCCAGAGGATCGCACCCACCGCCATGATGAAGGCCGAGATCGATCCGACGATCGGCCACGGACTGGGATCGACGAGATGGTAGTCGTGATGCTTGACTTGCGCCGTAGCCATTTTAAGTCTCTCCTTAGCGGTGCCGTGCTATTCGGCACGTATTCGTCTCAAAAATCAATTCCTGCGCCCCAAAATCGCGATGACCATCGCTGTCATCACAGGGCTCCCTTTGGTTTGTCCGGTTCGCTTGCCGCCAGCGGTCTGGGGGCCGGATCGCGCACAGGGTAGAAGGTATAGGACAAGGTGATGGTGTTCAGCCCGTCATTGTCGCTGTCTTTGACCAGTTCAGGATCGACATAAAACACCACCGCCATCTCGCGCTTCTCGCCCGCCGCCATGGTCTGTTCGGTGAAGCAGAAGCAGTTGAGCTTTTGGAAATACGCGCCGACCGTCAGCGGCGCCACGTTGTAGGCCGCCTGCCCGGTCGTGGTCCGCGCCGATTGATTGGTCACGGTGTAATACACGGTGACGACCTGGCCGATGTTGACTTCGATCTCGGCCTGCTCCGGCTCGAATTTCCACGGCAGCCCGGGCGCGACATTGGAATCGAAACGTACCGCGATTTTTCGCGAGAGCGGCGCGGAGGAAGGCGCCGAGGTCGCGACCTGCGTCGTACCGTTAAAGCCGGTTGTGCGGCAGAACCAATTGTAAAACGGCACCGCCGCATAGGACGCGCCGACCATCAGCGCCACCACCAGCCCGCAGATGCCAGCCACCAGCACGTCGCGGGTCAGGCGAGGCTTGGCTGGCGTTGGCTTACTGGTCGGCTCCAAGTCCATCATGCGATTTCGATCATACTGGCTTCAATCAGAGCGGCCGGTTCAATACGGCCGGCCCCTTGACGAGGGTGACCGCGAAAAACAACAGGACGAGCACGCCGAGCGCGAGCGCAATCGCGATCGAACGCTGGCGACGGCTTTTCTTCTGCGCCTCGGTGAGGACGATTCCATCTGGCCTATCTTTGTCGTCCATTGCGTCGCCATGCGCCCCCTACCAGAAGACCAGTGGCGCGAGCGCGTGAGCGACGACCTCGAGCAGCAAGGTCGCGAACAGCGCAAACAGATAAAGGATCGAGAATGCAAACAATCTTCGAGTCGCCCGCAGCGCCGCGCGGCCTTGGCGATTGCGATAAACGTTGACCGCAAGCGCCAGCATGACGGCGCCGAGCATGAGCGAGGTCACGCCATAGACCGCGTCGAAATAGCCGAGCGGCCAGGGCGCCGCGGCGACCGCGACCAGCACGATCGTATAAAGCAGGATCTGCAGCCGCGTCGCATCGGGGCCGGCGACCACGGGAAGCATCGGCACACCCGCGCGCGCGTAATCGTCGCTGCGAAACAGCGCCAGCGCCCAGAAATGCGGCGGGGTCCAGAAGAAGATGATCAGAAACAGAAGCCACGGCTCGACCGACAGCGAACCGGTCGCCGCCGCCCACGCCACCACCGGCGGCAGCGCGCCGGCGGCGCCGCCGATCACGATGTTCTGCGCGGTCCAGCGCTTCAGCGCAATCGTGTAGATCACGACGTAGAAAAAGATCGTAAACGCGAGCAGCGCGCCGGCGAACCAATTGACGAGTATGCCGAGCGTCATCACCGAAAAGAACGCCAGCGTCATGCCGAACGTCAGCGCTTCCGGCCGGGTGATGCGTCCGCGCGGGATCGGCCGGTTGGCGGTGCGCGTCATCTTGGCGTCGATGTCGCTCTCGTACCACATGTTCAGCGCGCCCGAGGCACCTGCGCCGACCGCGATGCAAAGAATCGAGGTGAATGCCAGCACCGGATGGAAGTGGCCCGGCGCGATCACGAGGCCGACCAGCGCGGTAAAGATCACCAGCGACATCACCCGCGGCTTTAACAGCGCGATGTAGTCGGCAACAACGGCCTCGGAAATCCGGGGCGACAGCTCGATGGCGTTGTGATCGACAACCGACAAGTTTGGTCTCGCTTCCTTAAAAGCGCGGCGCAGTCACACGCCGCGCATTCTTGATCACTGCACGCGCGGCAGCACTTCAAACTGATGGAACGGCGGCGGCGACGGCAGCGTCCATTCCAGCGTGGTGGCGCCCGCTCCCCACGGATTGGCGGCGGCCTGTTCCTTGCGCACGAACGCATCGATCACGCCATAGATGAAAATCAGCACGCCGAATCCCGAAATGTAGGAGCCCAGCGACGACACCAGATTCCAGCCGGCGAACGCGTCGGGATAGTCTACATAACGGCGCGGCATGCCGGAGAGACCGAGGAAGTGCTGCGGGAAGAACACCAGATTGACCCCGACGAAGGTGAACCAGAAGTGCAGCTTGCCGATCCGCTCCGAATACATGTAGCCGAACATTTTCGGGAACCAGTAGTACCAGCCGGCGAAGATGCCG
>Ga0209331_1000921_pt1 | contig 10098 bp, 9 predicted proteins | sample JacPinW_OM3H0_M3_FD_187971 | JGI IMG/M metagenome (GOLD analysis project Ga0209331, IMG submission 187971) | Forest soil microbial communities from Algoma, Ontario, Canada - Jack Pine, Ontario site 1_JW_OM3H0_M3 (SPAdes) (version 2) | ecosystem: Environmental > Terrestrial > Soil > Boreal... | reverse complement strand
GGCGGCTTCAGCGCAGGTTCCATGGGTGGCTTCGGCGGAGGTCATGCCGGTGGCTTTGGCGGAGGTCACATGGCTGGCTTCGGCGGAAGTCGCACGGCGAGCATGGGCCGAAATCACTATGGGTATGGACGTCGTTTCGGCGACGGCTATGGCTATTACGACTACGGCAGCTGTCCGTATTACACGTCATACAACTGGCCCTACACCTGCGCCTACTGAGTGGTGGGCCGATTCGGAAGTTGCCTGCGCGCGGCTTTCGAAATGTTAAGGGGCTCACCTGGCGAACCACGTAACAGTGGCTCTCCCAGGTGAGCCACCACCTCAACTCACACGCCATCATTCGCGCCGGCGTTCAACAACCAAGGAACGTCGGCGCGCGTGCGCGCAAGGGTTTGACGAATGTCTGTGTCACGTCCGCTTGTCCAGCGATGGGACGGTATCGCGGCCATGGCGGTACTTTGTATTTCTGCCAACCTCAGACATCGCGGATGCGAACCGCTCAAATTGGACAGGCCGCCAACTGAGGCGGCCCGGAAAGCCGCCCAAAGGCGATCTTTCGAAGTCAAAATAAGGGGCCGTTAAGCTGCGCCCAAGCTACTGCGGTGCTCGCCAGTCAGCTGATCTCTGGCAGAGGGCTATTTCGAATATTTCGTTCGAGTTTTGAACATTCCCCAATGCGAATAGCTAATCCATTCATCGTGATCATTCATGTCATCGGCTCCTTGCGTGTCATTCATGATTTCGGCCCAATACCGGGGCTGCTCTCCAGGGTTTGCGAACACTTTTCGCATCACTTGAACTGCGGAACCGTCGGGACGGCTATGTTCGGCTGCGGGAGCTGAGCTATCCTGGAAGCGTTGCCCACGCCGCTGGGATCGACCGCCACATTGTTCATTCCACCAGCGTTTGCCGGGCCCCGCGCAATACCACTGATCGGCACATTTCCGATTGCCCCCGAACCGGCGGGTCGCGCAAATCCTCCCATTGCCGCCGAACCTGCGTGTCCGCCTCGCGCAAATGAAGCGACAGGTGCGGCCAAGACCATGAGCAATGCGACGGCGACTTTTGCGGAGCTGTTAGACATGGGAAGCGCCTCCTATGATTCACCGGAACGGCGAAGCGGTGAGGCTGACGTAGGTTCGCAATCCGCCAACACCATTAAATTGGATGTTAGATTTCGGTGCCCCTGGCGCTGTGCACGAGTTTAAGATCGGGAACCAGACCACGAGTGCTTGCCATCTACGTCGTTTGACAACGGCGCGGCCGCCAAAATTCAAGAGGATGCGCCCGGAGCGAATTACTCGCGGCCACACAAGAAGGTTGGGTGTTGGAAGCAGGACGCAACAGCGATGCAGAACTGCGATCGTCACCGCGTTGCGAAGCGCGACTCCAGCAGATCAAGCTCTCTGACCAACTTGCGGGAGGTCTCGTCGGAGAGCCGGCGGGCGCGGGCAATTCGGTAGATTTCGCTCCGTTCGGCACGAAGCCCGGTCAGACGCAGCCTCCGCTCGATCTCATCGATCTTGCGCGCCAGTGACGCTTCTTTGCCGGTCGTAGAGCGACCATCGATCCGCTGGCGATAGAGCTCCATGATACGGACCCCGACATCGGTATAAAGATCGGCGTCGCTGCGGCCTTGCCCCAGGTGATGCTGCGCCTGCTCGATCGCCTGAATCGCCGCTTCCGCCGCGGCGATGCGCGCCCGGTCCTCCTCTTCCTGTTGCGACGGCTCGGGTGGCAATTCGAGCCCCTTGAGGAGAACCGGCAGGCTGACACTTGCCGCGACCAGCGACACAATGATCACGCCAGCAGCGAGAAAGATCGCAAGGTCGCGCGCCGGAAACACGGACCCATCGTTCATGGTCAGCGGCAGCGTCAGCACGCCGGCGAGCGTAATGGTCCCTCGAACGCCGGCGAGCGATGTCGCCGCGATGAGACGCCAGCTTGGTACATATGGGTTTTGACCCTTCAGCGCTGCCCGAAACAACGTGAAGCGCAATGACGTCCAGACCCATATGAATCTCAACACCGCAAGGGCGAGACTGATGGCAACCACATACACAACGAGCCAGATCGGTTCGTGGTGTCCGGCCTCACGCACCACCAGCGCTGCACCGGTTACGAGCTGCGGAAGCTGTTCTCCAAGCAATACGAAGATGATGCCACTGGCGGTGAACTGAACAAGGTCCCAAACCGCGCTGCGCCGAACCCGGGTGATGGGAAGCGCCTGGCCGCCCTGTTCGACGTAGCTCATGGTGATGCCAGCCGCGACGGCGGCGAGAATGCCGGAGCAATGCAGATGCTCGGCCAAAAGGTAGGCCCCGAACGGGATTAGCAGGCTGATCAGGATCTGCGAGCCGGTCTCCTCGCCGAAATGCCGCGATACCCAGTTCTTCGCGACGGCCGCAATCCAGGTGACGCCTACGCCTATGGCGATGCCGCCGACCGCCAGCCAAAGGAACGTGCCGACCGCGTCGGGCAGCGAGAACGTCCCCGTTAGAGCTGCGGCAACGGCGAAGCGCATGCACACGAGGCCCGAGGCATCATTCAGCAGCGACTCGCCGTCAAGAATGTGCATCAATCGCTTGGGGATCGGCACACGGGTAGCGATCGCGGAAACCGCGGTAGAATCGGTGGGCGAGACGATCGCGGCAAGCGCGAAGGCGACGGCCAGCGGCATCGCCGGGATCATCCAGTTGATGAAATACCCAACGCCAACGACCGTGAACACGACGAGGCCGAGCGCCAGCTCCAGGATTGTCCCTTTGTCGCGGAACAACCCCTCCTTCGGAATGCGCCAGCCATCCAGGAAGAGCAGCGGCGGCAGGAACAGAAGGAAGAAAATATCCGGCTTCAGTTTGACGCCGAGATTGGCGACCGAAGCAATGAAAGCGCCGAGCGCGATCTGAACGAGCGGCCGCGGCAAAGCCACCGGAGACATGCGTGCGAGCGCGCCGCTGACCACGACGGCCAGCAGGAGAAACAAGGCAACAGCAATCGTCTCCACGGTCTACTCGCGATGATCGATGTGGACAGAAGTTTGGCGCGTCGATTTCTCTCTTGCCGCTTGCGCCGAGGACTAAGCAGGCCGGACGAAACGGGCCGGGCTCGATCGGCCGGCGCTTGGCCCCTGCCCGGCTCGATTTGACGGGACGAAGCGCCGTGTGCCCTCCTCATCGAGCACGAATTTCGGGATGGATCCGACCTTCTTCGTATCGCGCACCAGCGCGAGGCGGCGGTCCGCCACGCCCGATCGCGCCTCATCGCCGGCGGGCGTGATGGCAATATCAACCGCCCGGTTAATCAAGCCGACACGGGCGAGGCCCGAGCGACCGGCGCCTTCAGCAACGAGATCCAGCAGGTTTTGTGCGACGACGGGACATGCTTCTTGCGCGCGGCAGCGCGCCAACACTTGTTGTTCACGATCGATATCGGCTTCGACGGCGCGCCATTTCGCCGCAATCTCTCCGGCGACAGGTTCGGTCTCCATGCCCAATATCGGCAGTCTCTCCGTCGCAGCGTCTTGTCGCGCCGCCTGCGCTGAATCGTCGATGAACGCAGCGGCTTCGAGATAGCCGGCGTCGAACGGAACGAGCTCGCCTGATTGCGGCAACGCCGGACGTATCGCAGCGGAGGCGGCGAGAATGCACGCGCCGATGACGATGCCTGCGCCAAGGCGCATGAACTTTCCGTGACCCAGATTTGACAATACAGCCTACATAACTAAACGACGCGGTCTCGTTTCGGATTTGCCGTCGATCGCTTTTGCATTTCCGGTTTGGGCGCAGCAACAACGGGGCGCCCCAGCTCTCGCGAAAACGGCGTCACGTTGACCCGCGATGAGACGGCTTCCGAATCCGGACTCGGTCCGGCCTGGATCATGCCATCACGGCGCATCGAGACCTCCGAAAACGGAGAGGCGGCCGCACGCTCAAGTAAGGCCCGGAGTTTCGGATGCAGGCCCTCGCCACGCGATGCTGCGAAAACGCTGAATTGACGGAAAGATGTCATTACCGGGGCTCCTACGCTACTCCCGCAATTGCCAAACGCCCGACCGCCGCAAGCACGTCACTACAGCCGTGGCTTTCAATCCAGCGAGCACTGAGCGCTCCTGTTTTGGGAACCCAGGAACTTACCGGAGTAAATTCGCCGATTGCACAGGCGGTTTGCGACCTGTGCAACACCTGAGAGATAGGGAAGAGATAGCGGTTCGGGCGAACTTGACGATTAAATACGAATTTATTCCACGGTCTGATTTGCCAGAATCCGCGTGCCGCGCAGATTGTCTCACGCCGCTTGTGATCGAGCCCGGTCTCTGCGTGAGTTCGCGCGAATTTGGGAATATTGGCGCGCGGTCACCGGCATGATGAAGGGCGGATTCGACTGTAGAATGCGAATCGGTCTTCCAAATTTGTATTCAGAGGTACCCTTCACCAGCTTCCGCGGCAAAGCGGCCCGGATCGCCTTCCCAGACGATCCGGGCATGTTCCAGCACATACACCCGGTCGGCGTGCGGAAGTGCGAAAGTAACGTTCTGCTCGCCGAGCAGTACCGTAATCGGCGTTGTCTGGCGTAGCCTCTCCAGCGCTTTTGACAATTGCTCAAGAATGACCGGCGCAAGTCCCAGCGTCGGCTCGTCGAGAATCAGAATCTTCGGCTGCATCATCAGCGCACGGCCGATCGCCAGCATCTGCTGCTCGCCGCCGGAGAGCGTCTGAGCCATCTGGCCCTGGCGTTCCTTCAGTATTGGGAACAGATCGAACAGCCACGACATCTGCTTGCTCTTGTCTCCGTCTGAAAGATGTTGGCCGCCGAGATCGAGATTTTCGCGGACGCTCATTTCGCCGAACAGTTCACGCGATTCCGGGCACTGCACGACGCCGCTGCGGGCGATACGCGCTGGTGTGACGCCGCGCAGCTTCTCGCCGTCGCGGACGATCTCGCCGGTATAAGGCAGGAATCCTGAAATGGTATTGAACAGCGTAGTCTTGCCGGCGCCGTTAAGGCCAACGACGGAGACAAATTCACCCTGGTGCACGTGGATCGAGACGTTGTCCAGCGCCTGCGCCTTGCCGTAGTGGACGCTGACGTTCTCGACCTGGAGCAGCGGCACCTTATCCTTGAAGCTGGTCTCGGGGCGGGCCGAGGTCTCGATGGCGCCGCCGAGATAGACCCGGCGCACCGTTTCGTTGCGCATGACCTCGTCGGCGTTGCCGGTGATGATCTCTTCGCCGAGATACATCGCGAGCACGCGATCGACCAAAGCTGCGACGCTCTTGACGTTGTGATCGACCAGCAGCACCGCGCGGCCTTCGTCGCGAAAGCTGCGGATCAGTTCCGAGAAGGTACCGACCTCGGCCAATGTCAATCCGGCGAAGGGCTCATCGACCAACACCACCTTGGGATCGCGCGCGATGGCTTTGGCCAGTTCGAGCCGGCGCAGGTCGGCGAATGGCAATGTCGGCGGGCGGCGATCCATCACCGCTCCCAGGCCGACCCGGTTGGCGATCCATTTCGCGCGTTCGATCAGGGCCCTGTCCGCGAACAGCATGAACAGGCTGTCCGGCAGCAATGCCACCATGATGTTCTCTAGCACGGTCTGCCGATTCAGCGGCCGCGAATGCTGAAACACCATGCCGAAACCCTTCCGCGCGATCTTGTGCGCGGGCAGGCCGGCGACGTTTTCGCCTTGAAATACAACCTCGCCGGCGGTCGGGCGTTCAATGCCCATGATCGCCTTCATCGCGGTCGATTTGCCGGATCCGTTGGGGCCGATTAGTCCGAATATCTCGCCGGGGCGCAGATCGAAGCTGAGGTTTTTCACGGCGGTGAGGCCGCCGAAACGTTTGGTCAGGTTGCGGACTTCGAGGACAGGAGCCGCGCTGTTGGTCGCATCCATCACGAGCGGGCCTCGCGCGACAGGGCCGCTCCGAGGAAGCCGCCGGGAAAGAACAAAACGACGAGCAGGGCAACGGCCGAGACAATGAAGGTGGCCAATTCACCGGTCGGCCGCAGGAATTCACCGGCAACGATCAGGAAGATCGCGCCGAGTGCGGCGCCGAGTACGGTACGCCGTCCACCCAGCACTGCGGCAACGATGACGTTCACGCCGACCGCAACGTCAACCACCGTGCCCACCGAGGCCGTACCGAAATAGAACACCAGCAACGCACCGGATAGGCCTGAGAAAAACGCGCTGACCACGAAGGCGGCGAGCTTATGCTTGACGATGTTGAAACCGAGCGCGCCGGCCTGAACGGGATCCTGTCCGCTGGCTTGCAGCACGAGGCCGATCGGCGACTGCGAAAGACCGTACAGGATGACGGCGCTGATCGTCATGAACCCAAGCGCGATCCAGTAGTTCACACCTGCATCGATCGAGATCACGTCGGGAATTGTGAGGCCGATTTCGCCGCCGGTAAGATCGGAGAATACCACGATGAAGTTCTGGAGCATCAGCACGGCGACAAGAGTCGTCAGCCCAAAATAGGGGCCGCGCACCCGCAGCGCCGGCAGGGCCAGCACAAATCCGGCGATCACCGACGCTGTCGCGCCCAGGACGATGCACAAATACACCGACCATCCGTACTGGTTGTTGAGGATGCCCGCGGTATAGGCGCCGACACCGATCAGGAAGGTCGGGCCGAAATTGACTTCGCCCGCGAAACCGAACAGCAGATCCCACGACATCGCGAACACACCGAAGTAGTATGCGACCGTGAGCAGGCCGAGGATGTATCCGGAAACATAGAGCGGCAGAGTGGAGGCAATGATCACCACGCCGAGTGCGATCCAGAACAGCGGAGATTTGAAGAAATCGCGCATGCTCATCGCCTCCCCAGCAGACCCTGCGGGCGGATGTACATCACGATAACGAGCAGCAACAGCGCTGGAATGGTCCGGTAGGCGGGCGAGACCAGATACGCGGTAAGCGTTTCAAGATAGCCGACCACGAACGCCGCGATCAGCGAGCCGGATACGCTGCCGAGGCCGCCGAGCACCACGATTGAAAACGCACTCGCGGTGAGTGGCCCTACGCTGTAGGAGCTAACGCCGAGAAACATCCCAAGCAGGACGCCGGCGATGCCGGCAAGGATACCGTAGATCGCCCACACCACGACATAAATGTTCGTCAGCTCAAGCCCAAGCAATGTGACTCCGCGGGGATTCATTGATGCTGCAAGCACGACCTTGCCGGTGCGCGTGCGATTGACCAGCAGCCAGAGTAGCGCGATCACCAAGCAGCAGACCACGGCCGTGAAGATTTCGTTCTGCGGCGTGCGCACGCCAAGAATGTTGACGACGCCTTCGATGATCGGAAGCACGGTCTTGGCGTTATTGGTGAAGAAATATGCGATCAGTTCCTGGATCATGATCCCCCACAACAATGTGCCGGTGAGAACGAAGATTTCCTTCTCCTCGTTGGGTATCCGCGTCGAACGCTGGATCGGCTGCACCACCGCGAAGTAGGTGACGATGGCTGCAATTAGTGCAGTCGCAACACCGATCAGCGCGCCCGCATAGGTGTTCACATGCAGCACGCTGCCGGCGGCCCATGCCGCGACCGCGGCCAGCACCATGATGGCGCCATGCGACAGGTTGAGGACGCCGGAGACTCCGAAGATCAGGGTGAAGCCGGTCGCGCCCAGCGCATAAAGCGCGCTAATGGCGAAGCCGTCGATCAGAATTTGCAAGGCAAGCATCTAAAACGCCGCGGCAACACAGGCCGTCACTGGAGGACAGAGCAAGCAAAATGCTCCCGGGCGAGCCCGGGAGCATGATTATTGAGGGTATCAGTTGGTGGTAACCTTGACGAAGCTTGGGAACTTCAACTGACCTTTGGCGACTTCCTTCGGCCAAACGCTGGTCTGTTTGCCATCCTGCCACTGCAGCATCAGGCCGGTGATCAGGCCCTTGCCGTATTTTAGACCGTGGGTGAATTGGTCGTCCTTGCCATAGAACTGAATGCGGCCGATGGTACCTTCCCAGTCGGTCTTTTCCAGCGCGTCCACAACCTTGTCAGCGTCGGTTGAGCCCGCGCGCTTGATGGCATCGGCGATGTAATAAACTTCGTCATAGGACGTATAGCCTGCATAGGATGGGTAGTTGCCGTACTTCTTCTTGAACCCTTCAGCAAAAGGGATCGACTTCGGCGTTACGGCCACGCCCGGCCCTGAGACGCCCTGAAAGAGTACGCCGTCCGAGGCGTTGTTGGTGTCCTTGCCGAAGGTTTCGTTTGTCGCTTGCGAACTGATGCCGAGCATAGGGATCGGTACCTGCTGATTCTTCCACTGCACCGTGGGCTGCACGCCCACATGGGAGATGCCGGTGATGATCACATCAGGCTTGGCAGCTTCGATCTTGTTGAAGATCGGCGTGAAGTCGGTGGTATCCGGTGAGAAGCGAATGTGGTCGAGCACCTTCAGGCCGATCTTGGGTAGGCATTCCTCGTAGCCGATGTCGAGCGGCTTGGTCCAGGCGGCGTCCTCGCTCATGATGACGGCGGTCTTCATGTGCTTCTGGTCCACCAGCAGATCCTTGGCGGCGTCGCAGACCGACATTGCCAGTGAAGCCGAGGTCAGGTAGCCGTGAAAAGTATATTTGTTCTTTTCATAATCCTTGTGGACACCGAGGGGGATCTCGTTGGAAGCCGCTCCCGGAGTTACGAACGGAGTCTTCAAACGCGAGGCCCATGGCATTAGTGCCAGCACGACCTCGCTGATGTAACTGGAGATCACGGCGTGGACCTTGTCTTCGTTGACCGCGCGCTGGAAGGCGCGAACCGAATCCGCCGAAGAGCTGTGATTGTCATAAGTGACGATCTCGATCATGCGACCGTCGACACCGCCCTTGGCGTTGATTTCCTCCGCGGCCAGTTGCGCCGCCTGCGGGATCGAAGCGCCGGCGATGGCCTGCGCTTCCGCGATGACACCGATCTTGATGGGGTCTGCGGCAAAAACCTGACCGGAAGCCGTCGCTAACAGGCCGAGGGCGGTCGCTCCGAGAAGCCCCCGCAATGACCAAAAAGCAGGCGCTCGGAATGTTTTTGTCATATCGTTTCTCTCCACTTTATAAGCTTCTTCTCGGCCTTCAAAACAGCTTTAGCCGCGCGTGCGCACTGAGTCGCAAATTCCTCACGATGGCGAAACAAAAGTAGGTGATTACGACCTCGGTGTTCCATTGTTGGATTTCCGTGAAGACTGGGCTCCGCAGTCTTCATATTACCAGTTCGCGCTTTCGGTCAGCCAAATTGGCGAACGTTTCCGCGGCACGCGATGCGCCCCCACGACCGTCGTTGCGTAGTTGGGATATTTCACCAACGCGCCCGCCTTCCCCGCTTACGCTTCTAAACACCGGTTACACTTATCATGAGGTCGTTTCATGAGGTTGTTCGCTGCAACATATGGAAAAGTGCTATCCAACCGGATGTATCCGATACCGGAGATTTTTTGCAACGAAAAAGGTCGCGCGCGACTGCCGTGCCGGCCACGCAGTGTAGATCGGACCCGGCCCCCTCAAACATCTATGGAAAAACTCGCGCGTCTTACAAACGAGCAGTCAAGGAGTCTCGGAAATTCCTCGACTCTTAGAGACGTCTCCGCGTCTCGATCCAGAGCTCGGGCTGCCGGCTTTCCTGTGCCTTGCGGTCGCCCATTAACTGCCATCCGGCTTTCCTTTTACGGCCACAAATGCAGTTCACGAAGGCGTGACCACTGCAGGGGACGCATCATGCGAGCACAAAGGGTTCGGAATCCAGTCGGGGTGGACAAGCGTAACGCAGAGATCGAGCGACTTCAGCTTGAGCTGGCGTCATTCAACAAACGAATCGACGAACTTGAACAATTGCATCCCCTAAGTCCGACGATCGAGGCTTTGAAGTCGAAAGCCCTGGCGCTGTCGCGACAGATTGACGAAGTTCGGAGTTCAAAAGCGACCGAAGAATTGACTGGTTTGCTGTCCAAGTAATTCCCCGTCGCGCTCAAAATATCGATAAGAACTGTCCCCCTTGTTTTGGGACAGCGCGGGTCTGCGAAAGCTAGGGGCTTCGGCCCGATGGCGCCATGCCCGAAAGAAACGACAACAAGCGCCTTTTAGAGC
>Ga0209331_1000920_pt1 | contig 10099 bp, 8 predicted proteins | sample JacPinW_OM3H0_M3_FD_187971 | JGI IMG/M metagenome (GOLD analysis project Ga0209331, IMG submission 187971) | Forest soil microbial communities from Algoma, Ontario, Canada - Jack Pine, Ontario site 1_JW_OM3H0_M3 (SPAdes) (version 2) | ecosystem: Environmental > Terrestrial > Soil > Boreal... | reverse complement strand
GCTCGCCGACGAGATCGAACACAATGCGCAGGAATCCATAGACCGCCACTTTGGTCATGACACCGCTCATCAGGGCCGAGACGTGGCTTGGCGCAGCGGGATGCGCGAGCGGCAGCCAGACGTGCAATGGAAGAAGGCCTGCTTTCGAGCCCGCGCCGGTGAGGACAAGACACAGCACCAGCGCGGCCTGCGCGGGCGAAGGATGGGAATTGCGAATTTCTGCGAACGTGTATCCCCCATCAGGGCCGGCCAGTAGACCAAAAGCAAGCAGGAGCGCGAGTGTGCCGAAGCTCGCCATGACCAGATACACCTGGCCGGCGCGTACATTCTCAGGGACATGGTGATGGGCCATGACCAGCGCCCACGACGACAGCGACATGAACTCCCATGAAAGAAGAAAGGTGAAGGCGTCGTCGGCGAGCACGACGAGATTCATTGCGGCAACGAATGCGGGATAGAACGGCAGCACGCGCGCCGGCGCTTGCTCGTGACGCCCGTAGCCCACGGCGAAAAGGCTCGCCGCTGCGACGCCGAGGTCGACCACCACAATGAAGAACGCCGAAAGCGCGTCCATGCGAAAATGGGCGCCCATCCAGGGCAGTCCAAGCGGCAATGCGACGGTTACGGGAGCAGCGCCGCCGAACAACTGCATTGCTCCCGCCCCGAGGCAAACGAGCGCGAGCACGAGCGTTGCGCCATAAACGAGCGCGTTGGCGATGGCAGAGCGCGCGAGCGCGACGGCTGCAATTGCAAGCAGCAGCAACAGCAGCGCGCAAACGAGCAGGATGGTTGCGATCACGAAGCGGCCGCCTTGAACCGCACGCCGCGTCCGCGACCGCTGCTACTGGCGTTCTCGCCAATGAGCTCGATGCCGGCGGCGTCAAGCGCGGCGACGAGCTTCATCAGGGAATCGACATTGCCGCGGATGACCCCATCGCTCGCCTCCATGCGCTGGATGGTCGGAAGCGAGAGCCCCGACAGCGCCGCCAGCTTGCGCTGATCAATCCCAAGCAGGGCACGCGAGGCCCGCAACTGTGCGCCAGAAATCATCAGGAATCGTATGCAAGAAATCAGAAAAGCGTATTATAAAATATATCTTGATGTTTCAAGCATCTTATCTTCTCCTTTAAGAGGAGATTTGAATGGTCTGCAATCGAAAGTTGCCGCTGGCCGAGAGGCGCTCAGCCGAACACGGCCGAGACCTGGACCTCGCCGCGTTGCTCGACCACCTCGACGGACACACTGCTGCGATGGCGGCGCAGCTTGACGTCCACGCTCGCCCCGTTGAGCTGCAGATCGCGCAGCACGATGTCCTCGAGGAATGACGGCAGGCTCGGATTGCGCAGGCGGATTTCGTTCGCGGCCGGATCGAACTGGAGTCCAATCGATGCTTCAATCAGCGTGAAAGGGGTGGCGCTTGCCCAGGCCTGGGGCGAGCATGCCACGGGATAGAGCGTGGGCCCGCGGCCGCGCCCGCGCTGAAAACCGCAGAACAATTCCGGCAGCCGCCGCATCTCCATATAGTTTCCGGCATCAAACAAACCTTTGAACACGCGATCGAGGCAGTCTTTGAGCCCGCAGCGGGCGAGCCCGAGCGCAATCAACGCATTGTCGTGCGGCCAAACCGAGCCGTTGTGATAGGACATCGGATTATAGCGCGCCTCGCCCGTGGCAATGGTGCGGATGCCCCAGCCGGAGAAGAATTTTGCTCCTGCCATGGCCTCGCCCACCTTGCAGGCGCGTTCGGGCGCCGCAATGCCGGTAAACAGCACCTGGCCGGCATTGGAGCTGCGCACCCGGCATTGCTCTTTGTTGCCGTCGAGCGCGAGCGCATACATTCCGATGTCCGGGCACCAGAAGCTCGCGTCGAAGCGTCGCGCGAGATCGTCGGCCTGAGTGTCGAGCCGATGCGCCTTGTCCGGCATGCCGAGACGTTTGGCGCAACGCGCCGCAAGGCGCTTGGCGTAGAAAGCGTAGCCTTGCACCTCCACAAGCGCGATCGGCCCCTCGGCGAGCCGGCCGTCGGCATGAAAGATGGCATCCGGCGAATCCTTCCAGCCCTGGTTGGCAAGTCCATTCTCCGCCGCGCGCTGATATTCGATGAAGCCGTCGCCGTCGAGGTCGCCGAATTGATCCATCCAGGAAAGCGCTGCCTCGATCGCTGGCCACAGCTCGGCGAGAACCGCCTCATCCCCGGTGCGTTCGACATAAAGGCCGGCGAGCATGACGAAGAGAGGCGTGGAGTCGACGCTCCCGTAGTAGAGGCCGAAAGGCACCTCCCCCAACTCGGCCATTTCGCCGCTGCGCATCTCATGCAGGATCTTTCCGGGCTCGGCATCCGAGGCCGCGTCCGTCGTCTTTGCCTGGAATGCAGCGAGCCGCCGCAGCACGCCGAGCGCAACGCGGGGGTCAAGCCACAGCATCTGCATTGCGGTGATCAAGCCATCGCGTCCGAATGTTGTCGAATACCAGGGGATACCGGCATAGGGATAGCGCCCCTGCGGCGTGTTGCTGATCAGCATGTACAGATCGGACATGGACCGGCACAGCATCTCGTTGAACAGATCGTTGGACGTCGTCACGGTTGTGACGTTGCGGGAAGCGGCGCGCCGGTTGCGGTAAACGGTGCGCATGGCGCGCAGCGGCGCAACGGGTTGCGGCGGTTGCGGCTCACCGCACGCAATTGAAAGATCGATTGTCGTGGCCTGCCCGGACGCCAGCTCGATTTGGTAGGCTGCGCTGGTTTCACCGAGCTCGCGCGGGCTGGGGGAGAGATTCACGTCGGTGCGGCGCAGCTTGCCATCGAGACCCTCATAGAGGAGCCGCGCTGTCGCCGGGGGCACCGTTTCGCGCGCGATGCTGCCGCGCCGGGCGCGCCTGAGCCCGCGCACTTCAAAGAGATCGGCAAAGTCGCCGTCGAACAGCATGGTGAGGCGCAAATCCACTGTCTCCTCGCCATAATTGCGGATGGCAAATCGCTGGTACGCTGCCGCGCGCAGCAGAAAGACCGTGCGCACCACGTGCAGGGTATCTTTCGGCAAGACCAGACGGTTCTCGAAATAGATGTCGGGATTGGTGAGATCGATGCTCAGCAGCGTGTTATCATCGCGTACGTTCGACCCCAACTGTAAAAGCTGCATCCCATTGACGAGGAATTCGAGGTGGGAAAGAAATCGCGTGTCGCAATGAAACAGGCCGTCGGGTCCGGCCGCCGAGACGCCGATATCGCCGTGACTGTCCAGCACGAGAAAGCTGTCATCGAGCTTGAGGACATGCCGCGATCGCATCGCCGGCGCGGTAGCCGGAATGTAAAATCGCGCCTCCGGAACGTCGTCGTGCAGCAGTCTCGCAACTGCGGCGCTCTCGGTCGCCATGCAATTCCTGTCAGTTCATTCCTGCTTCCAGAGCAGGCTGCAGCGGGACAAGCTCGGACACGTGCTCCGCCGGCGCAGCGAGCTCAACCAGTGAATGATAGACCGCGAGATAGTCTTTCGCCATCCGGGTGGCGGTGAAGCGCTGTTCAAAACGGCACCGCACGCGTCGGCGGCTGAGCGCGAGAACGCGCGGCAACGCGTGCACCGCCTCATCAACGCTATCGACGATCGCGCCGGTAATACCCGGCTCCACGATTTCTTCGACCGAGCCGCGGCGGAAGGCGAGAACAGGCGTGCCGCAAGCCATGGCCTCGATCATCACCAGTCCGAACGGCTCCGGCCAGTCAACCGGGAACAGGAGGGCCAAGGCCCCGCCAAGAAACTCACTCTTGCTGCGCTCATTGATTTCGCCGAGAAACTCGATACCCGGCTGCTGCAACAACGGGGCAATCTGCTCGTGAAAATAAGCTTCATCCACGCGGTCGACCTTGGCGGCAATCTTGAGCGGAACGCCGACAGCGCGCGCAATCTCAATGGCGCGGTCCGGCCGTTTCTCCGGCGATATGCGCCCGAGAAACGCGAGATAGCCTCCGCGCGCGTTGTAGCTCGGCTCGAGCAGGTTGGCGGGGATGCCGTGATGCACGGTTGCGACGAAATTGCTGTGCGCGACCGGCTCGCGCTGATGGTCGGAAATCGACACCAGCGGCATGTCGGCAAATCCAACATAGAGAGGCTTGAGATCGTGCAGGTCTTGCCGTCCATGCAGCGTCGTCACGGTGCGACAGGCGATCGGGCGGAAGAGCGGAAAATGGAATTGATCGATGTGGAAATGCAGGATGTCAAACTCGTCGGCGCGCTCACGCACCCGGTCGAGCATCAACATGTAATAGGGTATGGGGTCGCGGACATTGGCATCGAGCCGCAGCGCCATGGACGCGCACGAAACGAGCTTTGCGCTGGTGACTGAATCGCCGCTGGCAAAGAGCGTGACGTTGTGGCCTAGGTTGACCAGCTCGTCACTGAGGTAGGACACAATACGCTCGGTTCCGCCATATAGCCGAGGCGGCACGCTCTCGACGAGCGGCGCAATTTGCGCGATTTTCATGGGTTTTGCTCCCGCTGGAACCCAGCTCTCGCCGCCAACGTCATTCCCCGCGGAAAGGTTCCGATGACGCGTTTTCGGGCACCCGGAGCAAGCGTCGTAGGTGAGCAAAGGCGCGTGTGACGGATTGATGTCATGGTCAAAGGTTCGTGCGCGTACCTTTGGCCACCTACAGCAGGGCGCATTTACGCGATGCTGGAATTCTCCAGCGGCCGCAGTCCGAGATGCTCATGCCAGAGCGGCAGGTCGGCTTCCTTGGTCAAGGATGCCAAGAACCGGTCGCCCCAGGATTTGAGGTCGTTGTCGGAGATGACCTGCATCATCGCCTTGTGGCGGCTGCGCCGTTCCTCCAGCGGCATGGAAAGCGCATGTGAGATAGAGACGGCAACCGTTTCCGGGTCATAGGGATTGACAAGGAGGGCCGCGGTCAACTCCGCCGCCGCTCCGGCAAACCGCGACAGAATGAGCATTCCGGGGTCATCAGGATCCTGCGCCGCGACGTACTCCTTTGCAACCAGGTTCATGCCGTCGCGCAAGGGAGTGACGAGCGCAGCCCGCGCCGAGCGATAAAGGCCAGCCAGGACGCTGCGGTTATAAGCACGGTTGACGTAGCGAATAGGGGTCCATGCGATCTCGCCATAGGTTCCGTTTATCCGCCCGGCGGCTTCGCTGATGGTGCGCTCCATTTCGGCATATTCCTGAATTTCCGATCGGCTCTTCGGCGTGATCTGCACATAAGTCACCTTGCCGCGCCAATCCGGATAGCCCGCCAGAAACCGTTCAAAGGCGTCCAGCCGCTGGGCCAGACCCTTGGAATAGTCGAGCCGGTCGACGCCGATCACCATGGCTCGGCCGGCGAGGCTATCGACCAAGTTACGCACCAGGGCCGAACGTACGGAGCGCCGGGCCAGCCGGTTGAACTCGTTGGTCTCGATCCCAATGGGAAAAACGCCGATTCGCACGTTGCGCTCGCCGACCTGGTAGGTAAGGGCCGCGCGTTTTGGCAGCCGGCACTCGCTCTCGAAGTAGCGCGCGCAATTGGTGGCGTCATTCGCGGTCTGAAAGCCGACCAAATCATAGGCGCTCAGCTGCGGGATGAGCCATTCGTGATTCGGCAAAGCCGTCAGAATCTCCGGCGGCGGAAAAGGAACATGCAGGAAAAACCCGATCCGGTTCTGATGACCGCGATCACGCAGCATCTTTGCCAGCGGGATGAGATGATAATCGTGCACCCAGACGATGTCGTCGGGCCGCAGCCATTCCGTTATCTGATTGGCGAAAAGGACGTTGACGCGCCGATAGCCGCTCAGATCGCGGCGCGAGAATTCGGCGAGATCGAGCCGGTAATGCAGGATGGGCCACAGCACCCGATTGGCGAAGCCACTGTAGTATTCCTGATAATCCGAGGCGGTGAGATCGGTAACGATATAGGACATTCCGCCCTGCTGGATTGTGCGGGTGGACACCTCATCGTCGGCGGAAACCGTGCCGCTCCAGCCAAACCACAGCCCGCCGTGGCGTTTGAGCAGCGAGCGCACCGCTACTGCGAGACCGCCGGCTTGATTGCTGCCGTCGCGGCTCGGAACCGCCACGCGATTCGATACGACAATCAGCCGCGCCAATATCGATCCTCCCAGCTTCGCGACAGGCGCATCGCGCTCAAGATCAACCCCGCCATCGAGTAGGTCTGCGGAAAGTTGCCCCACAATACTCCGGTTTGCGGGTCGATGTCTTCTGACAAAAGCCCGTACCGGTTGCGGTATGCCAGCGCATCGACGAACAATTCGCGTGCCTCGTCACGACGTCCAAGCGACCACCAGGCGTCGACCAACCAAAACCGGCAAATGAGGAAAGCGGTTGCCGGCAGGCCGAAATCGTCCGCCGCCGCGTAACGCATAACGTGCTTTTTCCGTAAAAGTTCGCTCTCCATCACCTTGACGGTACTGCGAAAACGCGGGTCTTCGGCCTCGATCACGCCGAGATCCGGCAGGAGGAGAACGCTGGCATCGAGATCATCGGACCCGAATGCTGCCGTAAACGCCTGGCGCTTTTCATTCCAGGCGCTTTGCAGCAGCGCGTGCAGCACGGGATCCGCCACTGAATTCCAATGGGCGGCGCGATCAGGCAGGCCGAGCTGCTCGGCAATGGCAGCGAGGCGGTGACAGCCGGCCCAGCACATGGCGGTCGAATGGGTATGGATGCGCTGGCGCCCGCGATATTCCCAGATGCCGTTGTCCGCTTCGAGCGCGAGCTCGCCCGCCTTGGTGCCCAGCATTTCGAGCAGTCGAAACAATCCTTCATCGCCAGGGCGCGGGAGCCTGCGGTCGTAGAACATGGGCATGGCCGCGAGGATGATGCTGCCGTAGGCGTCGTTCTGAACCTGCTCAGCGGCCGCGTTGCCGATGCGCACAGGTCCGTCGCCGCGATAGCCTTTGAGCGCGCTCGCCGTTCTTTCATGCATGGGATCAATCGGGACGACCCCGTACACCGGACGCATGGGCTCGTTCGTGTTCGAAGCGATGCCCAATGTGTAGGAGATGAAATCCTCCATCGTTTGAGTTGCGCCAATACGGTTGAGCGCCTTCACGACGAAATAGGCATCGCGCATCCAGCAATAGCGATAGTCCCAGTTGCGGCCCGATGCCGGCGCCTCGGGAATGGAGGTGGTGTGGGCGGCAATAATGCCGCCGGTCTCCTCGAAATTGCTGAGCTTGAGCGTGATCGCCGCTCGAATAATTTCGTCCTGCCAATCGTACGAGATAGAAAGTCCGCGCGACCATTCCAGCCAATGGTCGATAGTGCGATCGCAAAATTCCCGGCACGTCGTCTCAAGCACGCCCTGAAACGGCTCATCGACACCGAAGACGAGATGCAACGGACGCGTGAGCACAAAAGGCGCTTCGCGTTCGATGTACGAAAGCGGAGCGTCGCTGGTAAGCCGCAACGTCGTCTCTTCACTGAGAAAGCGAATATGATTGCTGCCGCTTGAATGCTGCTTGAAGGGATGTCCGTAATGATGGGTGGGCCGGAAGCGAACGGTGACTCGGGGCAGCCCTGCCACCGGCTCGATAATGCGTATGAGCTGCGGCGGACGAAAGACGCGGCCAAACTGCTGGTGCCGCGGCGCGAAGTCAGTAATGCGGACCGCGCCGCCCTGCTGGTCGGTCAGAACGGTCGAGACGATCGCGGTGTTGCGCAGATACTCCGACTGGAAGTCGACCATGCCGTCGAGCACGACGTCGGTAAATCCCTTCTCTTCATCGCCTGCAACAAGCCGGCAGAAGATCGGATCGCTGTCAAAGCGCGGGAAGCACCACCACACGATGCGCGCCGTGGGAGTGACGAGCGCAGCCGTGCGGCCGTTGCCGATCACCGCAAGATCAAGCCCGTGATCAGTCATGAGGCGGCAAGCGTACGATTCCGACTGATCTGTTCGAGCCAGTGGCGCACGTCGCTCGGCTGCTCGAAATAACACTGGATGCCGGGGACGACCCGACCGACCGAAGCGCCGGTTCCGCAGAGCTCAGGAATGATGTCAAACACGCCGAGGTCGGTGACGTCATCGCCGATGAAAATGGGATGGCGTCCTGCGAATGGCGGGCAGGTCATCAACTCACGCACCGCGGTCGCCTTGGTCACTCCCGGCTGTTTCACCTCCACGACGAGCTTTCCCGGCAACAATTCGATCGCCCCGTTGATGCCGGCGGCGATTTTCGCTGCCGCCTCGCGGACAAGCTGCTCCTTCTCCGGAGCAAGGCGATAGTGGAGTGCGAGCGAGTATCCTTTGTCCTCGAGGATGATTCCCGGCCCTGCCTCGGCGATCGCCGCGAACTGGCGCTTTATGTCGGGGTCAAGCGGGCGGAGCCGCGGCGCCGCGGGCGGTTTACCGGCCGAGAGACGAAATTCGGCGCCGTGTCCGCCGATCGCCGGGAGCTGGAGCGGAGAGAACAAGAGATCAAGCTCGCTGATGGGCCGTCCGCTCACGAACGCGACGGCGCCGCCCGTGCGCTCCCACAGTCGCTCCAGCGTCTCGCGCAGCGAATGCGGCACAAAAACTTCGCGCGGTGTGGGCGCGAGATCGACGATGGTGCCATCAACGTCGAGCAGGACGGCTATTTTCGTCAGGTCGTTGAGGACTGGAGGGGCACGATTGGGCATGACCACGGTCCGGCATTCCAATCTCTGTTGAAACTGAGGCTAGCGTATACCGAACGGCAGGGGATTTTATGCGCGGCATACCCCAAAAGTCTCTTAACCCCATGATTCAGCAATGGTTCCGTTAGACGATCGGGGCGATGAACAGGACATATAGGTGTTCGGACGACCTTGCGCCCGGGACTTGGAACAGTATTCTGAAACAATCAGGCCTAAAGGAGCAGCGCTGATGCGCTATGCCATTGTCATCGAAAAAGCGGACGGCAACTATTCGGCCTATGTACCGGACCTTCCGGGCTGCGTCGCTACCGGCCATACTGTTAAGGCGGTTGAGCATGAAATCCGGAATGCAATCCGGTTTCACATCGAGGGATTGAAGGAAGACGGCTTGCCAGTGCCTGAACCCACCAGCATTGCGGAGTACGTGGAGGCTTGATTGAAGGGCGACCGCGTCCGGGAGAAAGCAATGCCTAACGCGATCTAGCAAAAACAATAACTTGTCACGACTACGAATCCGGGGGTCAGGAGCTCGAATCTCTTTCGGTCCGCCAATACTTAGCCCTTAGTTGCATCAGTTGGTTGCTAAAGCGCCATGCCGCCGTCCACGAGATGAGCTTGGCCCGTGATGTAGCTTGCCTCATCCGAGGCGAGGAAGATGGCAAGCGCGGCCACTTCCCCAGGCTTGCCCAGGCGCCCCATGGGCTGGCGCTCGATGAAAGCCCGTTCGACCTCGCCGAGCGATTTGCCGGTTGCCTGCGACCGCTCCCGGATTCGTCCCTCAAGCGAAGGGGATTCGATCGTGCCCGGGCAGATGGCATTCGCCCGGATGCCTTGCCTGATGAAGTCGGCCGCGACCGCCTTGGTGAGCCCGATGATTGCTGCTTTGCTTGCGCCATACACATAACGGTCAGGAACGCCGCGGATCGAGGATACCGCCGATGAGATGTTGACGATCGAGCCTGACTGTTTTTCCAGCATGTCCGGGAGAAACGCCTTGATGGTGCGGTGCATGGACTTGACGTTGAGGTCGAACGTGAAGTCCCAGTCCTGCTCGGAGCAGTCGAGCACACTGCCGTGATGCACATAGCCGGCGCAATTGACGAGAATGTCGAGCGGGCCGAGTTCTTGTTTAAGATTTTGCGCCATCGAATCGACGGCCTCGGTTGAGCGCACATCAAGCTTGCGCTTGCTGGCGGCTTGCAGCCCGTCCAGCTTTTTCTCGTCGACGTCGGTTGCCACAACAACCGCGCCCTCGGCGGCGAATGCTTCGGCGATAGCACGCCCAATTCCTTGCCCCGCGGCAGTGATCAGCGCGATCTTGTGTTGCAGGCGTGCAGTCATGGCCAGGTTCTCCGATTCATGCGAGCCCCGTCGTTAGAGCGTGTTTCGCTGAGATCGAGCCAGCAGGTCCACCTCTCCCCGCAGGGGAGAGGTCGGAATGGGCGCCTCGCGCCCATTCCGGGTGAGG
>Ga0209331_1000919_pt1 | contig 10103 bp, 11 predicted proteins | sample JacPinW_OM3H0_M3_FD_187971 | JGI IMG/M metagenome (GOLD analysis project Ga0209331, IMG submission 187971) | Forest soil microbial communities from Algoma, Ontario, Canada - Jack Pine, Ontario site 1_JW_OM3H0_M3 (SPAdes) (version 2) | ecosystem: Environmental > Terrestrial > Soil > Boreal... | reverse complement strand
CGCGGAGATCGATGACATCGATGGTCATGAAGCCAATCTAACACGTCGCCGGCGGCCACGGGACGCAGAATATGGCATTGCCTGTGAAGCGTTAACGCCATATTTCATGCCTATATGAGGCCGCGCCGCCGTCGCCGCCTCACCAGATCACGGAGATATCATGGCTGCCGAAATTCGCTTGTTCCCCTGCCTCACCGACAATTTCGGTTACCTGATCCACGACCCCGCGACCAAGGCCACCGCCTCGATCGACGCGCCGGAAGCCGCCCCCATCGTCAAAGCGCTGGAGCGTGAGGGCTGGACGCTGACGGACATTCTCATCACCCATCATCACGGCGACCATGTCGGCGGCGTCGCCGAACTGAAGCAGAAATACAATTGCCGCGTGGTCGCGCCGCACGACAAGTCCACAGGGATCGCCAATGTCGATCTGCGCGCCGGCCAGGGCGATGTGGTGAAGGTCGGAAGCCTGCTGGTGCGGGTGCTGGAAACACCGGGCCATACGCTGGACCATATCAGCTACGTGTTCGACAGCGAGAAGGCGCTGTTCGCCGCCGACACGCTGTTCTCGATCGGCTGCGGCCGGGTATTCGAGGGCACCTATCCCCAGATGTGGGACTCGCTGTTGAAACTGCGTGCGCTGCCCGACGATTTCAAGCTTTATTGCGGCCATGAATACACCGCCGCCAACGTCAAATTCGCGCTCACCGTCGAACCGGACAATGCCGCGCTGAAGGCGCGCGCCGAGGAAGTGAAGCGGCTGCGCGCCGATAACAAGCCGACTGTCCCGACGCTGCTCGGCGACGAGAAGAAGGCCAACGTGTTCCTGCGCGCCGACGAGCCGTCGGTCGCAGCCGGCGTGCGGATGAAAGGCGCTGATGCCGCAGCCGTGTTCGGTGAATTGCGCGAGCGCAAGAACAAGTCCTGATGGCTGGGTTGCCGACCGCCGCCGAGATCATCGCGCGGCTTGAACTACAACCGCATCCCGAAGGCGGGCATTACCGCGAAACCTTTCGCGACCCGCGCGTCGACGCCGACGGACGCGCGCGATCGACCGCGATCTATTTCCTGCTGGCGCGCCATGAGCGATCGCACTGGCACCGCATCGATGCCGTGGAGATCTGGCATTATTACGCAGGCAGCGCGCTGATTTTGCAGACCGCCGACGATAGCGGCCGGCGCAGCGTCAGGCTCGGTCCCGATCTGGCGGCGGGTGAAGTGCCGCAAGCGATGGTGCCGCAGCAGGCGTGGCAAGCCGCCGAAAGCACCGGCGACTGGACGCTGGCCGGATGCACGGTGGCGCCGGGATTCGATTTTGCGACATTCGAACTGGCGGCGAAGGGGTGGACACCCGAAAGCTGAAGTGCGATGTGCCTTATTCGTGTAGCGGCTTATCGCTTTCCTCTGATCATATCCCTCGCCGCTATCAGCCCGCCTCCGGCAATCAGCACCGCCGCGATCGCGATGCTGGCGCTGGCCTGCGCAAACCCCGCCAATATCAAAAAAGCGGTCGAGAGCAGCGGCGTCGCGTAGGACGCGGCCCCGAGCACGCGGATGTCGCCGCGCTTCATGCCGATATCCCAGGCGTAGAACGCCGCACCCACCGGACCGACGCCGAGCGCTGTTATCGCCAGCCATTGCGCCGCAGTCTCGGGCCAGACCGTGACCTCGACCAGCCCATGCACGATCGCGGCCAGCAGCGCCGTGACCGCGCAAAAGCCCGCGACCGCATCGGTCGGCACTGCCTTGAGTTTGCGCGACATCACCGAATAGACCGCCCACACGAAGGCCGCGACGAAGGCCGCGATCAATCCGGGGACCTGGCCCGGCGCGAACCCGCCGCTGCTGTTGCCGGCAAACAGCAACACCGTGCCGATGAGGCCCAGCAGCGCGCCGACGATGTGATGCGGCGCCAGCCGCTCGCCGGGCAGCAGTGATGAAAACAGCACGATCAGCAGTGGCCAGAGATAGTTCAGCAGGCCGGCTTCGGCCGGCGGCGCAAAGCGCAGCGCCAGGAAATACAGCGCGTGATAGCCGAACAGGCCGCCGACCCCGACGATCCATGCCAGCGGCGGCTGTCGTAACGCGCCGAACGCGCCGGGCCGTCCGATCCATGTCAGGAATGCCACCAGCGCGCCAATGGCAAACGTCATCGCCGCCAACTGGAACGCGGGAATTTTCCCGGTCGCCACCGTGAGCACCGCCAGCAGCGACCACATCAGGATCGCGGTCAGTCCGATCAGGGTGGCGGTGCGTGGGGTCATTTTGCTTTGCAATTTCCGTCGTGGCCGGGCAACAGCGCGAAGCGCGTCTTCGCCCTAGACGTCCCGGCCATCCACGTCTTCCATGCCGCAACGTATCAAAGACGTGGATGCCCGGGACAAGCCCGGGCATGACGACAACTTAAGGCTCACCGCTGAGTGAGAACATGAATTGCTTCGTCGCAAGTGCTCCTCGCAATGACGGAGGACGCCATCACACCATATATTGCCCGCCGTTGATCGACAGCGTCGAGCCGGTGATGGCGCCGGCTTCGTCGGCGGCGAGGAACACCACGGCGCGGGCGATCTCTTCGGGCTCGCCGAGGCGGTTGACCGGGATCAGCGGCAGGATGCTCTTCTCCAGCACTTCCTTCGGCACCGCCTGCACCATCTCGGTGTTGATGTAGCCCGGGCAGATCGCGTTCACGGTGATGCCGCCCTTGGCATTCTCCAGCGCCAGTGCCTTGGTAAAGCCGATGTCGCCGGCCTTGGCGGCGGAATAGTTGACCTGGCCGAACTGGCCCTTCTGGCCGTTGATCGAGGAGATGTTGATGACGCGGCCGAACTTGCGGGCGCGCATGCCCTCGATCACCTGGCGCGTCATGTTGAACAGCGAGCCGAGATTGGTGTTGATGACGGCATTCCACTGCTCCAGCGTCATCTTGTGGAACGCGCCGTCCTTGGTGATGCCGGCATTGTTGATCAGCACATCGACCGGACCGAGATCGGCCTCGACCTTCTTGACGCCGTCGGCGCAGGCCTCGAACGAACTGACGTCCCATTTATAGACGGGGATACCGGTCTCCGCCTTGAACTTCTCCGCCGCCGCGTCATTGCCGGCGTAGCTCGCCGCGACCTTGTAGCCGGCGGCCTTCAGCGCCTTGCTGATCGCAGCCCCAATGCCCCGCGTTCCCCCCGTCACCAATGCAACACGTGCCATGTAAAATCCTTCCCTTGGCGATTTTTGAACTACAGTTTTTTGCAGTTTCGAATTGTGTAGCTTCGAATTAAGCGGGCCGTTTGACGAACATCAAGAACAAAACGCCCGGCACGAGGCCGGGCGTTTGTTATCAACTCAGTGATGTGCAGTTGCGAGATGATCTTTTCATCATTCCGCGCATCCGCTGCTGTTTGTTTAGTCGCGTGCAATGCACATCGCGATGCCCATGCCGCCGCCGATGCACAGCGTGGCGAGGCCCTTCTTGGCATCGCGCTTCTGCATCTCGTGCAGCAGCGTCACCAGCACGCGCGCGCCGGAGGCGCCGACGGGGTGGCCGATCGCGATCGCGCCGCCGTTGACGTTGACCTTGGACGTATCCCAGCCGAGGTCCTTGTTGACCGCGCAGGCCTGCGCCGCGAAGGCTTCATTGGCCTCGATCAGGTCGAGGTCGCCTATGTTCCAGCCGGCCTTCTTCAGCGCGGCGCGCGAGGCCGGGATCGGCCCGGTACCCATGATCTTGGGATCGACGCCGGCCTGGCCCCACGACACGATGCGGCCGAGGACTTTCCGGCCTTCCTTGGCCGCCTGCTTGGCGGTCATCAGCACCACCGCGGCGGCACCGTCATTGATGCCCGACGCGCTGCCCGCGGTCACGGTGCCGTCCTTCTCGAAGGCCGGCTTCAGCTTGCCCATCGCTTCGATGGTCGCGCCGTGACGCGGATATTCGTCGTCGCTGACGATGATGTCGCCCTTGCGGGACTTGATGGTGACCGGAACGATCTCGTCCTTGAACCTGCCGGCCTTCTGCGCGGCCTCGGCCTTGTTCTGCGAGGCCACCGCGAACTCGTCCTGCTGCGAGCGGGTGATCTGATACTGCCGGGCGACGTTCTCGGCGGTGTTGCCCATGTGGTAGCCGTTGAAGGCGTCCCACAGGCCGTCCTTGATCATGGTGTCGATGAATTCGACCGGGCCCATCTTGACGCCGCCGCGCAGGTATTGGGCGTGCGGGGCCATGCTCATCGATTCCTGGCCGCCCGCGACGACGATTTCGGAATCGCCGTTGAGCAGCGCCTGGTAGCCCAGCGCCACCGTGCGCAGGCCGGAGCCGCAGAGCTGATTGACGCCCCAGGCCGGGCTCTCCACCGGAATGCCGGCGGCGATCGAGGCCTGACGGGCCGGGTTCTGGCCCTGCGCCGCGGTCAGGATCTGACCCATGATGACCTCGGAGACGCGGCCCGGCTCGATGCCCCCGCGCTCCAGTGCGGCCTTGATGGCGATGGCGCCAAGATCATGGGCCGGCATGGTGGCGAACGCGCCGTTGAAACTGCCGACCGGGGTGCGGGCGGCGCTGACGATGACGACATCGTCTGACATGGGCATCTCCTGAGGTTGATATTCTTGGACGGCGGGCGGCCGGATGGCGGGCCTGTCTCTCGGCTCTATCCTGTTAACCTAGGTATCATGTGTCAATCGGCCAGAGGGCAAAATCGCGCCGCGCCGCACTCAAAATGCCGCCCCTGACAGTTTCAGGAGCAGTGTCCATGCCTTGGATTAACCGTGCCGCACAAAACGGTAGCCGAAGTCAGTTGAAAATGCTTACTTTGCTGCGTTGCGTTGCTCGTCAGCCCTTCGGCGATGCCGTCGGGTTCCCTTCTCCTCGGTGTGCATGTGTGAGCCCATGGCGAAATCAGACCAACCCACCACGATCAAGAAATACGCCAACCGGCGGCTCTATAATACCGGCACCAGCACCTATGTAACGCTCGAGGACCTCGCGGCGATGGTGAAGGAAGGCGAGGATTTCCTCGTCTATGACGCCAAGACCGGCGACGACATCACCCGTTCGGTACTGGCGCAGATCATCTTCGAACAGGAAAACAAGGCTGGCCAGAACCTGCTGCCGACCACTTTCCTGCGGCAACTGATCCGGTTCTACGGCGACAGTATGCAGATGGTGGTGCCGAAATATCTCGAGCAGTCGATCGACACGCTGACGCGTGAGCAGGAAAAATTCCGCAAGCAGCTGACCAACACCTTCAGCGGCACGCCGTTCGCGCCGCTGGAAGAACACGTCCGCCGCAACATGGAATTGTTTCAGCAGACCTTCTCGATGTTCAAGCCGTTCGTGCCGCCGCGCGCCGGAAGTGTGGCCGCAGCCGAGCCTGAGAAAGTGCCGGAGCCGACAGCGGATAACGGCAACATCGACGACCTGCGCCGTCAGATGAAAGACATGCAGGACCGCCTCGAGCGGATGTCGAAAGAGCCGAAGAAGGAAGAGTGATTCTCTCCCCGCGGCGAGACGGCGTTCCCCGGACGCTGCGCAGCACGAAGTGATGCGCTGCAGATCCGGGGTCCACACGCACGAACTGATCTATATCGAGATAGGTCCCGGCTATGCGGTGCACCGCAAGCGCGCTGCACCGCGTCCGGGACACGGATGCTTCAGCTCGCCGCCGGCAGCACCGTGTCAGTCGCGGCCGCCCAAGGCCGTTGCGATGAGGCGAGGCCTATCAGCCGCCCCTGGATATAATCGCAGCCCCATTCGCGCAGCATCACGGCGGACTCGTCGTCCTGCACCCATTCGGCGACCGTCTTGATCCCGAGCCTGCGCGCCAGATCGATCAGCGTCTGCACGAAGGCGCGATCGTCAGCGGAACGCGCGATGTTCTGCACGAAGGCGCCGTCGATTTTCACGATATCGACGCCGAGCTTGCGCAGATTGCGGAACGACGTGTAGCCGGCGCCGAAATCGTCGATCGCGATCTTGCTGCCGAAATTTTTCAGCCGGGTGACGAAGCCGCGTACGTCGTCGATGTCCTGGATCGCGACGGTTTCGGTGATTTCCACGATCAGCCGTTCGGCGACGCCGGGATGGGCGCGCATCAGCGATTCGATCGAGGACCACCAGTCCGGGTCCATCGTGGTGTCGGGCGAAATGTTGAGGCTGAGATGCACGCTCGGCGATGCGGCGAGTTCGGCGACCACCAGTTCGAGCACGCGGTGATCGACGAGGCGGATCAGGCCGAGTTTTTCCGCGACCGGGACGATGTCGGGCGCGAGCAGAACCTGGCCATCGTCCTGCTCCATCCGGACCAGGCATTCATAAAACGCCGCATCGCGCGAGCGCGCTTCCACCACCGGCTCGAATGCCATCACGATCCGGCGCTCGTTGAGGGCTGTGACGATCTCGTCGGTGACGCGGATATTGACGCGGCGCTGGGCGTCGCGCTCGACATTGGGGCGCCACAGCGAGAACGATCCGGCGCGGCGGCTTTTTGCCGAATCCAGCGTTTCATGGGCGCGGTTGATGGCCTCGTCGGTATTGCGCGCGTAGCGCGGCACGCTGACCGCGCCGATCGACGCCGTCACCGAGACCGGGCCGGATCTGGTCGGCACCACATCGTCGCGAACCGCGGCCAGGAACCGCTCGGCGGCGACGTTCATATCATCGACGGTGCAGTTCTTCAGAATCAGTCCGAACTTGTTGCCGGAGAAGCGGCCGAGCACATCGCCGCCGCGCAACCGCGCGCGAATCCGTTTGCCCACTTCCGAAATCACCGCATCCGCCACATCGAAGCCGAAGGCGTCGTTGATGCGGGCCAGGTGATCGATGCCGATCAACATGAAGGCGCTGGATGAGCGGAAGCGCGTGGTTTCCTCGATTGCCTCGGCCAGCGCCGCCACCAGATGGGTGCGGTTGAGTTCGCCGGTCAAGGGATCGTGCCGCGACAGCTTGAGCAGTTGTTCCTCGTGGGCGTGACGCTCGTTGTTGACGCGGACGATGCCCTGCGCGCGCGCCGGCTTGCCATCGGGGCCGGCGAACCAGAAGCCGCTTTCCTCGATCCACAGCACCGGCGCCGACGTAGAGGTCCGTACGCCATATTCGATCCGGTAGGGCACGCCGTCGCTGCCGCGCGCGGCCGGTGAATGGCCGAGCGCATCCGAGCGGATCCCTCGCGTCGGCTCGATCAGCTTTGAAAACTCCGCACCGCTGGCCAGCGCCTCCGCCGGAATATCCGCAAAGACCGCGGCGTGATCGCTCCAGGTAATCGCGTCGGTAGCGATGTCCCAGACGAAGGCGGCCTGGCCGAGCGAGGCGAGGATCGACGATGCTTGCGGAAGGGCGGATGTCACGGACGCCTCGTTTCAGGACAGTGCCGGGTTTCAGGACACTGCGGGGTGATTCCCAGCCCCAAGAATAGGGCCTGTTTTGCCGAGAACCCTAGGCAAAGTTCATAAATAATCCGGAAACCACGTCTGACGGCCGCGGGGAACGATATCTGCGGTTCCGGCATGGAGCTTGCGATAGTAGAACTACGGGGCACGAAGCGTCCCGAAACGAGACAGCCCGCCGGAACGGATGCGATGTTAGGCAGCGATCGACCAGAGCAAACGGAAGACGGCGTCTTTGAGGACGTCGCGCCGCCCTGTGTCGCCTTGGTGCCGGTGGTTGCATCGGCGGAATGGGCGCGGCCGGCGAGCCAGCCCCGGTCCAATTCGATCTTTGTCACCCATCTGATTGCAACCGCCGAGCATGTCCCGCAAACGCGCGGCCTGCGGCGGGCAAGCGCCGCCGATGCGCAGAACGCCTATAGCGCGCGCCAGCACCAGGCCTCGCCCGCGGGTATCAGGACGCGGCAAATCATCTGAAATTTTGGGAATTCAGCGCGGCGGCGCGTCCGGCGGCGGAGCCGTACCATGGCCGGGCTGCAGCCCCGGCGACGGGATCTCCGGCGACGGGGCAGTTGAGCCGACGTTCGGTTGGGCGGGTGTCGGTTCGGGATGATCCAGCCGCACCGATTCGGCCGCCGGAGCCGCCGGCGCCGGCGCGGGTGCCGGATCGAAGTGAGGTTCGGGTGCCGGAGCCTCGGGGGCTCGCGCGCCCCGCCTGGAGGCCGCGGCAGCCATCTGCGTCCCGCGCCGTGCGCGCAAGGCAATGCCGGACAGGAAATCCACCAGCGCCAGCAGCGCCAGCAGGAAATAGGTCGAGGTGCCGAATTGCGGCAGCAACACGAATTCGGCGCCGGCGCCACAGACCACCAACAGCGAAAGTAGATGGTCGGTGAGGTACTTCGCGCCAGGACGCGCGCCTTTAATGACCTCGCACAACAACAGCAGGATGCCGAGCGCAAGCAGGGCATCGCTCAGCGTCACCGGCCACGCCGTGCCCGACGTCAGCGGCACGGTGATGAGCGTCGCGGCGAACGAGACGTCGCGCATCAGGAAGGCGATGATGTTGTAGATCGCGAGCGGAATCAGAAGCAGCGGAAAACCGATCATCGACGGCGGGCCTTCTTTTCAAGCAAGAGCGAACCATCCAGCTCGCGGCAGGAACCGTCTTATCTCACTCGTTGGCCAAATTCAGGCCGGTATTGCTGTCCGATGGGTCCCGGCTCTGCGGTGCATCGTGAAGGACGCTGCACCGCGTCCGGGACACGTGGCGTGTTGGGCCTCGCCTTTCGACGTTCCCCGGACGCCGCGCAGCGCGAAGCGGTGCGCTGCAGATCCGGGGTCCATACGTCGGCAGCCGGCCAATTAGGCCAGACCATCCCCGCGATCAGGATTCCTTCTTGGCCTTCAGAACCTGGCGGCCCTTGTACATGCCGGTCTTCAGGTCGAGGTGGTGCGGGCGGCGCAATTCGCCGGAGTCCTTGTCCTCGGCATAGGTCGGCTTCTTCAGCGCGTCCGCCGAGCGGCGCATGCCGCGCCGCGAGGGCGATGTTTTTCTACGGGGAACGGCCATGTCGGTGTCCTCTAGGGGTGTTGTCGGAGGCATCGTCCGTAACGGACGCCCGGCGCTGTCAAGCGCGAGCTGAAATGCCGATAAGGCCGCGCTTATAGAGGATGGAGTGCCCCAAAGCTAGGTTCAAAATATGCCCAAATGGCTCAAAAACCGCGATTTTCGCTCCAGCATCGCTTTAGCGCGGAAGCCTGCGCCCGGGCCATATAAGTCCCGGCCAGCCGCCGGACCCCCGGACCGGGGTTGCGGGCGCTGCGCCTGACCGGATTGGGCAAGATCGCCGCCAGCAGCGCCGCCTCGCGCGGTGGCAAGGCAGAGGCCGAGCGGCCGAAGGCATAGGTCGCGCCGGCTTCGGCGCCGAACTGGCCGGAGGGGCCGAGTTCGGCGATATTGAGGTAGATTTCCAGGATCCGCTGCTTTCCCAGCACCAGGTCGATCCACATCGCCAGCGGGATTTCCAGCCCCTTGCGGACCACGCTGCGGCCGGGCCACAGGAACAGGTTTTTGGCCACCTGCTGGGTGATGGTCGAGCCGCCGCGGGTCACCTCGCCGTCCTCCGCGTCGTCGATCACGTCGCGCAGCGCGTCCCAGTCGATGCCGCGATGGCTGCAGAATTTGGCGTCCTCGGACGCCACCACCGAGCGCGGCAGCGCCGGCGAAATGGCGCTGAAATCGATCCATTGCCGCGACACCGGCGCGCCTTTCAGCCAGCGCCAGACCATCAGCGTCGAGACCGGATGGCCCGAGCGATAGAACGGCGCCAGCAGATACGGCAGCAACAGCACGGCCAGCAAAATCAGCAATAGATTCCGGACAACGCGCAAATTCTGGATTTCTGGTTTAAGGCACCGCCACCAAACGATATGTCCCTGATAGTTCCCGGTTTTTCCAGCACTTTTAAGGCGCGGCGAGGCCTAGTGCCGGAATTGACGAAGCCGGTGCCATCAACGATTGTCCCGCCCGAACCGATCTGGAGCTATTCTTGATGACGACCGGCACTGTACTGTCCGACTTCGCGAAACGACTGGACCAGACCGCGGAGGATACCGAAGCCCTGCTGGCGAAGTTGTTGTCCGACACGCTTCTGCCCGACGAGATCGCGCGGCCGAAACGGCTGATGGACGCCATGCGCTATTCGAGCCTCAACGGGGGAAAGCGGCTG
>Ga0209331_1000917_pt1 | contig 10107 bp, 7 predicted proteins | sample JacPinW_OM3H0_M3_FD_187971 | JGI IMG/M metagenome (GOLD analysis project Ga0209331, IMG submission 187971) | Forest soil microbial communities from Algoma, Ontario, Canada - Jack Pine, Ontario site 1_JW_OM3H0_M3 (SPAdes) (version 2) | ecosystem: Environmental > Terrestrial > Soil > Boreal... | reverse complement strand
CCGCTTTGGGTCTCGAGCCCACGCGCGGCGCAGCCCTGATGGATGGAGACGCTATGCTTGCGCGCGGCGGCCGCGAGCGCGGGCACGGCCATGGAAGGCTCGGCGCGCCCGTCACTCGGCGTGTACAGGCCGCCGATCCAGGCGTCGATGTTGCCGGGCATGCGCGCGGCAATCTCGGCAGGCGACAACACCGACGAGTGAACCTGCTGTTCGCGCGCGATCTCAGCCCATCTCTCCCAGGCGGCCAGTTCCTGCGGGTTCTTGGTCAGGAACAAGACACCGGTACGCCGAAAGCCGGCATCGACGCCGGCGTCATTCTGCATGTCCTCCCACAGGCGCAGCGCCTCGCGGGCAAGCGGGATTTCGGCGCGCGCGCGGCCCTGCTGGCGGCACCAGCCCCAATTGCGGCTCGACTGCTCCGCGCCTACATGCCCCTTCTCGATCAGCGCGACCGAACGCCCCTTCTTCGCGAGATGATAGGCCGCCGAGACGCCGATGACGCCACCGCCGATGACGACGACATCAACCTGCGCCGGCAAGCGCTCATCGCTTGTTATACGGCTGAGCGGCGGGGACATGAGACTCTCCTGACAATAAATCTGATCGAAGCCTGTTGGCTCTTCATGGGATGTTCATGCGCGGATCAAGGGCGTCGCGCAGTCCGTCGCCGAGGAAGTTGAAGCTGGTCACGGCAAGCGTGATGGCAATGCCCGGCGCAATCGCGAGCCAGGGCGCACTGGTCAGATAGATTTGGGCATTGTTGAGCATGTTGCCCCAGCTCGCGGCAGGCGGTTGAATGCCGTAGCCGAGGTAGCTGACATAGGATTCGAGCAGGATCGCCTTGGCGACGTTCAGCGTAGCCGCAACCACGATCGGCGCCATCGCATTGGGCACGAGTTCACGGAACATGATCCGCAGATTCGACGAACCGAAGGCGACGGCGGCGATCGCGAACTCGCGTTCGCGAAGCGAACGGACCTGCGCTTCCACAACGCGGGCGACGCTCATCCAGGCCGTCGCGGCGATGAGCAAAGTGATCGTGACGAAACCAGGCTCAGTGAGTGCCGCGAGCGCCAGCAGGAGAAAGATTGTCGGGAAGCAGAGCACAGCGTCGACGAGACGCATCAGCACCGCGCCGAGAACGCCGCCATAGAAGCCGGCGAACGCGCCGACAAGGATGCCGACAGCCATGGCAATGACCATGGCGACAATGCCGATGGAGAGCGACACGCGCCCTCCCATCATCAACCGTGCCAGCACATCGCGACCGAGCTCGTCGGTGCCAAGGATATGAGCTCCCGACAACGGCGGTGCGAACCGCTTCATGACGTCGATGAAGGTGTCGTCGAATGGCAGAAGATAGGGGCCGAACGCCGAACCCAAGACAAGGACGACAATAGTCACAGCACCCGCGAAAGCGAGCCGATGACGGCGGAAGCGCTGCCAGGCGGCTTGACCGGGAGCGAGATGGACGGTCGGCAAGGCTGCGGTGCTCATCGCCTATCCCACTCGGATCCGCGGATCGACGACGGCATAGAGGATGTCGGCGAGAAGTGAACCGATGAGCACCATTGTGGCTGAGAACATCAGGATGCCCATCACCACCGGATAATCGCGATAGCCGATGGAATCGAGGAACAACCGGCCCATGCCGGGCCAGGTGAACACCGTCTCGGTGACCAGCGCGCCTCCGAGCAACGTTGGAAACTGAAGGCCCGCGACGGTGATCATCGGCAGCAGCGCGTTGCGCAATGCGTGCAGCGTCAGGATGCGCCATTCCGGCATCCCCTTGGCGCGCGCCGTGCGGATGTAATCCTGGTTGATGACCTCGAGCATGGAAGAGCGCATGAAGCGTCCCCAGATGGCGGTCTCGACCAGTGCCAGCACCATGGCTGGTGCGATCAGATGATGCAGAAGGTCGAGCAGTGAGCCATCACCAATCGTCTGCCGATTGCCGGACGGCAACCAGCCGAGGTTCACCGAAAAGAGATAGATCGTGACGAGCCCGAACCAGAAAGTCGGAATGGAGAGCGCGATCATGGCGCCGACAGTTGCCAATGAATCGAACAACGAATAGCGGCGCACGGCGCCAAGCACGCCGATCCAGCAGCCGAGCAGAATGGCGATGACGGTCGCGGTCGCCATCAGTTCCAGCGTGGCGCCGAGATGAGAGCCGATGACGGACAGCACGGCCTCACCGTCCCGATAAGAGCGACCCCAGTCGCCTCTGAGCATGCGGCCGAACCAGTCGAGATATTGGATCGGAAGCGGACGATCGAGGCCCAACTGCTTGGTGACGCGATCGAGGTCTTCCTGCGTCATTTGCGACGAGACCGCGAATTGCGAGAGAGGACCGCCAGGCGCTAGATGGAGGATCGCAAAGCCGAGCGCCGAGACGATCACCAGCAACATCACCGCCTGCATCAGGCGATTGGCGACGTAACGGGCCATCTCAGGCAATCCCGCTGATCGGACGCGTCAGGTCCAGTACCATTCGCGGATGTTCCAGCAGTTGGACGAGGTGTTGATGTTGTGGCGGAAGCCTTGCAGCCCGTCCTTGACGCCCTCGGCGATGAAACCCTGGAACAGCGGCAGCACGGCGAGGTCCTTGCGGACGAGCTTCTGAAGGTCGCCGTAGATCACCTTGCGCTGCGCAAGATCGAACTGCTTTGCGCCCTCTGCGAGCAGCCGGTCGGCTTCCGGGCTCTGGTATTGGTAGGTGTTGAAACCACGTCCGCCTTTGGCGGGAATGGCGCCGGAGCCGAAGCGCGGCGTCACGTCCGGATCGCTGCCCAGCATGAAGTTCACCGACACCAGGACCGAGTTGAACTTCGACTGCTGCCAGAAGTCGCCCCAAATAACCGCAGCCGGCATGTTGTTCACGCGCATCGCGGCGCCGATCGCGCGCCAGTCCTGTATCAGCAGCTGCTGCGTCTGCTCGCGTACGGCGTTGCCGGACGTGGTCGAATTGGTAAATTCGAGCTTTGCGCCGCCCTTCTCGCGGACACCGCCGGCGCCGCGGACCCATCCGGCCGCATCGAGCAGAGCATTTGCCTTCGCGGGATCGTAGCTGTGCTGCGGCAGGCCCTGCTGGAACGACCAGGCCTGCTGCGGCACGAAGCTCTCGGTCTGCGTCGGCAAACCGTAATTAAGCGCATCGATGATCGCCTTCTTGTTGATCGCGAGATAAAGCGCTTCGCGCACCGTGCGGTCGACGAATGGGCCGAATTCCAGGTTCGGCGCGACGTGCTCCACCGAAGCCGTCGAGGACACGAAGATCTTCCGACCGCGCAGCGTTTTCGCCTCCTGCACAAAGTTCGGCAGGATGCCCTGCAAGCCCGTATAGTCGACCTGACCCGTGCGGAACTGGGTGTAAAGAACGGTTAGGTCCGGGATGTATTTGAAGACGACGCGCTCCAGATAAGGCCCGTTGCCGTGGTAGCCGGTATGGGCGTTCAACAGAATGTGGTCGCCAGGCACGCGCTCGCCCCAGCGGAACGGTCCGGTCCCGACCGGCGCGTTGTGGAACGGCGAATTGTTCGGATCGGAGACCTTCTCCTGGATGTGCTTCGGCACCATGAAGGTGAGCGACAGGATCGACATGTAGGGCGAATAGGGCGATTCCATTCGCCAATGGATCTCGTCAGGGGCGACGACCTTGATGTCCTTGACCAAGCTATGGCCGACGCGGTTGCGCGCGCGGAAATCGGGGTTGTTGACCAGCTCGAGGGAGAACTTCACGTCCTCCGCCGTAAACGCTGTGCCATCATGCCATTTCGCGTCACTGCGCAGCCTGATCTTCCAAGTCAGCCCGTCGGCCGACAGCCCGCCGTTCTCGATGGTCGGGACTTCGCGGGCGAGGTCAGGAACGAAATTGCCATCAGGGTCGATGAACCAAAGCGGCGAGAAGATCTGCCACCAGACGCCCTGATCGACCTCGATACCGGGCATGAGGGGATGAAAGACGGTCGGCTCCTGCGACAGAGCCGCGATCACCTGCCCGCGTGGCTTGTCGGGCGGATTGGTCGGACGTTCCGTCTGAGCAAATGCGGAAGCTGGAACGGTCAGTCCCGCCGCAGCGCTCGCGCCGAGCAGCATGAAATGGCGGCGGTTCGGTATGCCGGGGGTCAGGTTGCCCAATGCCGGAACGTCGAATTTGCCAGTTTCGTCCGCCATGACCCCTCTCCGTCCTCGCGCGCGGCATCGATTCCCCTGCCCCGATCTCGAAAACCCGGCAACGGAGAGATTGACTGAGCTTTAGCTCTTCTAAATATTTGCATCCAAATTTCATCACAGCTAAATAAACGAGTCAATCCTATTGATGCTATGACTCGATCTGTTCAATGGAACTGATCTCCGCTTGGTGCTGGTGCAAAACGGTTGGGCGGCGAGATGATGCACGGGAGAGCGACATGGGTGGCCGCAGCAGCGCGAGCGTTCCGAAGAACGCCCAGACGATCGAAAGCGATGAGGCGGTCGACCAGCGTCTCGGCGAGACCGTGCGGCTCCTGCGCCAGCGTGCAGGTTTCTCGATCCAGGACGTCGCCAACCGTACCGGCCTGTCCACCGGCATGATCAGCCAACTCGAACGCGCGCGCGCTATGCCTTCCGTGCGCACGCTGCGTCTCCTCAGCGTCGCTCTCGATGTGCCGATCTCCTATTTCTTCGAAGCGGGCGACGCAGGCGAACCTCAGCGCTACATCGTGCGGAAGAATGATCGACGGCTTCTTCGGCTCACCGCCAGCGGCGTCGTCAAGGAAGCGCTCACGCCGGCCGAGAAGGGCGAACTCGAACTCTATGAACTCACGCTCAATCCTGGCGGCTCGTCGGGCACCGATTTCTTCCAGCACACGGGTGAAAAGGCTGGCTACATACTGTCGGGCAGCCTACGTCTGTGGCTCGACCACGAGGCCCATGTCCTGGAGGCGGGCGATAGCTTCCGCTTCCCGAGCATCGTGCCACACATGTTCGACAACCCGACGCAGCAGGTGGCGCGCGTCATCTGGGTGACTACGCTGCGCCGAACCGATCCGCCGGCCAGTTGAAGTGCGGTGCGGCCGCTTACGTCGCGGGATCGCATCAGCGTGCAATCGTCGCTCTGACGCAGGATTGGTGCAACCACGGCTTCACGCGGCGCCGATCAGTCTCGCCTCGCGACGTCTCTTGCATTCCCAATGAATCGACGGGCACCCATTACGTCAGCAGGAAGTTGGAATTGTGCAGCGTGCCCGTCAGGTTTGTAAGACTGATATCCATATCGTTCGAGGTCATTTGTCCGTCGCCGTCGATGTCGATCTGCAGAAGATCGTCACCGGGGGCGAGGTTCTGGAGGTGGGCCGAAGCCTGCCCGGAGCCGGCGAAGTTGCCGGCGTCGACGTACTCAATGTGGCCGCCGGCGACGCTCATTCCGGAGAAGGTGAACGTATCGCTGCCGGCATCGAAGTTCGTGATGATGTCGGTTGCGACGCCGACGCTGTAGGGAGAATCCGCGGCGCCGGTGAAGCCAGATCACGATTAGCTTCGTGACCTTGAATGATGTCTGCTTCACCCCCGATGACCGGACATCATCAGCGCGATCGACTTCGTCTGACACGTGTAAGAGCGGTCATTCAAAGGAGTGTTAAGCTTTTTGCCAAAACCATATCAGCCAGCGAACTGACTCCATTTGGGTAAATTCCTTATCAGTCGCGACCTATGATGCCTTGATTGCTTGAACGGCAGCTTTGCGCCAATAGCGGTCGCTCCCGAAAGGTAGGGTTTTGACCACCCATACCGGAAGTCGCCCCTTTCGACGAACCGCCACTGCCATAGTCCGCATCAGGTAGCGACTCCGCGCAGAAAGTGTCGCGCTCCTGTGTGTAGCATCAAGGAATGCAGTGCCGCGATCGCAAGCGATTATTTAAGTTCCCCGCGTTGCTCGATCAAGGCAGTCGTAGTCGCAGCGGCCATCATGCGATTACTATATCGTGGCCCTTTCGCCCGTCTCGTTTCTTTATGTCGTTTTACCTATCTTGCGGACGCTGTCGTTTACGTCTGTTTCTCAAGCGAGATGGTCATGTCGCTCCATCCTAAGTGCGGTGGCCCTTCGAGCGAATGGAGAACAAATCCGGCGTGCGGAGATAGTCACTGCAGGCGGTGATCGACCGCCGGTACTTTTGAGTTCAATGCGAGTGAGCAGGCCTTGCGACAGCGACCACTCCACGTTCAACACTTTGGCTAGGCTGCACGGGACGCCTAGTCGGCGGCCAGCCGGCCTATCCCCGCGTCAACTCCGAACAGTAGTCAGACCAGCATGGTGACATCATGACTCCCTCTCGTTCCACGTCCGCAGGCGATCGCATCATTGAACCGATGATCGCGCTCGCAGGTTGCTCGAAGCAGCACCAAATCGTCGTAGCCGGTTCCAGGGGCGTCGAGCTGATGTTGGAGCTGCATCGCCGCGGGTATCCTCGCGCGGCAGCCACTGCAAACTGCGGCCATCCGGCTGGCCAATACGACGTAGCGTTGGTCGATTGGCGGCGGCGCACGTTCAAAACCATCGAGGTAGCGCTTGACTGGCTGGTCGAGTTCCTGAGTCCCGCCGGTGTGCTGGTCGTCTGGGTTGACCCCCAAAAGGCCGCAGCCAACGAAACCCTTCGCTTCTCTTTGGAGAGGCGCGGCTTTGTCATTGAGGCGGGAACCGTCCATGAATGCGGATGCGCCGTTTCGGCACGGCGACACGAAAGGAATCCGGTCCGCAAAGCTGCGTAATCTGCCGTCAACCTCCTGCGGCTACACGGGCGGTCCGGCCGCCTGTGCCATCGCGAAAACGTGTTAGGCATGGGCCGGACATAAGAAGAGTCGGCCGCCGCCGTACTCGACATCGCGAATTCCATGAGGCTGCCATCGCGGCGGCAGTCATGTACAGGAGAATGCCAAATGGCGATCATGGAAACTAAATCTCCCGTTCCGCGTGCGATCCTCGTCGGCGTCCAGGTCCCGGGTGTCGATGACGTCGCGCATGCTGCGAGCATCGAAGAGTTAGGCCGTCTAGTGAAGACGCTCGGTTACGAGGTCGTCGGCACGATATCGCAGAAGCGCGACGAGATCGGCGGCGGGACGGTGCTCGGCAAGGGGCGGCTTGAGGAACTCGCGGGGATTACCGGCGGGACGGGCGTCGTCGGATCGATGGCGATACCCCGGAAGTCGAAGGCCCGCGAGCGCTTTGAAGACGCCGACGAGAAGAAGCCGAATACCAGGCAAATAGAGCCTGATCTGGAGGCGCCGCCGAAACCGGAGTTCGTGATCATCGATCATGAGATCTCGCCTAGCCAGGCACGCAACCTTGAGCGCGCAACCGGTGCGCAAGTACTTGATCGGACCGGTGTGATCGTGGAAATTTTCCATCGTCATGCTCACAGTCGCGAGGCGAAGCTGCAGGTTGAGATCGCACGGTTGAAGTATGTCTCGCCGCGTTTGCGGGAATCGTCGGGCGGCGGACGGCAGCAAGGCGCCGGAGCGGGCGAGTCCGATCTCGAACTCGATAGCCGCAAAATCCGTGATCGCCTCGCGGAACTAAAAGACCAGCTTGAGGATATCCAACGAGACAACGATCAGCGTCGGTCCGCGCGTCGCGATCAACTCCGGGTCGCACTGGTCGGCTACACCAACGCAGGGAAGTCGTCGCTGATGCGAGCGCTCACGGGCAGCGAGGTGCTGGTCGCGGACAAACTCTTCGCGACCCTCGACACGACGGTGCGCGCCCTGCAACCCGAAGCGAAGCCACGCGTGCTCGTCTCGGACACTGTCGGGTTCATCAAAAAGCTGCCGCACGACCTCGTCGCGTCGTTCCGATCCACGCTCGCCGAAGCGCTAGAGGCGTCACTGCTGCTGTTCGTCGTTGACGCATCCGATCCGACGTACGAATCGCAGCTCGAGGTGAGCCGCAACGTGCTTCACGAGATCGGCGCGGACGTCGTCCCGTCGCGCCTGCTCCTCAACAAGATCGATCGCGCGAGCGAGGCGGATCGCGCCGCCCTCCGCGCAAAGCACCCCGACGCGATCCTCCTGTCCGCAAAGTCCCCCGAGGACGTGGCCGCGCTGCGCGAGACCATCATCGCGTTTTTCGAGGCCGCGATGGTGGAGGACCAACTGGTGTTGCCGTACGCGAAGCAGGGGCTGCTCAGCGAAGTGTATGAGAACGCGCGCGTGCTCTCCGAGGACTACGACACGACCGGCCGGATCATAAAGGTGCGCGGCCTGCCCGGCGCGATCGCGCGCCTGCGAAGAACTCTCGCCGCTTCGTGAGTTCGATCGCCGATCTTTCGGCTACGAATATGGATTCAAACAAAAGTCGCCGGTGTTAAGTGGACCCCACGACACAGGCTGTAGACGCAGCGGGTCGCCGCCTGCGCGCCACGAGCAGTAGATGGACGGCGCGATCCATGAACTCCTTGCTTGTGGCATGCGCCCTCTCGAGCCGCTCGAGCTCATTGGCGAGTTCACTATCGCCTGTCGGTGATACCGGGTTCCACCGAGGATCTGCCGCGAATCGACTGTGAAACAGGTCGAGACCTCGCAAATCTTCGATGTCGAAATTACTGGCGAAATAGTTTCGCAATTCGACCGCTCTAAACTGGTGAAAGCTGAATGCAATACGCCGGCCGTCGCTGAGGTCGAGTTCGCACCGGTCCCTGGCGTGATCTTGTCTCAATCGGCGGACTTTCTCGATCGAGTCTATAAAGGCCGTTGGAGTACTGCCAATCGGACGCACCGTGGTTGTGAAGTATCCTGACGTAACGCGAGCGATCTCTGTTGAGATGTCCGTCAAACTTGCAACAGGTAGATGGCTGAGAGCGCTGTACAGGCAAAGAGTCAGATCGACCGAGGCATCGGGTTCTGGCAACCGGTCCATTAGGTCTGCGACGTCGAATGTCAGATCCACTGCAGGAAGGTTGGCAAGATTTCGCGACGCCAACCGTGCCCGTTGTATTTGCGCCTCTCGATGTCGAATCCGCGCGCGGATATGCTGCTGAATCCGAGCGCATGTGCGCGTATCACCAGTCGGCGTAGCCATGTACCGGGTCCGCAACCCGCGTCGAGGAGCCTGACCGAGCTTGCACCGGAAGCCCGCAGGTCAGTCAGTTTTGACTCCAATACGGCCCAGACACAGCGATCCGCGTAAGCGTGCATTCCGTCAAAGGCAAATGGCCGCGAAGGATCGCCATCGGCATATGAGACATAATCGTCACCAGCTTGGTTGTAGATATCAGCAACGTCATCCGTTGCCTCATTATCAACTGCCAGGACGGAATGCCCAATTCTATGCGAGATGGGCAATTTTGACGTCCATTTCCGCGAAGGGATCGAATCGTGGTCAACCATGCGAAATAATCTTTCTATCGAAAATATGGATCATCGTCGAAACGGTTTAGGACCCGATTGATCAGATAAGAGCGATAGTCATCATCGTGAACCAGGTCTGGGTGTTTCTCGTTGCCAGAAATGAAAGGGGCCATCTTCATATTCCACTCTTACGGCGCATACGGCTCAAAAGCCGAACGATGATCAGAAGATGCGCCGGGGGAGTATAGGAAGTCGAGACGGATCGCTGTCGTCATTCATAAGCGCGAGATATACGGCAGATTGCAACTTACCAGCGCGCTAGTGCGTCGGTACAGCAACCTAACGCGAATAGCGCCAAGCTCCGCTTTTGGCACGCAGCAAACGGTAGCAGCTTGGCGAATGTCCGCTTCTCTAATCGGCCATTTGGGGTCAAGCGCTTTTCAGACTATCCACCACCATAGTGTCGATGTCGCTCGCGGGCTCGTGCTTCTCTTCGGAATCGGCACCAAGGCCCTTGTATGGGGTTTTCTTTGTCAAGGAGTTCGCCAGGGCGGCGAAGCTTTCCTTCGTCGGTTTCTTGGTTCGATCTCAAAGCCCGTTTCTTCGTCCCGACCTGCGCATCGCTGACGTCGATGCGCGCAGAATCTGCACAAGGTTGGCTGTCACCCCCAACCTTGCGGCATGCTTCGCCCTTGCCAGGCCATACCTTGACAGCTTCGAGCACGACGGCACGCTAATGCGGTCGCGATGACGATCAGAGGGGAGCCCGCTTTCGGGCGCGAT
>Ga0209331_1000916_pt1 | contig 10112 bp, 8 predicted proteins | sample JacPinW_OM3H0_M3_FD_187971 | JGI IMG/M metagenome (GOLD analysis project Ga0209331, IMG submission 187971) | Forest soil microbial communities from Algoma, Ontario, Canada - Jack Pine, Ontario site 1_JW_OM3H0_M3 (SPAdes) (version 2) | ecosystem: Environmental > Terrestrial > Soil > Boreal... | reverse complement strand
ATCGCTTTTGCCGTCTTCAGGTTGATCAGGAGCTGGAACTTGGTGGCCTGATAAATCGGGATGTCGCCCGGTTTGGCCCCGTAGAGGATTTTGTGCACGTCATCGGCCATGCGCCTGAGGAGCTCCGCGAGATCAACGGTAAACGCCACCTCGACACCAATTGCCTTGGCTGTTTTGAGATTCACCGCCAGCTCGAACTTGGTCGGTTGCTCAACGGGAAGCTCTCCCGGGTCCGCGCCGCGCAGCACTTTCCCAAGCAATTTCCCCAACTGCCGAAAGGTCTGGATCTGGCTAGGACCATACGCCAGGAGTGCACCTTCCTTGGCGCCCTCCGCGCCATGTCCGGTTTCCCCTCGATAGCGACAAGACAGCGGACATGCCAGATCGGCAGCTTCGTGCCAGACTCAGACATTGGCGCTCGCTCTTGGCTGTTGAACTCAATCCGAGCCAGACGTTCTATCGCGTTGATATGACGGTCGACCGCTTCGCCGATGCTCAATCGCAGGCCATTTGTAATGGGCCTCCAGCAGCGATCGTCGCATCGTTACCATAAGAACAGACCGCTTCATGATGACCGAATACCACGGCGAGCCGTCGACCTTTGGATGTAAATCAGGTTGGGGCGCTCAATCAATTCACGCGACTAATGATTTTCTTCATGATCTGTTAGTGCCGCCATAGATCCGTTGTGCGCGCGTCGACGAACGCGGGGCCGATCGCATAAATCGCGCATATAACTCATCCGTGTGCGCTGTCTAGACGTCGAAAAAGACTCTTGAAGGGAAACCTGCCGCGGTTTATTGAATAAACCATTACCATATATTTTCCATTTAACGCCCTGTCAGCCGCAAACGCATCACTCGATCGGAGTAGGCCAGGAACTTCAGCCATGTCGCCAATTCTGCCTCGTTTAGGATCCCCCCGGCCATCGAGTAGCGACGATCTGCTATCTCTGGCGGAGCAGGCGGTTCGTTTTGGCGCCGAGGCATATGGCCAATGGTGGACAATAACGAGCCGCAGTTTGGGGCGCGAGGTCGAACGCTTGGTCCAGGGTGCGAAGACATCGGCGCCGCCGGCGGCGTTATTGCGGGGCATGGCCAGCGGCTACGTCAATTGGTTGAGCGAGATGGCGGCACTAGGGCCGTCGGTTGCCGAAAAAGCTGCGATGGAATTCACGCGCCGCTCACATGTCCATCCAGAGCCCTGCTACGAGCACGCGGGGCCTGCAGCGGACGGAGAGAATTTCGAAGTCGATGGCAAACCGTTCGCAATGCCGGCGCGGGTTCTGGATGCTTCGCAAGGATGGGCGATGTTTTTCGTGCCGACCGAGGCGGCTAACCACTCGCTTGGCGCGGCCGGCGCGAGGAGCCTGTCGGCGTTCGATGCCGGCGGCGGGCGGACCCCGCTCACGATCATCGGAGTGGATTATCGCAACAGCGACTTTGGCATTTATCCGGAGTTCGTCGTCGCGTTGACGGTCACAGCGGAGGGCGATCCCGCAGGGCAGTTGTTCACCTATTACCTGGCGATTGTCGTCACACAGGAATTCACCAAGGAAGCAGCCAGCGTCGTATGGGGGCTGGAGAAGATTGTCTCCCCCAAGCTAGCGGTCCGCTATGCCGCGGATAACGTGCGATTCGGTCTCTCTAACAGGCGCGGCAAGGCGCTGTCGATCCGGTTTCCGCGGTTCGGTGACGGACAATCGTCCGATCTGCCTACCTTCTCCGTCTCCCAGCGTGGCGAAGGTACGGAAAGGCGAACGTATTGGGCCATGACGACGAAAAGCGGCAGCGGAGAAGGAACGCAGATCGGCGGCTCGGTGGTGCTGGAATTAGGCGTGCCGGGAGACGGCGGGTGTCTGTGCGGCGACGGCAAGTCCGCTTGTTTGTGCGAGACGCTGCGCGCTTTCGACATCGCCGAAAGGCTGCCGGCTGCGAATGGCTGGACTGAGCGGCAGACCGCTCTTTTCGGTGCGCCGCGGTTACTGGACCTGCCTTGACGATGTGCAGCGTTCAACATCAACCGTTGGGAAACATCCGGGAGAAATGTGTCTGCACCATTGAGTCGGCCACGGAGACTGCCTTTGCGGCCAAGGCGGCTGGTCGCAGGGCCACCGCGAGCATCGCGGGGAGAAATGCCGGATAGCTATCCGGCCGGACGATATTTATCGGCGCGCCAATCCCGCGCCTGCGGCGCAAGGCCTCGGCCGCAACCAAGCCGCTGACCACAGCACCTTCGACCGTGACGACGTCGATGAAGGTTTGGCAGAAATCGCCGGCGAGGAAGAGGTTGGGAATGTCACACGTCGCCTTGGGGCGGTAGTCCCAGCTGCCGACCTGATTGACAAAGAGTTCCTCGCCGGCATTGGTTTGAACATGGCAGCGGGTGTAGTCCACATCATCGTCGCGCAATTTTTGATCAACGGTCGTCGGACCGAGCTTGAAGTCAAGGAAGCGTTGCAGTTCTTTGAGCATCAGATCCTTAATGACGTCGTTCTCATAACCTTTAATCAGATCGGCGTTTGAAGAGATGACGTTGAGAGCAGTGCCTCCCGCGGGCGGGTCGTTCCAGACTTGCGAGTTATCGAGCAGACTTAGCGTGTACTTCGATTCCAGAAGCAGCGTAATACTGTTGGTCAGGCCCGGAATCTTTCGCTTGAAATACACATCGAGGGAGATCATGGGCTCAGATCGCAGGAGGCGGACCGTTTCGAGCTTCGGCGCGCAGGCGGCGACATCCGGGCTGACAAGGCGAGCGAGCGCACCTGGCGGTACCGCGAGGACCATATCACCGGGAACTTCGACCTCCGATGTACTAGCCGCCTCGGTCTCCTTGCCACGCTCGGTGGTCGGGTTGTCCGCCATTACGCCGAGGGTCAGGTTTCGCACCTCGCCATCCGTCAGATGCAGCTTTTCGACCCGCGTCAGCCGATTAATCTCGAAGCTAAGCTTCAGATGGTTTGCACGCTCTTCGAGATGCTGGCGCCACGGCTCGAAAATGGCGTCGTTGGTGTTCTGCGTGAGTAGCCACAGGGACGGAGTCGGGTGGCGATAGCCATACTTTATCAAGCTCTGATAGCTTCGCGCGGACGAAAGATAGCTCGGCGAGGCGAAGGCCTCGGCCAGGGTGCGAGCAGAAGCTACGATCGAACCCTCAGTGCTGTAGCTTCTGGACCGAAAAAAATTACTGACGGAGGTCTGCTCCAGTACTGTGCCCGACATCGACTGCGTGCCGATGAGGTCGAGCAGTGAATACGCCGAGAGGAACTGGTCTGCTGGCGACGCGATGCCGTTCAGCATGTTGGTCAGAATCGTCGCCGGCGATCCGGCATTGGTGAGGTAGGGTCGGGTCTGCTTGTCGCCCGGGAGCCGGCAGCCGATGACGGGGTTTGGTATGAATTTGTCGAGGGCGCCGATTTCCTTCATGAACTGCCAGAAATTATTGTACCAATTCAGGTACATGTGGTAGCAATGCTCGTGCAGGTCGTTATTTTTCCTATGTTTGTGAGCGCCAAGCTTGCCGCCAAGAAAGTCATTCTGCTCGTATAATGTGATCTCGAAGCCTTGCTCCATCAGCCGGGTGGCTGCGGAGAGGCCGGCCAAACCAGAGCCAACAATTGTTACTTTCGGCATGTTGCCCTCGAAATACGCATAAGAATAATATTGAGATTGTCTCCTGTCGTTGACTGCAAATCAATGGAATCCTCCTGGATGCAGGCAAACTATCGCGCAATTTTCACTGAAATGCTTTTGGCCCAGTCGGCCGCAACGGGAGCGTTCGCCGATGTCGCTGCCCGCTGCGCCCTGCTGACGGGACAGCAATATCAGCAGGCACTTATAATGCTTGCTCGGAAAATGACGTCCAAAGGCGCGGTTGCCGAGCCGGCGCATCCAGGCGGTGGGTCCGGGATTCCCGGAGCATCTCCGCCGAAGTCGGCGAACTTCGGTCGTGCCTTCGCCGGCCTGCCGCGGGTTTCAATGATGATATTCCTTTCGCAATACGACAATTTGCGTGGGCGGCGCGGCGTCGTTCGGGACTGACCAGCGTCCAAAACGACAGCCCATGCAACCTATCGCGACGTAGGATTCGGGTGACCAAGCATGTCAAACGCAGAAGGCATTTTTGGTTCCGGTTCCGGCCGATCGGGGCACGACCCTGTCACCGGCATTCTCATTGCAATGCGTGACGCGTGGTTAGCGGGAATCGGCCTCAAGGAAAACGCGAGTGGGCAATCCATGGCCGGCGGCAATCCGGGGGCGGCCCTTCCCGCAGCAACTCTGCTGGGACCGATGATCGGCGTGCTTGGCGCGATGGCTGATTTGGCCGCCGCCAATCGCCAGCGTTTTGACCAGCCGCGCGCCGGGGCGGCGACCCATTCAGGCGGTCAGCACGATCCGATCGCCGCCGATTTCCTGCGGCCGGTGGGCCAGGCAATGATGATCGCCGCGAACAGGTCGGCTAGCTATTGGTTCGGCTTAGCTCAAATATTTGAAAGTCATCATGCAAGGTTGGCTCAGGTAGTCGGCGTGGAGGCGATCGACGGAAGTGTGGCGGGATCGGAGCGCCTCTTTGCGGCGGATGAACTGCGTGCATTGCTACGTGAGGTGGGGGACCTGGCCACAAGGGAGGCGCGAATCTTGCAGAACGAGTTGAGCGCCTTGGACGAGAACTTAGCGCAGACCTTTCAACAACCTGAGCTGTCCGGCTCCTACCGCAGGCGCTGGCGCAGCAAAGTCTAAGGCATCGCTTTTCGAACATGCTAGAGCAATCGACGCAATCTGTTATCGCACGACTAGGTTTCGAGTCAGAGATGACGCAGCTGCGCGAGCGCATTGCGCGCTGGGTTGGCGATTGCAACGAGGAACTGCGCGAAGCGCTTGAATGGCAGTTCCTGACCGGATCAAAATACTTTCGACCGTTGACGATCTTCTCTTGTTATCGGGCGGTGCGCGAAGGACCGATCCCCGAGCAGATCATGCAGTCGGCTTTGGTGATCGAGCTGTTTCATAATGTCTCTTTGATCATCGACGACATTGTCGATCGTTCGCCGATGAGGCGCGGTCGGGCGACCATGCACACCAAGTTCGGGGAACTGTCGGCTCTGATGACTTCGGGCTACATCGTAGCCGAGGGTTATCTGCAGCTGAAGGACGATCTAACGGGTATAGCGTTGTTTTCCGAACTGCTGAAGCGGCTGGGCGTGGCTGAGTGCCTGCAGTGGCGGCTTCGTCGTCAGCCACTGGGAGTCGAGGACTGGCGTAGGATCGCGGGAGAAGACACCGGCTCGATGTTCGAAGTTTGCGCCTGTCTGGGCGATCGCTCGGGCCAGCTACGAACGTTCGGTGGCCTGTTGGGCCTACTCTATCACGGTTGCGATGATGTTGGCGATGTGAAGGGGCTGGCCGCACTCGGAGGCGGCGGAGAGGAGGACTTGCGCGACGGCATCCTTACGCTACCTGCGGCGCTGGCGATCCGCGATCCCGCAGCGGCAAAGATATTTTGCGACTTGGAAGGCGGCAATCTGGCAGAGCTGGGCAGGTACTTTGTCGCCAAGCTGCCAGAAGCAGAGATTTATCTCGACAAAATCGCCGAAGAGGGGCGAACCGAGGCGCGATCGTTCGCCGTTAATCCCGCGCCATTGATCGCGCTGATCGAGCAAACCCGGCAATTGAGCCGCTACTAGTGTCGGCGATTCTGTTGTACGGTCGTTAACGTGGAAACTGAAGGAAGAAGCCTGGATCACATAGCGCGTGCATCTTTGGACCGACGCTACCCAGATGGCGCCGAGGTGGAACGTTGCTGGGACCAGAGCGAGCAAGTGCGCTAGCGTATCAGGGTTTTAGGATATGCAATCTCATGCAAAGTCTGGACGTCGGGGCGTGGCTTGAAGAGCTTGGGCTTGGCCAATACCGGGCCCTATTCTCCGATCAGGCGATCGACAGCGATGTCCTGCCTGACCTGACAGACGACGATCTGGTGCGTCTTGGTGTACCGCTGGGGCACCGCAAGAAGCTTTTTAGGGCAATCGACGATCTTCTCGGGCGGGAAACGACCGAGCAGATCGCACCTATCAAACTTGTGCGAACGCGGCCGGACGCTGAGAGACGACAGTTGACCGTGCTGATCTGCGACATGGTCGGGTCGACAGACCTTGCCTCTAAACTAGACCCTGAAGAGCTCCGCAAGGTGATGGGTGTCTACCTCGATGCGTGCGTGAATGCTGTGACCTCTCTTGGCGGTTTCATTGCTAGATACACCGGAGACGGAATCGTCGCCTATTTTGGCTATCCAGCCGCCCTGGAAGATGCCGCGGAACGGGCTGTGCGCGCGGGCTTGGCACTTAGTCAGATGGTACCAAATCTGGTCTCGCTACCAGATGTAACGTTGCATGTGCGAACGGGTATCGCGACAGGTCTTGTTGTCGTTGGTGACCTTCTGGGTGAGGGCGCGGCCAGGGAAGAATCGGTTGTCGGAGAAACCCCCGCGCTGGCCGCACGCTTGCAGACTCTTGCTCCTCCCGACGGGGTAGCTATTGTCGGTAGCACACGCCGGTTGATCGAGGGCATGTTCGAGCTTGAATTCCTTGGCATGTGCGATTTGAAGGGTCTCCCCGGCGTAAGGCCGGTCTGGCGCGTGCTGCGCGAGGCGGCGGCCGAAAGCCGCTTCGATGCTACACACCACGCCGATCTGACGGAAGTGGTTGGCCGAGAGAGTGAGCTTTCGCTGTTGCTCGCGCGATGGCAAACCGCGTGCGAAGGCGAGCGCCAGATGGTCCTGCTGGGAGGCGAAGCAGGGATCGGGAAGTCGAGAATGTGCATGGCCCTGGCGAGCCGGGTTGCAGCGGAGGGCCATTTCCTCGTCCGTCTGCAATGCTCGCCGTTCCATACCCATAGTGCGCTGCATCCGATCATCACGAATCTCGACCGCCTAGCTGGACTGACGCTCGACATGGAGCCGGAGGAGAAACTCAATCGAGTGATCGCTGAGGTGCAGAAGTCCGGCAATGTGGCGCCCGTAACCATTGCGCTTTTTGCCGACCTGCTGTCGATACCGATTGGCGATCGCTTACCGCGGCACGAAGCGCCGCCGGAGCAGATGAAGAGCCTGACACTCGAAGCCATTGACGATTGGCTCGTGAATCTGTCGCGGCTAAAACCACTGCTATGGATACTGGAGGATGCGCACTGGATTGATCCAACCACGGCTGAGGCGATCACCCGCGGCTTGGGTCGGCGTGATGGTGCTCGGATCCTCTCTGTAATAACGCACCGGCCGGAATATCACCCCCCGTGGACCGGCCGTAGCCAGGTTGCGTCGCTCAGCCTCAACCGACTGAGCCGGCGGCAGTCGTACGAGTTGGTCAGGCAGGTGGCGCGGAAAACTTTGCCTGACACACTCGTTGAGCAGATTGTTGCCAAGACGGATGGGATGCCATTGTTCATCGAGGAACTGACGAAGGTTATGATCGACTCTGGCCCGTTTGAGGCGGGCGCCAATCCCTATGACGATAAGCGGGGATCCGGTGAGCCAATGATACCGGTAACGCTGCAGGATTCGTTGCTTGCCCGTCTTGACCGGCTGACAGAGAGCAAAGTCGTTGCCCAAATTGCTTCGGCAATCGGGCGGGAGTTCTCATTTGGGTTGTTGGCTGCGGTGGTATCGTCCAAGCCCAAGGAACTTGAAGCCGCTTTGGCCCTGCTTGAGGCGGCGGACCTGATCAGCGCGCGAGGTAGTCCGCCGCAACTGATCTATGCTTTCAAGCATGGCCTGGTGCAGGAGGCCGCCTATTCGACGTTGCTCATTAGTCGTCGCCAGAAGCTGCACAAACGCATTGCCGAGACGTTGCAGAGCAACTTTGCCCAGATAGCGGAGGTGCAGCCAGAATTATTGGCGCATCACTTCACCGAAGCGGGTCTCACCGACCAAGCGATCAATTGGTGGGAGCGGGCCGCTTTGCGCTCGGCGACCCGATACAACAACATTGAAGCGGTCAGCCAGTTCAACCGAGCTTTGGCGCTACTGACGCAACTTGCGGATGATTCATCAACTCAACGCCGGGAATTCGAACTCAGGATCGCCCTGATCGAGCCGCTATACGCGACGCATGGCTATTCGGGGACAGAGGTCGAACAGAACTACGCCCGGTTGCTCGAGCTTGGTCAGGACCTGGGAGAAACGCGGCAATTGCTGCGCATCCTTTGGGGCCGGGCTGGCGGAGTTTTAGTACGGTGCGATTTCCCGCGCGCTTATCAGTACGTTGGGAGTTTTCTCGAGCTGGCGCGCCAAGCCGGCGACGCGACATCGACGGCACAGGGAGTTCGCATTAGCGCAATGATCGCGCTTGCGAGCGGCGAGCTAGTCGTCGCGCGCGAGCGGTTCCTAGAGGTGATCGAAGCATTTGAGCGTGCGGGTACGGCGACGACACTCGGCGACTACCTGACGATTCCGCGTCCGACGACCTTGGCACAGTATTCGATCGCCGCACAACAACTCGGTCGTCTGGACGAGGCGGAGGAATTATGCGTGCGCAGTTTGCGTGAGGTTCGTGAAAGCGGGCACCACCTCACAAGCTGCTATGCAATCTATCATTGCGCGATGAAAGCAATGGTCGAGCAGGATATTGCTACCGTTTTCTCTCTCGCTGAAGAGCTTGTTGAGGTCGTGAATCGCCATCATGTTTTCTATTGGGAATGCTTCACGGAAGCGCTTCTTGGCTGGGCTTCGGCCAGAACAGGCGCGGTTGATAACGGTTTGGCACGACTGCAGCGCAGCTGGGAAATCCGCGATAGGATGCAAACCAGGATCTGGAGCCCCTATTTCCTGATCAGCGAAGCTGAAATCCTGATGCAGAACCAGAGAAACAATGAGGCCATCGCCTTGCTGGATCGAGCAGCGGCGGAGGCTGACGCGACTGGGCAGCATTACGCCGATGCTGAAGGATTTCGCGTACAAGCCTGCGCAAGGCTGTCCCAGGGCGCACCGCTTGCCGAGGTGGAGGCGCTGTTCCAACGCGGATTGGCAACGGCGCGAACGCAGAATGCGCGACTGTTCAAACTGCGTACCGCGACGAGCCTGGCGCAGGCCTGGCGGGATGTCGGACGACTTGATGACGCGCGCACGCTGCTCGCGCCTACTTATGACTGGTTCACGAGTGGCCACGACACGGTGGACCTGATCCAGGCTCGCGCCGTGTTGGACGGCATGAGGTGATTGTTGTTCGTTTCGTCGACCTTGTGCTGACGATCGAACGAAACTCTGTCGTACATCTCAATGGGCGCGCCGGGGCCACTCAGGAATTGACTTCCTCAATAAATTTGCCCAGCCATCGAAATCCTTGGTTTCGCGCACCTCGAAACGCCCTACGGTCACGCCTAGCGGTTTCGACGCCTCCTGCGCGACCTCGATGTAGCGTTTGACGCCATCCGCGTCGCTCATATTGACGATCAAGGCTATCTTCGCGAGGCCCGGGATCGCCTCCTTCATGATCTCGATCCGCTTCGGCGTCAGCTCGACCGCCATTGTCTACAGTCCAGTTACATTGCCTCGGGGGCGCGCCAAGTCGTCGACAATATGGCTCCCGATCGGATCGGGCACGACGATGAACACAATTGGGATATTCGTGGTCGCCTGCGTCATGACGATGGCCGCCGGGCGGGTCACCGTTGCCAGCACGGCGGGCTTAAGCACCGCCCAGTTCCTCCGCATTTTGTTTAAACAGAACCGGGTCCTCATTCGGGAAGCGATGTCTGAGATGGGTCAAAAGCGGCGTTTTGAGCTTCGGCGGTCACTTCCGGTCTGCCCCTATCAACAGACATTCTCAAGGGCCGTTGGCATGTCTCAAACGTGCCAATCTCGGAAGTAACGCACCTATGCGACCGGCGCTAAACGCGTTGATTTGGCAACGCGCAGCTTCGAAATTGACGTGCCGATTTCGCAGGGGTGGTCCGGTGACCCTTCGATAGCGGCCATCACGATCGATCCCGACATCGACGTGATGTGCCACGAAGAGACTCATGCACTGCAGCAAGCAAAGCCGGAAACCCACCCGCATAAAGCGACCGCGTGATCCAGTCGGGGCGGAAGGTTGAGCGCCCGAAGCGATCTGGCCTCGT
>Ga0209331_1000914_pt1 | contig 10131 bp, 6 predicted proteins | sample JacPinW_OM3H0_M3_FD_187971 | JGI IMG/M metagenome (GOLD analysis project Ga0209331, IMG submission 187971) | Forest soil microbial communities from Algoma, Ontario, Canada - Jack Pine, Ontario site 1_JW_OM3H0_M3 (SPAdes) (version 2) | ecosystem: Environmental > Terrestrial > Soil > Boreal... | reverse complement strand
GCCGAGACTCTGGCGAATGCGCTCCACATCCGCAGGGCTCGCCTGGTCGCCCGCGACGACAGCAGCCGGATCCCCGGGCGCAATGTAGAGCAGGCTGAACACGAACAGCGCCACCACCGCCATCACGGGGATGGTCGCCAGAATACGCCGGACGACGTAATTCAGCATAAGTCCACTCTAGCAGGATTTATGCCGACTTATGCCGCCTTGCTGACGCCCCAGAAGAAGGGCAGCGGGCCCTTGACGATGCCGGCGACGTTTGAGCGCCAAGCCTGATGTGCGAGGAAAAAGCCGGTCGGGGCGTAGACCACGTCCTCGCATGCCGCCCTGTTTAGCCGGCCTATCGCGGCCTTCTCCTCCTCGAAGCTCGCTGCCTCGTACCACGCCGTGATCTCGGCTTCGACTTTCTCGCTGGTGGGCCAGCCGAACCATGCCTTGTCGCCGTTGGCGCGGATCGCCGTATAACTTGAAGGGTCAACACACACGGCGCCGGCATGCCAGGTATGGAACATGTTCCAGCCGCCCTGACCCGGAGGCGATTTCTGGGCCCGGCGCGCCGCGGTAGTGCCCCAGTCGATGGCGTTGAAATCAACGTTCATGCCCAACCGCTTCAGGAGATCCGCTGTGACCTCGCCCTGGGCCTTCGCGATTTGAAGATCCTGCGCAACCAGGCACGTGACCGGCTGACCGGCATAATCGCTCTGGTCGAGCAGGCGCTTGGCCGCATCCAGATTGCGCGGACCCTTCAGGATCTCGCCTCCCTCTTCCGTGTAGAGCGGCGTGCTCGGCGTAAAGAAGCCGGGCAGCGGCTTCCAATAGGCATCGTCCCCGACGACGGCGCGCATGTAATCCTCCTGGCTCATTGCAGTGAGGATGGCACGGCGGGCGTACACGTTGTTGAATGGTGGATAGAGATGGTTCATGCGGAAGCTGCCGATATTCCCCAGCGGATCGGCGATATCGACAACGACATTGCGACTCTTGTTGAGCACCGGTACGAGGTCGGCAATCGGCGTTTCCCACCAGTCGACTTCCCCATTTTGCAGCGCTGCGGATGCGGTCGCCGGATCGGCCATGACAACCCACTCAATGCGGTCGACCAAAATCTGCTTGCCGCCGGAGAGCCATGAGCTCGGCTCCTGCCGGGGGACATATTCGGAAAATTTTTCAAAGACCGCCCGCGCGCCAGGGACCCATTCGCCGCGCACGAGCTTCATCGGTCCGCTGCCGACGTAGTCGCTGATGGGCTTGAATGGGTCGGTGGCGGCGATGCGCGCAGGCATGATGAAGCATGACGGCGTCCCCACCTTTCCGAGCGCGATCAGCAATTTCGAATACGGCCGGTTGAGCCTCCAACGAAAGGTGCGGTCATCGACGGCGACCAGTTCGTCCTGGATCGCCTTGATCATCAGACCCATGTTGTCGCGCGCTTGCCAGCGGGCAAGGCTCGCGATCACGTCCTTCGCCAGAACCGGTTCACCGTCGTGGAATTTCAGGTTCGGACGTAGCCGGAAGGTCCAGGTGAGGCGGTCGCCAGACACTTCCTCGGATTCAACCATCTGCCGCTGCGGCTTCAGGTCGGCGTTCACGCCATAGAGCATGTCCCAGACCAGCGCAGCGCCGTTGCGCACCACGTATTGCGTGTTCCAGATCGGATCGAAATTGGCGAGGTCGGCCTGGGGCACGAACCGCAGCGTGCGCGCTGCTACGCGTTGGGATATGGCAGGTGTCGCAAGTCCGGCTGTTGCTGCGAGCGCGCCTGCGCCGGTCGCGGATTGCAAGAATGCTCTTCTATTCATGCTGCGCACTTCACCCCTGGAGCGCGCCGCCTCGAACGCTCCATTGCGGCTATCGGGCCATCAGGCAGCCTTGGCGACGCCCCAGAAAAAGGGAAGCGGTCCACGCTCTACCCCAGTGACTCTGTTACGCCAAGCATGGTGCGTCAAATAAGACCCGAGCGGCGCATAGATTGCGTAGTCGAGCGCGGCCTGGTTGAGCCGGCGAGCCGCTGCTTGCTCCTCGGCAAAAGAGCTCGCGTCGTACCAGGCAGCGATCTCGGCCTCAACCTTTGGAAGGTTCGGCCAGCCGAACATCGCTTGCTCGCCGTTGGCCCGCAAAAACTTGTTGGACGGGTCGGCCGAATCCACCCCATACACGCCGGTGTGGTAGAGATTCCAGCCGCCCTGGCCAGGAGGTGATTTCTGCGCCCGTCGGGCCACCACCGTACCCCAGTCAGCGGCAACAAACTCGACGTTCATCCCAAGCCGGTGAAGCAGGTCGAAGGTTACATCGCCCCATGCCTTGTGTGCCGCCAGATCCTGCGCGGCCATAAAGACAATCGGCTCACCGGAATATCCGCTTTTCGCCAGCTGATGTTTCGCAGCATCGATATCCCGCGGACCTTTGAGGATTTCGCCCCCCTCTTCATTGTAGAACGGCGAGCCGGGAACGAAGAAGCCGGGCATCGGCTTCCACAGGGTCCTGTCGTCCCCGGCATAGGCACGCATGTAGTCTTCCTGGCTCATCGCCATGAGGATGGCGCGCCGCGCTCGCACGTCGTTGAACGGCCGATACGTGTGGTTCATGAACAACATGCCGGTGGACCCGAGCGGATCGGCGATGTCGACGACGATGTTGCGATTCTTTCGTAGCGTCGGAATCAAATCGGGCAGCGGCCGCTCCCACCAGTCGACTTCGCCGCTCTGCAGCGCCGCCGCAGCGGTGGCGGGGTCGGAGATCACCACCCATTCCACGCGCTCGACCAGGATTCGCTTTCCTCCGGCGAGCCAAGCGGCTGCTTCCTGCCGTGGGACGTAATCCGCGAACTTCTCGAACACGGCCTTCGCCCCTGGCAGCCATTCGTTCTTCACGAAGCGCATCGGGCCGCTGCCGACATATTCGGTGATCTGCTTGAAGGGATCGGTTGCGGCGATCCGGGCGGGCATGATGAAACAGCAGGGAGTGGCCATCTTACCCAACGCCAGCAACAGCTTTGGGAACCGCCGCCGCAGAGACCAGCGGAAGGTCCAGTCATCCATGGCGACGAGCTCGTTCTCCACGGTCTTGAGCATCTGACCCATGGGCTCGCGGGCTGCCCAGCGCCGGATGCTGGCCACAGCATCCGTTGCCAGCACCGGCTCGCCGTCGTGAAATTTCAATCCGGGCCGCAGCCGGAATGTCCAGATGAGGCCATCCGCGGACACTTCCTCGGAGTCGATCATCTGCCGTTGCGGCTGCAGCTCGCTATCGACGCCGTAAAGCGTGTCCCACACCAGGAGCGCGGCGTTGCGCGCGATATACGCCGTGCTCCAGATCGGATCGAAATTGGCGAGATCCGCATGCGGGATGAGGCGCAGCGTGCGTGCCGCGGCCGCTTGAGAGATCGCGGGCCGCGCGAGGGCAGCCACGGCCGCGGCACCAGCCGCTGCGCCCGTGCGTTTTAGGAAAACCCTCCGGTCCATGCCACTACCCTCCCAGGAGGGTCAAACCGCCTTGGCAACCCCCCAGAAGTACGGCATCGGCCCCCTCACAACACCGCTCACGTTCGAACGCCAAGCTTGATAGCTCAGGAAAAAACCGGTCGGAGCGTAGACCACGCCTTCGAGCGCCGCCTTGTTCAGTCGCGCGATTGCGGCCTTCTCTTCGTCGAGCGTTTTTGCGCCGAACCAAGCGGTCACCTCAGCCTCGACCGCGGGGATGTTCGGCCAACCGAACCAAGCGTTGTCGCCATTGGCGCGCACTCCGATCGAGACCGCCGGGTTCACGCAATCCACACCGGCATGCCAAGTGTGAAACATTTGCCAGCCGCCCTGGCCCGGGGGCGTCTTCTGTGCGCGGCGCGCGCCCACCGTGCCCCAGTCGATGGCAGCAAAATCGACATTCATGCCGAGCCGCTTGAGCAGATCGGCGGTGACGTCCCCCTGTGCTTTCGTGTAAGCCAGATCCTGCGCAACCAAACAGGTGACCGGCTCGCCCGCGTAACCGCTCTCCGCCAAGAGCTTCTTCGCCGCGTCGAGATTGCGCGGCCCCTTCAGGATCTCGCCTCCCTCCTCGGTGTAAAGCGGAGTACCGGGCGTGAAGAAGCCTGGCAGCGGCTTCCAGAGCGCATCATCATCCCCGACGATGGCACGCATGTAATCCTCCTGGCTCATGGCCATCAGGACGGCGCGGCGTGCGCGCACATCATTGAACGGCGGATAAAGATGATTCATACGGAACGAGCCGATGTTTCCCAGCGGGTCCGCGATGTCGACCTTGACGTTGCGGTTCTTGCGCAGGAGCGGCGCCAGGTCGGCAATGGGAGTCTCCCACCAATCGACCTCGCCGTTCTGCAGTGCAGCCGCGGCGGTCGCGGGGTCGGGCATGATGATCCACTCGATGCGATCAACGAGCATGCGCTTGCCACCCGCCAGCCAGGAAACCGGTTCTTCCCGCGGCACGTAATCCGAGAATTTCTCGAACACCGCCTTCGCTCCCGGCACCCACTCGTCCTTGACGAAGCGCATAGGCCCGCTGCCGATGTACTCCGTGATCTGCTTGAATGGATCCGTCTGGGCGATCCGCTCCGGCATGACGAATGCCACTGGAGTGCTGATCTTGCTCAGCGCCAGTAGCATCTTCGGATAAGGTTTAGTTAGCACCCACTTTACGGTGCGGTCATCGACCGTCGTGAGCTCCTGCTGGAGAGGCTTGAGCATCTGGCCCATGAGGTCGCGCGCCGCCCACCGGTTGAGGCTCGCCGCCACATCCTTGGCCAGCACCGGCTCGCCATTATGGAACTTCAATCCTGACCGCAGGCGGAAGGTCCAGGTAAGGCCGTCGGAAGAGACCTCCTCGGATTCCGCCATCTGCCGTTGCGGTTGTAGCTTGTCGTCCATCCCGTAAAGCGTGTCCCACACCATGGCCGAGGCATTGCGCACAACGTACTGCGTGCCCCAGATGGGATCGAAATTCGCAAGGTTCGCTTGCGGGACGAAACGCAAGGTCCGCGCGGCTGCGCCCTGCGCGATGGCGGGGGTGGACAATTTGCCCGCCATTCCCAGCGTGCCCGCGCCCGCGACGACTTTCATAAGAGTTCTGCGATCCATGATCTGATCTCCCGGGGGCTGCCTAGAGTTGCGCCAGTCTGCCTCGTTGCTAGATGCGCCTGCAGTCGCGCCATCACTCAATCGAGCGGCGCAATCGAGCGGCGCAATCGAGCCGCGCCTCTACCAGCAAACGCCATGCCAGCTGGCGTCCTGGTAGTTTGCCTTGCATTGCCTTGCCACCACAAGCAGAACAACACGCGGTGCAAGGCCTCAAGTAGAGTGCCGATCGCTGCGCGAGAGTGCACTTGCAGATGCCACCCCCAAAATTGATCACCGTTCCCATCGGGAACAAGAATACCATGTGTCGCGATGCGAATTGCCGCCTTAACTGACCGCCGCGGTCGGGTAATCCTGCTTTTCAGGAGAAGCCCGGAGCGAGGTTTGCGCAACAGGCAGGCGCACGGTGAAGGTCGAGCCCTTACCGATTTCGCTTGTGACCGTCACGTCACCGCCCATCATCTGACAAAGGCGTCGTGTAATCGCCAAGCCGAGCCCGGTGCCGCCGTATTGGCGCGCGGTCGAGGCATCGCCTTGTGAAAATTCCTCGAACAGCCGCCGCATCTGGTCGGCGTTCATTCCGATGCCGGTATCGGTTACCGCAAACTCGATACAGTCTTGCTGTTCATGCGTGGAGCGGACGATCTGCTCGACGAGGACCTTCGCGGTCGTCAATGGGTTGCCAGTCAACAATGGCGCGGCGTCATCGAGCTGCTCGCGGGCGGCTTCGAGGGGGTGCTGTGGCTCTCCATTCAAGGGGCGCCATCCTTGGCTCCGCCAACGAGCTACGGTCATGTGACTGACCCTGGCTCCTGACTGGCGCAACTTGACCTATAGCTACGCTTCGCGATCGATGGCGGGCTTGCTCTCCAGGCAATAGTAGCCGGCAAGTCGGCTCACGAGCGAACGCGTGGTCCAGTCTTTCAGCACTCGGCTGACATTCTCACGTGCAATTCCGGCCATTGCCGCAAGGTCGCTCTGGCTGACTTTCTGGCGGATGAGGATGCGTCCGCTCCCCACGTCCTTTCCGAACCCCTCGGCGAGACTCAGCAGTGCGTAGGCAACGCGTCCCTTCACGGAAAGAAAGTTGGTTGCAACTAGCGCGGTATTCGTATTGCGCAGACGCCGTGCCAGCACAGCCGTGATGTGCCGGTAAACTTCCGGCGTGGACTGAGCAACTACCTCGAAGTCGGCCCGGCTGACGAAGCGCAATTTCGACTCGCGCAGCGCAGACACGGAAGCGGAGCGCGGCGCCCGGTCGATCATAGACAGCTCGCCAACAACCGCACCAGGCCCGAAGATCGCAAGGATGCGTTCACCGCTATGGGCCGCCGCGACGCTCGCCTTGAGTAGGCCTTCTTCGACCCGATAGCAGCCGTCCCCTTCGTCGCCAGCGAGAAAAAGAATCTGGTCGGCCGCCAAGGAGACAATGCGCGCCTTCGCGAATAGCACGCGCGAGATCTCCGGCGGCAAGGCAGAAAATATATTCTCGGGTGGGAATTTTGACTCTGCCATTGCAGTTGCTTTTCCCTCAGGAGCGCCGATCAAGATCGAAGCCGAGCTTCTAGGGAATCAGAATAGCGCAAATGCGAGCGCGATGCCGAAGATCGGAGCGCTTTATTTGAGTGTACCCTAGGGCTGAGCGAAACCAGCTAGGCCAGGCGCCGTCAAGCTAGTCAGTTTCTGTCGCGAAACGCCTGGATTGAGTGGCTACAATTCAAGTTGTATCGATGGATTGGGCACAAATTGACAGGGTACAGCGGCGTTGACAAGCTTTCAGGCGGTCGATTTTTAGCCCTGAGTTGGAGCTGAGGGGCGGACTTGCCGTTTTGGACAGAGCAAGCCGCGGCAGCTTTGATCTGCCGGGAAGCAGTTGCCGAGACAGCGTCAAGCGGCTTTTCGTCTGCGAGACGATTGTTTTTGTTTGGCCAGCAGGTCGGAAGTGCCAGCAAGCGGGTTAGGCAAAGGCGGACGGTTAAGTCGCGTCACGTATCTAAACAGGAGGTCCCGACAACGGTCGGGCCCAAATGTTCAATAGATGGTCGGGTCTTGCGTCCCGCCACCTTTGGGGCGCGAGCATCACTTCCTGATGTTCGAGAACCCTGGCCTGATCCAGATTCCCGCAGGCCGGGGCTTTTCGTTTCGCCGCTGGCACGTCGCCGGACGGCGCAACAGCACCGCTGAGCATTGAAATGAACTAGCGCCGCTTCATGGGCGATCACAGCCTACCACATCGATCCAGCGACTGCGCTCGTTGCGCAGCACAGCAAAATTGATTGCCTATGTCCGAGCCACTGCCGCCTGCGGCATTTCTTGGTTCATTTGCATGCGCGCCACGATCAAATGGAGCAGCCGGAAACCGAACTGCGGATTCTGGAAATACAGTTCCTTGAAGCGCTCATAGTCGATCTGCGCCGCATGAACGTCGGTCTTGCAGCGTGTCGTCATGTTGCGCTTGCCGTCGGGCGCAAACAGCCCGATTTCACCGATCAACGTGCCCTTGCCCCGGATCAAATTCATCTCGATCATCTCGACCTCGCCGGAGACGATGTAGAACGCCGCGGTCGCGTACTCGCCCCGCTGCGTGATGATCTCGCCTGCCTTGAATTGCTTGGGACGCGTATAGGGCAGCAACCAGTCCACGTTCATGTCGCCCCTCGTTGCCACGTCGATATCGCGGATCAGGCGCACCATTGCTCGCAGCCGCCAAGCATTGAGCGGCAGCAGAATCGCATTAAGCGCGAATGTGGGATAGGTCCCGTGCATGAGGCTGTACGCCATCGCGAGAGCATTGGCGACGCATGCCGCAATGCGCAGCGGTATGATTGTTTTCGCGTGCGCTGCATACAAGCTCGCCGCTGCTGCCGCGATGCCGATCAACTCCGCAAAATGATATTGCATGCGACCTCTCTGTTACTGCTGTTACTGACCGTGTTCGGTGCCGCCCATTTGTCGCGCTATTGTATGGAGCCCAGCAAGCGTAAACCTAGCTGAGAAACCAGCGCCGCATTCCAGGGCCGCTCAAATTTGGTTTGCCACTTTGACTATGAAATCAGGAAATTGCCCTTCGCGGAATAGTTCTGCGGAATAGGTTCTAATGCGCATTTTGCGCTGCAGTGATTTTTCCCGGCGCATGTCTCTTGAGGGTCCAAAACCCGAACCCTTCGTCAACGCTCGCACGCCATCGCTATGTGCTGGCTGGATACAATCGCGATTTTTGTGATTCTTGTCACATCCTGAATGCGATGGCCTCGCTACTCTCGCCCTCATCGGCACGCCTTTGCGCGCCTAGGCAACTTCTTAAGGAGGCGATCATGCGCACAGTTTCGATCATACTGACAATCTTCGCCACGCTATCTCTGTCCATTGTCGGAGCCCACGCAGGTTCGTGGTGCGCGCATTACCGCAATGGTGCGACTAATTGCGGTTTCTACTCCTTTGCGCAATGCCAAGCCGCGGTTTCAGGAATTGGCGGATATTGCTCGCAGGGCTAGGATTGCGTGCTAATGGCTGTGCGTAATGATGAGGCCGCCAACTGAGGCGGCCTCATTCGAGGCATGGCGGCGCATTCAGGCGCGGCAGCTTTTCTGGACTAACGCCCAGGCTTTTTGCTGCACTGCGTTAGTCCGGTTATGTGCAGATTTTGTTGCAATTGCAACAAAATCGGCACTGGGCCGACCAACCAGCATGTCCGCATTCACGGAGAGTCTTGGAGGGTAAGCGGACTCTGTGCTGACGTGTTCAGCACGCCTCCGCACACCACCACAACGCGATTCAGGATTGACCTTCACTGTCCGTGGGGATGTGAGGAATGGCAAATGGAACTTCCTGGACTTCGCGATGCATGTACCTCAAGTCAACCAACAGGCCATTTATCTCTGCCATCCACGTAAGTGGGTTCTTTTCAGCCAGGCTGGGAAGGGTCCACCGTAAATCAAGCGGCCCGATTGCAAGCGCATTTTCGATCACTCGCGCTTTGCCGTGGACGCTGCTCTCGCTAACTCCGAATGCGGTGCACAGGTCTACTGTCGTCATGTGCGGATAAGACGATTGGTCCCCGAGAAAGTTGACCCTTCCAAGAACGTACACGATGCCCGCGGCCCAGGTGTGCGGCTGTCCCGATGTGAGTGGGCTTGGACGCTTTCTACATAGCGCTGCCGTCATCATGCGCGCCAATTCACGGTATTCCTGATTGAGATGTCTGTCGCAGACATCATCCGTGACAGCGACAATCTTCTCGCAGATAGGCAGCATTCGTCGCGGAACCGATTTCAAACCATTTGGACTATTCATCGATTGACCTTATTGATGTAGCGTGACGACGGTCAGTTGGCCGATCAAACTACCGAGGCCTTGCGCTGTTCTTGGCAGACCGACTCATCACTCTACCCCGGACTTTAGCATCAAATGCAATCAAAAGGGGCGCGTTGAGCTATCTGTGCATTGATCGAAGTCAAACCTTCGAAGCGGAGGGGCTCTCAGCCAGCATTCATGCCGTCCAGCGGGCTCCGGCGGAAGCGAAATCGTCAGAGATCATTCCCATTCGATTTGTTTATGACTGCATAGACCTTCAGCCGTCTGGGCGATTTTTCTAAAGCCGAAAAAACTTCCAAGAATTTTGACCCTCATGCCTTAAGAGGCTGCTTTCCGGCACCGGTTCCCGACCCGATGTAATGGGACGAAATGAAATGGTGAAGTGATCAATTCTGCTCAGACGCTGGCCAGTCGTGCGAGTAGAATGGGCTAAAGATGGGTGAAAAACCCTCTTTTCCTCAAATCTAAGGTGAAAGTCATGGAAATTTCCAAGGAGATGAGAGCTGCGGTGAAACCCGCTTGCTGGGGCGCGGCAGGCGGAGCAATCGCCCTCGCGATCATCGGGTTTACGTGGGGCGGCTGGGTAACCGGTGGCCACGCAAAAACGCTGGCCGATGCCGCCGTCACGGCTGCGCTGGTGCCAATTTGCGCGGATAAATTCCAAGCAGTCGGCGCGCTCGCTCTCTCGACGCTGAAGGCGGAGAAGGACGACCGTGACTATGACGATATCGTC
>Ga0209331_1000913_pt1 | contig 10134 bp, 8 predicted proteins | sample JacPinW_OM3H0_M3_FD_187971 | JGI IMG/M metagenome (GOLD analysis project Ga0209331, IMG submission 187971) | Forest soil microbial communities from Algoma, Ontario, Canada - Jack Pine, Ontario site 1_JW_OM3H0_M3 (SPAdes) (version 2) | ecosystem: Environmental > Terrestrial > Soil > Boreal... | reverse complement strand
CGATCGAGACGACGCTGATGCATCCTCGCCGAGGCTTCATCAAGCTTGAGGACACCGTGGCGGTCACCGAAACGGGCTGGGACGCCTTCGGCGACAAAGGCCGGGGCTGGAACTGCGGCGACCCTCCGATGATGTCACCAGGTCCGGATCAACAACAGTAGATTGGTCGTGACGCAATCGGGATGGGGTCGAATGAAGCTCTTGAACAGCACTTACGGCAAAGGCCGCGTCCGTGTGATGCGGCTGTCGGGCGAGGGCCAAAACCGCGAGGTTCGCGAACTGACGGTTCTGGCCATGCTGGCGGGCGATATTGCGCAGGCCTACACGCAGGCCGATAATTCCACAACCGTGTCGACCGACACCATCAAGAACGTCGTCAACGTCGTTGCGCGCGAGGAACTCGAGGCCGGACCGGAGGCCTTCTGCCGCGCCGTTGCGAAGCGTCTGCTCAATAGCTATCCGGGCATGACGAGTGCCACGGTCTCGGCTCGAGAGGTCCGTTGGAATCGACTTACGGTGGACGGTACCCCCCACCCGCACGCCTTCACGCTGGATGGCAACGGCCAGGGCACGGCCGAAGTGGTGATGGATCGGGACGGCGATCGAGTGACATCGGGGCTGTCGGGGTTCACCTTCCTCAAAGCGACCGCGTCGGGTTGGTCAAACTACATCAAGGACCGGTATACGACGCTTCCTGAAACGGAGGACCGCATTCTGGCCACCAGCATGGAGGCGTCCTGGCGCTGGTCGCGGGACCCCACCGACTTTGCGGCCGCCAATGCCCGCGTGCTCGACGCGCTCATGCGCGTCTTCACGATGACGTACAGCTACAGCGCCCAGGACAGCTTATATCGCATGGGCAGCGCTGCGATCGGAGCTGTGCCGGAGCTAGAGAACATCAGCATCGCTTGCCCGAATAAGCATTATGTGCCGATCAACCTCGGCCCGTTCGGCCTCGACAACTCGAACCGAGTCTTCACCGCCACGGATGAGCCCCATGGGCAGATCGAGTGCACGGTTGGCCGATAGCTCTGACGGTAAGACCATCGCCCCACGAAGCCTGTCGATCGGGGGTTTTGGGGCAATTTTGGTCACGCCTGTTGAGTCAGGTCGCCATTGCCGTCCGCGATATCGCAGGACCGATGCTGCATGAGATCCCCTGGATATGCCGGCCCATCGCGTTCTCGGCTCCCTTTAGATCATGGGCCTCAATGGAAGCGATGATCGCGAGATGTTCGGAGGAATAACGGTCTCTCAAGTCGGGATCGAACGTTTTCGCTAGCGTGATCGTCCACCGAGTCTGCTTTTTTACACGGAGGATCTGGTCAACAATACTGATGATAAGGCCGTTGCCGCTTGCCTCTACTACGCTGCGATGAAAAAGCTCATCCCATCGATCCCAGGACGCCCAGTCTTCGGCTATCGCTGCGCGGGCCGCGTATCGCTTCATGAGCGCAAGGTCGGATGGTTCCGACCTCAAGGCAGCTAAGCGCGCCGCCTGAGGTTCAATGAGAGTGCGTGCTTCGAGAAGCTCGCTCAATGTTGTATCGGCTCCCAGCGCCTCGGCGCACGACTGAACGGACTGGGGTCGCCCCCCGACGAACGTGCCCTTGCCAACATGGCGCCAGATCCGACCCTCTCTTTCCAGCTCCTCCAGACCGTTTCGTAGCGCGGTCCGGCTTACCTGCAACAACTCGCACAACTGGCGCTCAGGCGGCAGTCGGCTGTGAAGCGGGTAGCGGTCGCTCGATAGATATTCGGCGAGATCCGCAGTCACACGACGGACCTCGCGGCCGGTCTCTGGGCCTGAACGACATTTGCCGGCTGCCATTCAAATCCTCTCCTGAAATCTTGCGTAAGGCGTGCCTCTGAATCTGAGCACCTTGTTTGGCAGCATGGACTCCTGTGAGTGTGATGATTGTCTCTCCGCGTACAGCGACAGACGTAAGTAATGGCGATGCCGGTAAGATGTTTCGACAGTTTTGGAAAAAACGGTACACGAAGCAATCTGACGGCGACCGGCGACTGGTAGAGCGCGTCGAGGGCAGCGAGGTAATATTGGCCGGAGACGCAGAACGCACGCTCGACTCCGTTGCGCACCAGCCCGTCCGCGAGAATTTGTCGGTCTGTTTCGCGCGGGCGCCGAGACGCTCATCGCGAAGCGTCCTCGGATTTGGTCATGTTCCTGGGCTCACCCGGTCGCGATGCACCGCCGCCCGGCCCTTCGAAGATGCGCCTGCAGGCGTCCTCGATATGGGTGCGCATCGCGAGCCGCGCGGCGTCCTTGTCTCCCGCTTCGATGGCTTCGAACATCATGACGTGTTCGGTCTGCACGGCTCTCAAATGTTCCAGAGGCCGTGTAAGCGTGAGGCTGCGCGCGAGATTGATCGCGAACTCGATCGGCATGCGCATCGATTGCATCACGGCTTCGAAGAACTCGTTGTCGGACGCTCGGGCGACCGCGATGTGAAACTCGAGATCCGCGCTTTCGCCGACCTGTCCGCGCGCTATCGCCGCTTCCATCCGCTTCAGCCCTTCGCGCATCGCCGCGAGTGACGCCGGCGTACGATTTTGGGCGGCGCAGTAAGCCGCCTCTCCTTCGAGCCCGATCCGGAGTTCGTAGCACTTCCTGACCTCGGCGAGACTGTTGACGGGTCCGAAGCACACCGCGCCGGCGTGGTGAGGCGCAGTTTCCGACGGCTTCTTGATGTAGCTGCCGGAGCCCTTGCGGGATACGATGAAGCCCATGGAGCGCAAATGTGAAAGCGCCTCTCGCACCACGGGCCGCGAGACGCCGAACCGGTTGGCGAGAACGAGTTCGGACGGCAGTCTTCCCTCATCGTCGAATTCTCCGCGGCCGATCAGTTCGGCGATCCGGGTCGACAAATGCTCCCCCAAACGCGGGGGTTGTGCTAGCGAGCCCCAATTCTCGCCCACGACCTGAGAAGCGCGTCCAAGGCGTCCAAGCTGTCTGACATCTTCTTGCGACATCTATTCGCGCCTTGGTTGAAAACGTTGAGATATCTAATCCAAGATACAGCGGATAGGAAATCAGATTGACAACCTTACTGGATTTTTCTCTATTCGTGTTCCATGGCGGGTGCAAGTGGGCGATTAAGACTCGGGCTTTGGGGCCCAAGCCGGCGGCGCCGTAGATAGGCTGAAAGGCCTAAGCCCGCCGCGTTTCTAGCTTCGAGGCCGGCGGCTTCTCGCAAGAGCTGCGATAATTTTACCGGGAAATCGCGGGATGTTGGGCCAACGAGCCCAAGGGCGAGAGGAAACGTCGATGGATGCTGGGGGGCAAAACCTCAACACCGCCGATCGGAACGCCGGCGTCGAGCCGGGCGGTGACCAAATCCTGGTCGTGCGCGATGTCTCGAAGCAGTTCGGCGGCACGCAGGCCCTGAGCGATGTCGGCATGTATCTCAGGGCAGGCGAAATCCTGGCGCTGCTCGGCGAGAATGGCGCGGGCAAGTCCACTTTGATCAAGATCCTTGCTGAGGTCTACACACTCGACAAGGGTACTGTGACCTTTCGCGGTGCCGACGTGACATATTCGCTGCGGCACCTGCCTATCGCGTTCATCCATCAGGATCTCGGCCTGATCGATTGGATGACCGTCGCCGAGAACATCTGTCTCACCCTCGGTTTTCCGCGCCGCCACGGCCTGATCGATTGGGCCGCGGCACGCCGGCGGGCCGCCGCCGCGTTGGAAACGCTCGGCGCCGACATTGACCCCGACGCCCGGATCCAGGGCTTGAGCCGAACCGAGAAATCCCTTGTCGCGATCGCCAGGGCGCTCTCCGCCGAGGCTGAAATCCTGGTGCTCGACGAACCCACTGCCAGCCTGCCGGCGGATGAGGTGGCGCGGTTGTTCGCCGCGCTGCGCCGATTGCGCGCGCGCGGGGTCGCCATGATCTACGTGTCGCATCGGCTCGACGAAGTGTTCGAGATTGCTGACCGGATGGTTGTCTTGCGCGACGGCCGCGTCGCCGGCGAGCGCATCGCGACGGAAACCACGCCGGACGAGACGATCCTGATGATCGTCGGCCGGGAGCCGTCGCAGGTCTTCCGGCGTCCCGCGGAGCGCTGCGGCGCGGCGCGTCTGGTGCTTGAATCGGTTATGGTCGACGCGGTAGGCCCGGTCGGGTGCGAAATTCACGCCGGCGAGATCATCGGTTTTGTCGGCCTGCGCGGCGCAGGTCAGGAAAGCATCGGCCGCGCGCTGTTCGGCGTCATGCCGACCAGCGGCGGACGCGTTCTGCTTGACGGCGAAACGATAGCGGCGGCGTCGCCGCGCGAGGCGATGAGCTACGGCGTCAATCTGGTGTGCGCCGATCGGGTCGGCGAATCAATCGTGCCGAACCTCACCGTTCGCGAGAACCTGTTCCTCAATCCGGTCGCCGCGGGCCTTCGCCTGTTCTCCATGCTGGCGCCGGGTCGCGAAAGCCGAGCCGCTTTGGACCTAGGTCAGCGTCTGGGCGTGAGGCCAAACGATCCGACGCTGCCGATCGAACTCTTGTCAGGCGGCAATCAACAGAAGGTCGTGGTCGGGCGTTGGCTGCACCTCGGTGCGAAGGTCTATGTGTTCGAGGATCCGACCGCCGGCGTCGATGTCGGCGCCAAGGCGGAGATCTACCGGCTATTCGACGTCGCTCTCCAGGCCGGCGCCGCTATCGTGGTCGTGTCGACTGATTTCGAGGAGGTCGCCAAGGTGTGCCACCGCGCGTTGGTGTTCGACCGCGGCCGCGTCGTCGCTGAACTCGCCGCCGCCGACCTGTCGGTCGAAAATCTTCTTGCCGCGGCCTCCGCCAGCATCGGGCACTCCGCCAAAGCGGCGGCCACCGTTTTCATCGATCAGGACCGGGGCGCTCATGCAGTCAATTAAATCCAACGCGCTCGAGCCTACAAGGTCGGAACTTGCCGTGCTATCGCGCTGGCGAGCGATCGGACGTTTGGCGCCAGTTTATGGCTTGCCGATCCTGACGATCCTGCTGATTGTCTTCTTCTCGTTGCTTCTGCCGGACACGTTCCCGACCGCGCTCAACGCGCGCTCGATCCTTAGCGACAAGGCAATCATCGCGCTTCTGTCGCTGGCGGCGACATTACCAATGATGGCAGGCCGTATCGACCTCACCATCGGCTTCGGCATCGTCATGTGGCATATCCTGGCGATTAGCCTTCAGGTCAAGTTCGGCGTCCCGTGGCCGGTGGCAATTCTGATCGTCGTCGCCTGCGGAGCGCTGGTCGGCCTGCTCAACGGGCTCCTCGTCGAAGTCGCGCAAATAGATTCGTTCATTGCCACGCTCGGCACCGGCACGATCCTGTACGCGCTCGCGCTCTGGCACACCGAGGGGCGCCAGATCATCGGCCCGCTGCCTCCGGGCTTCATCGCCATCAATACAACGTCGATCGCCGGCATTCCGATTCCCGCCATCTACGTGCTCGTCCTGGCCGTCGCTCTCTGGATCGTCAGCGAGCGGCTGCCGGTCGGTCGGTATGTCTACGCAATTGGCGCCAACGAGAAGGCGGCCGCACTCAACGGCATCCCGGTCAGGGCCTACGTCATCGGCGTGTTTGTCGCCTCGGGGATGATCGCGGGACTTGCCGGCTGCGTGCTGGCCGCCAAGCTCAGGATCGGTCAGGCGAATGTCGGGCTCGACTATCTGCTTCCCGCGCTCGTTGGAGCATTTCTCGGCTCGACCACGATCAAGCCCGGCAGGGTCAACGTCTGGGGCACGATATTTGGCGTTTTGATCCTCGCCGTCGGCATTTCCGGGATCCAGCAACTCGGCGGAGCGTTCTTTGTCGAACCCCTGTTCAACGGCACGACGTTGGTCATTTCGATCGCGCTGGCAGCCTTCGCGCAGCGCCGGCGCACCGTCGCGCGACCAACTCGTACCGTGCAAGATTCAAGCTAGGAGCAAGTAGGGCAGCCCTGGTTTCCAGCGAAATCGCCCATTTACCCGCTATCGACGGCCAATCCTGACCGTCGCTGAAGCGCCGGGACAACCGGCTTGGCGAACCGATGGTTCGCCAGCATCCCACAGGGAGGAAACGATGTTGAGATTTCGTTTGATTGGCGGGAGCCTGTTGGCTTCGGCGGCAATCGTCGCATTGCCTATCGTCTCGGCCCAAGCGGCCGATGATACGTTCATGACAATGGCCAAGGAATACGTCGCACAGGCGGCCGCGCCGGTCACGACCTGGACCGGTCCGACCACCGGTCCAAAGGCGCAAACCGGGAAGCTGGTCATCTACGTCTCGGCCGACCAGAAGAACGGCGGAGCTCAAGGAGTCGGCGATGGCGCTCAGGAGGCCGCCAAGGCGATGGGCTGGGATTTCCGCATCCTCGACGGGCAGGGCTCGGTCCCCGCGCGTTCGTCCGCGTTGACCCAGGCGATCGCTTTGAAGCCCGCCGGCATTATTCTCGGCACGATCGACGCCGCCGAGCAGGCGCCGATCATCGAGCAAGCGGCCGCGGCAGGAATCAAGGTTGTCGGCTGGCATTCCGGCCCGGGGCCAGGCAAGATCAACGGAGTTCCCGGCGTCATCACCAACATCACCACTGATCCGCTCGAGGTCGCAAAGGCGGCCGGTCTCTACGCCGTCGTCGATTCGGGCGGCAAGGCCAACGTGATGCTGTTTACCGACTCGATCTACGCGATCGCCACCGCCAAGACCAACGCCGAAAAGGCGGCGGTCACTGGGTGTGCGGGCTGCAAGGTGCTCTCGGTCGAGGACACCCCGATCGGCGATCTCTCCAACCGCATGGGTCAGCTGACCACTTCGCTGCTCTCCAAGTATGGCAAGGAATGGACCTACTCGATCGCCGTGAACGACCTCTACTACGACTTCTCGGCGCCGCCCCTGCAAGCGGCCGGAGTCGATCCGGCCGCAGGCTACCCTCGGCAAATCTCCGCCGGCGACGGCTCGGTGCCCGCGTTCCAGCGCATCCGTGACAAGCGATACCAGATCGCGACTGTCGCCGAGCCGCTGCACCTGCACGGCTGGCAGTGCATCGACGAACTGAATCGCGCCTTCGCCGGCCAGCCGCCGAGCACCTACGTGGCTCCGGTGCATCTGTTCACGTCCGCCAACATCGATAAAGATGGCGGCGCGCAGAACATCTTCGATCCGGGTAACGGGTATAAGGAGCAATATAAGAAGATCTGGGGCGTGAATTAGGGGTTTAGCGCCGTTTGAAACGTCATGAAGAAGAGGGGCGACGCGCAATAGGCGCCGCCCTTTTCCCACCCCACGCTGGCGGCCACCGCGAGCGGATATCGGGAGGTTCTGACAATTCCCATCAACTCCAGGCCATTTAGCAGCCGCGCTAGTTCTTGGTGCGCGACACAAATTCAAACGCGGAGACGATACGATGCCCGGCTACGACCTTCCAAAGCCTGATTACGCCACTCCCAACATGCGCCTCGTTGGCTACAGCGATCAAGCGGGGCGTTGCGATGGCGTGCAGATCATGGTGCACCGCGGCTACGCCTATATCGGCCACATTTTCTCGAAGGGCTTCACGGTCGTCGACGTGCGCGACCCGAGCAACCCGAAGGTGGTGAAATACGTCGCCGCGCCGCCGAACACATGGACGCTCCACCTGCAAGCTTTCGACGACCTGCTCCTCGTCATTCACAACAAAGACATGTTCGCCCAGCCTGAACTCGCCGACGAGAAGAACTACTACAAGGGTTCGGTCGATCACCACGCCAAGCAGGAATCGTCCGGCCAGAACTGGTCGGCCGGCATGGCCGTCTACGACATCTCGAAACCCGACGATCCCAAACAGATCGGGTTCATGCCGGTTGCCGGCACCGGACTCCACCGGCTCTGGTATGTCGGCGGACGCTGGGCTTACGCCTCGGCACTTCTCGACGGCTTTTCCGATTACATCCTGATCACCATCGACATGCAGGACCCGAAGAGGCCTGTGATGGCCGGAAAATATTGGCTCCCCGGCATGAACGTCGCGGCCGGCGAGAAAGCAAACTGGCCGACCAAGAACGGCCGCTTCGGGTTGCACCACGCCATCATCAAGGACGACATCGCCTATTGCAGCTGGCGCGACGCCTGCCTCGCCGTGGTCGACGTCAAGGACAAGGCCAATCCGAAACTCATCGTCCACAAGACGTGGGCGCCGCCCTTTGGCGGCGGCACGCACAATGCGCTGCCGCTATCCGACCGCAATCTCTTGATCGTCGTCGACGAGACCGTGCTCGATCATCAGGAGGACGGCTTCAAGCCAATCTGGGTGTTCGACAATCAGGTCAAATCCAACCCGATCAGCATCTCGACCTTCCCGGCGCCTTCGGACAAGAACTATCTGAAGGTCGGGGGCCATTTCGGGCCACACAACGTCCACGAGAACCGGCCGGGCAGCTTCGTCAGCTCCGAGATGATATTTGCCACATATCAAAACGCCGGCCTGCGCGTCTACGCCATCAAGGATCAGTTCCGGCCGAAGGAGGTGGCCGCCTTTGTGCCGCCGCCGCCGGCCAAATGGGTCGATCCTCGCCCGAACCGACCGGTCGTGTTGCACTCGGCCGATGTGTTCGTCGACAAGAACGCGCTTTGCTACGTCACCGACTTCAGCGCCGGGCTCTACATCGTGGAATACAAGGGCTGAGCTGGACATTCCGAGCGGGAGGACCGACGACATGACCGACACTGACTTGCTGAAGCCGAGCTACTCCCGCAACATGCGTTTGATCGGCCACTCCGATCAGGCCGGCCGTTCCGACGGCCAGCAGATCATGGTGCGTAACGGTTACGCCTATATCGGCCATGTCTGTTCGAAAGGTTTTTCCGTCGTCGACGTTCGCGACCCGACCAGGCCGAAGACGGTCAACTACGTCCAGAATCCGCCCAACACCTGGAGCCTCCATCTGCAGGTGCACGACGACCTCCTGCTTCTCGTTCACGGCAGGGATATGTTCTCTCAGCCCGAAATGGCGGACGAGCGGAACTACTACAAACCGAAGTCCGGCATGCACGGCCACGAGGAAGCGCCGCGCACGCGAAACTGGTCCGCCGGCATGGCCGTGTTCGACATCTCCAAACCAGCAGAGCCGCGTCAAATCGGCTTCATGCCTGTCGACGGCGTTGGGCTGCATCGCATCTGGTATGTCGGCGGACGCTGGGCCTACGCCTCGGCCATGATGGAGGGCTTTTCAGACTACATTCTCGTCACCATTGATATGCAGGATCCTGCCAAACCACGGATCGCCGGCCGCTATTGGCTGCCGGGAATGAACCTGGCTGCAGGAGAAACAGCCAACTGGCCGCTGGAGCACGGGCGCTACGGGCTGCATCATGCGGTCGTCGCCGACGATATTGCCTATTGCGCGTGGCGCGACGGCTGCTTGGTGACGGTCGACGTCGCCGACAAGAGCAATCCGAAGCCAATCGTCCATAGGAACTGGTCGCCGCCATTCGGCGGTGGCACGCACAACTGCTTGCCTCTGCCCGACCGCGATCTGCTCATTGTGCTCGACGAAGCGGTGCTTGACGGCATGGAAGACGGCTTCAAGCCGATCTGGGTCTTCGACAATCAGGTGAAATCGAATCCGATCAGCATCGCCACTTTCCCGCAGCCAAACGACCGGGACTATGTCGCGATCGGTGGACATTTCGGGCCGCATAACATTCACGAGAACCGGCCGGGCAGTTTCCAGAGTTCCACGCTGATCTTTGCCACCTACCAGAACGCGGGGGTGCGGGTTTACGACATCAGCGACCAGTTCCGTCCGGTCGAGGTCGGCGCCTGCGTGCCGCCGGCTCCGAAGAAACTGGTCGACCCGCGTCCCAATCGGCCGGTCGTCCTGCATTCGGCCGACGTGTTCGTCGACAGGAACGGCATTTGCTACTGCACCGACTGGAGCGGCGCCGGCCTGTACATCATGGAGTACAAGGGGTGAGCGTCCTTGTAGGAAGATGTCGGCCGCGCCCGCGGGACCGCAGGCATCGCGCCGGCTTCCGAGCATATTGGCGCTGGAAATCAAGACCGCGCAGTGGCCGTCCAAATACCCCGCTGGAAATCCGTCAGCTCATTCGCGAGATCAGTCTCGCCAACCCATTATGGGGCGCACCACGGATTCATGGCGAGCTTCTCAAGCTCGGCAT
>Ga0209331_1000912_pt1 | contig 10148 bp, 5 predicted proteins | sample JacPinW_OM3H0_M3_FD_187971 | JGI IMG/M metagenome (GOLD analysis project Ga0209331, IMG submission 187971) | Forest soil microbial communities from Algoma, Ontario, Canada - Jack Pine, Ontario site 1_JW_OM3H0_M3 (SPAdes) (version 2) | ecosystem: Environmental > Terrestrial > Soil > Boreal... | reverse complement strand
TTTGACGCGGCGAACGTTCTACGATTTGGCCAGGATTTGATCTATCTGGTGAGCGCCACGGGAAACGAAATGGGAGGACATTGGTTGCAGTCGGTCTTGGGCGAGAAATTCCGAGTGCATTTTTTCAAAGACATTTATTATGGCAGCCATATCGATTCGACGCTTGTAGCGTTGCGGCCCGGCTTGATTCTCTGCAACCCTGCCCGTGTCAATGATGACACTCTGCCAAAAGTTTTGAAGCAGTGGAAAGTCGTCTATAGTCCGCCGATGGAGAATACGGAAAGATATGATGCCGAATATCTATCCAAAAGTATCGGTAGTGACTGGATCGACATGAATGTCTTTAGCATAAATCCGAACCTGGCCGTGGTGGATGGCAATCAAACGGGTCTCATGAAGCTTCTGGAGAGCCATGGTATTGACATAGTCCCTCTGAAATTGCGGCATGCCAAAATGCTGGGCGGCGGTTTCCACTGTGTGACATTGGACATTCGCCGCACCGGGACACTCCAGCGCTATTTCGATTGAGGACACTGCCGCCATACCCGGCGGCAGGGGAGTTCGATCTCGGATTTCAAGATCTCGGCCGTATCGGAAACCGGGCAGCCAGGCTCGTGAGCAGGTAAGAACAGTTGTCGGGATTAACGTATACAGCAGTCGCCTTCGCTGCTGGTTTCTTATTGCTGAGCGTGATGGCTTGGAGGCGGTACATTTGGGTCGCGGAGCAGGCATCCGGCCAGGAGGATAGATGTCAATACAGCTTGACCGAGGTCTTTGGTGGCGATCACCTTGTGAATGTCCCGCATCAGAAAGGAGTGCGCTGGCTTGGTGAAGTATTCGGCCGCTCCGCCGCGAAATTTCCGAATCTCACGGCGTTGCAGATTCCGCACACAGGAGAGTCACTCACCTTCGCCGAACTCGATGCGCGCGCAGAGGCTGTTGCCGCAGCGATTTCTTGCTTCCTTACCGGTCCCGACCAGGTGGTGGCTATCGCCGTGCCGCAGGACGATTGGCGAGCCGTGGCCTGTCATCTCGGCATCCTTAAAGCCGGCGGTACCGTGGTTTTTCTCGACAGCACGTTGCCTGATGCTTTGCTTGCCCACATGCTCAACGATGCACGGCCTGTGGTCGTTCTCACCCGGGGCCAACACAGGTTCCACAACTTGCCGGCGCTCGATGTACTGACATTGCCGCAGGAGGCGGTCCGAAGAGAAGCGCCGTCATGGCTCGACGATCCCACGCAGCGCCTTGCAGCCATCTTCTACACCAGCGGAACCACCGGAATGCCCAAAGGCGTGGAGTGCCCGCATGCGGGCTATGTGAACCTCGCTTTGAGCTACGCCGATTACTTCGATCTCATTCCCGGCATGGATGCAACCTCGCTCACGTCCTCGCTTGGTTACGATGGCAGCATCTCCGAAATGTACAGTGCCTGGGTATCGGGATGTGCCGTGGTCATGCTGACCAAAGAAGAAGTTCGCTCGGGGCCCGACCTCATCCCGATCTTGTGCCGAGCAGAGGTCACCGTGCTCTTCTGCCCGCCGGTCCTGCTCACCACGCTCACAGCGCATCCGGAAATTGATCTGCCTTATCCGCTATGCCGCTATATCGTTCCCGCAGGCGAAGCCTTTCCCAGCGCATTGGTGGAACCCTGGACGCGGGCCCGGCGGCAGATCATCAACACCTATGGTCCGACTGAGGCGAGCACGGACACGAGCCGGCAGACTTTGCGCTCGGGCGAGCCCATCACGATTGGTTCGCCGTTTCCCAACGTCACCTACGTTATCCTGGAGCCCGATCAGCTGCAGCCACTCCTGCATGGAGAGATTGGCGAGCTCTGTATCGGCGGTGTGCACGTCGCGCGCGGATACCGGAACCTGCCCGAGCAAACAGCTCAGAAGTTCATCATCCATCCTCGGTTCGGCAGGCTTTACCGGACCGGCGACAGATGCAAGATCGACATCCAAACACAACGCGTGCACTTCCTCGGCCGAATCGATGCGCAGCTCAAGATGCGCGGCCATCGCGTCGAGGTGCAGCCGGTTGAAGATATTCTCCAGACCCAGTTCCCGGAGGTCGAAGCTGCCGTTTTGGATTACCAGAACGAGACGCTCGTAGCCTTTGTTGTCGCGCCTTCCATCTCCGAAGGCACAATTTCAAAGGTCAGTCCGGCGCCGGGGGAATGGACCGCGCGAGTGACCGCAACGCTCGCCCGGCAACTTCCGGCGCCGTCAGTACCCACAAGGATCTTTCTTGTCGAAAATTTCGTGATGAAGCCGGTGTCCGGGAAGATTGACCGGACATGTTTGCCAAACCTATCCGATGTTCCTATTGAGCGGGGGCCGGAGGCCGAATACACGAGCGCCGCGCGCGGCGGCGTGCAAGCCCGGGTCGCGGCAGCTGATCCGTCTGACATGTCGCCTGAGTGCGAGGAAGTGCTGTCGATCTGCCGGGCCGTGTTCGAAGCCCGTTTGGGTCCTGACGACGGCTTCGCTCAGGCCGGCGGCCATTCCCTCCTAATTGCGCGGTTGGCGCAGCAACTGCAATCCGCGGGATGGGTCATTTCCGTCCGCGCGCTGCTCAGCGACTGCAACACCGCACGCAAAGTGGCAAGCCGGCCGCGAACACGCGAGCAGCCTTGCAAGGCCTCTCGGGCCTCTTTGCAGCTTGACCAGGAGATGGTCGAGAATGACAAAGCCGCGGAGGAGTTGCTCTCGATCGGTTCCTTCACCGCGCTGCAGGTGCTCTTTGCGACGCTCCTCTATTCACCGGGCGTGGCGATCCTGATCGGTGCCTTGAGCTTTGCCGATTTTGACACGCTGTTAACGGGGCCGAGGCTTTCCGAGTTCATTCTCGGCGGCTGTTTTCTTTATCTGCTTGGTCTGCTCGCGCCATTCAGCATGCTGCTATGGGTCATGGTGATAAAGCTCTGCATGGGCGGTCACCTCTACAAAAACAATGTGAGCCCGGGTTTGTACCGCAAGTGGAGCAAAATGCATTTGCGCATCTGGTGCATTGGCCGGATGCAGGACACTGTGCTTCTCATGCTGCGGGTGATGTATCGCAGCGCGCCGCTCATGGCCTTCGTGCTGCGTCAGCTCGGGGGCGGCGTGGGCGCCAATCTTCAGTGTGCGCAGGATGCGCATTTCTCCGGACCGCTGGATTTGGTCTCGATCGAGAATGATGTCGCGATTCAGACTGGCGCCTACGTTCAACCCGCGACGTGGCGGGACAAGTACCTGCACGTCGGCCCTGTTCACCTTGAGAGCGGGTGCAAGATCGGGATGCGAGCCGCTGTTGCAAACGCTGTCACGGTTGGTCACGGGAGCTGGGTCACTCCGTTCACTCCGATTCTCTCGAACGTGGGTTCGCATGAGATGTGGGAAGGTGCTCCGGCGCGCCCCAGCGGCCGTTATATGGAGCTCAAGCGCACCGCAAGCGTTTGCCGGCACGCATCTCCCGGGTGGCTCATGGAAGCGCTTAACCTCGCGATGCAGATCGTCGTTACGCTGTTGCTGATTGTAGTACCCACGACCGTGATCTCTTGGCTTGCAACCGGCTTGCTGCCTGCCGCGGATATTGAGCGTTCGGCCGAGCATCTCAGCCTCAATCTAATGCCTGAAATCGTCTGGCAAGTGAGCCTCTACGCTTTCATCACCACCGGGCTTACGCTTGCCATCACTTCTGTCCTGCTCTGCCTCTTCATTCGCTGCACGGCGGCTTCGCCCGGGATTTATCCATCGCGTGGCATGAGGGCTGCTCTCCTCTTGTACAGGATGCAGCTGATGAATCTCATTCAGACAGTCTGGACGTGGACCGTGACGGGACAGTACTTGCGAGCCCTCGCCGGCATGCGCTTCCCGCGCGTTGGGGGCTCGGAATGCGACCTGATGCTCAACCTGGTCCCGGAGCTTGCGACTGCCGATTCCCGTGTATTCTGGTCCAACAACTGTTTCACCAACATGCTCGATTACTGTGCCGGGCACTTGACGCTGCGTCAGCTCGACATGCCGCGCAATTTCTTCAGCGGCAACAACTGCGTCGCGGAGTATGGCCACTTTCCGTCGAATTTTATCCTCGGAACCTCCAGCCCGGGGAATGACATCCAGTTCCGGCGACAGATGCGGTCACGGCTTGGACAGCCTGTCGCGGTGGCGGGAAATCCGGCCGTGAGATTTACCAGCTCCTCGGCTGCAAGGAACAACGAAACCGATAGACCACCCGGCTTTTCCTTGTTTCTGACCCGTGTCTTTTTGTTCGACTTGTTCAGCATCAGCGTTCTGCCCATCGCCGAAGTGCTGGTATTTACGATCATGTACGTAGCTCTTTTGTTCTTGGGCGCACCACTGGTCGCGGCGGCCGTGGTTGGTGTGGTTCTCACCGAGCTCAATCTGGTACTGCTGTGCATCGCGATCAAGCAGTCCCTCGTGGGCAGCAAATGGGGAGCAGATGACACTGCCCCGTTCTGGTCCTGGCGGCATTTCGCATATTTCTTCGCGCAGGACTGTTTTTTCGTCTGGTGCCGCGCATCGCTTGGATTTTTCGCAGGGACCATCTTGTCGAATTCAATACTTCGATGGATGGGATGTCGGATCGGACAGCGGACGATTCTCATGCAGCCGATGCAGTGCTCCGACTGGAACGCGGTGAGCTTCGGGGCGGACTGTGTTTTCGACGGCGTTCTGCAGCTTCACAGCTTCGAGAATATGATCTTGAAGGTGAAGCGAACCAGCATCCACGACGGCAGCGTAGTGAGCTGCGGCGCGACCGTAATGGGCGGCGCTGTCCTCGAGCCGCGCACAACGGTGTTGCCATTATCTCTGGTGCTCAAAGAGATGAATCTGGGCTCGGGCGCATACGAGGGCAGCCCCGCGGAGCGTGCGAGCGGCATGGCGTCCGGAGCAGGGCATGCATGAGGCGAAGCGCTCGACCGGCGCGCCTCCACCCGTTGACAAAACTGACTGGTTGAAAACGGCGGCAATCATCTTCGTCTCGGCTGGTCATTTCGGCTTCTTCTTCGTGGAGGATGATCGCTGGTGGAGTGTTTTCGGACGTTTTGCCGCCCCCCCGTTCTTTTTCCTTGTAGGGTACGCCCAGAGCAGGACCGTCCCGCTTTACTGGATATGGATCGGCATCATTCTGACCCTCCTCGAAAGCTGGAACGCAGAGTGGACCTGGGTCGCGCCGAACATTCTATTGAGCTTCGTACTCATTCGCATTGCACGTCCCTATGTGCAACAGGGTCTGGAAAATTACGGTTGGGCCGCGTGCGCTCTGCTCGTTTGCGGATTTGTCGCGGCGCAGCCGATCGCGGCGAGATTGGTGGACTACGGCGCGGAGGGATGGTTGTGGGCCCTCTTCGGGTTATGCCAGCGCCGGTTTGCCGACAACAAATCGCCCGCCACGGGTAGCATTGAAGCTCAAGACCCGCCGCTACCCGCACATGCGACAAACGTAAACTGGGGTCTGATGCGCCTCGCGGCCTGCATCGCCGCTGCGGTTGTTTTTGTCGGACAGGAACAAAAAGAATACTTATTCCCGCCGCTGCTTTTGGCCGTTTTCATTGTGGGGCTGAGTGTTCTGTGCGTCAGCCTATGCGGATTCGAGCGCGGTCCAAGCCGCATCCAACCAGCAGAGCCCATCGCGGGGGCGTTGCGCTTCATCGGCCGGCGAACTTTTGAAATCTATGCGATCCAGCTTGCCGGCTCCGAGCTGCTCGTAAAACTCGTGCCCGATCTCGCGCCTTGAGCCTTGCATCGCCGCACATGGTCATTCGAGATCCCGTAAAGAATTTCGAGTTCCTCTGGAAGACCTTTCACAACAGATACCCTTTTTTCGAACTGAGGAATGTGGACTGGGACAAACAGTATGAAACCTACAGACCCAAGGTTGCCAAGGAGACCAACGATAACGAGCTCTTTGATATCTTCTGCCAAATGCTTGATCCCTTCAACGACGGGCACGTCGAGCTCAAGGCAAAAGCGAACCGCAATCGCAAGCCGAGGTACTTCACCGCCGAGAAGAAGCCCATGTTCCATCAGGAGTTCACGAAGCGAGAGATCAAGCAGCTGTTCAAAACGGCGGAAAAGACTCTTGTCCGTCATGGATTTTGCAAACTGACGGAAACCGGCGCTTGGATGCTTCACTACTGTAGGTCGGCTGAATTTGGCTACATGCGCATTCTTGAGCTGGAAGGTATCAAAAACCGGACATTGACATCCGCCCTTGACTTGATTGCCAACGACTTCAGGTTGCTGAAAGGCATGGTCATCGACATTCGTGACAATCCCGGCGGAGAGGATGATATTGCGCTCACGATCATCAATCGTTTTTGCGACCGCAAGCGGGTTGCCTTTCGCAGGAAGACGAAAATCGGTCCGGGCAAAGACGACTTTACGCCGCTCAAGACCTGGTACATCGAGCCACAAGGTCAGGTGCGATTTACCAGACCGGTCGTGCTATTGACCTGTGATTCCGTTTTCAGCGGTGGAGAGGCATTTGCGCTGGCGATAAAGCAGCTCCCCCATGTCACCATCATAGGGGACCACACCAATGGAATATTCTCTTATCAACTCGAGAAGAGGCTACCTAATGCATGGACCCTGTGTTTGCCGGATCAGGTTTACTTCTCAGCTGACATGGTTTGCTATGAAGGAAAAGGCGTGCCGCCCGATATCAAGCTCCTGAACAAAAGATCGGACATTGAAAACGGTACTGATCCCTTGGTCGCCCGCGCACTCGAGATCTTGAAATCCAAATGCCAGCGCGTTGAAAGGTAATTGATTTGTGCCGCGGAAGCTCCTCTGCGGGAGACCCGCCCCTACGCCGCGGCGGCTGCGAGTTCCTCGCGTTGTGTGGGCGTTGTCTGGCTCGGCAAACGCAGGAACACCACCGTGCCGCGCCCCAGGATGGAGCGAATGCGCATGGTGCCGTGGTGCAGTTCAGCCAGCGATTTCGCGATCGCAAGTCCGAGCCCCGAGCCCTGGTGGCTCTTGGTGAGCTGGCTTTCGACCTGCTCGAATGGCCGGCCAAGCCGGGTGAGCGCGTCTTTCGGGATGCCGATTCCGGTATCGGCAATGACGATACTCACAAAGCCCTCGATCGCTCGCGCCCGAATGATGATCCGTCCCCCTTCGGAGGTAAATTTCACAGCGTTGGATAGAAGATTGAGAACAATCTGCTTGAGCAGCCGGGGATCGGCGCGCAGGCTGATGCCGTGATCGATGCGTGCCGTGAGCTCAAGTCGCTTGTCGTCCGCGCGCGCGGAGACCACGCGCATGGCATCGTTGAGGAAGGGCTCGAGCTCGATCTGTGTCGGATCGAGCCTGATCCGCCCGGCTTCGATCTTCGACATGTCAAGAATGTCGTTGATGACTTCAAGCAGGTATTGGCCGCTCTGATGAATATCAGTGCAGTATTCGCGATATTTCTCCGTTCCGAGCGGGCCAAACATTCCCGATTCCATGATCTCGGAGAATCCGATAATGGCGTTGAGCGGCGTGCGCAGCTCGTGACTCATGTTTGCGAGAAATTTCGACTTTGCCTGGTTGGCATCCTCCGCCCGTGTCTTCTCCACGGCATATTTCTTGGCAAGGTCGGCGACTTCCTCGGCCTGCCGTTCTAGCTTGTGTTGCGAGTTGCGCAGATCGGCGACCGTGGCCATGAGCCGCTTCTCGCTTTCCATCAGCTTTTCTTCATGCCGCTTGATCGTCGTGATGTCCGTGCCGACCGAGACGTAGCCGCCGTCCTTGGTCCGCCGCTCGCTGATATGGAGCCATCGCCCGTCATCGAGCTGGGCTTCGAACGTGCGCGCGCCAGGGAGCCTGTCTTCGCTCGTTACCTTCGATCGCACGACCGGCTTACGGCCGGCAGCGACCACCGACTCATAGGAGGCGCCGGCCTTGATCGCCTCATCGGGGAGGTTGTGCAGCTGCTGGAAATTCGAGTTGCACAAGACAAGACGATTATGCGCGTCCCAAACAACGAACGCCTCCGGAATGGTCTCGATTGCATCGCGCAGGCGCAAATCCGCTTCCACGGTCTTCTCGACCAGGGTCTTCTGCTCGGTGATATCAACGGCAATCCCGATCAGATGCGGGCCACCCCCGCCCGATTGATGGACGAGCTCGCAGCGCGCGCGCAGCCATACCCAATTGCCGTTGGCATGGCGCATGCGAAAGGCATGATCAATGTGCGTCGTCGTGGCGTCGGCAAGCTGGGCGGCGATCTGGTAGAGATCGATGTCCTCGGGATGCACGAGTGCATTCACCTCGCCGAAGCTTAACAGCGCGCTGCGCGGCCGAAGACCGAGAATCGCGAACATGGAATGCGACCAGAAGATGCGGCCGCGCGCGAGATTCCAGTCCCATAACCCGCAGCGTCCCCGGTTGAGAGCCGTGTCAATGCGCGAGCGCACGGTCTCATAGATCATGTCCGCTTCGCGCGCGCGGGTGGCTTGCCAATGGAAGGCAAAGCCGAGGATCAAGACCACGAAGCCGGTCGTGGCGGAGAGCGTGACGGTCAGCGCGGTATCCGAAACCCAGGCCGCGAGCGCGTCCGAGTGGGGATGCAGGATCGCGAGCTCGCGCTTGGTCGCATAGAGCGTTCGCACGCTGCCATAGGCCAGACTGCCGTTGGCGAGCGGTATTTCCAGAACGCCCGCGGCCTTCCCGAAGGTGGTGAGCGGCTGCGCGGGGCCGAGCACGTCAATAAGTTTGCGCCCGATGAAAGCCGCCTCGAGCGGAACGGTCGCAATGATGCTGCCGTCGCCATTGCTGGCCGGTGCGTTGCGAATAGCGGCGACGATGATGCCGTCCTCGTTTGCAATCAGGACCTGGCGTCCTGCCGAGCGCGCCCAGGCCGGAAATGCGCGCTCGAGCTCGTACTGCGTCCGGCGATCGATGCCCGAGGCGTCCGGCTTGGACGGCTCTATTCGTTCGAGGCGATCAGTGAGAAGATCGGCAGCCGCTTCGATTTGGTTCATCAGCTCGCTTATCGCCTGGCGGCGATGATCGAGCACCTGCACGGCCGCTCCCACGCAGATTGTGAGGAGGAAAGCGATGATCAGGGCAGGCACCGCGCGCCGCAAAGCAGGTTCCGCCGTAAGCAGTCGCAGATAGGCGGGCTTCGCGATCGACTGAGCCAATCCCTTGATTGAATCGGTACTGACGGACGCGCTGACAGCTTCCGCGCGCGCCATGCCTGGCCTCCGTTCGGATTCCTTTTCACGTCCTCGGAAGGATGTGCCGCATCTCTCCGAATCAGCTTGGATTGGAATCGAAAGATGGCAATTTGTCGAGAGTGTTTGTTAACGAATTTGAAAGATTTTTCAATCCCGCTTTCCCCTTGTTCTCGCGGGACTTTTCGCTCGACGGCCGCACGACGTGGGTCAGTGAGTGGCATCCTACATTGGCGTTGGCCGGGAGCAGGCCATCAATTCGGCACAAAGATTACCGGCGCGCTCAGTGGCAGACCAGGACCGGAATTTTGGTGTGGGTGAGAACCTTATTGGTCACGCTGCCCAGGACGACGGCTGCAATGCCGCTCCTGCCGTGAGACGCCATGACGATGAGATCGCATCCTCTCTGCTCGGCGGCCTGGATGATCGCCTGATGCGGATGATCCTGCAGAAGCTGCGCGGTTTCGCACTCGACGCCCGCCGCGCGCGCGGCTTGTGCCACTGTGCTCAGTATCTTGCCGGCATGCGCTTTGGCGCGCTCGGTATATTCTGTGAAGGCGCCCGCCATCTGGTAATCCCTCGATGAGGGAAGGCCATAGACATCAAACGAGGATTCGACCGTCACAGCGGTGACCTTTGCACCGAGCGCTTTGGCAAGCTCCAGTCCATGCTGCACGGCACTTTGGGAGAGCTCCGATCCGTCGGTCGGGATCAAGATATGGCGGTACATCTCCTCCTCCCACGCCTAAAGACGTAAGACGTATGCTGTGATCGCGCCCTGACGGGCTTTGCATTAAACTGACGCAGCAATTGGCCGAGATCAAGCGATCAAGCACAGGAAGAGACCACATGCCGCAAGTCCCTCCGGCGCTCGGCCGGTTGGGCGGTGATAAACGGTTTTGGACTGAAGACAAGGCGATCCCACAGCATGATTTCGCGAACCTTGGATTGCGCCGACATCCTGCGCCAA
>Ga0209331_1000911_pt1 | contig 10165 bp, 10 predicted proteins | sample JacPinW_OM3H0_M3_FD_187971 | JGI IMG/M metagenome (GOLD analysis project Ga0209331, IMG submission 187971) | Forest soil microbial communities from Algoma, Ontario, Canada - Jack Pine, Ontario site 1_JW_OM3H0_M3 (SPAdes) (version 2) | ecosystem: Environmental > Terrestrial > Soil > Boreal... | reverse complement strand
TGCCCGCGCTTGTGAAAGCGCTCCTTGGCGGCGGCCGAGGCGGCGCGCGTGCGCTCTTCCAGACCACGCATGCGGGCGATCAGCGCCAGCATGCCGGCGCGGTTGGCTTTGTAGGCATCGCTGCTTGGGGCGATGGTCGATTCAAGGATGGCCATCAGGATTAATCACCCTCGCGCAAACGACAACAATCGTCATTCCGGGATGCGCGTAGCGCAGGCCCAGAATCCATAACCACAACAGGGAGTATGGATTCCGGGCCTGCGCCAAGAGGCGCATCCCGGAATGACGTGTGGTTGGTTTGACTCGAACAAATTCAACGCCTGATCCCAAATATCTGCCTTGCCTCCGCCGGGCTCGCGATCTCGCGGCCGGCGCGCCGCGCACATGCGGCGATGCTCTCGATCAACTGGCCGTTCGATGTCACCTTGGCGCCGTCGGGCTGATAGAAGGTATCTTCAAGCCCGGTGCGCAGGTGACCGCCGAGTTCGGCACAGCGCTGATGCAGCGGCCAGATTTCCGCACGCCCGATCGCGGTGACCTGAAAGTGGGCTTCCGGCAATTTCAGCTTCAACAGGATCGGCAGCAATTCCGGATCGGCCGGCATGCCGGAGGCGACGCCCATGACGAAATTGTATTCCAGCGGTCCGGAATACATGCCGGTCTGCCGGTACATCCCGACGCAGCGCACGATACCGACGTCGAAACATTCGAATTCGGGAATCGTCTGCGCGTCCTTCATGACATCGAGATAGTCCTGCACTTTCTCGACCGCGTTATCGAACATCATCGGCGGCCACGCCCAGGTATTGTCGCTCTTGACCTTGAGATAGTTCAGCGAGCCGGCGTTGCAGGCCGCCATCTCGGGCCTGGTTTCGCGCACGCAATCGAGCGCGCCGGAATAATTCGGGCCCGAAGTGCCCGTGGTGTGATTGATGATGACGCCCGGACAGGCCTCGCGGATCGCCTGCTGGATGTCGCGGGACACACTGACCTCCCACGACGGCAGGTGTCCCTTGTTCGGCGCCTGCTGGCGCAGATGGATATGCATCACGCTGGCGCCTGCGTTGAAGGCGGCGCTCGCCTCGCGCGCCATTTCCTCGGGCGTTACCGGAACGCGATGCTGTTTCGGGTCGGTCAGCACGCCGTTCAGCGCGCAGGTGATGACAGCCTTGTCGCTCATGGATGGGCCTTCGATCTATTCAGGACTTGCGGGCGCGGAACAGTCCCGGCGGATCATGCGTCCCGCGACATCCCGCTTCTTGCGTCCACGCGCTACGATCGGGAGCGCCGTCAAGGCCGCCCCTGGCGGAAACCGGCACTATCAAGGACGCCGGGATCGCTGCGGTAGATCGCGAGATCCCGCGATCCCGAAAAGATCGCGCGCGGCTGCAATCCGTAGAACCGGCGGATCGAATGGCTGAAATGCGTCGAATCGGGGTAGCCGATGTCCTGCGCCAGATGCGCGAGATTGATGTCTTCGTTGACGAAATGCAGCAGGTGCCGCGCGCGCTTCCAGGCCCGAAAGGCGCGGAACGATATACCGGTCTGCTCCTTGAACAGATGCAGAAACCGCGACGGCGACAGACCAGCCGATGCGGCGCAATCGGCCGCGGTCATCTTGCTGCCGGAGAAATCGTTGAGTTTTGCGGCGGATCGTTTGATGCGCGGATCGATGTGGCGATCAGGCAGGCTTTCGCCGAAGAACAGCCGGTCGAATTCGTGCGTGGTAAATCCGCCGCGACGCTCTCGCAGACGCAAGCTTTCATAAGCGTTGCGAATTCGCTGCCCGACTTCGGGCGCGTCGGCTCCGGCAACTCTGGCGCTCAAGCCAGCCATCGCCGAGGGCTCGACCGTTTCCGGTTCAATCACCAGGCAAATGATGGAGGGATGCTCGCTTTCAACGCTGTGCGGCGCGTAAGGCGGAACCACCGCCACCTCGCCGACACCCTCGGATTTGCCTTCGGTGATCTTGAGCTGTCCGCGCATCGCGGCATAGATGTTGTATCCACCGCTGGAGCGCTTTCGCGGCCTGCCCAGCAGGCCCGCGTAAAACACCCGTTCGGGGCTGATCAGCATCAGCCGCCCGGACTGGCGGCGATCCCTGTCATTCATGGGCGTCCCTCCCGGGAGCGATTTCTGCTTTTTGCCGCGTTGGCGCGGGCTCTCTAACGGAGCCTTGCCAGAATACAGAAATCGCCGGGGATGTCACCGCGATAAATATCAGGCAATGCTCAGGATTCAGCCGATTGGTTGGGCGCGCAGTCGTCGCTTCAGGACCGCCGCGCGACCTTCTGCTGCTCACCGGCGAGTGTTTCCGCGGCGACAGCCCTTTTGAATCCACCGCGCGCCTGCAGGCGCTGCCAGTAGGCGGCGACGTTGGGCCCGAAATCTTTTGCCAACCCGATGTTTTCGGCCAGCCGCAACGCGTAGCCGATGACGATATCGGCCGCGGTGAATCGATCGGCGCACAGCGTCTCCGCCGTGGCGGTCGCGGCTTCGACCGCCCGCAGCCGGCCGAAGAACCATTTGGCGTAATCGGTCGCCACTTGCGGATTGCGCCGTTCCTCAGGCTCGAGCTGGCTGTAGCGGAGCACCAGCGTTTGCGGAAAGGTCAGCGTGGCATCGCTGAAATACATCCAGTTCAGGAATGCGCCGTAGGCCGGCTCGTCGACGCCGACAATCAGCGGCGTCGGTCCATAGCGGGTGCCGAGATAGTGACAGATGCCGGAAGACTCCGTCATTTTGGTTTCGCCGTCGATCATCAACGGAATGGTGCCGAGCGGATTGAGCGCGAGATATTCCTTGGCGAACACCCGCGGCGGGAACGGCAGCATTTTCAGATCGTAGGGCAGGCCCATCTCTTCCAGCATCCACAGCGGCCGGAACGAGCGCGCCGCGTGGCAATGATACAGCGTGATCATGTCGTTCTGCCTCTACTGTCATTCCGGGGCGACGCGAAGCGTCGAACCCGAAATCTCGATTTTATTTAACTCATCTCCAGATTCCGGGTTCGCGCTGACGCGCGCCCCGGAATGACGACAAAGTCTCACAACCCCATCTGCCGGCTGGCCAGATCCTTCATGATTTCCTCGCTGCCGCCGCCGATCGCATTGACCTTGACCTCGCGGTAGATGCGCTCGACCTTGATGCCGCGCATATAGCCGGCGCCGCCAAAAATCTGCACCGCCTCCGAGGCGCAGAATGCCATCGTCTGCGTCGCCTGGTTTTTCAGCATGCAGATCTCGGCCACCGGACTTTCGCCCTGATCAAGCCGCCACGCCAGCATTTCAAGCATCGCCTGCGACGCGGCCACCCGCTGCGCCATGTCGACCAGCTTGTGCCTGATGACCTGATGCTGTGCCAGCGGCTTGCCGAAGGTGTGCCGTTGCCTGGCATATTCCATCGCCTCGTCAAGACAGACCCGTGCCGCCGCGGTGCAGCCGGCCGCCATGGTCAGCCGCTCGCTGTTGAAATTGTGCATGATGATCTTGAAGCCTCTGCCCTCCTCGCCGAGCAGGTTTGCGACGGGAACGCGGCAATTGTCGAAATGCAGCGTCGCGGTGTCCGAGGCCCACCAGCCCATTTTCTTCAAGGCAGTGCGGGAAAGCCCCGGCGTGTCGCCCTCGATCACCAGCAGGCTGACGCCGCCAGGACCGGGACCGCCGGTCCGCACCGCTGTTGTGATGTAGTCGGCACGCATGCCGGAAGTGATAAACGTCTTCTCGCCGTTGACGACGTAGACATCGCCGTCGCGGCGCGCCGTGGTGCGCAAGTTGGCGACGTCGGAGCCGCCGCTCGGCTCGGTAATCGCCAGCGCCGAGATCTTCTTGCCCGAGAGAATTTGCGGCAGCACGCGCGCCTTGAATTCCGGGCTGCCGGCGCGCGCAATCGGCGGCGCGCCGATCGAATTGCTCTTCAGGCTGGCGCTGACGCCGCCGGCGCCGGCCCGCGCCAGTTCCTGGACCGCCACGATCCACATGAAATTATCGACTTCGGTCCCGCCATATTCTTCGGGAAAACCCAAGCCCAGCAGCCCGATTTCGGCGGCCTTCTCATACAGCACCCGCGGAAATCCGCCCGCCTCGTCCCATTCGTGGGCGTAGGGCTCGATCTCCCTTTCGACAAAGCGGCGCACCACCTCACGATAGGCCTCGTGTTCGGCGGTGTAGAATGGACTTGCCATTCGCTTCGCTCCCGTATGGTTTTGTGGTGGCTTACGATGGCCGGATTCTTGTAGCCCAACTTGCGCCGAATAGCTGGCTCCGGCCGGGATGGCCGATCAGGCCACAGGCCAGCCACTCAACGCAAGACAGTATCCCGGTACGCCGCCTCAACGGCACGAAATGGCATGAAAGTTTGCGTCGCAGTTGCAGCATCTCTCCTGTTATCTTCGCAAGTGAACGCGCAAAGCGAGAGGCCGCAAAGCCGGGCGATCCAATTGCCCTGAAATATCGAACGTGTTTGGCCGACACCTCCGCTCAGTCCAGAGCCAAGGGAGCATCAATCGACGAATTTAACGCTCTTCTTCGGACGGCCTGTCCCGACGAGGCAAAGGCGCTTCGGATCAGGCTCACGGAATTGGCCCGTTCGCGAGGCACGACCGATGAGCCTACTATCGACAAAATAATCGAGAGTAGCTTGCTATTGGTCCAGAAAATCTACTCGATGGACTATGCCGGTGAGAAACCCCCTATCGCGCCATCCCCCCGGCCTTCCTTCTCTCCAAAGTAGCTGTGACACCGGCTTCGACGCGCCCCAACGCGGCAGTTGGCGGCCTCTTTCATATCAAAACGGACTCTCGGTAACATCTGTCCGGGACCGTACAGCGTCTGCAGCCCTATGGTCGCAGAATGTCGCGATTCGGATTCAGTCCGGCCATTTTCCCGAACCTCCTGGTATTGAAGATGACCTGAGCGATAGTTATGCCGCTCGGAAGATTGCGCTCGGGTATGTGTGCTGATCTGGCAAAGGACATTGTGGCCGGACTCACCGGCAATTCCGAATGGCGGCTGGATGTGCTCGACAATTTCGGCAAACCCGTTTTCCGGGTTAGGCTTCTAGCGGAATCACTGGAAGAGGCCGCAGGCTTCAAAACGGTCAGCGCGGAGACCCCGGCGTCAGGCTGAGGTTGGTCTGTTCGTTTGCTCTTGCGCAGGTGCAGCGGGAGCTTGCGGAGATCGTCGCCACCCCGACAAGAATTTCACTTTATGGTGACGGAGAGAGGTGCGGATACCCCGAGGAGTGCCGGTTATGCTACAATTTACCGATGCTTGAGGGGGGATATCTCAAAGGAGCTGACTATGACCAAGAGCATTCTTGTCAGTCTTGCTATCCTCACACTCTACTTCTGCCGCTTTGGCCGCGCATCGGACTCATCATCGCCACGCGATTCATAGTCCAGCGATGAACGCATTTGCCGGTGTGGGTGCGTCTCCGGTCGTCTGGACGGGCTTCTATTGACCATGCGCGGCCAAATTATCGTGACTCACGTCCGCGGGCTCGGGCATGGAAGCACCTCTCAAGGTTTCCATGACGTTCGTGAAGCGTTTGATCTGTCGCAACGCGCGCGACAAGCGAAGGCACATCGTTTTCAAAATGGGGGGCAAGCAGGTAACGGAGAAAAGCCATGAAGCAGATGAGTCTGACAACAGTTGCTATTGCAGCCTCGACGTTTGCGTGTGCGGCGCTGCTCTCCTTCGGCTGGTCTGAGCAACGCGGCGTCTCGCTATCAGTCGAGAACGCCCAGGCACGGGTGGGTCGCCCGCTGACCCCCGTGAGCGCTGCGGGTGTTGCGCGTCGACACACGCGGCGGGCTGTTTACGGCGCCGGTGTAGTCGGCGCAGGCGCCGCAGCGGTCGGCACGGCCGCCGCTGTTGGCGCCACCTCGCCTTACTACACGGGTGCAGGTTACTACGCCGGTAGTCCTTACTACGGAGGTCGTTCAAATTATGGAGGTGGTCTTTACTACGGTGGCCCTATTCGGGGAGCCGGGGCGGCCTACTATGGTGGTGTAAGTAGCAGCGACCACGCCACGTATATCAAAAATCTGCACGACTCCGGGTATGATGCGAAGAACAATTTCGACGCGAAAGGGATCCTGAAGACGCAATAGCGTCTGGTCTCGTCGTCCATCGTCGTCTCCCGTGGGCCCTCGCTGGGATGACGGCATCGTGGTCTGGGGCTATTTTGCGTTTGGCGACCCTACCAAGTGTCGCCTCGCAAATGCCCCTTGGTGATGTGCTCGGGCATGTCGGATGTTCGCGGATGAAGCGGGCACGTCGAGTGCACCGGTAAGCCGTAATAGTGACCGAAGACGTGCACGTGATCGCCGCAGTCTTCGCAAACGAACTCGGTCGAACTCGGTGATGTGATCGGGGCGCTCATTGCGGCGGTCGCGCTGCATCAAGCGTGCTCGCTAACTTCTGCGGCGCGCTGTCCGTCGGGCGTGATCTCGTACCTGCCGTCCTCTCGAAGCACCAGCCACCCTGATCGGATCATCTCCTGCGCTGTGTACAACGAGCAGACGGGTTGATTGCCGACGGGATAATAGAGCCGATCTGCCTGCTCGATCAGCGCACGTTTGAGTGTGAGTGGCAGAGCCAGATCGGGAGCGCAGGCTTGCTGAGCCGCCGCGGCGGGCATCGAAGGTCAAGAAGGCTGTGCGGAAAACGAAGGGCAAGTCGGTGTTCGTCGTCCACGGACGCGATGAGGCCTAGCGAAAGAGTATGTTCGATTTTCTCCGGGCGCTCGGGTTGCACCCCATGGACTGGGACCACGCCCTCAAGCAGGCAAGGTCGAAGGGCGCCAACCCATACGTCGGCGATACCTCGGTGGCCTACTTTGAAATCAGCGGCGGCCTATTTTGCTTTAAGCACGATTCCGCCGGGCGGACGGGCTTCGTGCTGTTGCTTCGCCTGTAGGGCAGCTAAGGCGTCATTTGGAGTTTGACCCACGGCTATCCAGTTTGCGTCTGCTACCGTGATCCAAAACTCCCTAACTTCAACATCTCCACCCAAAATCCCATTCTCGATGTCTGAGATTTCCATCGTCTTGTTGTCCATATGGACAGCGACCCACCCACCGCCGGAATAACTTCCGCAGTACCTGTCCTGATAGATTCTAATTGGCCACATCCCCGTCGATCGTTGCGCCGGCTGCGATCCATACGTTTCTTTCAATCACGATGGGCTTTGCGATTGTGAAGCGCGCCGCCGAGCCGGTTCGACGGGATGGCCAGACGTGATGATGCTCACGTTCGGCCCGATCATCACATCGTCGGCAATGTCGAGCCCGCCAAGATCATAAAAGTGCAGTTCTGATTTACGAAAACATTGCGCCCGATACTGATGTCCACCCCACCGGTTGTGTAGAATGGTGGGATCAATTAAAAGCTGTCGTCCACCTTCTTGCCAATGAGATCGCTGAACAAGGCCCGGACTTCGTCCGCATCGTTGAACGTCAAACGGTTGAGATTGGCGGTGATCGCCATCGCTCGTTTGACGTTTGTCAACATGGCTGCTGATTCCGGCGTTCTCCTGGGAATTATCTTGGTGCGATCATCATTCGCCATTCGTTATTTTCCTCCGAGAGCGGTCGAACGAACGTTCGGCGCATGACGGCCGCGCCGAGATTCGCTGAGTATAGCCATATGGAATCCACCTTTCTGCAACCTCGCTGTGTTGCACAATTCAAGAATTCTGCAGCGGAATTTCGGGCCAACAATTCCAACAGCTTAGCCCGTGCAGAAATTAGATGCACATCTTCGCGCATGTCGCATCTTGGCACCTTTCAGACATGCCGACTGATTCCGAGAATGTCCGCTAATAGGGTAGACCGGAAGTAATCGGCGCACGGTTAAAATGACGCGTTTGACCTAAGCGACATTCGACCCTAAAGACATCATCCCAAAACCAGTGTAGCGTCCGTCGCCGCTTATAACGATTGGCAGCCTAGCGCCGTCGTTGGGCACGATTTCAATCGGAAGTCGATTTTGATTTTAGCGCGTAGGCCTTCGGCATCCGTGTCCTTTAGCGCTGTTATGGATAGGGCAAAATGGGGACGACAATGAAGATGATCTCGGCGTTCATAGCCGCCATGTTGGTGCTTCCGTGTTTCACGTCTTCGATAATCGCGCAGGCGACCCCGCCATTGTCGGCATGCGTCGGAGAGGTGAAGGCTCCAGCGTGCGATGCCGTACGCGGCGATCGGGCAGATGGTTGGCGCGCACAAAGTCGCGCCGAGGTGATGGCGCCACATGCCATGGTAACTACTAGCCAGCCGCTCGCTGCACAGGCGGGATTACAAATTATGTTGCGTGGCGGCAATGCCATCGACGCGGCGGTCGCCACTGCGGCGGTGCTCAATCTGGTCGAGCCAATGAATGTCGGTGTAGCCGGTGATCTCTTTGCAATTATTTACGTTGCGAAGGAAAAGAAACTCCACGTCTTGAATGCAAGTGGCATGGCACCGTCAGGCGCGACGGTCGAGCACTTAAGCTCGCTTGGCTACCATGCTGATCCAACCAATTGGGGACCAGGGTCGGGAATGCCGGTCTTCGGCATTCTACCCGTGACCGTACCGGGCGCTGCTTGGGGATGGGAGGAGGTTCTTAAACGTTTCGGTAAGTTGAGTTTCAAGGAAGTTCTGCAGCCGGCAATCAACTATGCTGAAAATGGGTTTCCGATTTCGCAGCGGATCGCTAACGACTGGCATCTACCCAATGCGCTGCCGCTTAGGGCCTGCTGCAATTCACTTGATCCAGATTCAGTGGCAACTTGGTACATCGACGGAAGACAACCCGTCGCCGGCCAAATATTTCGCAATCCAGACCTCGCGAAGACTTTTCGCCTGTTGCAGCAGCACGGCCGCGACGGCTTTTACAAAGGTAAGGTTGCCCAAGCGATCGTGGCCAAATCCAACGCGCTCGGCGGCAGTATGACGCTCGATGACCTCGCCAATTACAAGGGCGAATGGGTTGAAGCGGCGGTAAGCGATTATCACGGATATACGCTCAACGAATTACCCCCGCCCTCGCAGGCATGGGGCGCCAATCTCATGCTCAATATCCTCGAAGCCTGTGTGCCGAAATGGACGAATGGCATGACGCTGGCGAGCCTCGGGCCGCGCAGCCCGAAATACTGGCACTTGTTGGTTGAAGCAAAAAAGCTCGCTTATGCAGACCTGTTTCGCTATAACGCCGACCCTCACTTTGTAAAAGTGCCAATCGACATGCTGCTGTCGAAGGCCCACGCCGAATCGTTGTGCGGCAAGGTCGACCCCGAACGTGCCTCGGCGACTGGACCGACGTCCACCGCCGATTCAAGCGGCGACACGATCGTGTTGTCAGCGGCCGATGACGAAGGAAACATGGTTTCCTGGGTCAACAGCAATTTCGCAGGGTGGGGCTCTGGCGTCACGGTGCCGGGCTATGGATTTGTTCTGCACAATCGCGGGGCACTATTTTCGCTTGATCCAAAGAGCCCGAACGTAATCGAGCCCCACAAGCGGCCGTTCAATACGTTAGCGGCTGGATTCGTGATGAAGGATACAAAGCCCCTTATGACGATCACGCTGATGGGCGGCGATATGCAAGCTCAAGGCCATGCACAAGCACTAGTAAACATATTCGATCTCGGCGCCAACATGCAGGCTGCGGCTGACATGGCTCGCTTCCATCACGCTCAGGTGCCGAACAGGCTGGACCTTGAGTCAAACCTTTACGCTTTGGTTGGCAAGGATCTCGCCGGCATGGGGCACAACGTAGCCTCGATTGACGGAGCTGCCGTCGGTGGGTTCCAATCGATACTTGTGATGCCGAATACGCCGGCGATTACCAGCTCAAGCGCCCAACCTAGTCACGGCTTCTACAGGGCAGGTTCCGACCCGCGCAAGGATGGTCAGGCGGTCGGTTGGTAAGTATTCGCTCGTTTCGAGAATGTGCGGCTTTCGATAGTGGCACTTAGCGTGGCCCGTTTACTCCCCAAGAGAGCCCCGACCACTGCCCAGCCAAGTCGGGGCTCTTTCTATTTAGCCACCTTGGTTGGCGGCCCCCGCGAGCGGTTTAGTCCGTTGGCACTTAACAGACGTCGGTGTTTCGCGAATGTCCGCTTTGCGCCAGAAACGGTCATTCCCGGATAGTCCGAGACATCGGGCCTGATCAGGTCTG
>Ga0209331_1000910_pt1 | contig 10172 bp, 7 predicted proteins | sample JacPinW_OM3H0_M3_FD_187971 | JGI IMG/M metagenome (GOLD analysis project Ga0209331, IMG submission 187971) | Forest soil microbial communities from Algoma, Ontario, Canada - Jack Pine, Ontario site 1_JW_OM3H0_M3 (SPAdes) (version 2) | ecosystem: Environmental > Terrestrial > Soil > Boreal... | reverse complement strand
TATCGGGCGGCGATCTCTTGCAAATGCACCAGCAAGTCCGATTTTGGCACTATAACCAAATCAAAAAGAGAAATGGCTTAACAGAGCCCATAAAATACGCCGCTGGCAGCGTGAACACGGCATTTGTGGATGGCCGAGCGGTATGTCCGATGCCGGGAGTTCGGCGCGACCGCGCTACCGGTTTCCGCTTCAATCAGAGCCGATGAAGCTCTAAGCCGCCACCGATAATTTCGCGCCCGTCTTGCGCCCGTCGCGCGGCAGCGAGATGCAGACGACGGTGCCGGTGCCGAGTTTGGAGCGCAGCCGCATCGATCCGCCATGCAGATTGGTCAGCGACCGCGCGATCGCCAGCCCAAGGCCCGAGCCGTGATAGGTTTTTGTCAGTTGGCTCTCGACCTGCTCGAAGGGCCTGCCGAGCCGCACCAGCGATTGCGGCGCGATGCCGATGCCGGTGTCGGCAATCATCAATTGGATCTTGTCGTGCAGCACGCGGGTGCGGACCACGACCCTGCCGCTGTCCGGCGTGAACTTCACCGCGTTGGATAACAAATTGACGATGATCTGCTTGATGGCGCGGCGATCTGCGACGACCGGGATGGTGCCCTCGATATCGGTGGCGAGCACGAGATGCTTGTTCTCGGCGCGCCCCGACACCACACGCAGCGATTCTGCGAGCGTCTTCGACAAATCAAGCGGCTCCATGTCGAGCTTCATGCGGCCGGCCTCGATCTTCGACATATCCAGGATGTCGTTGATTACTTCCAGGAGATAATGGCCGCTGGTCAGGATGTCGTGACAATATTCCTGATATTTTTCCGATCCCAGCGTGCCGAACATGCCGCTCTCCATGATCTCGGAAAAGCCGATGATGGCGTTGAGCGGCGTGCGCAATTCGTGGCTCATATTGGCGAGGAATTTTGACTTTGTCTGGTTGGCTTCCTCGGCGCGAGTTTTTTCTTTTGAGTATTTTTCAGCAAGGTCGGCGAGTTCGATCGCCTGCCGCTCCAGCGCGGTTTGCGATCGTTTCAGGTCGGCAACGGTGGCGCGCAGGCGGAGGTCGTTGTCGACCAGTTTCTGCTCGTGCTCCTTGATGCGGGTGATGTCGGTGCCGACCGAGACGTAGCCGCCATCCTTGGTGCGGCGCTCAGAGATATGCAGCCAGCTGCCGTCGTCGAGCTGCGCCTCGAAGGTGCGCGCGCCCGGCGCATGGTGGCCGGCTTCGTGCAGCCTGGTGCGGACCTCCGGCATGCTGCCGACCTCGATCACGGTTTCATAAGATGTGCCCGGCGTGACCGCGGTATCCGGCAATTTGTGCAGCCGCTGGAAATGCGAGTTGCAGAGCACCAGGCGATCGCCGGCGTCCCACAGCACGAAGGCTTCCGGGATGGTCTCGATTGCGTCGCGCAGCCGCAGATCGGCCTCCACCGTCTTCTCGGCGAGGCTCTTCTGCTCGGTGATGTCGACGGCGATGCCGATCAGGTGCAAGCCGGCATCGGCCGCGCCCTGGCTGAGCTCGCAGCGGACCCGCAGCCAGATCCAGTGCCCACCGGTGTGCTGCATGCGGAAGGTCTGGTCGATGTGGTCGATCTTGCCGGAGATCAGCCGATCGGCGATTGCAAACAGGTCGATGTCGTCGGATTTGACCAGCGCGTTGACTTCGCCGAAGGTCAACAAGTCGCTGCGGGTGTCGAGCCCTAGCATCGTGAACATCGAATGCGACCAGAAGATGCGGCCGCGCGACAGGTCCCAATCCCACAAGCCGCAGCGTCCGCGATTGAGCGCGGTGTCGATGCGGCCGCGCACGGCGTCGTTGATCAGGTCGCCCTCGCGGGCGCGGGTCGATTGCCAGTGGAACGCAAACCCCAGGATCAGCACGACAAAGCCGGTCGTGGCCGACAGCGTCACCGACAGCGCGGCGTCCGACCGCCACAGCGAATCGACATTTTCCTGGATGATGATGACCTGACCCGGCAGCGCCTTGATCAGGTGAGCAACCGCCAGCGCGCCATAGCCGTTGGGCAGCGTAATGTCCGTGACGCCGGCTTGCTGCAGCCCTGGCGTGGTCAACGGCAGCGCCGCGCTGATGACGTCGAGCAATTGGCTGGTATCGCCGAGCGCTGCCTCGATCGGAACCCGCGCCAGCACGCGCTGGTCGGCGCCGACCACGATGACATGCCTGCCGGATGCGACGGCCCAGGACGGGATGAGGCTTGGCAATGTCAGTTGCAGGCGTTCATAGGTCGCGCCGCGATCCTGCCGGACCGAGGCGATGCGGTCGATTCGCTCGGCGAGATAATCGGCAACCGCGGCGAGGTCGCGTTTGAGCGATGCACGCTTTTGCCGGCTCTGATCGACCACCTGAACGAAGGCGCCGAGGCAAATGGTGATCAGGAAGGCGATGATCAGGGTAGGCACGGCGCGGCGCAGCGCAGGCTCGGCTATCAACAGCCTGTGGTAGGCCGGTTTCGCGATCGACTGCGCCAATCCCTTGATCGAATCGGATTGGACGCACGCGCTCCCCGCGTGTGCGCGCGCCATGCCTATTGCCCCCTCGGAAACCTAATTGCACCGGTCCGGAAGAGCCCCAGTCCCTTTCCGAATCATAGCGATTTGAATCCAGTTTTTGCGGGCTGTCGAGAGTCAACGATTCGTTAATTCAAATAAATCTTGTCCAACGCGGAATCGGGCGACGAAAATCCCGCAAAAACACTTGCAAGGTGAGTCCGAAACGAGAACGCGAGCGTTTGCTGTCTAATTTCGTTTAAGCGTTTGGGGGCTCGGCGTGACTGATGACGCGTTTGACGGTCGGAAACGCGCGGCGCAGCGCGCGTTCGATCGCATCGACGTTCTCGTGAACCTTGATCACGCTCATCGACGGCGCGGCGCGGCAGTGGAAGTTGACGATCTCGCCGGCGTCGGTGTTGCGCACCCGCACGTTATGGACGTCGTGGATCGCGCCATCGGCGGCAAAGCGCGACAGCGCGGCCCTGATTACCTCGACGCGGTCCGGCGCGGCGTCGGTGCCATGCGGCAGTTCCGGTTCGAGCGGCTCGATGTGGGTGTCGACCTCGACATCCTCGCCGAACTCGTAGCGGATGTTCCGCTCCAGCTCATGGGCGATGGCGTGGGCGTCGTCGAGCGCCATCTCGCCGTCGACCTCGAGGTCGAGGCTGACGGTGAGTTTCTCGCCGAGGTCGTGCACGGTGACATGGTGGACGGCGAGGCCGGAATTGCGGGCGATCACCATGACGCGTTCGCGCACACTCTCATTGTTGCGCGCCACCGGTACCGCGGTGAACGTCAGGTCGGCATCGCCGAGCGCCTTTGTGACCGCCTCCTGCGCCCTGCGTTTGATGTCCTCGATCCGGTCGATCGGGTAGGTCCGCGGCACCTGCACGATGGCATCGATGAAATGCGTCGAACCGACCATCCGCACCCGCAAGCGTTCGAGATCGACCACGCCGGGCACGGTCCGGATCGCGGCGGTGGCGCGCTCGGCGGCGCCTTCGGGCGCGCGGTCGAGCAGGGTCTCGACGGTGGAGCGCGCCAGCCGCAATCCGAGTAGCGCGATCATGACGGCTACCGCGACGGCGGCCGCGGCGTCGCCCCAGGCATAACCCAATCCAGACAACGCAAGCCCGATGATGACGGCGACCGAGCCCAATACGTCGGAGGCAAAATGCAGCGCATCGGCTTCCAGTGCCTGGCTTTTGGTGTGGTGCGCGGCGCGATGCAGCGCGCGGGCGCGCCAGAAATTCACCGCGATATCGACCAAGAGCACGACAAAGGGGATGGCCGATATTTTCGGCGGCGGCGCGTGCTCGCTCAGACGGCTCCAGGATTCGACGAGAATGCCGCCGGAGAGCACATACAGCATCGCGATCACGCCGAGCGCGGAGATGCTCTCGAGCTTGCCATGGCCGTAATGATGCTCCTTGTCGGCGGGGCGGTCGGAAACCCGCACCACCATCCAGGTGATGATGGTCGCGACCACATCGACCGAAGAGTGCAGGGCCTCCGAGATCAGCGCGAGACTGCCGATCGCGATGCCGACGACGAATTTCGCCGTTGCCATGCCGGCGCTGGCAAACACGGAAATCGCGGCGACGCGGGATTTTACGGTGTGATCGGGATGGCCCATGGGCCGGGGTGTAGCAGGGCGTCATGCAACATTAAAGACGCGATCGATGATGTTAGTTGCTAATCAATTGCAGCAGCTTCTGTTGCGAATTGTTCCGAATTTAAAAGAGAAGCGCGTAGCGTTCAGGGATAGCCTGCACCGGGAATTTCCACATCGATCATTTCAATGCGGGCCGATGATTTTCGTTGCCGCAGCTCTTCGGGCGACGTAGCCGCACTCAGGCAGAACAGCGTCCTCCGCTCCGCTCCACCGAGAACACAAGCAATGGCGCGGCGGCCGGGTACGTCTATGCGACGCGACTCGCGTCCGTCGTAGTTGATGCGAATGAACGCGTCCTCGTCGAAGGATGCGACCCATACGGCCCCGTCGCGATCGAGGCAAATGCCGTCCGGAGATTTTACGCTGCCAAACCGGCCGCGAAAGTTCAGGCCGCCGTCTGCCTCGATACCGTACTCGGCCAGGCATCCGCCATCCATCTCGGCCACGACAAGCCTTTTGTTATCGGCTGAGACGGCAATACCATTGGGAAACCGCAATCCGTCGGCCACCACGCGTGTCGCGCCGTCGGGCATCACCAGAATGATGCGGCCGACCGCTCCCCGATCGGGCGGCGGCGGCAAATCGAAACCGAGATCGCCGACATAAGCGCGACCCAAGCCGTCGACGATCATGTCGTCGATCGTACCAGTCGCTATATCAGACAGGTCGGCGTAGAGCGAAAGCTGGCTGTCCGAGTAGGTCATCAGCCGCTTGCGGAACATCGTCAGCACGATCAGCTTGCCATCCGGCAAGACGCCGAGCCCGCAGGGCGTGTCGTCCGCGAGTTTCGCGTGCTGCTCGCATTTGCCGGAGGCGTCGAGACTTAGGAGCGTCCGATCCATACAGTCGACGAACCAGAGCCGGCCGGCGCGCCAGCGCGGCCCCTCGAAATAGCGTCCCCCGTCGAGTATTCGATTGAGCGTCATCATCGCAATCTTGGCATCAGTATTGCGCTTACAGCGTCACGACGATCTTGCCGAGATGCTTGTTGGCTTCCATGTGCTCGAACGCCTTGCCGATATCGTCGAACGCGAACACCTTGTCGATCGGCAATTGCAGCTTGCGCTGCTCCACCGCCGGCCAGATGTCTTTCCGGACCTCGTCAAAAATCTCGCGGATTTCCTCGATCGTACGGGTGCGGAAGGTGACACCGATGTAATTGATGCGGCGCGCGGCGTGCAGATCAAAATTGAAATCGGCGTGGGTGCCGCCGAGCCGGCCGACATTGACGATGCGGCCTTTTATTTTCGTGGCCGCGAGATTTTGGTTGGCGACCTTGCCCGAGACCTGGTCGACGATCAGGTCGACGCCTTCGCCATTCGTCGCCTTCAGGACCTGATCGATCCAGCCGGGATCGCTGGAATCCACCGCAAGGTCAGCGCCAAATTCCTTCAACCGTCCGCGGCGCATCGCATCCGTTGACGAGCCGATCACGAGTTTGGCGCCCTTGAATTTTGCGATCTGCATCGCCATCAGGCCGACGCCGGAACTCGCGCCTTGAATCAGGACGGACTGGCCCGGCTGCAGCGCGCCGTTGGTCACGACCGCATTGTGCATGGTGGCGAGCGCGACGGGGAGGGTGGCCGCCTCCTCGAAATTCATGTTGGAGGGGTTTTTAAACAGCCGGCCATGATCGGCCAGCGTATATTCCGCAAATGCCGCGCCACCGGAGCCCATGATCCTGTCGCCGATCTTGACGCCTTTGGCGTCCGGCCCAAGCTCGGCGACTTCACCCGCCCATTCCATCCCGAGCACGGCTCCGACGCCGCCGGCGCTGCCATGCACATGGCCTTTTGTCATTCCAAGGTCGGCGCGATTGAGGCCGCAGGCGCGCACGCGAACCAGCACTTGCGTGCCTTTCGGCGCGGGTTTTGCAACCTCGGTGATGGCAGGGCCGTTGGCGCCGTAGACATAGGCTTTCATATGTTGCCTTTCATGGCTCTTCTCTTTGTTGGTCCCGTGAAGCTCTTTATTCGGCCGCCAAGCGCTGGGCGCCGGACATCATGCCTTCGAGCCGGCTTCGGATGATGGCTTCGGCGTCACGCATGATGCGCGATATCAGCTCGGCGCAGGTTGGGATATCATGAATAAGTCCCTGCACCTGTCCGGCCGACCAGATGCCCTCGTCGGCGTCACCGGTCGCATAGACCATCTTGCCGCGGGCGCCGGCGACGAGTTCGCGCACGTCCTCGAATTTCGCGCCTTCCTTCTCCATCGCGACCACCTTGGTCGAGATCGCATTCTTGGCGACGCGCGAGGTGTTGCGCATGGTACGAAAGATCAATTCGGTCTCGCGCTCGTCGTTGGCGACGATGCGTTCCTTCACCAATTGATGGATCGGGCTTTCCTTGGTGCACATGAAGCGCGTGCCCATGTTGATGCCTTCGGCGCCGAGCGCCAGTGCTGCGACCAGGCCGCGGCCGTCGCCAAAGCCGCCGGAGGCGATCATCGGTATCTTGACCTTGTCGGCGGCGACCGGAATCAGGATCAGGCCGGGCGTGTCGTCTTCGCCGGGATGGCCCGCGCACTCAAAACCGTCGATCGAGATCGCATCGACCCCCATGCGCTCTGCGGAGAGCGCGTGGCGGACGCTGGTGCATTTGTGCACGACCACGATCCCGTGCTTCTTGAATTCGGTGACGTGTTCCTGCGGCTTGTTGCCGGCGGTCTCGACGATTTTGATGCCGCTCTCGATGATGGCCTGGCGATATTCGGCGTAGGGCGGTGGCTTGATCGAGGGCAGGATGGTGAGGTTGACGCCGAACGGCTTGTCGGTCAGTGAGCGGCAGCGCGCGATTTCTTTGGTCAAATCCTCTGGCGTCGGCTGTGTCAGCGCGGTGATGAAGCCGAGCGCCCCGGCGTTGGCAACGGCCGCGACCAGCTCCGCGCGCCCCACCCATTGCATGCCGCCTTGCACGATCGGGTGCTCGACGCCGACGAGTTCGGTGAACCGCGTTTTGATCATTTTGGCCCTCTGTTTCCCCGGCGCGGATGCGCGCGCGTTCTTTTTCGAGATTTCGCCGGGAAGGATGCCGCTGCCCCCGGCAAATGTCTACCGGGGGCCGAGCACGTCAGGGCAGCGCAATCATGCAAAAGCGGCGCATTGTTTCCGCAGGGCGGAATTGTGCTGAGAAGGCGGCTAGCGATGCCGTCTACTGCCGAAACTCGTTAGTCAGTTCGCCGATGCCGTCGATCGCGATGGTGACGGTGTTGACCGGCTCCTTCATGACGCCGACGCCGACCGATGTCCCGCAAGCGATCAGGTCGCCGGGTGAGAGCGTCATGTCGTGCGAGATCTTGCTGACGAGCTGCTGCGCGCTGAAGATCATGTCGGATATCGGATAGTTCTGACGTTCCGCGCCGTTGAGGATGGTGCGCACGACAAGGCTTGCCGGATCGATACCGGAGGCGACCACCGGACCGAACGGGCCGGATCCGTCAAAGCCCTTGGCCCGCGCCCATTGCGGGAAGGTCGGGTCACGGTTGAGGATATCGGACGCGGTCACGTCGTTGACGCAGGTATAGCCGAAGATGAATTCATCCGCCTCGTCGGCAGCAACGTTGCTGCAGGTCTTTCCGATGACGATGCCGAGTTCGCCCTCATAGGCGGTCTTGCCATCGTAGCGGGCGGGAGGCCTGATTACGGCGCCCGGCGCCGCAACGCTCGACGGCGCCTTCAGGAGATACAATGGCTCGGCCGGCTCCGGCACTTTCAGTTTGGCGGCGAGGGCGTGGAAATTGTTCCAGAGTGCGATGATCTTGCTGGGGTTGGTCGGCGCCAGCAGTTCGACATCGGACAAGGCCAGTTGCCGGCCGTTCGGCCTGGCGTCGCCGAACATCTCGCCGTCATGCTCTGATATCTCCGACTGCGTGAGCGTGCCAAAGCCGGTCTTGCCCTGGTGGCGGAAGCGAATCCAATTGGTCATGCGCGACGCCATCATGCAAAGGCCGGGGCGTTGGTTTCCGTAGGGCGGACAATTCCGTCATAGAGCCCCGCGATTTTGGCGCGCTGGGCGACGAGCGCCAGCACGGTGTCGAGTGCCGGTGTCGGTGTCTCTGTCAGCCGCCCCATTTCCTGCACCACGGTCACCAGCGGATCGATTTCCATCGGGCGGCCGCGTTCGAGGTCCTGCAGCATCGAGGTCTTGTGGGCGCCGACCTTGCGCGCGCCCTCGATCCGCCGCTCGACGTCGACGCGGAATTTCACGCCGAATGTCTCCGCGATGCTCTGGGTTTCCAGCATGATCGCTTTCGACAGCGCGCGCGTGGTCGGATCGGAGCAAATCACGTCAAGCGTGGCATGGGTCAGCGCCGAGATCGGGTTGAGGCAGACATTGCCCCACAGCTTGAGCCAGATTTCGTCGCGGATGCGATCGAGCACCGGCGCCTGCATGCCAGCCGCGACGAACAATTCGGAAAGCCGCTGCACGTCCGCGCTGATCTCGCCTGACGGCTCTCCCAGCGGAAAGCGATCGCCATAGACATGGCGGATCACGCCGGGTGACTCGATCTCGGTCGCGGGATAGACGATGCACCCGATCGCGCGCTCTGGCGTCAGCTCGCGCCATTGCCGTCCGCCGGGATCGATGCTCTCCAGCGTCGAGCCTTCATGACGGCCGCCGTGCTTGTAGAAATACCAATAGGGGATGCCATTGACCGCGGTGACGATGCGCGTCTTCGGTCCGAGCAACGGCTGCATCGCCTCGATCGCTCCGGTGATGGAATGCGCTTTCAGGCAGACGATGACAAAATCCTGCGGCCCAAGCTCGGCCGGATTGTCGGTGCAGCGTGGCTGAACCAATTGTTCCTGGTCGCCGATCAGCAATTTCAGTCCGTTCTCGCGCATCGCGGCGAGATGGGCGCCCCGTGCGATCAGGCTGACGTCGGCGCCTGCGCGCAGAAGCTGTACACCGAGATATCCGCCGATCGCGCCGGCGCCGTAGATGCAGATCTTCATTGGGCTTCCGATTGCAGGGGTTACAAAATTTCGGCAGAGATCAAGCGCTGGCTTCGAGGGTCATCTCAAAACCAGGGGGTAGGCGATCAAAGGACGGACCTTCTTGTCAGGCCGCGGAAGCGGGTCGTGCTGCAGCTGCGGCCGCTTCGTCGCACGCAGTGCTGATGTCGCGGATGCTGATGACGCCGATCAGGCTGTAATTGTCGATCACCGGCAGATGGCGGATGTGGTTCTTGTTCATGAGGTGACGAGCCTGTTCGAGCGTATCGGTCGAACTGCAGGAAACCAATTGCTGCACCGAGACCAATTGCGAGACCTTCAGGTTGACCCCGGCCGCGCCGTGTTCGGCAATGGCGCGGACGACGTCGCGCTCGGTGAACATGCCGACCGCGGTATTGCCCTCGGTCCGCACGACATCCTTGACGACCAGCGCGCTGATATTGCTGGCGCGCATCAATTGAGCGGCAATGGCAACGGTCTCGTTCATTCGAACCGTCGCAACGCGGGCAGTTTTCTTACGCAGGATGTCTCCGACTTGCATCGCAACCTCCCTTAGATGAGCCGTCCAAACCAACTTTCTCGGTTGGAGATTGGTATACAATATACCAATTGTCAATCTGGAATCTATCATGCGTACTCTCGTTTGAAGATAGCAAAAACGGCAGGAATACTGACGTTCTAGGCGTTGGCGCGGGCCGCGCCGCGGCTCGTGCGCGCCGTGCGAAGCTGTCGTTGAGCGTCTGCAGGTATACCAGCGGCGGGAAAGCACGCAGCGCAAAAGAAAACGCGCCCATCCCTTCCGGATGAGCGCGCGTCTCTGAGAGCAAAATCTTGCGTGCGATCAGGGCGTCTGAGAGCCGGCGACCACAACCTTGCGCCACGGCTTGAGCACCAGGAGCGCCAATAGCGACGCTAGAATATTCGCGCCCGCGGCAATCAGGAAGACGCGGTCCCACGAGCCGGACGATTGCTGCATTAAATTCGCGACTGGCACCAATAGCGCCGCGGTGCCCTTGGCGGTGTAGAGCAAGCCGG
>Ga0209331_1000909_pt1 | contig 10174 bp, 8 predicted proteins | sample JacPinW_OM3H0_M3_FD_187971 | JGI IMG/M metagenome (GOLD analysis project Ga0209331, IMG submission 187971) | Forest soil microbial communities from Algoma, Ontario, Canada - Jack Pine, Ontario site 1_JW_OM3H0_M3 (SPAdes) (version 2) | ecosystem: Environmental > Terrestrial > Soil > Boreal... | reverse complement strand
ACAATCACGGCTGGCGGCTCGACCCGATCGTGCGCAGCCTGCTCGATACCGATTTCTACAAGCTGTTGATGCAGCAAATGATTCGGGAATTCTACCCGGACCAGCGCGTCACCTTTTCGGTCATCAATCGCAGCCGGCACGTGCGGCTCGCCGAGGTAATCGACGAGGGAGAGCTTCGTGCCCAGCTCGATCACGCCCGCACGATCCGCTTCAGCAAGAAAGAGCTGATCTGGCTCGCCGGCAATACGTTCTACGGCAAGACCCAGATGTTTTCGCCTGACTTCATCAACTGGCTCGCGGCGTTCCGCCTTCCCGAATATGAGCTCCGCAAGGTGGACGGCCAGTACGAATTGCACTTCCATGGACCCTGGACCCACACCACCATGTGGGAAATTCCGGCGCTTGCCATTCTCAATGAGCTGCGTTCGCGGCAGGTGATGAAAGGACAGGGCCGATTTGCGCTCGATGTTCTCTATGCCCGCGCCAAAGCCAAGCTTTGGTCCAAGGTCGAGCGTCTGCGGAAGCTGGAAGGCTTGCGCCTTTCCGATTTCGGAACACGACGCCGCCACGGCTTCCTGTGGCAGCGCTGGTGCGTCGAGGCTGTCAAGGAAGGCTTGGGGCCGTCCTTCACCGGTACCTCCAATGTTTTGCTGGCGATGGATAACGATCTGGAAGCGATCGGGACCAATGCCCATGAATTGCCGATGGTCGCCGCGGCGCTGGCGAACGACGACAGCGAACTTCGCTGGGCACCGTACCGTATCCTCGATCAGTGGCGCCATACCTATGGGGGCAATCTTCTGATCGCCCTGCCCGACGCCTTCGGCACCAAATCATTCCTGCGCGATGCGCCGGAATGGGTGGCGGACTGGACCGGTTTTCGCCCCGACAGCGCGCCGCCGATCGCGGCCGGCGAAGAAATCATCAAATGGTGGAAGCAAAAGGGCCGCGATCCCAAGGAAAAGCTTCTGGTTTTTTCCGACGGCATGGACGTCGGATCGATCGAGGAGACCTACCGTCATTTTGCCGGCCGGGTCAGGATAAGTTTCGGCTGGGGCACCAACCTGACCAATGATTTCGTCGGATGCGCGCCGGACGGCTCGGTCGATCTCGACCCGATCTCGATCGTCTGCAAGGTGACCTCGGTCGATGGCCGGCCGGCCGTAAAACTCTCGGACAACCCGGAAAAAGCAACGGGTAGTTCGGCTGAACTTGACCGCTATCTGCGCGTATTTGGAGATGCCGGCCGGGTTCGCAGCGCGGTGCATGTGTGAAGGAGCTTTGTGTCGATTTCGCCTACCTGCTCAGGTCCCAACCCGAAGCGATGCACGCTGCTTGCTAAGATAAGCTATCACCGACAGCGCCGTGATGCGACCTGTCCTTGGATTTTCCGACGGGATATTCTCGATCGCCATGGAAAAGCGGGCGGAGTCGGATTCAACCTCGATACGATGCACGTTGCGCGTCAGGGTAGGGTCGGCCCAAATCTCCAGCTTGGTTTGATCGGGACCTATCCCGGCAAGCGACAGCGCGACGGCGACATTCAGATTTGCCGGAAATCCCTTGGCTGCTTCCCGCGCCGTACCATCGAATATTTTGAGCGGTTCGGTAATCCGCTCGATGTCGATGTTGTTTTCCACGATATAAGGCGCGCCGGCGAGCCCCGTGATCGGCTTTCGCGTCACCATCCGGACCGAATGGATCTTGCCGACCGCCGCCGCGGTCACCGCGTCGAGGCCAATCAGCGCGCCCGTGGGCACGACGATTTGACCGCCATTTTGTCTTGCAAGCTCGATAAGGTCCTCGTTATCGAGAAGGGCACCCGCGCTCAGAACGACCGCCGTCTTTCCGCTCTGGACAAACGGCGCAACGATCGACCGCAAGAGCTTGCTCGGCGCGCATTCGATGACGATGTCAGCGACGCCGGAGAGCGCCTCGATCGGCAGCACGGCAGGCTTGCTTGCCAACCTGGCAAGCCAGGCTCGATGCTTATCGGGATTCTGCACCGACACAGCGGCGAGAACCAGACCATCTATTCCGTGGTCCAGCGCTTCCGCGACCTTGGTTCCAATTGCTCCCAGCCCGGCAACTGCAACACGCAAGTGTGTTCGTGCGTTTTTTGATGATTCCGTCATGGCCGCCCCTCGATTCCGCGATGATTGTCCCGCAGCGGCGTACCTAGCACAGTTTTCGTGAAGGCCAATCAGCTGGCGGCGCATATCGACCTTCGCCATACAACGGCGATTTACTCGCCTCGCTGCGATCAGGCGGCCTTCTCTGCCTGGAGCTGATTGACAATCATCAGCTCCAGCGCCCTGATCGACTGGAAATTCTCGGGCGTTATCTCGGATTGCGGAATGGTGAAATCAAACTCGGCTTCCACGCCGAGCATCAGATTGACCATATCCATCGAGGTCAACCCGACATCCACCAGTCGCGATTCCGCATCGACCTCAGTGGCCATCGCGTTCTGCTCGAGGATCGCCTTGACGAGCGCTAGGATTCTGCCATGAACGTTGGTGTTAAAGGTTTGCATCGACTTCCACCTGTCGTCGCGTCGATACGCATCGCCAAATCGACGACGCCGAAAATCGACCATTACAATTTGCATTTATAATCCGGCACTTTTTGAAAAACAGTTACTCATACTTAACGCGAGTCGCAATTTTGTTCTTAACGCTAACGGTTATCGCAGGAATTCTGCGATTCAAAAAACCGCAGGTTAACCGTCAACGTTGAATCGGTGATCGTTTACCCTGAATTTCATCGACGCATTTGAATTAAATCCTTAGCCTCCAGGCTCGATCGGAAGCTGTTCAAGCGATCTGATGTGGCATTGAGCGCGATGCTCGCGCGGGTCACAAACCCTGGAGGCATATCGGCCATGAACGTGCAAGACACCAGGTTCCTCGGCTCTGCCGCGGACAAGACAAGCGAACAATTCCTGCTCGACCGGAGTTCCTTCCTGCAGCGGACGGCAACTGTCGCAGCCGCAGCCGCGACCGAGGCGGAGGAAGTCGATCGCGATGCGCGCTTCCCAAAGGCGGCCATCGACGCGGCGCGCCGGGAAAAACTTTTTGGAGTTCAAATTCCGCCGGAGTTCGGCGGCGACGGAGCCTCGATCTTCGACATTACCGATATCTGCTACACGCTCGGTCGCGCCTGCGCTTCCACGGCGATGATCTTTGCGATGCATCAAACCAAGGTGGCCTGCCTTGTCCGGCATGGGACCGGCAGCCGCTGGCACGAAATGCTGATGCGCCGCGTGGCGACCGAACAGCTGCTTCTGGCATCATCGACCACGGAAGGGCAGAACGGCGGAAACATCCGTTCCAGCGCAGCCGCCGTCGAGCGAATCGGAACGGACATATCGCTGCTGCGCAATGCAACCGTGATTTCCTATGGCGCGCAGGCCGACGGCATCGTCACCATTGCCCGCCGTGCCAGCGATGCCGCCGCCTCCGACCAGGTGCTGTTGGCCATTACCAAGGATAACTACACGCTTGAGCGCAGTCTCGAATGGGAGACGCTTGGCATGCGGGGAACCTGCAGCGCGGGATTCGAACTGAAGGCGACAGCTGCAGCCGAGCAGGTCTTTCCGGAAGCGTATGAAAAAATTCACGCGCAGACCATGACACCCGTCGCGCATCTCTGCTGGTCTTCGGTCTGGGCCGGCATTGCCGCGGCGGCAGTCGATCGCGCGCAGATGTTTATTCGCAAGGCCGCCCGCGGGTCGGGCGGCCAGATGCCTCCCGGCGCCGCACACTTTACCGCAGCCAAGATGTCGCTGACGAAACTCCGCGCCGTGATCACATCAAACCTCGATACCTATGCGGCCCACGAGCACGACGAGCGCGCGCTGTCTTCGCTGGATTTCCAGTCCTCAATCAACCTGCTCAAGGTGGAAGCCTCCGAGCTTGCGGTCGAAACCGTCATGAGCGCGATGCGCGCCTGTGGGCTCTCCGGATATCGCAACGACGGCGACTTCAGCGTTGGCCGCCATCTGCGCGACGTGCTTTCGGCGCCCATCATGATCAACAATGACCGGATCCTTGCCAACATCGCGACCGCAAGCCTCATGAGCGGCGTACCCGTCAGCCTCCGCGATTGAGCGCGTACAGTCTTTCGACCAACACAGGGGATGCCCGAATATGAATATCGCCATCCGACCGGCATCGCCGGAGATCGCGCCAGAACCAGCCGATCCGCTGGATCACCTCGCCGAGGTGCTGTTCCACAAGATGGGCACCGATGGCGTTTACGCGCGGACCGCGCTCTATGAGGATATGGTGGAGCGGCTCGCCGCCCTGATCACGCGGCATCGCGAACCCGACACCGAGGTGATGCGCTTTCCGCCGGTCATGAACCGCGGACAGCTGGAGAAATCCGGCTATCTAAAGAGTTTTCCCAACCTGCTGGGCTGTGTCTGCGGTCTGCACGGCACCGAACGCGAAATCCACTCCGCGGTCAGCCGCTTCGATGCCGGCGGCGATTGGACGACGTCACTCTCGCCCGCCGATCTCGTGCTCTCGCCTGCGGCCTGCTATCCGGTCTATCCGATCGCGGCCGCCCGGGGTCCCCTGCCCGCCGGCGGCTTGCGCTTTGACGTCGCGGCCGACTGCTTCCGCCGCGAACCCTCCCGCCATCTCGACCGGCTGCAGTCATTCCGGATGCGCGAATATGTCTGCATCGGCAGCCCGGACGACGTCTCCCATTTTCGCGAGCGCTGGATGGTGCGCGCGCAAGGTATCGCGCGCGATCTCGGCCTGACCTTCAAAGTCGATTATGCGAGCGACCCGTTCTTCGGCCGCGTCGGTCAAATGAAGGCGGTCGCCCAAGTGCAGCAATCGCTCAAATTCGAACTGTTGATCCCGCTGCGCTCGGAAGAACAACCGACGGCCTGCATGAGCTTCAATTATCACCGCGACCATTTCGGCACGACCTGGGACATCAAGGATGCGGCGGGTGAACCGGCTCATACCGGCTGCGTTGCGTTCGGAATGGACCGTCTTGCGGTCGCCATGTTCCATACCCACGGCACGGACCTCGCCAAGTGGCCGGTCGGGGTGCGGGAAATGCTCGAGCTTCGATAACGGGCTGATGGTAAACTGCCGTGCTCACTCAAAAACTTCGATGCCGTGAAATTTCTGCCGCCGACATCGATGCGGTTGCGGACCTTCTGACGCGCGGATTCGTGGGCCGATCGCGCGAATACTGGATGCAGGGGTTGCGCCGTCAGGCGGCGCGCGAAGTCCCGAACGGCTATCCCCGTTTCGGCTATATGCTCGACAATGATGGCCGTGCGGTCGGCGTCCTGTTGCTGCTCTACACGTCCAGGATCAGCGGCAGCGAGGCGACGATCCAGTGCAATCTGTCGAGCTGGTACGTTGATCCGGCGTTCCGGAATTACGCGCCGCTGCTGACCAAGATCGCGCAGAGAAACAAGGAAGTTACCTACCTCAATATCAGTCCCGCGACCTGGACATGGCCGATCATCGAGACGCAGGGCTTCAATTCCTATTGCAGCGGATTGTTCTTCTCCATACCGGCGCTGTCAGGCGTCAAGCCGGGCACCACCATCGAGATCATCTCGCCCGATACCCGGGCGATCGCAGGTCTTGCGGACACCGAGGTCGAACTTCTGACCAGGCACGCGCGATATGGGTGCCTCAGTCTGGTATGTCGCACGGCCGACGGCCCCTTGCCATTTATCCTGTTGCCGATGCGCATCCGCCGCGGATGGATCGCGCCGCCGGCGATGCAACTGATCTATTGCCGCGATATCGCCGAATATGTCCAATGCGCAGGTGCGATCGGCCGGGCTCTCATCCGGCACGGCAAACTTTCGGTCGTTCTGGATTCGAATGGACCGGTGCCGGGTCTCACCGGCTTCTATTCCGGGGCGCGTGGCCGAAAATATTTCAAGGGCCCTCATCCACCTCGCCTCGCCGACCTGACTGACACGGAATTCGTGCTGTACGGCCCTTAGCCTTTTGCCATGTCGTCAATGAAGCGGTCTCAACAACTCCGAAAGACCATCCATGCACAAGCCCACACCGAGCCGAACCGCTGCCGCAGCACTTGTCGAGCAGCTCCTGATCAACGGCGTCAAGCATGTGTTCTGCGTTCCCGGTGAAAGCTTTCTCCCGGTTCTGGATGCGCTTCGCGACAGCGGCATTACGGTTACCGTCTGTCGTCACGAAGGGGGAGCCGCCATGATGGCGGAAGCCATCGGCAAGGTCACAGGACGGCCGGGCGTCTGCTTTGTCACGCGCGGTCCGGGCGCGACGAACGCTTCCGCGGGCATCCATATTGCCCAGCAGGATTCGACCCCGATGATCATGTTCGTGGGCCAGGTGGAAAGCTCGGTAAGGGAGCGCGAAGCGTTTCAAGAACTCGATTATCGCGCGGTTTTTGGCAGCATGACCAAGTGGACCGTGGAGGTCGACGACCCCAACCGCATCACCGAATTCGTCTCCCGCGCGTTTTACACCGCGAGCAGCGGCCGCCCCGGGCCGGTGGTCGTGGCATTGCCGAAGGACGTGTTGAGCGAGCGCGTAAGTATCGCCAATGCGCCGGCGTTTGAGCCGGTCGAAACCTCGCCGGGCGAAGAGGAATTGGCCAAGCTTGGCGAGCTTCTGGCAGAATCGAAGCGCCCCCTCTTCGTGCTCGGCGGCAGCCGCTGGAGCGACGCGGCGCGCCATCAAATTCACGAATTCGCCGAGCGAACCGGATTGCCGATCGCAACCAGCTATCGCCGCTCGACGCTGTTCGATCCGCTCCATCCGCTCTACGCCGGCGATTTGGGCCTTGGTCCAAACCCAAAGCTGGTCGCACGCGCCAAGGCGGCCGACCTGCTGGTGCTGGTGGGGGGCCGTCTCGGCGAGATCCCCTCGCAGGGCTATTCCCTGCTTTCCAGCCCGTCACCTCAGACCAGGCTCGTCCACATTCATCCCGGCGCCGAGGAAATTGGCCGCGTTTATCGGCCCCATCTCGCCATCCATGCCACGCCGAACCGCTTTGTCGCCGCACTCAAGCGATTGGCCATCGCGCCGAACCCGACGTGGCGTGAGGGCGCTAATTCAGCCCATGCCGATTTTCTCGCCTGGACCGACAAAGCCACACCGCAGCCCGGCGATGTCAACCTCGGCGAAATCATGATCTGGCTTCGCGATCACGTACCGACCGACACGATCTTGTGCAACGGCGCCGGCAACTACGCATCCTGGATCCATCGCTTCTATCGTTTCCGCGAATTCATGACCCACGTTGCACCGACTTCCGCTTCGATGGGGTATGGCATGCCCGCCGCCATCGCGATGCAGCGCCTTCATCCCGGACGGCTGGTTCTGTCAGTCAATGGCGACGGCGATTTCCTGATGAGCGGCCAGGAATTCGCGATCGCGGTGCAATATCGCCTGCCGATTATTGTCGTGGTCTGCGACAACGGGATGTACGGCACCATCCGGATGCATCAGGAGCGCGAATTCCCCGGCCGTGTCAGCGCCACCGAGCTGCATAATCCGGATTTCGACGCCTATGCGCGCGCCTTCGGCGGTTTCGGCGCGGTGGTGAAAAAGACGTCGGATTTTCCGCCCGCCTTCCAGGCGGCGAGGGAAAGTGGCCTGCCCTCGATCATTCATCTCAAGATCGACCCGGACGCGATCCTGCCGGCGGCCACACTGTCCGGCATCCGCGAGCGCGCGCTGCAGGAAGCGTGACCTGTCAGGCTTGCCGATCAGGCGTGGGCAAAGTCCCAGTACAGTTTTCGCGCCCTGTTGTAGAATGGTCCTGGCTGCAGCGAGCGGTCGTCGATGCGGATGATCGGCGCAACCTTGGCGAAATTGCCGCTTGAGAAAATTTCATCGGCACCCTGGAAATCGGCGTAGCCCAGGGTTGCCTCGACCACAGCCACGCCGTCGCCGCGCAAGAGATCAATCACCCGCTGCCGCGTAATGCCGTTAAGAAAAGTCCCGTTCGGCGCAGGCGTATAAACGACGCCGTCCTTTGCCATGAACACGTTCGAATTACCAAATTCCGCGACATTGCCGAGCATGTCGAGCATCAGGCAGTTGTTGAAGCCGCGCGCTTGCGCTTCAATCAGCGCGCGCGAATTGTTCGGGTAGAGGCACGCGGCCTTGGCATCGACGGGCGCGGTCTCCATGGTTGGCCGACGGAACGGCGACAGCGTGATAGCGCTCCCGGTCGGGGCCGGCATCGGCGCCACATAGATGCACAGGCACCAGTTCGTTGTTTCTGGATCGAACAGCACGCCGCCGCCGCTGCCGGTCTGGGCCCAGTACATCGGCCTGACATAAAGCTCTGCGTTGGCGTCGAAGCGGGCTATTCCCTCGCGCGCCAGTCCCAGCCAGGTTTCGGTATCGACGAAGGGTTTTAGTTTGAAATTGATGGCGGATTGATTGACCCGGGCGCAGTGCCGGTCGAGATCGGGCGCGACACCTTCGAACGCGCGCGCACCGTCGAAAACAGTCGAACCGAGCCACGCCGCGTGCGTGCGGGGGCCCATGATCGGCACATTGCCTTCGTGCCAGGCGCCCTCGAAAAAGGTCCAGGTCTCCGAGAAACTGACTGGTTTTATCGTCTGGGCCATTATTGCCCTCCACGCCGCGGACCGGCGGTACCGCACATAATGACGCTACTATTGTCCGAATTCCCTAAGGATTTCCTTGCAGATGTTCCCGCGATAGCGATGGATTTACGATTGATAGACCACAATGGCAGGGTATGTTCTCGTACTGGAGCCGATATGCCCCTCGATCCCCTGGCAACGCGCTTTCTCGCCATGATGGCGGCAGCCTCGCCGGGCGATCGTTCGCGTCCATCTCTCAATGACCGCCGCCAGGCATTCGCAAAGCTCATGCGGCGGTTCGTACGCGCCGACGTGACGGGCTTGGTTGCTGCCGACGGCGTGTTGCAGGGCCCGGCGGGCGATATTCCTTACCGTCTCTATGCGCCCGCAAACGGCACAACCGAGCCTTTGCCGGGCTTCGTGTTCTTCCATGGCGGCGGCATGGTCGGTGGCAGTATCGATACTCATGACCGCATCTGCGCGGCGCTGGCGCAAACCACCGGTTGCCGCCTTGTTTCCGTGGACTACCGCCTCGCTCCCGAGCACAAATTTCCCGCCGCCGTTGAGGACGCGATCGCGGCGACCAGATGGGTGTCCACACATGCCTCGTCGCTTGGCATCGATGCGACAAAGCTTGCCGTTGGCGGCGATTCCGCCGGGGCAACGCTCGCCGCCGTGGTTTGCCAGGACGCGTTGCGAAACGCCGGACCTGCGATCCTCCTGCAATGCCTGATATGCCCGGTTCTCGATTTCGAGGAAACATCACCGTCGCGCCACGCGTTCGCCGAAAATCATCTCATCGACAGGGCCACGCTGGAAGCGGACCTTGCCGACTATCTGCCTGAAGGAGCAGACCTCGCCGACCCCAGGATTTCTCCGCTTCGCGCGGTGAAGTTTGCCGGGCTTCCAGCCGCAATTATCCATACTGCCGAATTTGACCCGTTGCGCGATGAAGGCAATGCCTATGCAGGAAAGCTCGTGGCGGCGGGCGTCGCGGTCGAACACACCTGTCACGACGGCATGATCCATAACTTCCACACCATGGGCGCCATTCTCCCGCAAGGCCGGCTGGTCCTCCATCAGATCGGCGAACAGGTCAGGCGCGCGCTCGGCAATTGATTCAAATTTTAATCAACTCTTGAACGTCCATTAGGGTTATTTCATCAATCTTTGCGCGAATTATTGCCGGCTTGACGGCTCCCCTCTAACAAGGAACGGGCAAAAAAACGCATAGCGAAATGCGAACGTAGAGGTGAACAATGCGCAACGAAACGATTGCAATTCACGCCGGCTACGACCCCGATCCGACAACCAAGTCGGTCGCCGTGCCGATCTACCAGACGGTCGCCTACGCCTTCGACAGCGCCGATCACGGCGCCGCCTTGTTCAACCTCGAAGCGGAAGGCTATCGCTACAGCCGGATCGCCAACCCGACTACCGCAGTTCTTGAAAAGCGCGTTACCGAACTCGAAGGCGGTGTCGGCGCGCTGGCAGTCGCCACCGGGCAGGCGGCACTGCATTTCGCCCTTGTCAACCTCGCCGATACCGGCGGAAACATCGTCTCGGTCCCGCAGCTGTACGGAA
>Ga0209331_1000908_pt1 | contig 10174 bp, 7 predicted proteins | sample JacPinW_OM3H0_M3_FD_187971 | JGI IMG/M metagenome (GOLD analysis project Ga0209331, IMG submission 187971) | Forest soil microbial communities from Algoma, Ontario, Canada - Jack Pine, Ontario site 1_JW_OM3H0_M3 (SPAdes) (version 2) | ecosystem: Environmental > Terrestrial > Soil > Boreal... | reverse complement strand
CCGCCCCTACAAGCTTCGCGACCGCGATGTGCTTCCCGTCCGGGGTTTGCGGGACGCTTGTCATATGCGATTGCCCTGCCGATACACGGGGGCCGGCTGTGCGAAGAAGCTTGCCAGGATGTGGTAGCAGATCGCGTAGTTCTTCTGATGGAAAGACGCATGCGCGACGCCTGGCATTACCGCGAGCTGTTTGTCCGGGTTCGGTAGCTTCGCGAAAAACTGCATGAGATCTTGCAAGTCCGCGATTCCGTCGTATTCGCCGCGCATGATGAGCGTCGGTACGGTGATTTTTTCAGGATCGCAGACCGGCAGATTGGCGCACATGTCAACGTAAGTGCCGGTCGGCACCGAATCGTCGAGCGCGAGAATGGCATCGGCGAAGGCTTCGATCACGGCATCGTCGGCGGTGCCGGGATGATCGCGCTCGAAAATGGAGCGCACGAATTTGCGATCGATCGGCCGCCGGTTCTTGGCGCGGAATTCGGGCAGCCGCTTTCTGCGTTCGGCAAGCGTGGGAGAACCTTCACCGGTCCATACCATTGCATCAAGCGCAAGCCGCGCCACCATGCCGGGATGGTGTTGGGCAAACAGCGCCGCGCGCAGCGCCCCTGACGATATGCCGTACACCAGCAACGGCTGTTTGCCTCGAAGATTCTGGATGTAAGTCGCAGCCGCGAAGCAATCGTCCGCGCCATAGGAAATCGGCGCGTTGTTGTCGCGATCCTTGGTGGAACGGCCGTAGCCTTCCATGTCGAGGCACCAGGTGTCGTATCCACGCGCGGCGAAGAACTCCATCACGGAGGAGTCCGGCCGGCCCGGCACGTGCAGATCGAAGGTCGGCTGCGAGGCCATGGATGACCCATGCACGAAAAGGATCCGCCCCGCAGCCCCGGATGGATCGCCAGCATGCTTGTTCCAGAGAAAGAGCTTTACGCCGCCTTCTTTCTCCGTCCAATGCTCGGTCCCACTCATGCGCAGCGGCTTGTTCATGCCGTCACTCCCCCTTGATTGCGTTGTCTCTGATAACCCTCGCCCACCGGTCGATTTCCGATTGCACGAAGGAGCCAAACTCGTCGGGCGCCATCATCATCGGCGCGGCTCCCTGCTTTTCCCAGGACTGCTTGATGTCAGGTCGAGCGATGATGGAGTTGATCGCCTTATTCAGGAACGCGACGATTTGTGGCGGTGTCCCCGCCGGAGCCATGACACCGAGCCAGATGGTCACCTCATAACCCCGCACGCCCGCCTCCGAAAGGGTTGGCACGTCGGGCAGTATGGCTGAGCGTACCTTGCCGGTTGTCCCCAGGGCTTTCACTCTTCCCGCCGCAACCATCTGGGCCATGGTCGGCACGGAATCAAACATCATGTCGACTTGGCCGCTGATGATGTCGTTGCGGGCGCCGGTGCTGCCCTTATACGGCACGTGCATAATGTCGGTGGCGGTCAGATTTTTAAACAGCTCGGCGGCCATGTGGTAATTCGAGCCTACTCCGGAGGACGCATAGTTGAGCGCCCCTGGCTTGGACTTCGCGAGCGCGATGAATTCCTGGACGTTGCTCACCGGGAGCGACGGGGGCACGACCATGACCAGCTCGGATTTGAGCAGCGAGGCGATCGGGACGAAATCGCGCATGAGCTTGAATGGCTTGTTCGGGACGAGGGTCTCGGTCGTCGTTTGCGTCGCCGAAACCATCAACAACGTGTAGCCGTCCGGCGGCGATTTTGCTGCGGCCTCGGAGCCGATGATCGTGCCGGCACCGGGCCGGTTCTCCATCACGAAAGGCTGATGCAGGCTGTGATGGAGTTCTTCCGAAATCACTCGGGTGAAGACGTCGGTCGGACCACCGAGACCAAACGGCACAATCACCTTGACGGGCCGGGATGGATAATCCTCCGCCGCAGCCGGTGAATACGGCAGGATCGACAAAAGCAACAGGAAGAGTGCAGCGGCTGCTCGAAACATGCTCAAGACGACTCAAGATTGGGTCTGCTCCACGGCAATAAGTTTCTGCAGTATCTGCTTATAGCGAACCGGGCCAACATCAATCGCCAGAATGACGGGGTCGACCGGCGTCTGCGCGCTTTCGATGACCTCCTGCTGCGCCTCTATCACGGGCGCGTCCTGCTCCTCGAATGCGAACCGGCGCGTGGTCGATATCTTCTGTTGAATTTGCGCGTTCAACGCATCATCGGTGGTCATGACGTTGAAGCGCACGGCCGTGAAAAAGTAATGCGTTGTCCTGTCGCTCTCGGGCGTGAGCATATGGATGGCGTGATAGCCCGTGCCACTTTCGGGCCGGGCTCTCGTACTGCAAATTCCGGTGACCAGGCGCAGATTGCTGGGCGGCATCCAGCGCATACGGGTGAACTTGTCCACCCGATCCGGCAGCGAGGGCATGAGGATGGCAAACAATCCCGGAGCGATCGCGTTGGGGGCGTGGCGCGAGACAATCACATCATCGCCTTCCCGCTCGACCGAGATTTCGGATTCGACCGTGTCCGAATTTCCGAGAATGCCATCGTGCAGATAGCTCGTGTGGCTCAGATCGAGCAGGTTATCGATGATGAGCTCGTAATTGGCCGCAATGGTGATGTGGTCACGCTTGGTCGCGTGCATTTCCGGCACATTGTCGAGCACGCTGAAGTCCGGCACCTTTGGTTCATCGGCCGGCTCGCTCCCCATCCAGATCCAGATTGCCTTGTGCTTTTCCGTGACCGGGTAGCTTCGCACGCGCGCCCGCGGAGGAATGCTTTTCGTTCCATGCGGATTGCGGACGCAGGCGCCGGACGCGTCGAATTCCAGCCCATGATAGGGGCATTGCACCCTGTCGCCGCGGATGACCTTGCCCATATGCAACGGAGCAAACCGGTGCGGACACCGGTCCTCCAGAGCGGCGACGCTTCCATCCGCTTTCCGATAGAGCACGACCGGCTCTTTGAGAATGGTGCGGCCGAGCAATTGCTCCTCGGCGAGATCGTCTGACCAGGCGGCGACATACCAGGCGTTGCGCAGATACGTGCCGCTGATCATCTTTTTCTTGCTGTCGAGAAGCGCCGGATCGGGCTCTACTGCGCGTGCCATCGTATGTCTCCGTTGCGGGATTATCTTTCGCGAAATCCTTGCCGGTCAAGGCACGGCTGAAGAAGATCTTGTGCTCTCCGGCCCTCAGCAAGAGCGGCTCAACCAGGCCTCATGGACTTGAGCGTTGCGCAGCGGTTGCCTTGACGGCCATAAACATTATGTTTATAGTATCGATAATGATCCGGTCGTTCGCCGGCACCGAAACCGAGCGGTTTCTGCGGCGCGCGGCGATGCGCCTGCGACAATTGGATGCTGCCACGCGTGTCGACGACTTGCGTTTGCCACCCTCTAACCGTCTCGAAGCCTTGAAGGGTGATCGTATTGGCCAGTATTCAATTCGAATCAACGATCAGTGGCGCATCTGTTTTCGGTTTGTCGCGGGAGATGCTTTTGATGTGGAAATCACGGACTACCATTGAGGGGTAAAAATCGTGAAGAAGAGCGGACTTCCTGCTATTCATCCCGGCGAATTTCTCGCCGAGATCCTCAATGAGCTTGGGGTCTCTCAGGCTGTGTTCGCGCGCGCCATTGGGGTTTCATCCATGCGCGTGTCACACGTGATCGGTGGTTCGCGGCCAGTCACGGCAGAATTGGCGTTGTTGTTCGGAAAGGCTCTCGGTCAATCGCCGGAATATTGGCTCAACTTGCAATCAGCCTACGACCTCGCAAGAGCGCGCAGCGCCGTGGGCCGGCGACTCAAGGGCCTGCGGCCGCTCCGACGTGTCGCGTGAGACCATCGGAGCCAGGGCGAAGATTCCGCGCTTGGAGTCGCATCATAGTTGCTGCAAGGGCGCAGCTTAGGTCCTACCGAACAGCAATGCGCGCGACAAGTTCGCTCCGGAGTTCATCCAGCGCACCGGCGAACGGATGAAACGTAAAGTGCACGACGTGGCGCCCGGCGGGAACGACGACGCCGCGGAAAATGACATTGGCGGCGAGGATCTCGGTCTTGGCGCCATCGACGGCGGCCCGCCACCACGGATCCCAGACATCGTTGAGCAGGAGAATTCCGCCGCCGGGAGCATTCACCTCCACGAGAACTTCGGTGTTGGCGTATTTCAACAACCGGGCACTGCCGGGCGGCGCAGTACCGCCCCCGCCAAATCCCGCCGGGGCATGCTCCAGCAGCACCGTCCGGCGCGGATCAATATCGGGCCAGCCGCTACGCAAGACCTCGGCAAAATCGGCAAGCTGCCACTGCGTGATCAACATCACGCGCGGCAGCGCGCGCGGATTCTCATAGATGTACGCATCCTTGGTATGCGCAAGGAATTTCAGGTCGCCCGGCTTGAGAGAAGAATCGATTTGGTCGACCGGCACGCCGGTGGCGATGAACCGCACCCCCAGGAGATCAGAAAAAGCCGAATGATACGACGGATAAAGCGGTGAAAAGGCGCGCTGAGACGCGAGCGCAACGGTGTCGCCCACATGCGTCGCCTCGTAGAACGACCGCACACGCAGGGGGTTATGGCCGAACACATGATCAAAACCCTGGGCAAGCGAGAGGTTTGGCCAGTGATAGTCAATCCCGATCAACTCGACGCGGTCGCGCCGGTCCGGCGCCGCGGTGGCGGCGAGCTTCGCCTTGAGCAAGCGTACGGTCTCATTGCTGGTGGCTTGAAGGAGCGCTTCGAAGCGCTCCGGCGCTAATGCGGTCGAGACGTGGGGCGCGTTGTTCCAAGCGAGGTCGGCCGCCATGAACGCCGCGAGCAGCGCCGCCGCAGCCGCAGGGCTTTGCCGTTTAAGCCGGCGGCAGAGCCACAGCACAGCTACCGCAGCGCTCGTGAATATGATCGCGGTGACTACGGGGACCAATGCCCAGCTGATGCCGACGACTGAATGCGCCAGGAAAAGCGCGGCTGCAATGAGTGCGACGGGACATGCGGCCTCAAGCATGCGCTGATAATAGGTTGCGGGCGGCACACGATCGGTGAACCAGCGGTGGACGAGATACCCCGCAATAATGGCGATGAGCCCCGCCAGCACGAAACTCGCGTCGGCCGGACGCCGGAAGAGCTTCACGCCCGGCATCGCCTCATACATCAACCGGAATGCCGGCGTGTAGCCTCCCAGCGCGTAGAGCAGAACGAAAAAGGTCGCGATGCTGAAGAAGCGAATCTCACGCGTCCAGGCGAGGGCGCGGATCAGACCAAATGACAGCACCACCGCAATGGTGAGTGCTCCTGCGTAGAGGAGTCCCATGTTCTGGGAGAGATAAAGTCCCGGCGACCCCCACGCGGCATCCCAGATGAGGCTCTGGGGTGCCCAGTAATTCTGGTTCGACCGCATGGCCCCGTAGAGGTCGGCAAAGACGAATTGGAGGAAATGCACGGGGTGCAGCGAGCCGGGTGCTGCCGCTGCATAGGCGATTTCCGGCCGGTTCGAGCGCGCGGTGAATAAAACCGTGGCAATGACGGGATATGCCGCGATTATCACAGCGATCACGCCAGCCGCCGTCAACGGGGCGATGCTGGCGCGAATGCGGTCGAGGGGACGCCTGCCCATCCAGTGCATCAAGACGTAGCCGGCAAGCACGTAGAGCGAGAGCAACGCCACTTGATCCCGCCGCAACGCCAGTAGCCCGGCCGAGACACCGGCGGCCAAGGCGGCTCCCCATGACCCACGTTCCAGCGCTCGCCCAAGCAGCCATAATGTCAGCGGCAGATAAGAAAGGCTAATGACCTCGGTCGTATGTTGAATACGCGCGCTCGCGGAGCCGCCGAGGGTAAAGGCGATTGCGGCAACCAGCGCGCCGCCCGCGTCCCAGCCACGGTCATGGAAGAACAGCAGAATGCCGACCCCGCCGAGAAACAAATAAACGAATGTCACCGCGTCGAAGGAGCGCAGCCCAACATCGGAGTTTGCAACGGCGAGGAGCACATGCAGAGGTGAAAACAAAAGCGACTGCGGGTCGCAAATCAGCGGCCAACCGGCAAATACGTTGGACGTCCACCACGGCCATTCGCCGTGCGCAATGGATGTCGCGAGAAACTGCACTGCCGGGAAGAATTGCGACTTTGCGTCCCACGGAATGGTCACGGCGCCGGAGAGCCAGGGGAGCGCCGGCAGCCAGAACGCAGCCGCGAAGATCAAAACGGTAAGCGGCAGTGGAACGCGCGCACGCGTCTTCTCGATGGATCGTGACACGCTGGCGCCCTATCATGGCGTGCTGTAACGGAGTAGAGCGCGAATGAGCACACCCATGCTGCCGCGGGAACGCTGCGAATTTTCCGCAATCGTCGACCGGCCACCGCTCAAGCTGCCGGGCGGCGCACGCGTCGTCTTCTGGTCCATCGTCAACTACGAGGTCTGGGACATCGGACGGCCGATGGCGCGACAGGCGTTGCCCGCGCCAACGGGCGTGCCCTTGCTCCCCGACGTGCCGAACTGGAGCTGGCACGAATATGGCATGCGGGTGGGCGCCTGGCGGTTTTTCGAGCTCTACGAGCGGCTCGGCATTACGCCGACTTTGGCCATCAACGCGCGCACCTGCGAGGATTATGTGCGCGTCGCCGAACAAGCAAAACGGCTCAATTGGGAGTTCATGGGCCACGCCTACGACCAGATGCCCATCCACAAGGTCGAGAATCAGGCCGACATGATCTCGCGTTGCATGAACATCATCGAGCGTTTCAGCGGCAGGCGTCCGCTGGGCTGGCTTGGACCAGGCCTGACGCAGACCCTGGAAACTCCGGAGCTCCTTGTGGAAGCGGGCGTGCAATACATCGGCGACTGGGTCTATGACGATGAGCCAACCGTCATCACCACCGCCAAGGGACCGCTGGTCACGCTGCCCTATACGGTCGAGATCAACGACATCACCATGATGATCGTGCAGCACCACGAGAGCGAGTACCTCTTGCGGCGAGCGATCGATCAGTTCGAGCGGCTCCATGCCGAGGGAAAGAACCGGGCCAAGATCATGGCGCTTGCGATTCACCCCTACATCAGCGGCCAGCCCCATCGCATCAAATACCTTGAAGCGATCTATGATCACGCCCGGCGCTTCGACGGCGTTCTGTACTGGACCGGCGCGCAGATCCTCGATTGGTACAACTCCATAAGGCAAGGCGCTAAGCCGGGAGTAGCCGCGTAGCACGATCTCCCGGATTCGGAAGCTTCGGTGGAGAAATGAGCAAAGGCGTCAAAATCTTGGCGATGGCGGGCCGTGCAGTGTGTTGCGCTGCACCGCAGGCACTGAGATAAACTCCTCATAAATCTCGACAATGGTCCAGTGCTGGGTTTAAAACCTGATCCCAGGCAAGGCCTTGGAGGGGAATCCATCTTTCGGCCGGTTTCGCGCGCTTTCAAAGCAAGCGAGCGCGAACCTGTCTTTTTATTAAGTGGTGGCGTGAGCAGCCGGACTGGTAACATGTGCCTTCGCCGGTGGGCGGCTGGGGAAGCATGCGTTGGCTCGGCGCTCCCGCGTCTGTTCCCGGGTGTCGGTAGCGTTGGAAGTCGGTCCCATGTTCGACGAGTTGCGGACGCGTGCACTGGTCTTCATGGGCAAGGGTTTGCGTCCTCCGATGGTCGTCTTTTCGGGATTATCGCTGATGCCACTGCTCTCCGGGTGCATTTTCTCTTCCGACCGGCCGGATCTGTCCCTCGATTTGCCCGATGCCTATCTTGCGGCGCGTGGCAACGTTCACGCGGCATTGCCCGCACTCGACTGGTGGCGCACGTTCCGCTCGGACGAGCTCACGCGCTTTATTGAGGAAGGGCAGACCGCCAATCTCGACATCGCGGCCGCGATCGGCCGCATCATGCAGGCCGATGCCCAAAGCAAGATTGCGGGCGCGGCGCTCCTGCCCGCCCTGACTTTTGCCGGCAGCGGAGCGCGCATCCGGCCGGCGGGAGGGCCTGAGCGGGGTGACTACAGGGCTGTTCTCAACGCGTCCTACCAGCTCGATTTCTGGGGCCAGAACGCGGCCAATTCACGCGCGGCGGAAGAGAGCGCCGTTGTCACGCGCTTCAACAAGGAGGTGGTCGTTCTCTCCACCATCGTGAGTGTCGGCACCGCTTACCTCAACATTCTCGCCGCGCAGGATCGGCTGAGAATTGCGCGCGAGAATCTGGCCGCTGCAACGCGCATCTTGATCTTGGTGCAACAGCGCGCGGAGCAAGGAACCGCATCGGCGCTCGACGTCGCCCAGCAGCAGAGCCTCGTGGACACGATCCGCGCGGGGATTCCCCTGTTTGACGAAACCCTGCGCCAGAACATCGCCGTCCTCGCTGCCCTCATGGGCCGCCCGCCGGAGAAGCTCGTCGTCAAGGGAGGGAGCCTCTATCGATTGGCGATACCGCAAGTCACGCCAGGACTGCCTTCCCAGCTCTTGTTTCAGCGCCCGGACATCCGCGCAGCAGAGGCGAGCCTCAAGTCGGCCGATGCGAGCATCGAGGCCGCCCGTGCCGCTTTTTATCCCAACATTACGCTCACCGGCCAAGGTGGTTATGAAAGCACGGCGTTGCGATTGTTATTCACGCCGCAAAATGCCTTGTACAATCTTGCGCTCAATATCACCCAACCAATATTCGACGGCTACGTTCTGGAGGGAAAACTGGAGTTTGCGAAGGGTCAGCAGTTCGAGCTGTTGAAGACCTATTGCCAGACGGTTCTCACTGGGTTCCGCGATGTCGAGATCGCGCTCATCGCGGTTGCCGATGGGGCCGAGCGGGAACGCCTGCAGAATGCCGTGGTGACGAGCTCGCGGCGCGCGTTCCAACTCGCCGAGACCCGGCTGCGCGAGGGAGTGGCTGATCTGATCGTGGTGCTGCAGACCCAGCAGACTTTGTTCACGGCCGAGGACGCCTTGGTCCTTGACCGGCAGGCACGGCTGCAAGCCGCATTGAGCCTGTTCCAGGCGCTCGGCGGGGGCTGGTTGCCCCCCGGAGTGGGGGCTGGTCCGATCCTGCTGCAATGACGCTCAAGCGCAGAATCATGTCTTTCCTGATCGCGACCCTCGTCATCGCGGGCGTGGTCGCGGTCTATTACATGCCGCAGGCGCAACAGCCAAAGCAGACGCAACCCGGTTCAAAGAGGGGCGCGGCGGGCAGCGGCGGCGCGGCCACTGACGCCGTTCCCGTCCTGGTGGTGGCGGCGAAATCCGCCGACGTGCCGGTCTACCTCGACGGCGTCGGGACGGCGAAAGCGCTCAACACCGTGACCGTGCGCCCTCAGGTTGACGGCAAGATCATCAATATCTCCTTCGTTGAAGGTCAGGATGTCGCGAAGGGTTTCATCCTCGCCAAGATCGATCCCGTCACCTACCAGGCCGCCTATGACCAGACGGTCGCAAAGAAGGCGCAAGACGAGGCGCAGCTCGCCAATGCCAAGATCGACCTCGACCGCTACACGCGCCTCGCGGCCACGAACGCCGTCAACAAGCAGCAGCTCGACACCCAGCGCGCGCTCGTTGCCCAGCTGGAGGCGCAGGTCAAGCTCGATCAGGCCGCAATCGACAATGCGCGCGCCATTCTGTCCTACACCGATGTGATCGCCCCGATCGCCGGGCGAACCGGCATCCGGCAGATCGACGAAGGCAACATCGTCCACGCCTCCGATGCAACCGGGATCGTGATCCTCACTCAGCTGCGGCCGATCTCAGTCTTCTTCAACTTGCCGCAGCAGAACCTGCCCGAGCTCAACAGGGTCTTCGCTGAAACTCCTTTGACGGTCGATGCCTTCGCAGCCGACGGCAAGACCGTGCTCGATCGGGGCAAGGTGATCGTGATCGATAACCAGGTGGATCAGACCACCGGCACCGTGCGGCTCAAGGGCGAATTTCCCAATCCCAACCTCCAGCTTTGGCCCGGTCAATTCGTCAATGTGCGGGTGCTGATGGACACGCTGCGCAACGCGATCGTGGTGCCGACGGCGGCGATCCAGCGCGGTCCTAACGGGACTTTCGTCTACGTGCTGCGCGACAACAATACCGTGACCGTGCGCCCAGTGACGCTTGCGCAGCAGAATGATATCCAATCCGTCGTGGCTTCAGGATTGCAAGCGGGCGACAAGGTTGTCACGACCGGATTTGCCCGGCTGACGGAGGGAACGCAGGTGGTCGCATCGAGCGCGGATGATGCGGGGCAAAC
>Ga0209331_1000907_pt1 | contig 10177 bp, 6 predicted proteins | sample JacPinW_OM3H0_M3_FD_187971 | JGI IMG/M metagenome (GOLD analysis project Ga0209331, IMG submission 187971) | Forest soil microbial communities from Algoma, Ontario, Canada - Jack Pine, Ontario site 1_JW_OM3H0_M3 (SPAdes) (version 2) | ecosystem: Environmental > Terrestrial > Soil > Boreal... | reverse complement strand
GACGCCGAGGATGCCGTTGTCGCCGCCGGTCACCGCGACCCACTGGAACGCGATCGACCAGACGATCTGCGCGAATGCCAAGGTCAGCATCGCGAAATACACGCCGGACAGTTGAACCGCGAAAAATCCGAATACCGCCGCGCCTGCAAGACCCAGCAGCGGGCCGAGCAACAGCGAGACAATCATCGGCAAACCCGCGAGCTTGGCGAGGAATGCGGCGCCATAGGCGCCGAGCCCGAAATAGGCGGCATGGCCGAACGAAGCGAGGCCGCCGACCGACATCAGGAAATGCAGGCTCGCGGCGAAGATCACGAAGATCGCGATCTCCGAGCCGACCGTGAGCGCGTAGTTGCCGCCGACCAGCGGCAGCGCCGCGGCAACCAACAATGCCGCAATCGCCACCATTCGTTCGCCTGACGTCAGCGGGCGCCAGGGATTTACGGTCAGCCCGGGCGTGCGCCGCGCGGCAGCTTCCTGCTTGCCGAACAGGCCCCATGGCCGCACGATCAACACGGCGGCCATCACCAGGAACACCAGGATGATGGAAATCTTCGGAAAGATCAGGATGCCGAACGCGTTCAGCTCCGACACCAGCACCGCCGCGACAAAGGCGCCGATGATGCTGCCAAGACCGCCGATCACCACCACCACGAACACGTCAACGATAATCCGCAAATCCATGGCGTGATGGACCGCATCGCGCGGGATCTGCAGCGCGCCGCCGAGGCTAGCGAGAAAAACTCCGAGCGCGAACACGCTGGTAAACAGCCATTTCTGATTGACGCCGAGCGCCGCCACCATGTCGCGATCCTGCGTCGCCGCGCGAACCAGAACGCCCCAGCGCGTTCGCTGGAACATCAGCCACAAGGCACCGAGCACGACCGGACCGAGCGCGATCAGAAGTAGATCGTAGGTCGGAATATTCTGGCCAAAAAAATCAACCGCGCCCTTAAGGCCGGGAGCGCGACGGCCCAAGAGGTCGCTCGGTCCCCAGATCAGGACCACCAGATCCTCGACCATCAGGGTCAGGCCGAAAGTCGCCAGCAGCTGAAACAGCTCGGGCGCATGATAGATCCGCCGCAGCAGCACCATCTCGACCAGCACGCCGACCACTGCAACGATCAGCGCCGCGGCCACGATGCCACCCCAAAAGCCGACCGCGCCGGAAAATCGTTCGGTCAGTGTGAACGCCACATAGGCCCCGAGCATGTAGAACGCGCCATGAGCGAAATTGACGATGCGCGTCACGCCGAAGATGATCGACAGCCCCGACGCGACGAGAAACAGCGACGCCGCGCTGGCAAGACCGGTCAGGAACTGAACAAAATAAAAGGCCATTGGCGGTCCGCGCTGGAAGAAAGCTGCGGGCACTTGCGCGCCCGCAGCCAAAAGCCTCACTCTTGCGGGCGGAGCTTTGTCACTTCAGCATCGCTGGGCAGATAGTCCGAGCCCTTGCGATAGACCGAATCCACCATGACGCCCTTGCCGTCCTTGAGCGCGGTCTTGCCTACGAAGGCGCCCAGTGTCGACTGATGGTCGATCTTGCGGAAGGTGATCTCGCCGAACGGCGATGGCATCGACAATCCCTCGGCCGCCGCGATCAGCTTCTCCGGATCATTGGAGTTGGCCTTGGCAAGAATGGCGGCGGCCGATTTGATGGTCTGATAGCCGACGATCGAGCCGAGTCTCGGATAGTCGCCGTACTTGGCCTGATAGGCCTTGAGGAACGCGGCGTGCTCGGGCATCTTGATCGCGTACCAGGGATAGCCGGTGACGATCCAACCTTCCGGCGTTTCCTCCTTCAGCGGATCGAGATATTCGGGTTCACCGGTGAGGAAAGAGACCACCGCGCGATCCTTGAACAGGCCACGGGTATTGCCTTCGCGCACGAGTTTTACCAGATCGGCGCCGAAGGTGACGTTGAGGATGGCTTCCGGATTGGCCGCGGCGACCGCCTGCACCACCGGCCCCGCGTCGATCTTGCCCTGCGGAGGCCACTGCTCGTCGACCCACTGGATGTCGGGCCGCTTCTCCGACATCAGTTTCTTGAACACGGCGACCGCGGACTGGCCGTATTCATAGTTCGGCGCGATCGTCGCCCAGCGCTTGGCCGGCAATTTCGCGGCCTCTTCCACCAGCATGGCCGCCTGCATGTAGTTGGATGGGCGCAGGCGGAAGGTGTAGCGATTGCCCTTGGCCCAGGTGATGGCATCGGTCAGCGGCTCGGCCGCGAGGAAGAAGACTTTCTTCTGATTGGCAAAATCGCTGACGGCCAGACCAATATTGGACAGGAAGGTGCCGGTCAGCATCGCCACGTTCTCGCTCGACACCAGTTCGTTGGCGGCGGTCTGCGCGTCGGCGGGCTTGCCGCCGTCATCCTTGGAGACGACGACGAGTTTCTTGCCGTTGATGCCGCCGCTAGCATTGATTTCCTCGACCCCGAGCTGCCAGCCCTTGCGATAGGGCTCGGTAAAGGCTGGTAACAGCGAATAGCTATTGATCTCGCCGATCTTGATTTCGCTTTGCGCCATGGCGGAATGCGCCATGCCCGCGACCACAATCGCCAATCCCGCGCTTAAGAAATATCTGCTCCGTCGCATCCCTTACCTCCACTGCTTAAGAAATTATCGCAGACCGTCCTCGCCCTTGATTTCCGCGATCGTCAGGCCACCGACCCGCGGCAGCGGCCTGCCGCTGTCGGTGATCGCGACCGCCACCATGATTTCATTGGCGCGGGGCGCATCGTTGATCTGCACTTCCATGCCGTCGAAGTGGCTGCGCACGAACGCCGCATCCTTGTGGCCGAGCGGAATATCCAGCGTGGTACCCGGCCCGCTGCGCTTTTTCGATGACGGAATCAGCGCCGCGCCTTTGCCCAATACCTTGCGCACGGGCCCGCCCATTTTCGGATGCAGGATCGCGGCCGCGTGTTCGAGTTCGCCGTTTTCGCCCACGGCAGCGGCCTTGCCATAACTTTGCGCTGTTGCGGCGTCGATCCCGAGCGCGGCGACGGCCTTTTTCGAGAGCAGATCGCCGAGTTCCTCGCCAATGGCGATTAGAGGCGAGAGATCTTCGACGTATCTGCCGGCGAATGGATTTTCGATCACGGCGATGGCCGCCGCACGCCGGGTCGGCGGGGCGACCGTCTGGCCCATCTCCAGATAGGTTTCCTCGACCACCGTGACGATCTTGCGAATAACCGCGCTCATCGTTGTCCGCCCCGTGCTCTGATTTCAGTGATCTCAAGCATGCATCGCGCTTTCCATTGCACTTTGGACCGCCGTTTCCGATCCGGGCATCTCGAGCGCTCGCGCCGCCACCGTGATCATCTCGCCATGCAGCCGCAATGCGGCGCCGTCGATCAGTCCCGCAGCGAGCAGTTTTCGCGCGCTATCGGCGCCTGCTTCGAGCGCATCCTCAACTTCACAGCCTGACAACTCGCCAACGCCGCGGGTGACCAGGCGCGCGCCGAGATCGCTGTCGGGCTGCAGATCATGCGCCGGGCAGCGGAGAATCGCAGGATGTCCGGGCAAATCGACGGCATTGGCAATGATGGTGGCGGCAGCGTCGGCCTGCGATGCGGTCCGCGCCAGCACGGTGACGGCGTCGGCAATGCCGAGCGAGAAACTGCGTCCGTGGCGTCCGCTGGTCGCAACCCCGCGCGCGGGATCGTCGGCATGAATGATCATGGTCCGCATCAAGCCAGGCGCATCCGGCCGGTCCGCCAGGCCCACGGTGAAGCGTTCTCCGTCCGCAAGATGCAGCGCGATGTCACCGCCATTATTGACGTATGCCCGCTCAAGCTGCGCCTTGTGCAGCATCGCGCCGAGAATCTCTTCGGCGACTGCGCCTGCGACCGCCGCCATCGGGGTGATGAAGTGATCGACAGCAAATGGCGCCACCGCTTCATGCATGCGGCGCGCGACCGTGCCTTGCAACAGGCATCGCGCTGGATCGGCCGCCTGGCGCAACAGCGGCAACTCCTCGCAGAGTTCATCGAGCAGGCCTGTAAAACGCCGCACCGCGGCGTCATAGGCCGCACGCACGTTGGACTCGCTCCCCTGAGCCTCCACGATCAGGTCGATCGGACCGTCCTGCAGATGAAGCCGCTTGCTATCAGCGAGATACATGATTTGCGGAGCTCTCGTCATGCGCGCTGCCCCGGAGCAGACGGCTGTGACGGCATTTGACGGATTTCGGTATTGTCCTTCAACGACGCCAGCGGTCGCACATAATCCATATGGCCGCCCAGCGCCGCATAATCCGACAGCCGCAAGGTAAACTCGATCGGCGCCACCAGCGCCGGCGTCGGAACGTAACCGAAGGCACCCGCCGGTAATCGCGTGACGTCGACCATGAAGGTGATGCCGCCGCCCGGCCAGACATATACCGGCGCGCCACCGCTGGTGACGCGCGTCAGCGCGTCCTTCACCGATCGCGTCAGGCGCACGGGGTTGTCGGTGACGCCCGCCCGCAACGATCCGCCCGCCCCGCCCATGAAAAGCACCGTGCACAGCGCCGGTTCGCAGTTCTCCTGGATCCGTTCGACCGAGTGCCTGAGATCGGCCGGCATCGGTTTCTCGATCGGCTTAAGCGACTCGTCGAGTTCATAGTAGGCGGCGTGTTCGCCGGTGGTAGAGACCATCAGCATGGTCATGCCGGGACGTGACTTCTTCGGGTCGAATGGACCCAGCACCGAGAGCGGGTCCGAAATTTTGGTGCCGCCCCAGCCGGTGCCGGGCTCGGCAACCTGGAAATAACGGCCCGGCGTCGAACGCCGCCCCTTCATCTTGATCCCGGTGTCGGGAATATCGAGCAGCTTGCCGGCCTGATGTTCAGAGAGAACGCCGGTGATGTGGTCATCCACGACCACGACTTCATCGACCTTGCCGTGCCATTGCTTGGCGAACATGCCGATCGTCGCCGAGCCGCACCCGACCCGCATCCGCTCTTCGGCGACGCCGTTGACGATGGGAGGATATCCGGCCTGCACCACCAAGGTTGCACCGCCATCGATCGTCAGTTCGACCGGCTTGCAGTTGCTCAAATCCATCAGCGCGTCGCAGGTGACGCGGCCTTCTTTTTTTGAGCCGCCGGTGAGATGATGCACGCCGCCCAGCGACAACATCTGCGAGCCGTATTCGCCTGTTGTCACGTGGCCGATCGCCTCGCCCTGCGCGCGAACCGTTGCCGCCTCGGGACCGAGATATCGGTCGGTGTCGATCTTCACCTTGACGCCGCAATAACTGAAGATGCCTTCGGTCACCACGGTGACCATGTCGACGCCGTCGATGACAGAAGAGACGATGAAGGGCGCCGGCTTGTAGTCGGGATAGGTGGTGCCGGCGCCGATCGCGGTCACGAAAACATCAGGCTCCTTAACGATCTTGCCGTCCCAGTCGCCGCCGGCCTGGAACGGCACCAGCCGTCCGCCATGCGACACCGTTCGCTCCAGAACGATATGGGGATCGACCCGCACCAGTTCGCCGTTGTGATTGGCGTAGCGATCGCAGGCGCCCGCCGCCCCCGGCTTGATGTAGCACATCACAGGGCAGGCATCGCAGCGGATCTTGTCGTCGGCAGCAGTCGTCGTATCAGTCAGCATGAACAAGCTCTCAAGCCAGCGTCAAACTGTCGGACGGCCAAATTAGTAACAACGCGTCGTCAACGTAATTTAGGCGGCGTCGATCATATCGTGTCTGTCGCCGCCGGGGTATTTGTTCGTATACAAATGATGTTGCGCGCGTGGCGGAAACCTGTCAAGCGCCCTCTCCATCGAAAAAGGCCGCTGCTGAATAAAAATTCAATTGCTTGGCGCCCCTGTTTACAAACCGGGCAAGCGCTTCCCCTGGAAAAGGCACGCTTGCACGTTTGTATGCAAACGGTATCCTCGCAAGGGTTTGAACCGCGATGTTTTGCGAGCCGCAACCACCGGGCCGGAACCTAAGCATGACGCAGCCCACGATCCGCCTGACTGTCAACGGCAGGATCCATGACGTCAACGCCGCCCCTGACACCGCGCTGCTTTACGTGTTGCGCAACGACCTCGAATTGAACGGACCGAAATACGGCTGCGGGCTCGGCGAATGCGGCGCCTGTGCCGTGCTGATCGACGGCGTCGCCGCCCGGTCCTGCGTTATCCCGATCAGCGGCTGCGTCGAGCGCGACATTGTGACGCTCGAGGGCTTGGGCTCGCGCGATCATCCCGATCCGGTGCAGGACGCTTTCATCAGGGAGCAGGCCGCCCAATGCGGCTACTGCCTCAACGGCATGATCATGACGACCAAGGCGCTGCTGATGCGCAGCCCTCATCCTTCCGAGACCGAGGTGCTCGAAGCGCTCAGATATAATTTATGCCGATGCGGCGCGCATATTGAAATCATGCGCGCGGCGATGCGGGCCGCGAGGCACCTCGCCGAGGCGTTGGATTGATGGCCGCGCCAGAGGTTCCTGACAATCCCAGACTTCGGCCCGGATCGTTGTCGGTCGTTCAGCCGGCTGTTTCAGGCGCGGACGCCGCATTCGAAACCTTTATCAAGATCACGGCCGACGGTTCGGTCACGGCCTTCAACGGTCATGTCGATCTCGGAACAGGCATTCGCACCGCGCTCGGACAGATCGTCGCTGAAGAACTCGACGTGTCCTTTGCGCGTGTCGTGGTCGTGTTGGGCGATACCTCTGTTGTTCCCAATCAGGGTCCTACCATCGCCAGCGAGACCATCCAGATCACGGCGGTCCCCCTACGCAACGCGGCGGCACAGGCGCGGCTTTTTCTCTTGGCGCGCGCCGCGGAACGGCTCGATCTTCCTGTGGAAGAACTCGCGATAGAAGACGGCCTGATCCGCGGACGCGATAACCGCAGCGTCAGCTACGGCGAATTGATCGCCGATGAGACCGTCCGCCTCGAACTGGCTGACGACGTTCCGGTAAAGGCCGTCGATGCCTATACCATTGTCGGGCAGTCGGTGCCGCGCACCGATCTGCCGGCAAAGGCGACCGGCGAACTCGTCTATGTTCACGACGTGCGCTTGCCCGGCATGCTGCACGGCCGCGTGGTGCGTCCGCCCTACGCCGGCGTCGATGCCGGCGCCTTTGTCGGCACCAGCCTGATCGCGGTCGACGAGGCCTCGGTTCGCGATATTCCGGGGCTGGTCGCGGTGGTCAGGATCGGCGATTTCGTCGGCGTCATCGCCGAGCGCGAGGAAAACGCGGTCAAGGCGGCGGCGCAACTCAAAGTGACCTGGAAGCCGACGCCGACGCTGCCCGATCTCGGGGATGTCGAGACGGCGCTGCGCGCCAATCCATCGACGCCGCGGACCCTGATCGACAAAGGCAACGTTGACGCCGCCATCGCGGCCGCGGCAAAGCCGATGGCGCGGACTTATGTCTGGCCGTACCAGATGCACGGTTCGATCGGCCCGTCCTGTGCCGTTGCGGATTATCAGGATGGTCAGGTCCGGGTGTGGTCCGGCACGCAAAATCCCCACATGCTGCGCGCCGACCTCGCGCTATTGCTGGCGCGGCCGGAAACCGAAATCGACGTGATCCGGATGGAGGCCGCCGGCTGCTATGGCCGCAACTGCGCCGACGACGTCTCCGCCGACGCGGTTCTGTTGTCGCGCGCGGTCGGCCGTCCCGTCCGCGTGCAGTTGACGCGCGAACAGGAGCATGCGTGGGAGCCAAAGGGCACCGCGCAACTGATGGACGTCAAAGGCGGGTTGCGCGCCGACGGCAACGTCGCGGGATACGATTTTGCGACCCGCTATCCTTCCAACGGCGCGCCCACTCTGGCGCTGTTGCTGACGGGTGCGATTGCGCCGGCGCCTGATGTGTTCGAGATGGGCGACCGCACCGCGATCCCGCCTTACGATTACGAAAACATGCGCGTAGTGGCGCACGACATGCCGCCGATCGTGCGCGCCTCGTGGTTTCGCGGCGTCTCGGCGCTTCCGAACACCTTCGCCCATGAATCCTATATCGACGAACTGGCGACCGAAGCCGGCGTCGATCCGATTGAATATCGCCTGCGCTATCTCAGGGATCCCCGTGCGATTGACCTCGTCAACGCCGTTGCCGAGCGCGCCGGCTGGACCCCGCGTCCGGTCTGGAAAGAGCCGGTCGCCGAAAACAATATCGTGCGCGGCCGGGGCTTTGCCTACGCGCTCTATGTCCACAGCAAATTTCCGGGCTACGGCGCCGCATGGTCGGCCTGGATTGCCGACGTCGCCGTCAACAAGGCCACCGGCGATGTCAGCGTGACGCGCGTGGTTGCCGGCCAGGATTCCGGCCTGATGATCAACCCCGACGGCGTCCGTCACCAAATCCACGGCAATGTCATCCAGTCGACCAGCCGCGCGCTGATGGAAGAGGTCTCGTTCGACCGCAATTCGGTGACGAGCCGCGAATGGGGCGCCTACCCGATCATCACCTTCCCGGACATCCCTGACATCGACGTGTTGATGCTGCCGCGACAGGATCAGCCGCCGCTCGGCGTCGGCGAGTCCGCATCGGTCCCGAGCGCCGCGGCGATTGCCAATGCCATCTTTGATGCAACCGGGGTGCGTTTTCGCGAATTGCCGTTCACTCCGGAGCGAATTCTCAGGGGTTTGCGAAACGAACAGGATGCAGCACCCAGCGTATTGCCGTCAGCGGCACGGGAGCCCCCGGCACCGACCGATAAATGGCAAAATCCGTTTGCCGGGCGGCATGGTGCATTTGCGACTGTCGCGGCTTTATGTGCTGCAGTAGTTGGCATTGGAGCTGCCGTGATGCCGTGGCGGTCGATCGCGCCGATCGCGCAGCCGGATGCGTCGACCTATTCGGCCGCGACCATCGCCCGCGGCCAACAGCTTGCCGCGCTCGGCGACTGCGGGGTCTGCCACACGGTCGCGAACGGCGCCGTCAATGCCGGAGGCCGGGCGATCGAGACGCCGTTCGGCACGATCTACTCAACCAACATCACGCCCGATTCCGAGACCGGCATCGGCAGTTGGTCCTATCCCGCGTTCGAGCGCGCCATGCGCGAGGGCATCCATCGCGACGGCCGGAATCTCTATCCGGCGTTTCCCTATACGCATTTCGCCAAGGCAACCGATGCCGACCTGCAGGCGCTCTATGCCTATCTGATGGCGCAGGCGCCGGTGCGTGCCGACACTCCAAGAAACGCGCTGGCGTTTCCGTTCAACCTGCGTCCGCTGATGGCGGGATGGAACACGCTGTTTCATCAAGCCGGGGTGTTCGAAGCCGATGCGACGCAATCGGCGGTATGGAATCGCGGCGCCTATCTGGTCGAGGGCCTCGGTCATTGCGGCGCCTGCCATTCCCCGCGCAATGCGCTAGGGGCTGAAAAACAGACAGCTTATCTGGCCGGCGGTTTCGCGGAAGGCTGGGAAGCACCGCCGCTGACCTCGCTTTCGCACGCGCCAATCCCCTGGAGCGAGGATGAATTGTATGCGTACTTGCGAACCGGCGAATCCCGCTTTCACGGCGTCGCCGCAGGGCCGATGGCGCCGGTGGTAAAAGAACTCGCTGCCCTGCCCGACCAGGATATTCGCGCCATGGCGGTCTACCTCGGCTCATTCAACGAAGACGCGATCGGTCACCCGGCGCAAGAGGTGCTGGCCGCCAAACTGGAAAGCTCGACTGGCATCAGGATGGTTTCAGCCTCGGCCGCCGGCGCCCGCCTCTATCAAGGCGCCTGCGCGGTTTGCCATCAAGTCGGCGGCGCCCCCCTGTTCGGCAGCCGGCCGTCGCTGGCGCTGAACAGCAATTTGCACAGCGCCATGCCGGACAATCTGATCCAGGTGATCCTGCACGGCATCGCTGCTCCAGTGTCGAGCGATTTGGGGTATATGCCCGGCTTCAAGGACAGCATGACCGACGGTCAGGTCGCCGAGCTTGTATCGTACCTGCGGCAGCAATTTGCCCCGGACAAGCCGCCCTGGACCGGCGTGGACGCGGCCGTCAGCCAGGCCAGACAAGGGATAACGCGCTGACCTGCTATGCCCGGCGGAAAGCCACTGGTTGCAAGGCTCCCGGCACGATAGAGTTGCACTATGGCAGTCACGGACATTGCGAGCAGGACCTACAATCACGGCTGGCGGCTCGACCCGATCGTGCGCAGCCTGCTCGATACCGACTTCTACAAGCTGTTGATGCAGCAAATGATTCGGGAATT
>Ga0209331_1000906_pt1 | contig 10180 bp, 13 predicted proteins | sample JacPinW_OM3H0_M3_FD_187971 | JGI IMG/M metagenome (GOLD analysis project Ga0209331, IMG submission 187971) | Forest soil microbial communities from Algoma, Ontario, Canada - Jack Pine, Ontario site 1_JW_OM3H0_M3 (SPAdes) (version 2) | ecosystem: Environmental > Terrestrial > Soil > Boreal... | reverse complement strand
TTTCAAATCGGGGATCGCGAATTGTAAAGCAGACGTCAGAAGATGCGCGTCACTGTTGTCTTAGCCAAGCGGAAGACCTCGCCGGTCGCGAACGTCAATTCCAATGCTCGCCCTCTCCGTTGTCGCCAGGTCGCATGGCCATCTCCCACCAAACGTTCGACATGGCACATCGCCAAATCCTCGTCAGTGGCGGCGTTGCGGTGCGATGGCGGTGCTGGGCGCTACCCTACTTCCAGCAGCCGTCCGTCATCTGCCTGCCCCGAGCCCCTCGGTCCGCGCGAGATACAACCGATTGGCGGTCGTGATCGCGAGCAGGCATCCAAACGGCAGCGTGGCCCAAGCCGCTTCGGATGGGAGCGGCCCACCACAACAGGTCCAAAGGCCCAATATTCCCAGCGCGATTCCGCGGTCCGCCTTGCCCATTGGGCCATCCACCCGTCGCGAGCTGCCAAGCGCGGGACCGAGCATGCCGGCGACTTCGCTGGAAATTGCGAGCACGACGACCGTCCCGACGGAGGATGCTGAGAACGGCACCACGAAAGCAAAGGGTAGGAACAACACCACATCGGACACGACGTCGCCTACCTCGTTCAGGACGCCACCGAGACAGCTTTTCTGCCCAAAGTCGACGGCCAGCGTACCGTCGATGGTCGCGCAACCCATCCTGACAAGAAGCCAAACCGGCAGCAGGCCGAAAAGGATGCTATGGCTATGGAAGAGGGATAGCATCCCGCCCATGATCAACGACCCGACAATCGATACGGTTGTCACTTGGTTGGCGACTACGCCGACGCGGGCCAGCCGAGCTGAAAATGGCATCAGGAAACGTTTGAAGCGGGGCTTCAGGAACGTCAGCGATGTTGCCGCGAGGAAGCCGGCGCAGCGCCGGTTGGCAGCGACTACCCGGTGCGGGACGGTGATGGTATGCGGAGTCATGAGATCGTGTCTTTACGTTAGGTGAGATTTTTCAAATGGATCTCGGTCGCTCAAAAGCGGCCGGTACGCACACCGCGACTGTTCGCCGCGTAGTAACAGACCATGAATACGAATATCGCCACCGCGAACGCGGGATGGACGAACCATCCGAGCACGCCGGCCCCGGCATAGAGCAGCACGCCGATCGCTGGGCGGACGATTTGGGCTGCGAACATGCAGGGCGGGACGTCGGCCTTTACCAATCTCGGATTGCGATTCAGGTGAATGAATGTCGGTAGCCAGGCCGCGGACATCAAAGCCGCAACCGGCGCGTACAGCACCACTGCCGCCTTCTGGTCCATCAGATTGCCGTCGCGAAAGGCGTTCGCCAGCACGCCGGTCGGAAACGGTATCAACGCCACTGTGCCCAAGATAGACAGGTTGAGCCAATTGAGGGTCAGATCCAGCTTGCGCAGCCGCTCGATTATGTAGTGGTGATTGAGCCAGACTACACCGACATAGACGAAGGCCACCGCATAGGCGAGATACGACGGCCAGGCTTGAATGAGCTCTTTTCCGAGATGACCCACCGCTGCCCCGGGCCTGTGGATCTCCAACACCAGTAACGTGATGACGATCGCAAACGTCCCATCGCTTAGTGCTTCGAGCCGCGTGGTCTCCGCCAGACCGACTTCTTGGTCGCCCAAGGCTTCCCGCATCACGGTGTCGCGTTCCTGTCCGCCAGCGTACGACTTGGCGACCAGATGACCGGCTAGGCGACTGCCCTCCCCGTCGGGACGCGCTGCAGCAGGGGCCAACAAATGTTTCGACACTTGCACGGTCACTGGGCTCGCGCCCCTTCGCGGTCGAGCAATACCTTCTTGCGCTCAACGCCCCAGGCATATCCTGACAGGGCTCCATCATTCCGGACCACTCGGTGACAAGGGATTGCCACCGCAAGATTGTTGGCTGCGCAGGCACCGGCAACAGCGCGTACCGCCTTGGGAGACCCAATCCGCTGCGCGATTTCCGTGTAAGAGACCGTTTGGCCTACCGGGATCTCCTGCAGCGCTTGCCACACACGGCGTTGAAAGGCCGTACCGCGGACGTCGAGCGGCAGGTCGAGTCCTATTTGGGGAGCTTCGATAAAGCCGACAACCCGAGCAACCAACCCTTCATAGTCCTTGTCGGCACCGATTAGTTTAGCCTTCGGGAAGCGATCCTGAAGTTGACGAAGCAGAGCGTCGGGATCATTCCCGAGCAGAATTGACGCGACCCCCTTTTTACTCGATGCGACCAGGATTGCGCCGAGCGAGGTCTGTCCGAGGGCAAAGCGAATTTCCTCGTTAGTCCCGCCTGTCTTGAACTGGGTCGGCGTCATGCCGAGCATGTCGGTCGATTTCTCATAGAAGCGTCCGCTAGAATTGTAGCCGGCGTCGTAGATCGCCTCGGTAACGCTACTGCCGCTGGCAAGCCCCTCGCGGACTTTACTCGCCCGATGCGCTGCTGCGTAATCCTTCGGCGTCAGACCCGTGACCGCTTTGAAGCTACGATGAAAATAGCTTGCGCTGCGGCCGACGGCCTTGGCTAAAGCATTCAACGAAGGTTCCTCCTCGCTCTCTTCGATCAGCCTGCAGGCGCGCGCTACGATGGCCACATTCTCTGCATCAATCGAAGGCCCGTCCGGATGACATCGCTTGCACGGCCGGAAGCCTGTGGCCTTTGCATCCGCCAGCGTAACGTGCATTTGCACGTTCTTCGGATTGGCGGCTCGCGACGGACACGATGGCCGGCAATAGACGCCTGTCGTCGCGACCGAGTACCAGAACGTTCCGTCGGCGGTACGGTCACGCGCGAGGACGCGTGCCCAGCGTGGATCGTTAGCCACGCCAAGTTCGACGGACTGACGTACGTTTTCAGGAGTCATCGCGTTTATCATGGTGGTTCTCTTCTATAGTTGATTGCTTAGCGTCATCTTCGGCGGTGACAAGCGTCTCTTCACTCCGGGTCTTGCTTTCAAATTCGAATGCACCGCTAAGGTCGCCGAAGGCGCTGAAATGAGATCACTTTAGGACGCGGATCGAAACCAGCCACCCGATTCCCGATTCAGGCGGCAAGCCTCACGAATGGCGTTCCGGTCGCATGGTTTTCGGCCAATTCGTCTATGTTCTGCAGGGTCCGGCGGAGCCGACTGCTAGACGTCGCCTGCGTGTAAGAAAAATAGGCAACTTCGACGCCGACTTCTGCGAACTGCCGCTCCAGGCGCATACCCTTTTCGGTCCCTTGCCAGTCGTCTCCCTTGAAGAAGATGTTGAACCGCAGGTCCCGCCAGATCTCGAGCTTGTCGTCCGTCGTCGCCGCATGCGCCGCGTCAACATGGCGGCAGTTGCGCACGATCTCGATTCGCTCGGCGAGCGGAACAACCGGTGTGACTCCCTTGTGGGCGATCAGAACCTCGTCCGATACGACGCCGGCGATCAGATATTCGCAGCGTTCCTTGGCTCTCCGAAGCAGATTGAGATGCCCGATGTGAAAAAGGTCGAATGCGCCTGGCGCGTACCCAATGCGGATCATGTTGGTGGCTTTCCTTAGACGTGCCGAAGATCTCGTCCTGGGCAGATCTAGGATTCAATGCGCTGGAGAGCGCTCCGCTTCATGACGTGTAACTCAAACTTTGCGATCGGATTTGGTGTCCCAATGCATCCGAAACAACGTCTCGATCGAAGCGAAGATCGATACGAAAGCAAGGATCGGAGTGCGGACTGCTGCCGTCGTATCAGTTTGGAGACCGCGTTCCTGAGCTACGTTTGTTAGATATTCTCGACTTGAACACTCCAGGAGATCACGACATGAAATACTTCCTGGCGCTCTTCATATTTTCGTCTGGAGTTGCGTCAAGCAATGCCGCCGCATTACTTGACAAAGTCCGATTAGCTCAAACTCGGACTTTCGCGGAATGCACCGCAAACTGCAATTCTAGTAATTTTTCCTGTGCCCAGAATTGCGGACTGTCAGGGTCTTGCGTTGCACAATGCACCGCTGAGGCCTCATCGTGCAAAAGCCGATGCGGTGAGCCCAAATAGATCTCGTATTTGCATCGATCACTGCGACATTTGATCCAAATCCCGGATTCTGGCCCGGATGCCAGATCAGGAGTATGCCGGCAAATGCGGGGCGTGCTCGCAACGCCCGGCCACTCTAGTGAGAACCGGCCGGGGACGCTCGCGAATGCTTGTCTTTCAGGCAGGCTGGGCTCAACGCGAGTTCACGGGCCCGGAAATAAGAAAATCAGACGACCCCAGTCCGAAAGGGCGCCACTTTCGCGCAGCGCATGAAGCGCCTCGGTCGCTGGCCAGGTGCAGGGTACCCGCCGCAGCCAGACGCGATCCTTCCCCCCGCGATAGAGCCAGATTATCGAGGCTGCGAACATCTGCTGTACGGAAGGCATGTTTCGATAGTCGGCGCGCCACGTTTCCATATCCTGGGGATGCACAACGTCGACCGAATAATCGTAGCCTCGCGGCCTAGTCGTGTGGTGGTATTGGCCCGGCGCATCCTCGACGAACAGGCAATCCAGTCTGTATCGATCAATAACGCGCCGCAAATGCGCGTGAAATTCCGCATCCGCGTTTTGCGGAGTTGGTGTTGGCGCCGCGCCGCAGAAGTTAAGAAAGACGGCAGCCTCGACGACGTCCATGTCGAAGCGCGCCATAACAAGCTGCGTCAAACGGAAAGGGGGAACTGCTCGCTCCGCGCCGGCAGCGTCTGCCGACGTGAGTGAAAGCAAGAGCTCGGCATCGGTCCTGCCTGCCGTGATCTCGGCCGTGGTGATATTCTTCCGTGTCATCGACCCCATGGATGCCGCGGTGGCGGCTCGCCGAGCGGATCGACGAGATCGTCGACTTCCGGGAATAGATTGCGCGTGTGGAGTAGTCGCGACAGCCTTGAAGGATCGAGAAATTCTTCTAATCCTACCAATTCTGCCTTTACCCAATCCACCATGCGTTGCATTTCAGAGGAGGCCCCAACGTCTGCTTTCCGTTGCGCGATCCACCCACGCAACTGGTCGGCTTGTCGTTCCATCCGGACGAGCTTACGGAGCAACAACGTCCGTTCGGCTTCGCGCGTTCGCCGCGCGGCCGCCAGTCCGCGGCGGCGAGTGAGCTCTTCTGCATCATTTGCGACGACAAGATCAATCTGGTTCATGATTTCCATTCCCGCTATCTCGATCTCAGGACCTACATAGAGGCCAAGGAGGAAGAGCAGGCTATCCGTTTCTTGTCATCAAATTCGCACCGATGGCCGATGGCCGGCAACCGGAAGATTGGCAGTTCCGCAAATCTTCGGTTCTGGGGCTTTGCTATTTGGCATCGTGGAAAATAATACCCACGGTATGCCGTTGGCCGGAACGCACTCGGCTGACGCCGTGACGAAGGTTGACCCGATAGTTGCCCTTGGTGCCTTTCACCGGACGATTATGCACGGCAAATGCAACGGCGTCGCCCTGCCGCAGCGGGACGACTTCGGCGCGGCTCTGCATCCGCGGCCGCTGTTCGGTGATGACGAACTCCCCGCCAGTAAAATCCCGATCCGGTTCCGAAAGTAGAATCGCGACCTGCAGAGGAAAAGCGAGGTCGCCGTAGAGATCCTGATGCAGACAGTTGAAGTCGCCCGGAACATACTGGAGGAGAAGAGGGGTTGGTCGGGTCTGGCCCGCCGCGTGACACTGCCTTAAGAACTCCGCGTGCCGATCCGGGTAACGACGCTCGACGTTCATATGCTCGTTCCAAGAATTGGCCACTACCGCCAGATGCGGATAGAGTGCCGTTCGCAGGCCTCCGAGCAGATCGGGCAACGGATACTTGAAGTAGCGGTACTCGCCCTTGCCGAATCCGTGCCGAGCCATGTGGATGTGACTGCGGAAGAATTCTTCCTTAGGATACAGCGCGGCAATTTCCCGGCAGTCGTCGCGGGTAAGCAGTTTATCGATCGCCGCGCAACCGAAACTGTTCAGATCGGATCCTGTCCGGTCCCAATCGTGCTTTTTCAGTCGGGCTTCAGCGGACTTCACTGCAGCGGCGTTCGGATTGATGATGCCGTCCTGTTTCATGCGATCGCTCCTTCTTTCTAATGGTCCGAGGCTAGATTGTCTTTCGTGGCGCACAATCCGATCCTTGCTCGGGTATCGCGGGTGGAGGCCACTTTCAGACGATCCGCCGCACCGTGTTCTTGCCGAGGCGATAGACCTCGCCCGTCGCGAGCCGCAGCTCGCTTTCGCCGTCTGCCAATCGTTCTATGTGCGCGAGACCTTCCTCGACCAGGTTGGCGATACACCGCAGCGCATATGCCTTGGCGCGTGTCTCCTCCTTCGCCCTCGAGACGGGTGAAACCTTGCGGCGTTTCGCGTGGCTTGCCGCGACTCTAGCTCGGCCAGCCATATCTGGACCTGCTTTCAAGCTCGCCGCCAGGCGGCGGCCTTTCGATGTCACCAAAACGCAGTCCTTCAGTCGCACACTCCGATTCTTGCCTTCAAACTCAGCGCGCACCGCGACGCACAGAATTGATCCTCACCGATCGCAGGATCGGATGCTCACCGTCCCTTAGGATTAGCCTGAAAGCGCTCCGATTCCTGCTTTCAAACCTTCGAAGTAAAGAGACCGAGTTTGATTCGAAGGCAAGAACCGAGGTTCAAGCAACGCGATCCCATCTAACCTTCGCGCAGGGCACAGTTTGATCGCGGAGAGGCACAATGAAATTGATTCGGTTCGACGGCAACAAGACCGGACTTGTGGTCGAACTCGCATCCGGTATCCACGTCGTGGACGTGGTTGCGAGCATCGGCGCATTAGTTCCAGAAGATCCGATCTCACACGGTGTCCTGAACGGACTTCTCAAAGACAACGGTAGCTGGGCGCAACTCATTCAGCATTGGGGGATGGCGCGTAAGGGCCTGCGCAGGCTCGCTGTCCTGGCTCACTCCTCAGGCCCGACGCAAGTCGTGCTTCGCCGGCTCGACGAGGTTCGTGGCCCGTCTGCTCGCCATCTGGACGGGATCGGCAGCCTCAACATCGGGGAATTGGAGGCGGTCTCGCAGGATCCGACGGGGCGGAATGTCATGGAACGGCAATTCAGCGAGGCACCGCGGGGCCCGACGGGTTGGGAGACTATGACATCGCAGTCTTCTGGCTGCCCCGCCGAGGCGACCCCGTCTGATGATCGAGTTGTCTTGCTAAGCAACGCGCGGACGGGTCGCTAAGTTCGTCGAAAGGCCCGTTCGATCAGTGCGTCTTGGCGCGCTGACCGATACCTTTCAGGTGCGCCTCGCCAAGTTCTTGCGAGAATTCCTCCGTCAAACTGAAAGAAACGGTGAATCCATCAGGCGTTCCGATCGTCAGAATGCGGACATTGCCTGGGCTGAGTTCGATCTGAAAGTTCGTCGCTGGGTACGTGATGCGCATTGCCGAATCGTTATGCGCGCGCTTGATCGCGTTGGACGCCATCCTGGGTAGGGTCATCAGCAACGCCGATAGTGTTTCGATCGTGAGGATAATTGCGATTGTGCGGCCCGCGATATCCTCGACCAGCAACCTGACGGCCGTACCGTCGGCTGCGGTTTCGAAGTTGATTAGTCTGCGGACTTCGATGTCGTTTGTCACCGTGGACGGTTCCTCTGTCCCATGACGTATAAGGACTGCGTGCAGAAATCACACTCCGCTTCTTAGCTTCAAACTTCGATAGCGATGGGCTTGAGGAAACAAAGAAGTCAATTCGAAAGCAGAAATCGGAGTGGCCGCGCACCGTTGACGGTTCAGGCTGAAGAACGTGACGCGCAAGGCACAGGAGTCTAAATATGACCTCTTTGAATCAACTCAACGCATTTGCGGACTCACGTGGCGAGGGCCTGCATCCGAAACTTCGCGACCTACTCGAGCGCGCGGCCGCCTCTCCCTTTTCGGAGGTCTCGATCCGGCATGACGGCATGCTCCAGGCCGGACCAAATCCGGCTTCGGAAATGATGACATCGCGCGGCACCGTAACATCGTTCCCGCATGAAAAACGTCAAGCCGCTTCGGCGCTCGAGTTGGAGACGCAGAAGTCTCGAAAATGGGTACCGTGATTCGCTTTGCGGCCTTGGGAGCCGCCGGAATGCCAAGGCCAGCACAATCGCATTCGACCCTCTACCGATTCACCGACCCTGTTGATGATGCGGCACCTCGACCACGGCCGGATTTATGCGCCGTCCGATGTTGGGCCTCGTCGAGGTCGATCCTCTTCGTTATGTGTTTGTTGATCGAGTGCTTCTACGCGCGCCATGCTGAAGCGGAGCTAGGTCCGTGCACAACCGCGGCTCCAACGACACCAAATGTAATTGCGTTTGTATCGGATATCGACCGATCCGTGCGTTGGTACCGCGACAACGTTGGCCTTGCGGAAGCATCAAAACCGGACATTGTCGAACGACACGACAATCAGGTCATGGTGATGACGCGAAACCGGGCCGGCGTGACGTTGATTTCTTTCGGCGGAGCGAGCCGCTTCTCGCGAGATGTGCAGATGATGTGCTTCTTGCTTGAGGGACCTCCTGCTCCGTCGCCTGGCTCCCCGCCACTCTTCCTTGTCGATCCCGACGGAACCTCAATTGAGCTTCCGCCGTCTGGCCAAGATAGATATTGATGCGGAATCCGTGCGAAAACGTGCTCGTGCAGTCTCAAGAAACCATCTGCATGACACTTCGGGTGTATCACGATCTGTAACGAGGGACCCCCAATTACATACCCCTTCCGAACTTTGAAAATCGCTAGAAGCTTGCTTCTATATGAGATTCTTCCTTCAAGTATGTTGGTGCACAAGAATCCCACTCGATACCCCACTTGCAGGCTTGGTCACGGCTGATCCTGCAATCGAAGTGATCGAGCGTGATATTGTGCAACGGCTTTGTGGTCAGATCGAAGGACTTGCAAATCAAGATTAATCGGCAACGGCTGGGCCAACGTCCGCTTTTGAGTACATTACGGACTCAAGTCGGACATCACGCCCGGTCCGAAAAGTGCTGCCAGAAGCAGTCATCGATTAAATCCAGATGACGACCTTGGGCGCACCCGCTGCGGCGCTCGACGGTTAGGGGTTCCCTCCGATTGCCCAGCTCTGGAGGCGGCCTTTCGGGCGGCTTCGAAAGCACCGCCGGCTTGGGTCACCATTCACGGGGAAGCCGCGCATGAAGAACCAGACGCCATATGTCAGCGATTGCGCCGCTCTATTCGGCAGCGGCTTGTGGTGATCGAGGCTACGGATGATTGACCAGTTGAGTTAGCTCTGCTTCCTCCAGCGTTTCCTTTTCAAGGAGACGTTGGGCCGTGCGATCGAGAACGGCGCGCCGTTCCTTGAGGAGATCGAGGGCGCGCTGGAATGCGTTCTCCACAATGGCCCGTACCTCTTCATCAACGGTCGCTGCCGTTTTCTCGGCATAATCCCGTTCATGCGGAGGCGATGGAAGATCGGGGCCGGTCACGAATGTCTGCGGATCACGATCATAGGCGACGTTGCCGAGTTTGTCGGACATTCCGTAGCGTGTCACCATGCTGCGAGCGATGTCGGTGACGCGTCGGAGGTCGTCTGCGGCACCGGTCGAAAGATGACCGAACACAATCAACTCGGCGGCGCGGCCACCGAGCGACACGGCCATCTTGTTCTCCAGTTCCTCGCGCGTCATCAGATAGCGGTCCTCGGTCGGGCGCTGGATGGTATAGCCAAGCGAGCCGATGCCGCGGGGGATGATCGATACCTTATGAACGGGGTCGACACCCGGCAGCGCAAGCGCCACCAGCGCATGGCCCATCTCGTGATAGGCGACGATCTCCCGCTCCTTGGGGTTGAGCAGCCGGTTTCTCTTTTCCAGACCCGCGACGATCCGTTCGACAGCGTTGCCGAAGTCCGCCATCGATGTGGCATCTGCGCCTCGTCTCGTCGCCAGCAGCGCCGCTTCGTTGACGAGATTAGCAAGGTCGGCGCCGGTAAAGCCCGGCGTCAGTGCAGCGACCTTGTCGGCGTCGACGTCAGCTGCAATTTTCACCTTCTTCATGTGAACCTGCAGGATCTGCACGCGGCCCTTCTTGTCGGGCCGGTCCACCAGTACCTGGCGGTCGAACCGGCCGGCCCGCAGCAACGCGGGGTCGAGAATTTCAGGCCGGTTGGTGGCCGCCAGAATGACGAGCCCCGAACGCGAGTCGAAGCCGTCGAGCTCCACCAGGAGCTGATTGAGCGTTTG
>Ga0209331_1000905_pt1 | contig 10180 bp, 9 predicted proteins | sample JacPinW_OM3H0_M3_FD_187971 | JGI IMG/M metagenome (GOLD analysis project Ga0209331, IMG submission 187971) | Forest soil microbial communities from Algoma, Ontario, Canada - Jack Pine, Ontario site 1_JW_OM3H0_M3 (SPAdes) (version 2) | ecosystem: Environmental > Terrestrial > Soil > Boreal... | reverse complement strand
TCAAACCCGCCCCAACGACGGGGCGGCACCGGCTGTCTCCTTTTTCCGTAGGGGCGAGGCATTGCCTCGCCCACTTGTCGCCGCATCCGGTGCTGGGGATGGAGGGCGACGCAATGCGTCGCCCCTACGAAGATTCTGGTTGGCGAGTCTGTAGACCGAAAGAGCGTAGTCCCCGGATTGCAACACCAATCCGGGCTACCAGGGACTGATGGAATGCGAGATATCACGCCGCTTGTTGCGCCGCGCTCGATTGCGGTGATCGGCGCCTCGGCCAACCCGAGCAAATCGGGGGGCGTCCTCTTCGACAACCTGGTGAAGGGCAAATTCCACGGCCCGCTCTACCCCATCAACCGCACCGCCGCGGAGATCATGGGGCGCAAGGCGTATCCGACTCTCGCCGAGGTCCCTGAGAAGGTCGACCTTGTCTATATCGTGCTCCCCCAGCAGCACGTCGAAGCCGCCGTGCGGCAATGCGTCGAGGCCGGCGCGCGCGCCGCCTGCATCATCACCGCCGGGTTCTCCGAGGCGAGCGACAAAGGCCGCGCCGACGAGGAGCGGCTGCGCGCGATCGCGCGCGAGACCGGGCTTCTCCTGGCCGGCCCCAATACCATCGGCATGGTCAATGCCGAGGTCGGCATGATGGGGAGCTTCGTGAATTTTCCGCGCTGGGAGCGGGGCGGCGTATCGTTCTTCACCCAGACCGGGATCTTCACCGGGGCGGTCATGCTCCACGTGATGAGCGAGGAGGTGCAGCGCCTGCCCGTCGGCAAGAGCATCGATGTCGGCAACAAGATCGACGTCGATGAGCTCGACTTTCTGCATTACGTCGCGGGCGATCCGGGCACGGAGGTCATCGGGTTCTATATCGAAAGCATCAGGCGTCCCGCTGCGTTCTTCGACAAGGCGCGCGAGGTGCGCAGATCAAAGCCGATCGTCGTACTCAAGCCGGGCCGCAGCCGCGAGGGCGCCAAGGCCTCCGCCTTCCACACCGGCTCGCACGCGACGGACCATGTGCAGATCGAGGACGCGCTGCGCCGGCACGGCATTCCGCGCGCCGAGGACGAGGACGAATTTCTCAACGCGCTGCGCGCGCTCGTCATGCTGCCGCGACCGCGCGGCCGACGCGTCGGCGTGGCCACCACCAGCGGCGCGCTCGGCGTGATAGCGACCGATCTCCTCGTCGAGAACGGGCTCGAGCTTGCAAGCTTCGAGCCGGCGACGTTGGCGGGCATGCGCAGCATCCTCCCGGACTGGCTGGAGCCTGCCAATCCGTTTGATTTCTGGATCGGCATCGACGTGAAGGGTCCGCGCGAGGCGCACGAGGTCGGGCTTGCCGCCGTGTTCGCCGATCCCAATGTCGATCTCGTCCTATGCACCCTGCTCGCGCCGGGCAATGCGGATTTTGCCGAGTTCGGCGAGCTGATGCGGCGCCTGCGCGACAGCCATGCGAAGCCGGTCGCGGTCGTCATCTATGGCGGCGAAGCGCGCCAGCGCTGGACCGCGAGCCTCAAGGGGGCGAGCATCCCCGTTTTCCCGACCACGCGCGCTGCGGTGCGCGCCCTCGCGCTGATGGCCGAGGCGACGCTGTAGGGCTGTAGCCCAACTTTCTCAGCTCGCGTAATGAAAGTTCTCCCTGCGCAGCAGAAACATTGATCAAACGATCAAACAATGTGGCTGTTTCAAGCATAAGGAACTTGAACGTTCGGCATGGCCATGATAAGGCCACAACTGGGGGTTGCCGCCATCCAGCTCCTACACTACGAACGATGGCATGTGGAGAGGGGGGTTCAGCCTAGTGGCGCCCCATCGGGGGTCCGCATGAAACGATGCGGCGGAGAACGCGGACAAGTTACAAGATCGCGGAAGCGCCCCGATGCGCTCACGCCTGTACGGCGCCGCAGTGGTTCTGCAACTCACGCGGAGCCACTCGATGCAAGCGTCGGTGAGCATGACCGGCAACCCGCGGATCGGCGCGCGTCGTCGGAACTTCTCTCGGTCATCTCGAGACCAGCCGGCGAATTGGAGCCTGCTTTCGAGACGCTGCTCGCCAACGTGACCCGGCTCTGCCTAGCCAAGTTCGGCATACTCCATGTTCGAGAGGGAGACAGCTTCCGCATGGCCGCGGTGCACGGAGCGCCGCCAGCATATATCGCGTATCGAAAACATCAGCCCTTCATAGGACTGCGCGAGTTTCCGCATCTCCCACTCGCCCGCCTCGCCAGAACCAAGGCGGCGCAACATGTTGCCGATCTCACGCGGGAGCGGGCGTATATCGAGCGCGATCCTCTGATGGTAGCCCTCGTGGAATCCTCCGGCGCGCGAAGCCTCCTGTGCATCCCAATGCTCAAGGAGGAAGATGTGATCGGCGCAATAGTCATCTACTACCAGGAACCGCGGCCGCTGGACCAGGAGCAAATCGCGCTGGTCAAAAACTTCGCGAGCCGGGCCGTCACTGCTATCGAGAGTGCCCGCCGCCTTAAAGAGTTATGGCATGAGCTGTTTACGGGGGGGCGCAGTATCAGGCTTTCAGCCGATCAGATTCTATTCTCGGCCGGACAAGAAGGTGACGGATGCTACCGCGTGGACGAGGGCTTGCTGAAGGCGACCGTCGCCGACGCGGCGGGAGACGAGCGCATTCTCGCAATACTGGGACCCGGTTCGGTGGTCGGCGAGTTGTCAATGATCGATGGCGCGCCGCGCTCGGCATCGGTCGTTGCCTTGCGCGATTCGAAAGTAAGCTTCGTCAGCCGCAGCGCATTCGAAAGCTTTGGAAAGAAGAGACCAGAACTTTATCGTTACCTGACGACCCTGCTTGCAAATCGCCTGCGCGACACGAATGACAGTTTGGCTGCGACAAGCTTTCTTTCCATCAAGGGACGTTTTGCGCGCGCGTTGTTGCGCCTTGCCGAGACGTTCGGGCGAGAGGTCGGCCAAGGGCGCATTGTGATTCGACAGAAGGTCTCGCAGGCCGACCTTGCGGCCATGGCGGGTGTCGCGCGCGAAAATGTGAGCCGGGTGCTCCATGAGTGGACCAGCCGTTCGCTGGTCACTCGTTTCGCCGGCTACTACTACCTGGAAGACTTGGCCCAGCTTCAACGCGAGGCCGAGGAGTGACAAGCAAAATGCTTCGTCAATCGATCAATATCCAATGTGAGACTGCTCTGATAAACTGAAAACTTCGCGGATATGCGCCAGTCCTTACCGCGCGATTTTGGCCGCGCCCAGAGATTTAACGAGGTCAAGCGGGGTGCCGCTTACCAAGCTGGTTCGATCGCTTGGATCGGCAAAAATGCAGCAATCGAGGTGACATATGGGATCCCCGCTTTTGGGTGAGTTATGTCGGCACTGTTTCCCACCACACTCGAGGTCGCAAAAAGAATCATAGCCAAGGTAAAGGCTGCTGCAGTAATGGCAAAACTGACGTTTTTGCGCATGGGAGCCTCCGATTTCGGGCCTTGGAAGATCAACGGTCCGATCCTCTTAGGATGAGAAGCTACAGCGGTGATTGCCTTGCGGATGTGATGGGCGTCACAAAAATGCGCTTTTCAGCACAACAAGCGAAAACAATGTGAACTGTTGACATTCGACCGGCTCCAACCTCTTTTTCTGGCCGAGCGTGCCCGTCTAAGGTCCAAGAGTGTCCGATGGGCGTGCGCCTCTGAGCGTGCGGCTCTCGTTGAATTTGTTAAGTATTTTGGCTTCGGTCTGCCAAAATGCGATGCTATCGCCAACGTTTGCGGCCCTACCGGCACCCTGGTCAGGTACTTCGTCATAGCCTCAAGCGGTACGTCGGGCGCATGAGCTCGGGCGCGGTCTCGGTGAGGTGTATTCGCCGCCGTGCGACCACTCGCGTGGGGTGGGCCTCTGCGTCGGGCCGCGGCGACGCTCGTCTTACCTTTTCGCTACGCCGATGAGCTGCTCGAGCTTTACGGGATCGCGACGCAGTGATTCGCTCGCGCCGTCGTAGACGACATGGCCACGATCCATCACGACCGCCCGGGGCGAGATGTCAAGCGCGAGCCGGGCGTTCTGCTCGACCAGAATGAGCGAGAGCCCGTCCGCTTGCGCGAGCCGCTTGACGGCACGTGCGAGCTCCTCGACGATCACCGGCGCCAGGCCTTCCGACGGCTCGTCCATCAGCAGCACCGATGGATTACCGACGAGCGCGCGGCCGATCGCCAGCATCTGCTGCTCGCCGCCGGAAAGCTGGTTCCCGCGGTTCTCCTTTCGCTCCTCGAGGCGGGGAAAGAGGTCAAATACCGCGCGGAGCGTCCACGTGCCCGGCCGTACCGCGACTTCCAGATTTTCCCTGACGGTGAGCGAGGGAAAGATCTCGCGTTCCTGCGGCACATAGCCGAGCCCGGCATAAACCCGGCGATGGATGGCCATCCGGGAAATATCGTTGCCGTGCAACAGCAATCTGCCGCCGTGAAGGTTGGTGTGGCCCATGATGGTGGCGAGCAGGGTGGTCTTCCCGACGCCATTGCGACCGATGACGGAGAGGCTCTCGCCGGACGCCAGCGCAAGGCGCACGTCCTCGAGCACCACGGTATCGCCATAGCCGGCGCAAACGCCATCGAGCTGCAATGCCGCTGCCGGCTCAGCCATGTTGCGTCTGGCCTTCCTGGCCGAGATAGACGGCGCGCACCGACTCGTCGGCGGCAATCTGCGCCGGCGTGCCTTGGGTGAAGACCGCGCCCGCTACCAGCACGGTGATTTGCCGGGCGAAACGAAACACCACGTCCATATCGTGCTCGATGATGAGGATGGCGATGTCGGGATCGAGGCTTGCGACCACATCGAGGATGAGATGACTTTCCGATGACGGAACGCCGGCCGCGGGCTCGTCCAGGAGCAGCACGCGCGGCTTCTGCGCGAGCGCGATGGCGATCTCCACCAGGCGCTGACGGCCGTAAGGCAGCTCGCGCACCAGCTTGAGCGCATCCTCCACCAGCCGCAGGGAATCGAGATGATCGAGCGCTTCGTCGATCACGGCGCGCCTGGAACCGGCCGGCCGCCATAGATTGTTGCACTCGCCGCTGCGCTCACCGATCGCGAGGCATATGTTCTCGAGCACGGGAAGCCCACGGAACAGTTGATTGATCTGGAAAGTCCGCGCGATGCCCCGCCGCGCCCGCCCGGCCTGCGAGAGCCTCGTGATGTCCTCGCCATAGAGCAGCACCCGGCCGGAGGAGGGAGCGAGCGCGCCGTTGATCAGGTTGACGAGAGTGGTCTTGCCGGCGCCGTTCGGCCCGATCAGCGCCCGCCGGGCGCCACGCTCCAGGGTGAGATTTATGTCGCGCGCGACCTGGAGCGCGCCGAAGCTGCGATTGAGGTGCTGCACTTCGAGCGCGGGCGCGGTCACGGCTTCCTCTTGAAATATCGGCTGGCGTCCTCGGCAATTCCGAGCAGCCCGCGCCGCGCGAACAATACGGTGAGCACGAGCAGGAGACCGATCCCGAACTGCCAGAAAGCCGGGCTGAGCTTCGCCAGGTTGTCCTCGAGGATCATGTAGATCGGGGCGCCGACAAACGCGCCATAGAGCCGCCCGGCACCGCCCAGGATGAGCATCACCATCACTTTCGCGGAGTTGTCGAAATCAAACACGCCGAGCGTGGCATACGCGGTCGATTGCGCAAACAACGCACCCGCCGCGCCGGCAATGGCGGCAGCAAGGGTGTAGGAGGCGACCAAGCGCCGGTGCACCGGCGAGCCAATCGCATGCATGCGCCGCACGTTCTCGCGAATCCCGGTAAGTGCCTGGCCGAAGGGCGAGTAGACGATGCGCCGTATCACGTAGAAGATCAGAAGCAGCAGAACGGCGACATAGATGTAATAGGTGCGACCGAACAAATCGTTTTCGAACAGGCCCAGCAACGGCCATATCTCCATGCCGGGCACGCCGTCATAACCGCCGGTGATGTCGGAGCGGTAGTTTCCGAGCTCCTGCACCAGGATTGCCGTCGCCAAGGTGAGCATCAACAACGTCAAGCCGCGATATCGCAGCAGGAACCAGCCGGAGATGAACCCGGCGAGCGCAGCGATCAGCGCGCCCGCTACCAAGGCGCTGATGGGCTCGCCCCAGTGCAGCCGCGCCGACAAGAGCGCGACCGTATACGCGCCGATGCCGAAGAAGGCGGCGTGCCCAAGCGTGACGATCCCGGCGTAGCCTAGGATCAGATCGAGCGAGAGAGTGAACATGATCGCAATCAGCACCTGCGTGCCGAAGGTTACGCGGTCCGGGAACAGGAAATAGACGGCGATCATCAGGATCCATGGCAGTGCTTCGGCCAGATGAAAGCGATGCCGGCGACCCATGAATTCCAGTGCGCGCGCACGCGGTGCGGATGCGCTTGCGCTGACGGCGCCGGGCGCCGGAGCAGCGTCACTCACGGCCATAGAGGCCCGCCGGTTTGATGAGCAGGATGAGGACGGTGAGCGCGTAGATGAAGAATCCGCCGGCCTCGGCATACAGATACTTGCCGCCGATATCGAAGACCCCCAGCAGGATGGAGGCGACAAGCGTGCCCTTGAGGCTGCCAAGCCCGCCCACCGACACGATGATGAGAAAGAATACAAGGTAGAGGACGGCAAAGCTCGGCGTGAGCCCGAAAGTCTGGATCGCCAGCCCACCGCCGAGCGCGGCCAAGCCGCTTCCCAGCGCAAAGGTGAGGGTAAACAGCCGATCGACATCGATGCCGACCGACTGCGCCATACGACGATTATCGACGGCGGCACGAATCTTGGCACCGATATTGGTCCGCTCGAAGCCGTACCAGAGCATGGCAATCAGCACGGCACCAACCAGGATGATGAAAGCGCGGTAGGTCGGGACCGTGCGCACACCGATATCGATTTGCCCGGTGAGAAAGCTCGGAAGAGAGACGGTCTGCGGGCTCGGCCCATAGAAATAGGTGTAGGCAGCAATCGCCATGAATGCGAGGCCGATGGTAAGCAGCACCTGGTCGAGCTCACCGGCCTTGTACAGGCGCGCATAAAGCGTGCGCTCGAAGAGGACGCTGACGGCACCCACCGCGACGAAAGCGAGCGCGAGCGAGGGCACGAAGCCGATGCCCCAGCTGCGCGTCAGCGATACCACGAGGTAACCGCCCGCCATGGCAAACGCGCCATGTGCCAGGTTGACGAAACCCATCAACCCCATGGTGATCGACAGCCCCACGGAGATGATGAAAAGCACCATCGCGTAGGCCAGCCCGTCAAACAGAATCGAGACGAGCGCGGCGATGGATTGCGGCACGATCAGCCCCTTATCGGACGACAAACGCCGCCGCGATGGCCTCGCAGCGACGTTATGCTACTAAAGCGGAGTCCGCTCGAATTGAACCGCTGCTCTCCACTGTCATGCGCGGGCTTGACCCGCGCATCCATCTTCTTGCGAAGAGGATGGATTGCCGGGTCAAGCCCGGCAATGACAATCGATTCAACATGACCCGGAACCGGTATAGCACAACGAACGTCGATTATTGTCCGCCGCAACGGCCGAGCTTGAGCTCTTTGCACTCGTCCTTGACCTGAGGGATGGTGCCAAGAACCTTGGTGCCGAGCTTGCCATCGGGCTTGCGGTACACTTCCATCGCGCGCTCGTCCTGCACGATGTCGCGCGTGGCCGGGTCGATCTTGACGTTCCCGCGCGGACCCTCGCCCGACCAGTTCTTCAGCGCATCGACAAACTTCAAGCCGTCATCGATCTTGCCGTTGAGCTCCTTGATGGTGTGGAACACCGCGTTCATGGCATCCCATGCCGCAGCCGACATGAAGTCCGGATAGTTGTCGGCCCCGTACGCGTCGTGCCACGCCTGGATGAATTGCTTGTTGACGGCGTTGTCGAGGTCGTCGCTGTACGAGCTCATCACGATGGTGCCGATTGCAGCGTCGCCCATCGTCTGCAGCTTGCTGTCCGGCACGACGTCCTTGGGGCCGATGAGCTTGACGCCGGCCTGCTTGAGGCCGACCTCGTCATAGGTCTTCACGACCGCGGAAGCGTGCGCCCCGGAGGGAATGAAGACATAGAAGCAGTCAGGCTTCTGGTCCTTCACGCGCTGGAAGAACGGCGTCATGTCGGGAACCTGGGCGGGATTGCCCATCGGAATCGCGTCCACGATCTTTCCGCCTGCCTTCTCGAACCCGACCTTGAATGCCTCGGTCGAGTCCTTGCCCGGCGGGAAGTCGGTGTAGCCCATCGCCGCGGTGCTGCATTTGAGATCCTTCGCCGCATAGGTCCCCATCGGATAGGCGTCATGCCACATGCTGAACGAGAACCGCACGATGTAAGGCGACAGCGTGGTGATCCAGGCGGTGCCGGCATTGGCTATCACCAGGGGGATCTTCGCCTGCGTCATGACCGGCGCCATGGCGATCGCGGAGGGCGAGAAGACCACGCCGAGGATCAGCTTGACCTTGTCGCGGGTGATGAGCTCGGTCGCCACCGTTTTGGCATTCGCGCCCGACGGCGGGCCTTCGTCACGCTTGATGAGCTCGACCGTATTAGGGGCGAGATCCTTGCCATGAAGCTTCATGAAAAGATCGATCGCCTTGTCCTGCACGTCGCCAAGGTCGGCGTTGACGCCCGAGTATGGCAGCATAACGCCGATTTTTATGTTTTCGGCGCGCGCGGGTGCCGCGAGCAAAAGCCCCAGCGCCGCGCATCCCAGCATTTTCCACAATCGCATCTGCATCCTCCCAGGTCATGTTCTACTCGGACGGGCCGGAAACGAGTCCCCGCGGTCCCTCCCAACTCTCAATGCATGGTCAAGGGATCGTCCAATCCGTTGCCGCCATAGAGCCAAGCGAGAGTATCATACCAATCCCGCGGGCTTTTGCTGCGCATTATTGCGTTGCGCAGGAGCGCATGAGCACCAGCGGCATGATAAATGTGATCGCCAAGCGCGCGAGATTGAAGCTGTACGCGGGCCGTGCGCAGCAGGCGCTTCAAGCGGTAATTCTCAAACGCCGATTCAATGCTGTCGGAATATGCGGCGATCATATGCGCCAGGCACACCGCGTCTTCCATCGCCATGCAGGCGCCCTGCGCAAAATACTGCATCATCGGATGGGCGGCGTCGCCGAGGAGGGTAACCCGGCCGTCGACCCAATTCTCGACAGGATCCCGATCGCAGAGCACCCACAGCTTCCAGTCCGAGCCGTGCCTGATGATCTGCTTCGCGCGCTCGTTCACGTGCTCGAAGCCCTTGAGCACCTCCGCCTCGGGCACCGGCTTGCCGGCAACCGGCTCGGGCGCGTCGTTGTGATATGTGACGACGAGGTTGAAGACCTTCCAGCCCTGCAAGGGATAATGCACGATATGACACTTCGGCCCCGCCCATAGGGTGGCTGCGTTCCAGCGCAGGTCCTCGGGCATGCGTTCCGTCGGAATGACGGATCGGTACGTTGTGTGTCCGGAGATGCGCGGCGGGCCGTCACCGACCACCTGCTTTCGTACGTTCGACCAGAGTCCATCTGCTCCGATGAGCGCCGAGCCCCGCACATTCTCGCCCGAAGCAAGCCGGACCGTCACCCCTGCGCCGTCCTGATCGTAGGAGAGAACCTCGCTGCTCACACGGAGCTCGATGCGGCTGTTCTCGCGACAGGCTTTAAGGAAGATTCCATGCAGGTCGCCGCGGTGGATGACCGCGTACGGGTTGCCGAAGCGGACGCGGAAAGGCTCGTCGAGCGGAATGTGGGTGATCTCCTCCCCGCTCATGGCATCCATGAGGCGCAGGTTGTCGACATAGACCGCGATCGCGCGCGCTGCGTCCCCGACTCCCAGATAGTCGAAGCAATGAAAGGCGTTGGGGCCGAGCTGAATGCCGGCTCCGATCTCCCCGAGCGCCGGCGCCTTCTCCAGCACGACCGTCGGGACGCCCTTTTGCGCGAGCCCGACCGCCGCAGCGAGTCCGCCGATACCGCCACCCGCAATGATGATCGGTTCCGGGGTCATGGCTGAAACGGTGTTCCGCTAGAAATGCAAGCCATGCCAAGCACTTTACGCCCGTCGCTCGATCGCCCCAAGCGGGATTCGTACGACGACGGGGTACGATCAAAGTCACCGCAGGTAGGGGCGGGTTTCAAACCCGCCCCTACGCAAGGCAGGCCTCTCGCATATGAGCTGTCGTCCCGGCCAAGCGAGCCCCGGCTCAACCGGGCTCGCTCGGCCGGAATG
>Ga0209331_1000904_pt1 | contig 10181 bp, 10 predicted proteins | sample JacPinW_OM3H0_M3_FD_187971 | JGI IMG/M metagenome (GOLD analysis project Ga0209331, IMG submission 187971) | Forest soil microbial communities from Algoma, Ontario, Canada - Jack Pine, Ontario site 1_JW_OM3H0_M3 (SPAdes) (version 2) | ecosystem: Environmental > Terrestrial > Soil > Boreal... | reverse complement strand
AGCGAAAAGAGCAACGCGGAGCATGATGTCGCACCCCACTTTTGTCGCAGCCAAGAAATGCGTCTGATATATCCGGCGAACCGGCAATGAAAGCGAAAGAATTACAAGGGAGGACACCATGGCCTTTTCTCGTCGCACCATCCTGAAATCGGCGGCCGCCGCCGCGGCGCTTTCGGCCGCGGGGCGCATTGGCGCGCCCGCGATTGCGCAGAACAAGCCGGTGCGCGTCGGAATTCTGGCGCCGAGATCCGGAATTGCCGCAGCGCCGGGAGAGAACGGCATCCGCGCCGCTCAGTGGGCAGCGGATCGATTCAACGCGAATGGAGGCATCGCCGGGCGCAAGATCGAGCTTGTCATCGAGGAGGAGTCCTCGCCCAAGGACACCATCGAGCGTTTCAGCAAGCTCGTGCAGCAGGAGAAGGTCGATTGCGTGCAGGGCATCATCTCCACCGGCGTGGGGCTTGCGCTCGGCCCGGTGGTCGAGGAGGCGCGCGCGCTGACCATCTACTGGGACGGCACGACCCAGGACGGCGTGGACGAGAAGATCCCTAATCCCCGCTACCTCTTCCGCAGCACCGATAATGAATGCGAGGCCGTCATGTCCTCGCTGCTGACAATCAAATACTGGAAAGGAAAATTCGTCACCGTCGCCGGCATCAATCCCGATTATTCCTACGGACGCAACAACATGGCCGCGTTCGTTGCGATCCTCAAGCGCTTCAACATCGAGCACAACGTCGTCACTGAGCAATGGCCGAAGGTCGGGACCATGGATCTGACCAGTCATGTCGCGGCGCTCAAGGCTGCAAAGCCCGACCTGATCTTCTCATCGCTGCTCTTTGCCGATCTGCCGGTCTTCATGAAACAGGCGCATGCGGCCGAGCTGACCAAGAACACCAAGCTCGTGTTTCCAGCCGCCGGCTGGCAGCACACCTTGATGAAGAAGGAGTTCACGCCGGAGGGCATGCTGTTCGGACACAATACGCTTTATTTTGCCAACCCGAATGCATCTGCGCTCGCCAAGGAGTTCGTGGCCTGGTACGCCAAGACCTATAACGATTACCCGGAATGGGAGGCGGACCGCGCCTATTTCGCGCTCGCCTCCTACAAGGCGGCGGTCGAAGCTGCGTCCAGGGCGAAGAACGGCAACTGGCCCTCCCAGGACGACGTCATCGATGCGTTGGCGGGCCTTTCGATCGAAAGCCTCGGTGGCAAGAGCTCGTGGCGCAAGGACCATATCGCCGAGCAGACCTTCGTGCAGGGGTTCACCACTCATAATAATAGCTACGACTTTGTGACGCTCGGTAATTTCGAGACCATGTTTGCGTCCGATTTGCAAAAGCCCCCGGGAGCAAATTTCTGGGAGTGGATCAAGACCGCCCAATTCAAGGTTTGACCGCTTCGCAGTGTCGGCATTCGCCAACATTCTTGTCGGCGGCGTGTTTCACGCCGCCGTTTTGTTCCTGGTAGCGGCCGGCTTGCAGCTTGTGTTTGGCGTCCAGAAAATCATCAATTTGGCCTGTGGATCATTCTATGCGCTCGGCGCCTATTTCGGCGTCACCTTCATCGCCTATGCGACACAGCTTGGCCTGACTCCCTGGTTGATCTTTCCGGGGCTCGTTATCGCCGGCCTGTCGCTGGGCGTCGTCGGGCCACCGATCGAGCGAATGCTCCGCAGCGTTTATGGGCGAGACGAAAGCTTTGCGCTTCTGCTCACCTTTGCGCTCGTCCTTATGTTCCAGGATGTTTTTCGCTTCTTTTGGGGAGCCAACCCACGCTCGCTCGATAATGCCTACCTGATTTATGGAACGATCAATACGCGCGATTTCGGCGTTCCGGTCTATAATCTGCTTGTGATCGGCGCCGCGATCACAACCGCGGCGGCGCTCGGGGCGCTGCTTGGGCGCACCAATTTCGGCCGCATCGTGCGTGCCACGGCGGAAAATCGCGCCATGGCCGAGGCGCTCGGAGTCGATGTCCGGCGCATCTATTCGGTGGTGTTCACGCTCGGCGCTGCGCTCGGCACCACGGCCGGCGCGTTGATCGTCCCTACCGCGGCCGCCTCTCTCGATATGGCCATCGAGTTTGTTGTGGAAGCCTTTGCAGTCGTTGTGATCGGCGGTCTAGGCTCGATGCCGGGTGCGCTTGTCGGCTCGCTCATCGTCGGCCTGATGCGGGCCTTTGCCATCGTGCTCTACCCCGAGTTCGAGGTGCTGGCCGTCTACGTGATCGTCATCGCCGTTCTGCTGTTGCGCCCCGCCGGCCTGTTCGGAAAGCCGGTTGCATGAAGGGTGCCGCCGTGTTCGCAACCGCAGCGGCTGCCGCGCTGGCATTGCTGCCGGTGCTCGCTCCGCCTTATTACGCCACTTTGATGATCCCGTTCTTCGGCTATGCCATCGCGCTGCTCGGCTTCAATCTGTTGTTCGGCTACACGGGGCTGCTTTCATTCGGGCATGCCATGTTTCTCGGTATCGGAGCGTATGGGTCGGCGCTGCTTGCGGGTGTGTTCGGCTTGCAGTCTTTCGAGCTGGTGCTCCTTGGGGTGATGTGCATCAGCATGGCAGTCGCATTGCCGATTGGGTTGCTGTGCGTGCGCCATACCGGGATATTCTTTGGAATGCTTACCCTTGCCTTCGGCATGCTGTTTTATTCCTTCCTGTTCAAATTCTATCACTTGACCGGCGGCGACAGCGGCATGCGCATTCCGCGCATGAACATTCTCGGGCTTGAGCTTGCGCCGTACAACAAGATCGAGCTCTTGGCCGGTCCGTTCTATTACTACTGTCTCGCGCTCCTGATCATCGCCACGTTTTTGATGTGGCGCATTGTTCATTCGCCGTTCGGGCTGCATCTGCGCGCTGTTCGCGATAACGCGAGGAAAGCCGAATATCTCGGCGTGCATGTGCATCGATTTCGGCTGGCGGCCTTCGTGATCTCGGCGGCATTCGGCGCCGCCGGCGGCGCCATCGTTGGATTTCGCATTGGCCTTGCCGATCCCGAGCTCGTCTATTGGACCCATTCCGGCCAGTTGGTGTTCATGACGGTGCTGGGCGGCTTTTCCAATTTTTTCGGTCCCATCCTCGGCGCGCTCGCTTTCACGCTGCTGCAGGATCAGCTCCAGTCGCTCACCCAGTATTGGCGTTTCATCCTGGGCGCGATTCTCGCGGTCGTGGTCATCGGTTTTCCTGCCGGCATCGCCGGAATTCTTGATTTGTGGCCGCGGGCATCGGCGCGGGCGCAGCCATGAGCGTGCTCCTTGAAACGCGCCAGTTGAGCAAGAATTTTGGCGAGTTTCGCGCGCTTGATGATGTGAGCATCGCCGTTTCGCAAGGCGAGCTCGTGTCCATTATCGGTCCAAACGGCGCAGGCAAGACGACCTTGGTTAATCTCCTCACCGGGCTGCTGCGGCCCAGCGCGGGCGAGGTTTTATTCATGGGCAGGAGCATCGCCGGCATGGGGCCGGTCAAGCTTGCCGACCGCGGCTTGGCCCGTTCGTTTCAGCTGATTGCAGTTTTCCCGCAGCTCACCGTGCATGACACCATCGCGACCGCGCTCATCTCGCGCCAAGGCAAACGCTGGCAGCTGTTCGCCCGCCTTGCCGCGGACGCAGCGATTACCGCGCGCGTGCGCGAGGTGGCCGAAATGTTCGGGCTCAGTGATCGGCTCGCCACCGCCGCGGCGGCGCTCTCGCAAGGCGAAAAGAAACTGCTCGATGTGGCCTCGGCCTTCGCGCTCAACCCGCAGGTCATTCTTCTCGATGAGCCTACGTCGGGCGTATCCACCGCGGATAAGCACGCCATCATGCAAATCCTGATCGCCGCAGGCCGCAAGGCCGGCGTCAATGCGATCGTCCTGGTCGAACATGACATGGACCTGGTGGCGGCCTATTCGAGCCGCATCATCGCGCTTTCCGCCGGAAAGATGCTTGCCGATCTGCCGCCGAAGGAATTTTTCTCGGACGCTCAGCTCATTGCCGCGGTCGTGGGCAAGCGCAGGCAGCACTGATGCTCACGGTCCGAGCGCTTGCGGTGGATATCATGGGCAGCCCGGTGCTGCGCGGGGTGAGCTTTGACGTCAACGCCGGCGAGCTCGTGTGCCTGGTAGGCCGCAACGGCGCCGGCAAAACGACCTGCCTGCGCAGCATCATGGGATTTCGCAAGCCCGTCGCCGGGTCCATCGAATTTGCCGGCCGCAACATTGCCGGCTTGCGGCCGTTTGAGATTGCGCGCGCCGGAATAGGCTTTGCTCCCGAGGAAAGCGAGATATTCGGCGAGCTCACGGTGGCGGAGAACATTGCGCTGCCGACCTGGACTTGTCCGGGCAGGCGCAGTGCCAAGGAGCGGCTCGATGAGGCGTATCGTGTGTTCCCCCAGCTTGAGCGCTACCGCAGCCGTGGCGGCCACGCGCTTTCCGGCGGCGAACGCAAGATGGTCTCCATCGCGCGTGCGCTGGCGCTCGATCCGAGCCTGTTGCTGCTCGATGAGCCGACCGAGGGGCTTTCGCCCGTGATCGTGCCCGCGATCCTGGATGCGCTCGGCAAAATCCGCGCCTTCGGCGCCGCCGTGTTCCTGGCGGAATCGAACATCTACCATGTGCCCGAATTCACCGACCGTCTCTATGTGATCGAACGCGGCGAGATCATCTTCGCCGGCTCCCCGGATGAGGCGCGCAAGGACGCCGCCGTCGTGCGGGTGATCGAGGGCACTGGGCGCCCTTCCGGCGTCATTGAAAGCGGCCATGGCGCGTGATAGATTTGTGATATATCAGGGGCGCCGGGCCGGCCGCAGCAAAGGAGAAGACCATGATCAGCCAGCGGCAAATCGCGTTTCGACAGGAATATCGCTCCCGCATCCTGGGCTGGTACGACGGCTATTTTCATGTCGCGATCATCTACGCCATGGGGGCGGCGGCATTCTACATCTATATCCGGCACATTCACGACGTGACGCCGTTGGAATGGCTCACGGTCCCGCTCACCTTCCTGTTCACCAACATATTCGAGTGGGCGGTGCACAGATACGTCATGCACCGGCCGGTCAACATCAAGGGGCTGCGCTCGATCTACGAGCGGCACACCCTCAATCATCATCAGTTCTTCACCGATGACGAGATGCGCTTCCGCGATCATAAGGACTGGCGCGTCACCGTGTTTCCACCCTACGCGCTGGTCGTATTCATCCTGATGTCGCTGCCCATGGCCGTCATCCTCGGGTTGGTTTTCACGCCCAATGTGGGCTGGCTGTTCATGTGCGTGACCACGGGCATGTATCTCGTCTACGAGTTCATGCACTTCTGCTGCCATGTCGAGGAGAACTGGTTCGTGCACAATTGTCCGTTTGTGAACACGCTGCGCCGCCATCACACCGCGCACCACAACGCGCGGCTGATGATGGAGGTGAACATGAATCTCACCTTTCCGATTGCGGACTGGCTGTTTGGCACGTCCGACCTCGACCGCGGCTGCTTGGGCCACCTGTTCAACGGCTATGAGACCCGTTTCCTGAAGAAGAAGCTGCGCGGGTCGCCGCGCCGGCCGGACGAAGCTGCGGCCGTGCCGGTTGGCTCCTATTAAGAGGCGAGGGCTGCGATGCCCAATGACGTCAAGACGGTCCTTTCCATCCTGGTTCTGATCGTTGCGGCAATCCTCGCCTATTGGCGCGGTTCGCCGGTGCGGCCTGACTTTTCCACCTTTGTAATGCTCACCGCGGTTTTCATGGTTGTAGCCATGTGGATCTTCCCCGAAGCCGGCGTGAAAAAAGGCCAGCTGAAGAAGTGACGCTCAACTATGAGGCGGCCGTGCTGCAGCGCTCGGGCACGCCGCTCGCCATCGAGCGGGTCAGCGCGGCCGCCTTGCAACCCACCGATGTCCTCGTTTCGGTGCGCGCCGCGGGACTCTGCCACACCGACCTCGAAGTGATCGAAGGCTCGCTGCGCTATCCCATGCCGATTGTGCTTGGGCACGAGGCCGCCGGCATCGTGGCGGACACGGGCGGCGCGGTCACGCGGGTGCGCAAGGGGGATCATGTGATCCTCTCCTGGAATCCCCATTGCGGACATTGTTTCTACTGCGACCGGGGATTGCCGATTCTGTGCGAGGATTATTTGGCGAAGGGTCCGCGCGCCGTCCAATTCGACGGACAGAGCAAAGCGCGGCTTGCGGACGGACGCGAGCTCAAACACCTGATGTTTCTGGGGGCGTTCGGCGAGTACTGCATTGTTGCGGACCAGCAGGCGATCCCGGTTCCCAAGGAGATTCCGTTTGACCGCGCGTGCCTGATCGGCTGCGGCGTCATGACCGGAGTTGGGGCCGCCTTCAATCTCGCCCGCGTCTCGCGCGCCGATTGCGTCATGATCATCGGCTGTGGGGCGGTCGGGCTTTCGGCGGTGCAGGGGGCGCGCCTTGCCGGCGCCGCAGCAATCATTGCGTGTGACATCGATGACGGGAAGCTTGCATTGGCGCAGACGATGGGTGCGACCTCGTGCGTGAACGCGGCCAAGGAAGATGCGGCCGCGCTCGCGAAGAAATAAACCTCCGGACGTGGCGCCGATATCGTCATCGAAGCCGCCGGCAGCGCGGTTGCTTTTCGTACCAGTGTCGAAGCCGTGCGGCCGGGTGGAGAGGTCGTCTGGCTCGGCAAGATCGATGTTGCGGCGGACGTCGCCTTTCGCTGGGGCGCGCTCATGCAGGAGAAGCGGATCAGGCGGTCGAGCTATGGGGACGCTCGCCCTGCGCGCGATTTTCCGTTATTGGCGCGCGCCTATCTCGACGGGCGCCTGATGCTGGACGAGCTCATCACGGAGCGCATCCGGCTTGCCGCGATCAACGAAGGCTTCGCCGCCTTGAAGAGTGGACGCGCGATACGCAGCGTGATTACTTTTCATTAAACGGAGATTGCAATGATCGCTGTCATCTTTGAGGTCTGGCCTGCCGACGGCCGCAAGGATGATTAAGCGGGCAATAACCACGTTCGCGAATGGCTGAGCCGTGGCGTCAAATTGTTGAGAGCTGGCCGTTAATGAATAAGCCCGATTCGCGCTCGGGGACCGGGCAATGGACGCCGTGGCAAGGGATCGATCTTCAATCTTTCGGCTCGCGCTCATCGCGCTGGCGATTTCGCTGTTTGTGGCAGGGGCCTGGGTCACGGTTGAGCTGACCGTCGATGCGCTCTTGCACAGTGAGGCGGAATCCGATGCACGCACGGCAGCCGCCTTCGTCGCGCACAATGTGAGCGACTGGGAAGCGATCGCGGCCGGAAAGGCCCCGGCGGCCTCGACCCTTGCCGTCTTCGAGCAGGCACGCCAGGCGAGCCGCATGTTCCGCTATCGCGTCTTCGACCCGCAGGGAAACCTGCGCTGGGAGTCGGAAGGCAATGGCGGTGGGCCCGATCCGTCCAGCCTCGATCGCCACAACCCGCGGGCGGCGCAGGCCGTTCGAGCCGGACGCACGCTTGTTGAGCTGAGAGAACGCGATCCCAGCCAGGGCTCGCCGGCGTCGTTCTCGGAGATCTATCTTCCCATTGTTCAAAACGGCCGCACCGTGGCCCTCATGGAAGCGCACCTTGACCTGAGCGAAGAGCGCGCGCGCTTCAATGAAATCCTCTATCGGGCGGGATGGGCGATCGGGCTCCTCGTTGCGTTGGCATTCGGCATCCCGGCGTTGGCGTGGTATCGGGAGCACGCATTGCTGCGCCGCACAGCGCAGGTGTTACGGGAGCAGAATCTTCGCCTCGACGGGGCGATCAACAATATCACCCAGGCGCTCCTCATGTTCGATCCGCAAGGGCGGCTGTTGCTGTGCAATGAGCGCTACCGTGAAATGTACGGTCTGACACCGGATATGGCGCAACCGGGTACATCGCTGCGCAGCCTGCTTGCGCACCGAAAGCAGATGGGAACATTCGCCGGCGATCCCGAACGCTACTGTGCGGATCTCGTCACCAGCATCGCAACCGGCAAAACAACGAGCGTGATGATCGAACCGGGCGACGGCTGGGTCATCGCGGTGACCAACCGGCCGCTTGCCGCCGGAGGTTGGGTGTCCACCCACCACGACATCACCGAACTGCACCGCGCGCGGCATGATGCCCAGCAGGCGCACGCGCGGCTCATGGCGGTGATCGACGCGATGCCGGCGGGGCTGATCTTTTATGACGAGCAGGATCGTCTCGTTCTCGCCAACAAATACTACGCCGAGATGCATACGGCGACGGCGGATGTCCGCATAAAGGGCGCTCGCTTCGAGGATATCCTGCGCGCCGTTGTGGCGCGCGAGACGCCGGCGGCGGCGGTTGGACGCGAGGAGGAATGGATCGCGGCGCGCCTTGCCGCCCACGCTGCATCCCAGGGTGCCTCGGACCACCGCTATCTCGATGGCCGCTGGTTGCGTCTTTTGACCTGCCGCACGCCCGATGGCGGCTCCATCGGTATTCACCTCGACGTGACCGAGCTCAAGCACCGCGAAGAGGAGATCAGGGTCCAGAACATGCGCTTCGAGGCGGCGCTCGAAAACATGTCCCACGCCTTGGCCATGTTCGATCGCGACCGGCGGCTCGTGATCTGCAACAAGCGCTTTGTTGAGCTCTATGCGCTTCCGCCGGAGCTGATGCGGCCGGGGGTGCGGCTCGAGCAAATTCTCGAATATCGCGTGAAAAGCGGCGGTCATGTTGGCGGCAGGGGCGAGGACTTCATTGCGAGCCGGCTCGCGCAAGTCACCCGGGGCGTGCCCTCCGATACGATCCTCGAGCTCAAGAATGACCGTTTCGTTGCTGTCGGCCATCGGCCCATGGCGGACGGCGGTTGGGTCTCGACCCATGAGGACGTGACGGAACGCAGGCGCTCCGAGGAACGAATTTCCCATCTGGCGCGCCATGACGCGCTCACCGGATTGCCCAACCGCCTGCGGTTCCGGGAATTCATGGAGTGTGCCCTGGCGCGGGTGAGCCGCGGAGAGGGCATCGCTTTGCATTGCATTGATCTCGATCAGTTCAAGGGCATCAATGATGTGCTGGGACATGCGGTCGGGGACGTGCTGCTGATGCGGGTGGCCGCGCGCATCAAGAGCTGCGCAGGGCAGGGCGACCTCGTTGCCCGTTTCGGTGGCGATGAGTTTGCCGTCGTCCAGCTTGGCGTCGACCATCCCGACGCCGCGGGCAACCTTGCCACCTGCATCGTGCGGGCACTGAGCGAGCCCTACGATTGCGAAGGCAGGCCCGCCTCCATCAGCGCCAGCATCGGCATTGCGATCGCGCCTGGAGACGGCAGGAATGCCGATGAATTGCTGCGCAAGGCCGATATCGCAATGTATCGCGCCAAGACGGAAGGACGCCGCACGTTTCGGGTGTTCGAGTCCGAAATGGATGTGGCGCTCAAGGCGCGCCAGCGGCTTGCGCTCGACCTCGAGACCGCCGCCGCAAACGGCGGACTTGATCTTTTCTATCAACCGGTCGTCAGCATCAGGACCGGAGAGGTGAGCGGATTCGAAGCCTTGATGCGCTGGCACCATCCGGAGCGGGGATGGGTACCCCCCTCTGAATTCATTCCCATTGCCGAAGAGAAGGGGCTTATCCTCGAACTGGGGGAATGGGCGTTGCGCCGGGCATGCCGCGAAGCAGCCGGATGGCCGGGCAATTTGACCGTCGCGGTCAATCTTTCGCCCCTGCAATTGCGCAGCCGCAAGCTCGTGCGCACCGTTGTCCACGCGCTCGCCGAATCAGGGCTCGCGGTCGGCCGGCTCGAGCTCGAGATCACCGAGAGCGTTCTGCTGCACGAGGACCGGGAAAGCCAGGCCAACCTCGGCCAACTAAAAAATCTCGGTGTCGCCATTGCAATGGACGACTTCGGCACCGGCTATTCGAGCTTGAGCTCGCTCCATCGTTTTTCGTTCGACAAGATCAAGATCGATCGCTCCTTCATCGGCGATCTGTCCGAAGACCCTGGCGCCATCGCAATCGTGCGTGCGGTGACGAGTCTTGCGAGCAGTCTGGGAATGGTGGTTACCGCCGAGGGTGTGGAGACGCAGGATCAGCTTGATCGGCTGCGGGCGGAAGGCTGCGATGAGGTGCAGGGCTATCTCTTCAGCCCGCCGCGGCCGGCAAGCGAAATTGCGCAGATGCTCGCCCGCTGCCGGCAATTTCTGGCGAAGGCAGCGTGACGCGCAAAGCGTAGCCCGCGTTGAGCGAAGC
>Ga0209331_1000903_pt1 | contig 10188 bp, 8 predicted proteins | sample JacPinW_OM3H0_M3_FD_187971 | JGI IMG/M metagenome (GOLD analysis project Ga0209331, IMG submission 187971) | Forest soil microbial communities from Algoma, Ontario, Canada - Jack Pine, Ontario site 1_JW_OM3H0_M3 (SPAdes) (version 2) | ecosystem: Environmental > Terrestrial > Soil > Boreal... | reverse complement strand
GAACTCGGCGATCTGCTTGAGTTCATCCCAGGTTTGCGGAGGGCTAAGGTCGCGACCGTGTTTTTTCTTGAATTCGGCTTGAATATCCGGCCGCGCGAACCAGTCCTTGCGATAGGTCCAGCCGATCGCGTCGCCCATTGCCGGCAACGCCCAATAGTTGGGAGTATTCTTGGGCCATTGCGAATAGCCGACCACCGTCGCCGGCATGAAATCGTCCATCGAGATTTTTTCTTTAGCAAAGAAATCGTTGAGTTTGACGTAGTGACCATTCTCGGCGGCCCCGCCGATCCATTGGCTGTCACCGATAATGACGTCGCAAAGCTTACCCTTTGAATTGAGCTCGTTGAGGAACCGGTCCGCGTAGCTCGTCCACGGGACGAACTCGTATTTCATTTGAATTCCGGTCTTGGTGGTGAAGTCCTTCGAAAGCTCCACCAAAGCGTTGGCCGGATCCCACGCCGCCCAGCACAACGTCAATTGTTTTGTCTGAGCAACCGCCTGATTGCCAAGACACGAGGCGGCAACAAACGCGGTCGCCGCCAAAGCACGCACCATTTGGATCATCACAACCTCCCTGTTGTTGCAGGCGATTGCCTGCCTGCCCTGCCCATCACACTTCGCCTTTCGGCGCTCATGCACGCGGACTAAATCCCGCCACCACCAAGTCGCAGGAATTTGTTTAGTGTTCTTGTTAAGTATGAGATTTTCACTAAACACATTTGGAGTCAATGGACGCCATCGGTTTTTTAGGAGGACGAAGTTATTGCTGCAGTGCAACCGCCGGCAATCGGCGTGCCGCGGGAAATCGAACGAAGCCGAAATCCCCTGCTTGTTTAGTAAATTCGGCTATCGGCTTTCTGCGCATTTGCGCGCAGGGCCACCATTGCTGCGATCAAGAAATGTCAGGGCCATTTGGGCACCCCGATGATGTAGCACTACGTGGCCTCGAAGGGGGCCGTGGTTGCGCTGACACGCTGTCTGGCGCGTGAAGTCGGCGATGACGGCATACGTGTCAATTGCATTTCGGCGCTCAAGGCATCACGGCCTCCGCTCGGCAGGGTGAAACAACGCTGCTGATTCAGCGAAACTCGAGATCAACTACTACGCTCTGGAGGTCAAAATTGCCGCTCGTCAGAATCAATCTCAGCAAAAACTATTCGTCAGAACAGCGCCGGATCGTGAGCGACGTCGTCTATGCCGCGATGACAGAAATTGCGAACGTGCCGGAGCACGACAAATTTCAGATTCACTCACATTCCGACGGCGAGTTGGTGTATCCGGAGAATGGATATCTCGGCATCGATTACACGCCGAAAATCATTTTCAGTGCGACCACCACACGCGACTTGGAGGCCATTAGCGACCTACAATCTGCGCCAGGTAGTCATGCCGGCCGAAGCGGCCCGCGGCCTCAGCTGAGGCAAGCCATCACAGGCCCGAACTTGTTTGGGGATGTGCCGGTGTGCTGCTGAAAAAATCGCGTGAAATTGCTCTGGGCGCCGAACCCGAGTTGGTCCGAAATGGAAGCGATGCGCTGCCATTGCAAGGCGCAACGCCGTTATTGGATCACAAGTTCGAAGCGCGGGCACGCAGTTCGGCGATGGTCGCACGCGTCGAAATCTGCTCAGGGTCTGTGCGGAGTTCGATCAGTGCGGCCCGGCCCGCGGCGAGAGCGCGATCCAACGCAGGCGCAAACTCCTCGCTGCGCATAACTCGCTCGGCGTGAGCACCCATCGACTGGGCCATGACGATGAAATCGGGATTGACGAGATCGGTGCCGACCACGCGCAAGGGATGCTCGCGCTCCTGATGCATCCGGATGGTGCCGTACATGTTGTTGTTGAACAGCAGAATGATCGGCTTGCCGCCATGTTGCACGGCGGTTGAGATTTCCTGCCCGCTCATCATGAAGCCGCCGTCGCCGACGCAGCCGATCACCATGCGGTCCGGATGGATCAGGGATGCAGCAACCGCCGCCGGCACAGAATAACCCATCGCGCCATTGGTCGGTCCGATCTGCCGGCCCGGCCGCGCATAGGTCAAATAGCGTTGTGGCCAGCCGGTGTGATTGCCCGCATCGAGCGTAACGATGGCGTCCTCGCTAAGCCGCCCGCGCATATGAATCATCGCGGCGGCAATATCGAGCGCCATCGCGCTGCCGGGCGCCTTGATGGCTTCGAGGTAGTCGGCGCGTGCGGATGCAAGCCACGCGCTCCATTGCTCGCGCGCAAACCATCGGCAATCGCCGAGACCTTCCAGAAAATTGTCGGAAGACGCCTGGATTGAAAGCTCGGGCGTGAAAACTTTTCCGAGCTCATTCGCATCGGCGTGGATATGTATGAGCTTCTGACGCGTCACCGGCGCGTCGAGAATGCTGTAGCCCTGGGTGGTCATTTCGCCGAGCCGCGCTCCGATCACAAACAGCAGATCGGCATCCTTGAAGCGCTGTATCAAGGCGGGCGGGCCGGAAGTGCCGAGATCGCCGGCAAAATTAGGTGATCGGTTGTCGAAAATATCCTGGCGCCGGAACGAGGTCGCCACCGGAAGGCCGTTGGACTCGGCGAAACGCCGCAACCGTTCGCAGGCGCGGTCACTCCAGCCCGGACCCCCGACCAGCATCATCGGCCTTTTCGCGCCGCCCAGCAGGTCGCGGATCCGCGCCAGTGCCTCCGGCGCCAGGTCCGGCTGGACCGGGCGATAGCAAAGGGCGTCGCTGGCCTGCGCCACCTCGGTCAGCATGTCTTCCGGAAGTGCCAAGACCACCGGACCGGGGCGACCCGAGGTCGCGATATGGAAGGCGCGCGCGATGTATTCGGGAATCCGGGCTGTAATATCGATCTGCGCCGCCCATTTGGCAACCGGGCCAAACATCTGGCGGTAGTCGATTTCCTGGAATGCCTCGCGATCCATCATGCCGCGACCGACCTGGCCGATCAGCAGGATCATCGGAGTCGAATCCTGGAACGCGGTATGCACGCCGACGGCAGCATGGCAGGCGCCGGGGCCTCGCGTCACCAGGCAGATGCCCGGCTTGCCGGTAAGCTTGCCGTAAGCCTCGGCCATATTGGCCGCTCCGGCCTCGTGACGGGCATTGACCAGCTTGATGCGGTCGCGGGCATCGAACAGCGCGTCGAGCACTTCCAGATAACTCTCGCCCGGCACGCAAAAAGCCATGTCCGAGCCGTGAATGAGTAACTGGTCGACCAGCAATTGTCCGCCGGTACGGGCATTGGAAAGCGGGATATTCATGTGTCTCTCTAATCGCGTGCGAGGAAGCGGGTCAGGCCGACAGCCCCGTGAGTTCGAGGCTAAGCGCGCGCAATCGTTTGCGGGCGGTCTCGTCATAGGCCTGTGGATTGGCTTGCGATGGCTGCATGCCGTTGAAGAATAGCCCGCTCTTGGCCGCAACATCGTCGCCAGCCGCAAGATGCAGGATGGCGTCGCCGCCCTGCTCCACCGTGCTGATCGGTGTAATGCCGCCTTCGCGCACCATCGTGGTATTCATATAGGTCGCCGGATGCAGTGCATTGACCGTCACGCCCGAGCCCTCGAGTTCGCGCGCGAGATCGATCGTGAACATGATTTGCGCGAGCTTGCTCTGCGCGTAGGCGCGCGCCCCGCTGTAGCCTTTGGTCAGCATCACATCGTCGAAATCGAGCGGATGCTGGCCGAGGGAAGCGACATTCACGATACGCGACGGTGCGCCTGCCCTTAACAAGGGAAGCAGCAGGTGAGCGAGCAGAAATCCGGAAAGGTAGTTCACGGCAAACCGCAACTCGTGTCCGTCCGCGCTGGTCCGCCGCTCGGACCCCTGCGTCCGCGATCCGATCCCGGCATTGCTGATGAAAACGTCGAGCCGCTTGTGCTCGGCGAGCACCGCTTCCGCGAGCTGCCGGGCGCCTGCAAGCGAAGACAAATCGGCCTGATAGAAGATCGGCTCGCCGTGCCCCTGGCCGTATATCTCGTCGGCAAGCGTTTTGGCCCGCTCGCTGTCGCGGCCATGGATCAGGACTTTTGCGCCGGCGGCGGCGAGTTTGGCGGCGACATAGCGGCCGACGCCATCGGTCGAACCCGTGACCAACACCGTCTTGCCGTCCATTTTCATGCCGAAAGACCTTCCGTCGCGGCCATCACTGCGCCTGCGCGCCAATACCGGCAGCCTTGATGATCGGCCACCATTTGTCGATTTCGGCTTTTTGCAACGCAGCCAACCCTTCCGGTGTCTGCTGCTCGCGCGGGGCGACGTCGAGCCCCAACTCCGTAAACCGCTTCTGTACGGCCGGATCGGCTAGCGCCTCGACGGTCGCGGCGTTGAGCTTGGCGATGACGTCCTTCGGCGTCCCCTTCGGCGCCCAAAAGCCGAACCAGCCCGACATATAAAGTCCGGGCACGCCGGTCTCGTCCGCGGTCGGAATGTCCGGCATCGAGGCCGAACGTTGCGCCGACAGGTTGGCGAGCGCCTTGATCTTGCCGCCGCGGATTTGCGGCAGCGCCACCGCGCCTTGCACCACAAGCAGGTCCACCGTACCGGACATCAGGTCTGTCATTGCCGGGCCCGCGCCGCGATATGGAATAAACTGCACTTTTTGCTTGGTAAGGTTTTCGAACAGCACGCCGCTGACATTCGCCGCCGCGTTCTGGTTGACGAAATTGATCTTGCCGGGATTCGCCTTCATCCACGTCACCAGTTCGGCAAGGTTGCTGGCCGGAAGGTCATTCTTGGCGACCATGAGCTGCGGATTGTTGGAGATCAGGCCGATCGGCTCAAAATCCTTTTCGAGATCGTAATCGAGTTTGTAGATGATACTGCCGACATGGGTGTCCCATTGGCCGATGTCGAAAGTGTAGCCGTCCGGCGCCGCGCGCGCGACGCGCCCGACGCCGATGCTGCCGCCGGCGCCGCCGATATTTTCGACGATAACCGGCTGCCCGAGCGACGCACGCATGCGCTCGGCCATGATACGGGCGGCGACGTCAGTCGATCCGCCCGGCGGGAACGGCACCACGAGCGTTATTTGACGCGATGGATAGGGCTGCGCCTGCGCAGTAAACGTGCCGGCAAAAATTGCCAGCAGCGCAACCAAAGGTCTTCTCATTACTTGCCCCTATATGTCGATGCGGCCATTTCGCCGTCAGTGAATTTCGGCCGAGCGGGCCAGCGCCTCTTTCAGCTTCTCAAGCGTAAATGACGGGCTGCGGGCGATTTCAAGAATTGGCGTCTCGCGGCGGCCGCACAGTTCGGCCGCGTCGGGCAATTTCGCCGCGATATCGATCGGAATCACGATGGCGCCGTGGCAGTCGGCGTGAATGAGATCATCGGAACGCACCGTCATTCCGGCGACGCGAACCTCGCCGCCAAAACTTTCGGCGTGGACCCATGCGTGAGACGGTCCAATCGAGCCTGCAAGGGCCTGGAATCCGGGCGCCCATTGCGGGATGTCGCGGATCGATCCGTCGGTTACAACCCCGAGACAGCCCAGCGCCTTGTGGACTGAACTCTGAACTTCGCCCCAGAACGCACCATATCCCACGTCGGGACCGTCGATATCCTGAATCACAGAGATTCGCGGACCGTGGCCGGTGCCGACATATTCGTAATAGGCTGTCCGCCGTTTCTGCTGTTCGGCGGCCGGAAGGCCGGAAGCAACGACTGAGCGGATCGTCACCGTTCGCGCATAGCCCACGATCGGTGGCAGATTGGGGAACGGACAGACCAGCGGCTTGGTGGTGTAGCCGATCAAGCGGCGTTCCGGCGCGACGATTTCCATCGCATTGCAGATCGTCGGGGTGTCATAGCGCGCCAATGCTTCAAGCACCGAAGCGGGCAGCGGCGCGGATGCGGATTTCGTCACGGCGTTCTCTCCTGTTTTTTGCCGGCCATTTTTTGAAAGCCGTGTATCGGTGAGCCCATATACCCGACCAGACCGCGATCCGCAAAACTGGAATCCGGTTTTGCCGGACAAACGTCTTCGTTTGTCCCGAGATCGGGCTCCAAATTATTGAAATAGATGCAATCGCCCCCGCCCGTCGGGCAAGCCGCTCAGTTCAGCCGGGCCGGCCGGTCGTCCTGTTCCGGTTCGGAGACGGGCGATGCAAACGGCGGCGCTGGCTTTGACGGGGCGACATCGGTCGGCGCTACGGCTTGCGCGGCGGCGCGTTCATGATCGCGATAGGACTTCCATCCAAGCGGCAAGCTCAGGAGATACAGCACGGTGCACGCAGAAAGAATGTGCCAGGGATAGCCGATCAGGAGGGCGATGAAGAAAATCACGGAAACGAACACCGGCAGCACCATTTCCGGCGGCACGCGCATACGCACGGTCCTGCCCGAAAACACCGGCAGGCGCGAGACCATCAGGAACGCAATCAAGAGCGTATAGAGCGCAGTCAGCACGGCCGGGGGTCTCGGCAGGCCCAGGAATGCAAGGTAGATCGGAAGCAGCACGGTGATCGCGCCAGCCGGCGCTGGAACGCCGGTGAAGTAATTCACCGCAAAGGCGGGCTTGTTCGGGTCGTCCATGGTCGCGTTGAAACGCGCGAGCCGCAGGCCGCCGCTGATCGCGAACACCATCGCGGCGATCCAGCCGCCGTTGTTCAGCTCATGCAATTGCCAAAAGTACAGGATCAGACCCGGCGCGACGCCGAAATTGACGAAATCCGCGAGGCTGTCGAGTTCTGCCCCGAATTTCGATTGGCCCTTGATCATGCGTGCGACACGGCCGTCGAGGCCATCGAGCACGGCTGCGAACACGATCGCCGCCACCGCCAATTCCATCCGCCCTTCCGTCGACAGGCGGATCGCCGTCAATCCCGCACAGATCGCGAGCAGGGTAATGACGTTGGGCACCAGCATCCGTACCGGGATCGGACGAAACCGGCGGCGGCGCATCTCAGGCGACTTGGGATCGGCGGGTATCGGCATGGCTCGCCTATATATAGCAAGCGCGGGCCGACTCCGCCATTGCGGCGGTTAGCCGGCCGGTCCGGCGGCTGCAATGGTTAATTGGCGCGGTAGGTTCGGCCGTTATCGCCAAGCTTGAAATCGGCCAGAATGGTCTCCCCGGCCACCGCGGTCTGACCTTCGGCGACCAGCGGTTTGGTACCTTCGGGCAGGTATACGTCGAGACGCGATCCGAAGCGGATCAACCCGAACCGCTCGCCGGCACCGATCGACTGCCCTTCGCGAACGAACGATACGATCCGCCGCGCCACCAGGCCCGCGATCTGGATCACCCCGATGCGCCCGTTTGGAGTCGAGATCACCAGCGAATTGCGCTCATTGTCCTCGCTCGCCTTGTCAAGCTCGGCATTGATAAAGGTGCCCGGCCGATACGCGATCCGATCGATCCGCCCCGCCACCGGACTGCGGTTCACGTGGCAGTTGAACACGCTCATGAATATCGAGACGCGCGGCAGCGGCTTGTCGCCGAGACCGAGTTCGGCCGGCGGCAACACCTGCGTCACCATCGAGATGCGTCCGTCGGCGGGTGCCACCACGATGCCCTCGCGCACCGGCGTCACCCGCACCGGGTCGCGGAAGAAGAGCGCGCACCAGACCGTCAGCAATGTGCCGATCCAGCCGAGCGGCGTCCAGATCCAGAACAGGACCAGGCTCGCAAGCGCAAAGCCGCCGATAAACGGATAGCCCTCGGGGTGAACAGGCGGAATTTGCGCGCGGATGGAATTAGCGATGGACATCAAATTTCACTGTCGTTCTTCCCCTCTCCCCTTGTGGGAGAGGGTGGCGATTATCATTCCGCAGCGGCCGGGGTCGCCAGCGCATCGTCGATCGGCGGCGGCGCCCGGTTCGGCGCTTCGTTGTCGTCGGCAATCCGCGCCAGCTTCTCCCGCGCCTCTTGAGCTTCACGCTGCCTGTTCCACATACTGGCATAAAGTCCGCCGGTTGCCAAAAGCTGGGAGTGGGTCCCCCGCTCGGCGATACGGCCCTGATCCAGCACAATGATTTCATCAGCCCCCACGATCGTGGACAGCCGATGCGCGATCACCAGAGAGGTGCGGTTGCGCGACACCCGCTCCAGCGCATCCTGAATTTCCTGCTCGGTATGGCTGTCGAGTGCCGAGGTTGCCTCGTCGAGCACCAGGATCGGCGGCGCCTTGAGAACCGTACGCGCGATCGCGACGCGCTGCTTCTCGCCCCCTGATAATTTCAGGCCCCGCTCGCCAACCTGGGTCTCATACCCCTTCGGCGACATCCGGATGAAGCCGTCGATTTGGGCCAGCTGCGCCGCCTGTTCCACCTCGGCATCGCTGGCGTCCCAGCGGCCATACCGAATGTTGTAACGGATGGTGTCGTTGAACAATACGGTATCCTGCGGCACCATGCCGATCGATGCCCGCAGCGACGACTGCGTGACGTTTCGGATGTCCTGACCATCGATCAGGATATTGCCGCTCGAGACGTCATAGAGGCGAAACAGCAGGCGCGAGATGGTCGATTTGCCGGCACCGGATGGTCCGACGATCGCGACCGTCTTGCCGGCGGGCACCTCGAAGCTGAGACCTTTAAGGATCGCACGCTCGGGATCGTACGAAAATCGCACATCGTCAAAACGCACATTGCCTGATGTCACGATCAACGGCATGGCACCGGGAGCATCCCTGATCTCCGGGTTCCGCGACAGCACGCTGAACATCTTTTCGATGTCGATGATCGCCTGTTTGATCTCGCGATAGACCATGCCCATGAAATTCAGCGGCTGGTAAAGCTGGATCATCATGGCGTTGACCATGACGAAATCGCCGACCGTATTTTTCCCGCTGCGGACTCCGATCGCGCACATCAGCATTGTCGCGGTAAGACCGGCGGTGAAAATGACCGCCTGCCCGGCATTGAGAATCGCAAGCGAGGTATAGGTTTTCACGCTGGCGCGTTCGTATCGCTCCATCGAATGGTCGTAGCGCGTGGCCTCGCGCTCCTCGGCGCTGAAATATTTGACCGTCTCGTAATTCAGAAGCGAATCGATCGCCTTGGTGTTCGCCTCGGTATCGGAGTCGTTCATCCTGCGGCGAATCTCGATCCGCCATTCGGTCGCGATGTAGGTGTAATACATGTAGATCACGACCGTGATCATGGTCACGAGCACGTAACGCCAGTCGAACTGCCACAGCAGCACCGCCATCAGCAGCGAAACCTCGACAATGGTCGGGACCAGTTGCAGGATCACCATCCGCACGATGACCTCGATGCCGAGACGGCCGCGCTCCAGCACGCGGGTCAGGCCTCCGGTCTTGCGCTCCAGATGAAAGCGCAGCGACAGCTCATGCATGTGAACGAAGGTGCGATAGGCGAGCTTGCGCACCGCGTGCATCGCCACGCGAGCGAAGATTCCGTCGCGCCATTGGGTCAGGACTGCCATCAGCACGCGCACGGCGCCGTAGCTTAAGGTCATGATCAGGGGCGATGCGATCAGCCACATCGTCCAGTTCGACGACTGCACCGGAGCGGTATCAGCGCCGGTCAGGGCGTCGATCGCCCATTTGAACGTAAACGGCACCGACAACGTCGCCAGCTTGGCGACCAGCAGCAGCACCATCGACCAGACCACGCGCATCTTGAGATCGACGCGATCGCTGGGCCAGATGTAGGGCCATAGATGCATCAGCGTCCCGATCAGGGTCGCCTGTTCGATGGACCTGTTGGAGGGAGGCAGCGCTTCGCCGGCGCCCGGGGACGAATCAGTGTGAGCCATCAATTAAGAGCCTGGGAGCAAAACGGCGGACCGATTCGCTGCCGCGCGTGTTTTTCTGTTTATCCGCATTCTGCCCGTCATATAAAGCGTTTCGATGCCGCTTGCACCCTCGCGGGAGGTGATTCTTTCGCGATTTGCCGGCATTTGGGGATAGATTCCGTGGCGTCAGCGAATCCGCTAGACTCTTGACCCATTTACGTTGCAGTGCCACATGGCCCGCATGAACAAGATCAAAACTCTCTGTGTCTATTGCGGCTCCGGCCCCGGCACAAACCCCCGCTTTATCGAAGCTGCCATTGCATTAGGAAGGACTCTCGCCGAGAACAGCATCCGCCTCGTCTATGGCGGTGGCTCGATCGGGCTGATGGGCGCCGTGGCCACATCCGTCCTCGATCACGGCGGGTCCGTGACGGGCATCATACCCGACTTTCTCACCTCCCGCGAAAACGCCCTGACGCGCGTTCAGGAAATGATCGTC
>Ga0209331_1000902_pt1 | contig 10192 bp, 9 predicted proteins | sample JacPinW_OM3H0_M3_FD_187971 | JGI IMG/M metagenome (GOLD analysis project Ga0209331, IMG submission 187971) | Forest soil microbial communities from Algoma, Ontario, Canada - Jack Pine, Ontario site 1_JW_OM3H0_M3 (SPAdes) (version 2) | ecosystem: Environmental > Terrestrial > Soil > Boreal... | reverse complement strand
CCTGCTGCCACGGCGCCCAGGTGGCGGAATTGGTAGACGCACTAGTTTCAGGTACTAGCGCTGCAAGGCGTGGAGGTTCGAGTCCTCTCCTGGGCACCAATAGCGCGCCGCATGCTCACGAACAGCCGCGATAGCCATCCGAGCCCGCGTTTAGCGTTCCGTCACAGCTCGTTCAAGCGCGAGACGAATGAACCGCTGATAGGAAACGCCGGCTTTGGCCGCGCGTTTCTTAACAGTCTCAAGCAGGTCCTTGGACAGGCGCATATTGACCCGCTCTGTTTTGGGCTTGAACTCGAAACGTGCCGGTACCATTCCCGATAGATCGTAACGGATGAGATCGGCAGTGGCCACGAAGTCCTCAGCCGCTCTGTTGCTGCGAAGTCTAGGAAGTTCCTTTTTCTTTCTGCTCAACATCATTCATCAGCATGTAAAGCTGCTCATACCCCCTAAAATCCTCACGAACTCCCCTTTTGGGCTATAAACCCGCGGCCTTCTTCAGTGCCTCGTCTATGCGCGTTTGCCATCCTGGCCCCTCGGATTTGAACCGCTCTACTACCTCGCGCGTGAGGCGCAGGGAGACAGCGATCTTGGTGGGCTGCCTTTGCGGGGGGCGAACCCGCCGACTCTTCGCCAGGCCCGGGAAGGTTTTGGCGAACGGCTGTGCCCGACGAAAGTCTTTAGCTGTCCATTCTGGATTGTCGGGGTCGGCGACAATACCGGCTTGAATGCGTGCTTCATCCGCCTCGGACAGCGCGTGCCGTTTGCGTTTAGGTTTGGTCATACAGCTTCCTTTCCGCCCGGCTGGCCCGACGCAAGCTGATCACCGAAACAGCCTCAGTGCCGAGCGGAGAAAATACCAGCGCAACCACATCGTTTCTCAGCCGGCCAATAGCACGAAATCGCGGTTTGCCGCTCGCGCTACGATGACCGCGGACTACAAACGCGGTCTCCCACTCAAACAATTCCGCATCGGCCAGATCGAGCCCATGTGTCGCGATATTGGCTTGCCGCTTGGGCTCGTCCCAGGTGATCTTCACTGTTATCGCATATACGACTTGATTCGCTGCCAGCAAGCTTGGACAGGGCCAAGCAAACCCGAATGAAATGTGAAGCGGTGCTGGATGTGCCACACGCTTCGATACATTGACAGTGTCAACAAGGATTTGGAATTCAAACGGAGACGCCCATGCCGAAGACTGCAGACTATTTCCGCGGCAAGACGATCATCATCACCGGTGCCGCAAGCGGCATCGGCAAGGCCACGTCGCGCATCTTTGCGCGCGAAGGCGCCAACGTGGTGTGCGCCGACGTCAATGGGGATGGTGCGCGGCAGACCACCGCCGAGATCGCGGGCAACGGCGGCAAGGCATTTGCGGTGCGCACCGATGTCACCTCGCGTCGCGAGGTCGATGATATGGTCCGGCAGGCCATTGACGCATTCGGCAGCGTGCACTTCCAGTTCAACTCGGCCGGCGCGGCGCTGCGTCGATCGGGCTTCCTCGACATCGACGAGAAGCTCCTCGACGACACCTTTGCGCTCAACGTGAAGGGCACTTTTCACTGCATGCAGGCCATTCTTCCGCACATGCTGCGCAATCGCCACGGCGTGATCGTCAACATGGCAAGCATGGCGCACCGGCGTGGCGGACCCGGCTCTTCCGTGCACTACGCCTCCGCCAAAGGCGCCGTGGTGTCGATGACGCTCGGCGTTGCGCGCGAGTTCGCTCAGGCCGGCATCCGTTGTCTCTCCATCTCGCCGGGGCCGATCCGAACGCCGTTTCAAGCCGCGGCACAGACCTCGCCTGAGCTCCTTCAGCGGTTCCTCGACGACGTGCCTATGAAACGTTTTGGCGAGCCGGAGGAAATCGGAGAGCTGGTGCTGTTCGTGTGCTCGGACGCCTGCGGTTTCATGACCGCGGACACGATCTATGTGAACGGCGGGGGCGGCTGGCGATGAGCAGTCACTTCCCTTCCAGGGTGTAGATCGGCTCCCAGTCCGGCCCGGGCGGCGACAGCGCCAGCTGCTTCGCCCGGTGCATGAAGAGCGCCGCCGCCGGATCGTGATCGGCAATGCTCGCGAACGACTCCGCGGCACCCGCAAAATCGCGGCCGCGCCAGGACGTGAGCGCCTTGCCATAGATTCGCGCGTCCACCGACTGCGCCGGAGTCTGCTTCCCCGCCTCTGCAAGCGGCTCGTAGACCCGCAGCGGCTGCACCCGGCCGATCACGCGGACGACGTCGATCTCGCGCCAGCTGAATTTTGCTCCTGTCAGCGTCATTGTCGCTTCGGAAGCAAGGACCGAGGTGCCGAAATATTTGTTCGCGCCCTCGAGCCGGGACGCGAGGTTCACGACATCGCCGATCACCGTGTAGTTGAAGCGCCGTCCCGAGCCGATGTTGCCGACGAGCGCCTCGCCGGAGTTCAAACCGATGCGATGACGCAGCTCGTGTCCCTGGAAAGCCGCCGCTGTCGCGTTGAGCTCGACCAGCCGTCCGCAACAGGCCAGCGCCGCCCGCACGGCCTGCGCTGCATGGTCCTCATCTTCGACGGGAGCTCCGAACACCCCGACGATCGCATCGCCGATATATTTGTCTACGAAGCCCCCATGCTCCTCGATGGTGTCGCTCATAGCGGACAGGTAGGTGTTGATCAGTGCGACCAGATCGGGAGCCGACATGTTCTCTCCGAAGGAGGTGAATCCTTCGACATCCGAGAAGAACATGGTGACGTTGCGCGTTTCGCCCCCGAGCGAGGGTAATCTGCTCGATGTCATCATCTTCTCGACTACCGCCGGCGCAAGGTAGAGCGCGAAACTCTTGCGCAGGAAGCGGCGGTTCTTGTCGGTCACGCCCAGGCGAAAGCCGATGGTCACGAACAGCGCCTCGAGCCCCGCAAACAGCGATTCGAGGAGAGGGAGCACGATGGCGTGCTCGAATGCCGCCACTGCAGCGAGGATCCAAACCGTCGCGAGCCCCAGGAAGGACAACGCAGCGCCCGCTGGCGGCAGTATCAGGGCCGCAACCGCTGGAATTGCCGCGAAGCTCGCTGCGATCGCAGCGCTCTGGATTGGCCCCGTCTCAATGAGCGCGTTCCGCCGCACGATGTTGTCGACCGCGGTGGCATGGATGTAAGGACCTGGAATCGAGCGCGCCGTGAATTCTTGCGTCGCCGGGGCAGGTAATGCGCACCGCTCGGTCGCCGGCCTCTGCCGTGCAGTGGCGAACCGCTTCGAAGTTAACTTGCGATCCTCGGCCTCCTCGACCGAGCCCAGGATCACGGCCTTGCCGTCGAAATTCCGGCGGAAGAACTCCGTGTTGCCCCGCTCGGCGCAGGCGAGCAGATCGGCAAGCGAGTAGTCCGGAATATCCTGTGAGCCGCCTTCGAAATTGAGCGTCAGCGTATTCGGGACCCCGGTCGGGATGCGGTATCCCGCAAGCGTGAGGGTGGGGCCGGGCCCGGCTTGGGGTTGCGTGGCCAGCGTGCGCGCGGCGAGCTCGGCGGCAAAGGCCGTGACGGATTTGCCTCCGACTGTGAACGTCAGCGGCACCCGGCGCACGACATCATCGGGGTCGCCGTACACATTGAGCGTGCGGATGTTGTTGAAGCCGACCGCAAACTGCTGCGCCCGCGTGGGCAGGATCGACTCCTCCCGCAGCTCGATGCCGCCGAGCACGAGCTTGCCGGCACGGCCCGCGCTGTTGAGCGTTCGTAGAAATTCGCGATCGAAGCCGTGCAATCGCTTGCCGAGCGGTTCGCCCTCAAACGGGATGCTGGAAAGCTCGATCGAGCGCTGGAACACCACGTCGATGCCGATCACGCGCGCGCCGCCTTCGATGACGGCGGCCAGGACGCGGGCAATCTCGGGTGTCCAAAGGAAAGTCGCGGAATCCTTGAAAGGCGGGGTGCGATAAGTCTCCGCGTCGATGCCGATGACAACCGCGGGCGAGGAGCTGGGTTCGTAATGGTTGCCATAGACGCGCCAGCGGAGCGCGGTGAGCACATCGATCGACCAACCCTGCAGCAGGTCGAAAGGAGGCACGACCGCCACGATGCCCGCCACAAGCGCGATCGCAAACGCCGCGACTGCATCGCGAGCGCGTACCCGCTCCATTACCAGCTCGGGTGGCTGCGTCTAGTTGCGGAAGTTCAGGCGCAAGAGTCGGCCCACCATGGGCGTGTTGCCGGGCTTGGCATGCGCATCGATCTTGAACACCACATCCTGCCCATCCTGCCCGTCGAGGCTTATCCGGTAGAGCCCTCCCGCCGCGAGATGTCTCCCCCATTTCGCGAAATCGTAAAAGTTGCCATGGAGAAGCTGATCGGTTGCGACGTCCACGAGATAGCGTTCGCTGGCTCCATCGAGCCGCTCGACCAACAGCGTGCAGGGGCCCTTCAATTGCAGGAGTGGCGAACGGCCGTAGAGCGTGAGCTGCGCCTCGACCGCCGATGTGCCTGCCGCCACATTGCGAAAAACTCTGCCGGCGAACTGGCCCGGCCTGTCGCTGGAGAGCGCCAGATTGCCGGGATCGCAGGGTACCTTGGTGCGGGCAACTCGCCCCCCTTGGACGTCGCTCTGGTCGATCCCGACCGTCACCGTCCCGCCGCTGATCGTCTCGCGCACGCAGGAGTTCATGTAGCCCAGCACGATGCTGCCGCGGGCGCCCAGCTGGATGGTCTTTCCCGTTTCGACATAGTCCATGAACTCCACTCCCGCCGGAGCGCCGCTCACTTCCTCCACCAGTGCGACCGGGATCGGGCCCGCCAACGCGGGCGACATACCGGCCGCGAGCGCAAGCAGTGCAATTCGGGTTCTCATCATCGCGCGCATCCTCTGGTGGCGACCTTTTCACGACCACGCGCGTCCCGGACTCTGTCCGGGGATTGGCCCGCGCATCCACGCCTTTGGGCATTGAAAGCGTGGATGGCCGAGGCCAGGCGCTGCCATGGCGACCGAATGGGTTCGACCTGATTGAAAACGTTGTAGCATATACGTTGCGGTTGCTCCATCCAAGGGCATTCGAGAGCTCCGGACGCCGACCTGCGCGACGACCGTGTCGTGCCCCGGGGTCAATTATCTCCGGCAAATCAGGGGCATGTCTCTCTCCCCTTTCCCTGTGCGAGGGTGAGCATAGAGGGTCGCGCCGCCGGAATATGTGATGTTCGTCACAGTTTATCGCGTTTCGGCTCATATCGACGCATCAATCTAACCTCTACCTTGGGAGAGACAGCTTGGCCCTCATCAGCATCAAGGCCGGTCCCTTTTCCTTCGTCGCGCGGTGGGAGGCGGAGGCCGCCCCGCAGACATGCGCCAAGTTCGAATCGCTGCTGCCCTATCGCGAGCGCATCATCCACGTGCGATGGAGCGGGGAAGCCTGCTGGATTCCGCTCGGCGCCCTCGATCTTGGCCTGCCGTATGAAAATCAGACCAGCTATCCGGCTCCCGGCGAGATCCTCTTGCACCCCGGCGGGTTGAGCGAGACCGAGATTCTCATTGCCTACGGCGGCGTGCGCTTTGCCAGCAAGGTCGGTCAACTTGCGGGCAATCATTTTCTCACCATCACGGAAGGGCGCGAGCAATTGCGCGCGCTGGGCGAGCATGTCCTCTGGCATGGTGCGCAGGAGATTGTTTTCGCGCGTGTTTGACAGCGTCTGGGGGCCGGCCATGCAGAACCTCCGTAGGGGCGACGCATGCGTCGCCCTATATCTGCGCAGCAGCGAATGTCGAACGAGGGCGAGGCAAGCCTCGCCCCTACGAATCCGAGAGCCAACGTTTTCCAGGGGCGGGTTTCAAACCCGCCCCGACGCGCTGGCCGCGGCGGCCTCGGGCGTGACCAGCCGATAGCCGACGCCGAGCTCGGTGAGGAGGATGCGCGGCTGGGTCGGATTGGCCTCGATCTTCTGGCGCAGCTTGCGCATGAAGATGCGCAGATAATGCGTGTCGTTGAGGTGGGGCGCGCCCCAGATTTCCTTCAGCAGGAACTGATGCGTCACCACGTTTCCGGCGTGCTGGGCAAGGAGCTGAAGAAGCCGATATTCCTTCGGCGTGAACATGACGCGAGCCCCATGCACGGTCACGATGCGCGCCGCGAGGTCGATGGAGAGCGGACCGATGTTGATCACCGGCTCACCGGTGGAGGCACGGGCGTAGCGGCGCATGGCGGCATGCGCGCGCGCCAGAAGCTCGGCCATCCCGAACGGTTTGACCACGTAATCGTCCCCGCCCTTCTCCAGGAGCCGCACCTTCTCTCCCTCATGCGACCGCACCGAGAGCACGATGACCGGCACGGTCGACCAGCCGCGCAGGCGTTCCAGCACTTCGGAGCCGTCCATGTCGGGGAGCCCGAGATCGAGGATCACCAGGTCGGGCGGCTGCAGCGTAGCGCTGCGCAAGGCTTCGGATCCGTTCTCGGCTTCCTCGACCGCAAAGCCGTCGAGCTCCAGACCCGCGCGCAGGAAGCGGCGGATCTGCACCTCGTCATCCACGACCAGGGCAAGGGGCTTGGCTTCACTCATCCGGACCTACCTCCGGCTGGTTCGTCGGGGTTGCAAACGGCAGATGTATGGCCACCGTGGTCCCTTGACCGATACCCGCGCTCTCGGCCTCGATCTTTCCGCCATTGGCGCTGACAAAGGCCTGCGCGATCCATAGCCCCAGTCCGGAGCCGGAAGTCGTCGCGACGTGGCGCTTGCCCCGGAAGAAGCGCTCGTAGATCTGCGTGCCTTCCTCCGCCGTCAACCCGGCGCCCACGTCCCGCACCGACAGCACCACATGGCTTGCGTTGCGCTTCGCAGAAAGGATGATGGGGGAGCCGGCAGGGGAATATTTTGCGGCATTGTCCACGATCTGCACGAAGGCCTGCTCGACCAGAACGGCATCGACGTAGATGAGCGGCAGGTTCGTCTCCAGATCGAGCAGGACCTGATGCGCGGCGAGGTACCGGCGCCGCCGCTCGACGGCCGAGTTCACGATGTCCTGCGGCTCGATCCATTCCGCGCGCGGCGTGATTTGCTGGCGGCTCACCCGGGTGGCATCCAGAAGGTTCTGGATGTCGTTGTTGAGACGCTCGGACTCGTCGCGCACCACGCCGGCAAGCGAATTGAGCCGCTCGTCGCGCGCAACCTCCGGCGACTGGCTCAACACGGTCGCCGCGCCGAGGATGGAGGCGAGCGGGGTGCGCAGCTCGTGCGACACCGAGCCGATCAGCGCTTCGCGCAGCAGCTCGGTCTCCGAGCGCATCTTGGCGTCATTGAGGACGCGCGCCACATCAAGCCGCTCGAGCGTGGCGGCTGCATCCGCCAGAACCTCATCGACCCGCTGCCGGACCTCCTCGATCTTTTCGGCCGGCACGCTGCCGAGGTCGATGGCGATGACACCGAAGTCCGCGGTTTTTTCCGAGACGCGGCGAACCAGCCAGATATCCCCGGCGCCGTCGTCAACGATGGTGGAGGCCGTGCGGCCTTCCTGGATCTCGGCGATGGCGGCGTGGACGCGCCCGCTGAGCGGCGCGGCTTCCGATGCGGTCTCGCGCCGAGGCCCGGCCCCGAACAGGACGACCTTGCGCTGGACTAGGTTCGCGAGGTGCTCCTCGATGGCGCGATGAATGTCCGCCGCGGAGGGCGCCACGGCGAGCCGGCGGGAGAAGGCGTAGAGGTCGCTCATCTCCTTCTCGCGCTTGCGGGCGAGCTCGGTCTGCTGCTTCATCGAGTTGGCGAGATGGCTGGTCACGCCCGCAACCACCATGAAGAGCAGCAGAGTGACGAACTCGTTCGGACGGGCGACGAAGAAGCTGTAGTAGGGACTGAAGAAGAAATATCCCGACAGCAGCACGCCGGCGACGGCCGCGACCAGCGCCGGGATCAGCCCGAGATGCCAGCCTGCGAGCAGCACGGGCAGCAGGTACACGGCCGAGCCGCGGCGGATCTCAAGCGAGGCCGCCAGCGCATAGACGACGAGGGTCGTTGCCGCGACCATCAGCAGGGCGATGGCGCTGCCGCGCAACTCGCGTTGAATGCGCTCGAACCGGATTGCCACTAGCGTTTCCTCGCCGGCACGTGCATGCGTGCAAACATAGTGCAGCGCCCGGATCCGGTCATCCCGGTTGTGGGTGGCAGTGCTCTCGGCAGATTCGGTGGGCTCCCTCTCCCCTTGCGGGAGAGGGCTGGGGTCATGCGCGCTAACTTAAGCCGGTTACCATACTCTCGGTCGTCATCGTCCGCGTATGCGGACGATCCAGTAACCACCGAACGTCCGGTTTGGGTCGCGTTTGCCTCAACATCCCGCGGCGTGATTACTGGATGCCCCGCCTGAAGCCACGACTGTCCGGCACGGTTTGTGCTTGCAGGGGCGCACGGCATTGATTCTACTCGCTTCCAGCAGGTTTCGAATCAACTGGACACGAAAAGGGATCAACGCCGTGCAGCACCAGAATACAGTTTTTCACGGAATTCTAAAGCATGTCCCATGGACGGTTCTCGATCAGCTTGTGGCGCGGCACAACGCCGACTGGGATCGGCGCATCCTGAAGACCAAAGCGCATGTCATCGCGATGCTGTATGGACAGTTCTGTGGGTTGCGAAGTCTGCGCGACATCGAAACCAACTTGAAAAGCCACGCGAGCAAGCTTTATCACCTCGGCGGCTCCACGGTTTCGAGGTCGGCACTGTCCACCGCCAATGCGTCGCGTCCTTTCGAAGTGTTCGCAGGGCTGCTTTCTGCACTGATGGCGCAATTGCAGCGTGGATATCGACGAAAAGTGGGGGATTGCGTGCGATTGATCGATTCGACCAGCGTGCGATTGAGCAATTTGAGTGGCGATTGGGCGACGTTTTTCGGCGGGGGTTTGCGGCGCGAAGGCGCATATCATTTATGATCCCGATGCCAACCAACCACTTTACCTGCATGTGACCGCGGCAAACGTGAATGACATTACGGCCGCCAAGGAAATGCCGATCGAAGCGGGAGCAACGTACGTATTTGACCTCGGCTATTACGACTATGGCTGGTGGGCGACGCTGCATCGCGCAGGCTGCCGTATTGTAACGCGCCTCAAAGGCAACACTCCTTTTACAGTTATTGAGGAGCGGGCGGTGCCGGCACAATCGTCGATTCTGAGCGATCGGATTGGACACCTTCCGCAACGCCTTGCTGCTTCTCGCAACAACCCGATGTCGGAGCGGGTGCGCGAAGTCCAGGTCGAAATCGAGACCGGCAAGGTATTGCGCATCTTCACGAATGATTTGACCGCGAGCGCGGAAGAAATCGCCGCATTGTATAAGCGGCGCTGGGCAATCGAATTGTTCTTCAGATGGGTCAAACAAATCTTGAAAATCAATCACTTCCTGGGAACATCGGAGAACGCCGTTCGCATTCAGATTACAATCGCTCTCATTGCTTTTCTGCTGCTGCGTCTGGCTCATGATGCCAACAAGATCGTCAAAAGCCCGCTCGTATTCGCGCGGCTCATTCGAGCAAACCTCATGCATCGGCGGTCCATTGCCTTGCTTCTCGATACCCCTTTGCGCCCAAAGCGGGAGCAACAACAGATAATATTCGAGTTCGAACCATCGGCCACGCGAGCGGCGCAGCGGCGTCGCGCAAGTCGGGCTCGTGCTCTGATCGAGATGGCAGCATGAGGCAAAAAGCGTGCCGGACAGTCGTGGCCTGAAGCGGGGCATGACAACCTCGAGGTTGAGCATTGATGCTTAAGTTAGCGCGCATGAGGGCTGGGGTAAGGGTGACAACGAAGCTTGCAGGGTTGGCAAAATCGCATCCCTGCGCATGCAACGTTTGGACGCCGCGGCGAGCGATCCCCGGTCGGGGCCGGGGACAGGTTTTGCCCACGCGGACATCTCATCAGAGCCCGCTCTCGGGGTGGCCACCCTATGGCAGCGGCGAAGTCTCGAAGGAGGTGGCCTGCACCGCCATGGTTCCGATCAGGGTCGGCACCCTGAGACGAAAGGGCGCGAGCACATTTGTGCCTGCGATCTGCGCAAAGGAGACCTCGATATCGCGCCGGTCGGCGACGTATTTCGTGATCATGCTGCTGGCGCGATGACCGGCGATGGGATGCAGGATCACGTTGCACACCAGCACGCGCCCGGCGGGCTGCTTGTCGCGTATGTCCTCGATCCGCTTGAATGACAGCAGGAGATCATAGCGCCTGCGTCCATCGAAGATGGAAAGGGTGCGGT
>Ga0209331_1000901_pt1 | contig 10199 bp, 10 predicted proteins | sample JacPinW_OM3H0_M3_FD_187971 | JGI IMG/M metagenome (GOLD analysis project Ga0209331, IMG submission 187971) | Forest soil microbial communities from Algoma, Ontario, Canada - Jack Pine, Ontario site 1_JW_OM3H0_M3 (SPAdes) (version 2) | ecosystem: Environmental > Terrestrial > Soil > Boreal... | reverse complement strand
CCGAGCCAAAGCCCGAGCATCCGCCAGACCTCGTTGGGCAGGAAGCCCGCGATCACGAGCACCAGCAGCGCGTGCCAGTCGCCGATAAAATCGCTCATTCGCGTTCCCGCCACGCGTGAACGCCATAGGCGATGGTGCCGGCCGAGATGCCGCTGATCAGGATGTCGACGCCGGTGTGCAGCATTGAGGCCAGCGGAAACAGCGCCAGGCCCAGCACCAGCGCCAGGATATCGGAAAGCTCCCGGCAGTTGCGGGCGGTAGAGAGCAGAAACGCCAGCGGCGTCAGCAGCAGGATGGCGGCGGCGAACAGTTGCGGCAGATTGGCGGCGAGGCCGTAGCCGAGCGCGGTGGCCGTGAGGCAGACCGCACAGAGACCGATGCCGAGCCCATGGGTAAAGGCAATGCGACGCTCGCGCGGCACCTGCGGCAGCAGCCGAAAACATTCGACCCACAGGGTGACCGCGATGAAATGCGCCGCCAGCACCAGATGCCGCCGTTTTGTCTGCGGCGTGCGCAGCATCGGCAGGACGGAAACCACCATCGGAAACAATCGGATCGCGCTCACGGTCACGGCGATCGCCGCCTGCACCACCGTGGCACCCGATCCCAGCGTCGAAATCAGGATGATCTGCGCCGGCCCCGCCCATACCAAAACCGTGCTCGCCAGCACCCAGCCGAGGCTGAAATGGGTGTCATGCGCGAGCGCGCCGATGCCGAGATAGGTCGCAAACAGCACCAGCGTCAGCACCGTCGAGCCGACCGACCGCATGCCCCATGCGAACGCCCGCACGGGACTTTGCCAGCTCGGTGAGTCCTGCGGAGGAAGGGCCAAGGGCATCCCAGCGATGTGAGTCGTGTCGGGGCATAACGCTGGCGAAAGCGACCGGCGTCAAGCGAGCGGTGGGCAGATCAGCCATCCTGCAAATCCTCCCAACGCATCGCGCCAATGCCGGCAGGCACATTGGTTCGCTTTGCTGAATTAGGCCTTCGCTTTTCGTTCCAGCAATTTCTGACCTTCATTGACGGCGTCCATGACGCCGCCACCGAGCATCATGTCGAGCATCAACATCAGGTCGGATAAATCAGCATATTGAATAAAGGGTGGACCTGTGCGGCGGGTAACGACGGGATGTTTCGGCCTGTGCAGTTCTTTCGCCCACTGTTCCGAGAACGCGCTGCTTACATTCGCTACACCGGATACTGGCGTAATTCTCACAAAGTCGAAGCCTTTGTGAACCGCAGTGTCCCGGTTCATGGCGTGACTCAGGATCAGGCCGCCGATGTTCTCATCCGGGAGCGCTCTTTTGTACGCCGGGCGATAGGGCTTATAGGCGACGTGAACCCATACCTGCTGTCGAGCGTGGAAAATGCTCGCATTGGGATGGTCGCTGATCGGAAGCAGCGGATCGATCGGCGCAGGCTCAGGCACGGTCACCAGAAGGGCTTTTCTCAGGCCCCGGCCCGAAACAACCCTCTCGACGTTCCCGACGTAGTTGCGGATGGCGTCCTCGTCGACGGCGGCGATTGGCACATGCAGGCATTCCGGTAGCGCCCATCGGGTAAGGGCTATGGCTTTCGCGGTCTCGTCAATGAGCAATGCCATGCTAACCCGCTTTGACCTCCAGGGTGTCAAATGCGAGTTCCAGCGTCTCCACCGCGACCTCGTTGCCTTCGGATTTCAGATCGGTACCGGTGATCTTGGTCGGCCAGGCGTTGCGCAGCGTCCACACCATCTTGAGCGCGCCGGTCTCGTCCAGAAGCTTGATGACGACGGTGCGACGGGAAATGACGTTCATTGTGATCTTGGACAACCAGTCCCAGAATTTCGAGTCTCTAGCGAAGATGCCCTTGCGCATGGTCACATTCCCGATCCCGACCAGACCAGGCATCTTGATCGGGGAAAACACAGGGCTGTCGCCATGGCGATATTCGATCACCGCGGCTCTCTCTTCCAGCCCGGTCACCTCCGAGAATTTGGCGTCGATGCCATCGCCCAGCTCGACGAGGAAGTAAAATTTCGGTAGCGGCCAAATGCTGCCTTGCTGGTCGGCGTTGTCCGCGCGCGCGACATAGGGCGCGCCGATGCCGCCCAGGACCGCCGAGGCGGCCGATGCCTTGAGCAGCGTGCGTCGTGAAAAGCTCATCTGGTTCTCTCCCTTGCAGTCATGTTGGTCTCCATCGGAGCAACCTATACTCCGCCGACATATCTCCAAAGTCATCGGAATTTTCCGGTTTCGGGTGCCTGACGCGATCATCCCGGCTTCCGCAGTATAGCGCCTCTCATCGGCGCTCCGCTCACCCCCTGACGTTCATATTCCTCAGCACGAAACAGGCCCCACCGGCGCGGCGGATGCGGTTGCAGAGATCGTCTGCCGCCGGGCGCGTGTCGGCGCCGATCCGCACCTGATAGAACAGGTTGGTGCCGCGGCTGCGCAGCCGCGAACTCAGCAGGCTCGGATCCTGATCGCCGATCACCGCGCTCAACCGCTTCATCGCGCGCGAATACATCGCCAGCGCCTGGTCGCGGTCGAAGCCGGCGGCGAGCTGGACGCCCCAGAGTTTTGCCGCGCCGAGCGTCACATGCTGTTCCAGCTGCGTGACGAAGGGATTGGGCGCGCGCTTGAGCAACGCCATCAGCTCGCGGCAACTGGACGTCGGCGCACGGTCGGGCATCGTGTCTTTGACGCCGGCCTTGGCCCAGTCGTCGACCGTGGTGCCGGTAATGGCGACCACGTAATTGCGGGTCTCCTGCGGCATGTAACCGGAGCCTGCGAGCCATTCCTGCACCCGCCGCGGTCCGGCATTGTAGGCCGCCGCCGCCAGCCCCAGATTGCCGAACTGGCTGCGCAGTTCGGCCAAGAATTCGGCGGACTTCGGCAGCGCCTGCACGGGATCGAAGGGGTCGAGCAGCCGGCGCTCGCTGGCGGTTCCCGGCATGAATTGCGCGATGCCCTGCGCGCGCTGGCCGCTGCGCGTGACCGGTCCGACCGCATCGGATTGGAAGCGGCTTTCCTGCCAGATCACCCGGGCGAAGAACTCGAGCGGCAACCCTTGCGCCCGCGCCGCCGATTCGATCATCAGGCACATCGCCTCGCGGGTGTCGGTTTCCCGCGCGGTATCGGCAGGCTTGGGTGCGGGGATCGCAAACTCTTCGACGCTCGGTTTTGCGACTTCGCCAGCGGCCGCCGCGGGCGCGTCCTGCGCATGAGTCGGTCCCGCGGGCAACGAGAGCATCACGATCACAATGCAAAATGCCGCACACGGCCCAATGATCGTTCGCATCGCAGCTCTGTTGTCCGAGAAGGCCCGCTTGACACGGGGAACCGACGGTCTAGCTATCTCCGGGTAGTTATTTCCGAGAATGATGGCGCGCATGTGGGAGTGCAAGAGATGACCGCACCTTCCGACGACCAGCTCGGCTTCGCGCCCGACGACGACGCCCCGATTCCCTATATGGCGAGGACCCGCGAATATTATGCGGCGATCGGCTACCCCACGCCCTACCGCTGGGCGCATTATGTCGAGGCGCCGTTCCAGCCGCTGCGAAAACCGCTCAGCAAATCCCGCGTCGCCATCGTTACCACGGCGGCGCCGTTCGATCCCGCCCGGGGCGATCAGGGCCCCGGCGCCAAATACAATGGCAGCGCCAAATTCTATACGGTTTATGACGGCAACACCTCGAAGCCGCATGACGTCAGGATCTCGCATATCGCCTATGACCGCGTGCACACTTCGGCCGACGACAGCGGCACCTGGTTTCCGTTGCCGCAACTGCAGCGGCTGGCGAGCGAAGGCCGGATCGGCGAAGTCGCACCCCGCTTCTTCGGCGCGCCGACCAACCGCAGCCACCGCGTCACCCTCGACACCGATGCGCCCGAGATCCTGGCGCGCTGCCGGGCCGACGGCGTCGACGCCGCGGTGCTGGTGCCGAACTGCCCGGTCTGCCACCAGACCATCAGTCTGGTCGCCCGGCATCTGGAAGCAGGCGGCATTTCCACCGTCGTGATGGGCTGCGCCAAGGACATCGTCGAGCACGCCGCCGTGCCGCGATTCCTGTTCTCCGATTTTCCGCTCGGCAATTCGGCGGGCAAGCCGCACGATTCCGCGTCGCAGGCCTTCACGCTGGAGCTGGCGCTGCGGGTACTGGAAACCGCACCCGGGCCGCGGACCACCGTGCAGTCGCCCTTGCGCTGGAGCGCGGATGCGGCCTGGAAGCGCGACTACAGCAATGCCGCGATGTTAAGCGCCGAGGAACTGCTGCGGCTGCGGCGCGAGTTCGACGCGCAGAAGGAAATCGCGCGCGGATTGCGCGAAACCGCCGCGTAAAACCACCAAAAGCCCCGAAATTGCGGCCTTCCCCGCCATCATCAATTTACGTTAACGCGGCATTTTGCCGGTCCGGCCCTTTCGCTCCGACCGGAGCCGGATAAGGTCTTCCTCTTTATTGGGAGATTATTCGATGTTGGATCGACGCCAGAGCGCGCGCGACAAGGTGATTTACGGCGGCGTCGCCAAGGTCGATGATAACGGCCCGACGCGGAAGTGCGTGGTCCGCAACATCTCCGACAAGGGCGCCAGCCTCGAATTCAGCAACGTCGTCCGGCTGCCGAAAGAGCAGATGTCCCTGACGATCGCGCGAAAGGGCCGTTCCTTTCTCGCGAAAATCGTCTGGTGGCGCGACAATTTCGTCGGCGTCGCTTTCAAGGCGGAGACGCCTTACGAGTTTCCGGTCTCCGACCTCGAGGAGCGGCTGCGCAAGAGCGAGCAGAAGAAACGCCAGCTGCAGCGCCGCATCAAGGAGCTGATCGGCGAAGGCTGAGCCCGGGCGCACCTGGCCAAGGCGTGCACTGACAAACCTTCAACATCCCGCTGGCAACGGTCCCGCTATCCTGTAAGCTTGCCTCCGGACTGGCCGGTCTGCCGCCTTATCGGGCGGCTTTACCGCAAAAAAAGCCAGCTTTGGAGGATCGCCCATGTCAGCTCCCACGAGCCGCATCCCGCTCAATCGCCGCACGCTGCTGCGTGCGGGCGCCGGCATGGCCGGCATTCTCGCCACCGGCCGCGCCCCGGCCTTCGCGCAAACCCAGCCGAAAAAACTCGTATTCGCGCACATCAACGCGATCCCGGAATCGGCCGCGGTCGCGTTCGACTGGATGGCGAAGGAAGTCACGGCGCAGTCCAAGGGCGCGCTCGACATGCAGTTCTTCGGCAAGACCCTGATCCCGCAGGAGCTGGAGATCATGAACGCGGTCAAGTCCGGCAGCATCGCGATGGGCAGTCCGGCGGGTGCGGCCGCCACCGTGTTTCCGGAAATGGGCGCGCTGCTGGTGCCCTATCTGGTGAAGGATTACGCCACGGCCTACGCCATGCTCAACGGCCGGATCGGCGACAAGATCAGCAAGCAGATCGAGGACAACTACAAGCTCAAGGTGATGTGTTACTTCGACTACGGCTTCCGCCATTTCTGGACATCGAAGAAGCCGATCGTCGAGCCGAAAGACCTGCGCGGCATGAAAATCCGCGTGCAGCAGGCCAAGATATTCGGCGACACCATCAACGGGCTCGGCGGCAGCGCCATTCCCATGGCGTATGGCGAGGTGGTCACCGCCGCCAAGCAGGGCGTGATCGACGGCGGCGATCTGCCGGTCGTCAACATGAAGGCGCTGAAGATCTACGAAGTGTCGAAATATGCCTCCCTGACCTATCACAATTACGGCCCGACCAACGCGGTGATCAACATCGAAGTCTGGAACGGGCTCTCGCCTGAGCATCAGAAGCTGGTGATGGACCTGTCGCGCGCCGCGCAGGAGAAGATCCGCGAGGCCACCGAGTCGGTCGACAATTTCGCCAAGGCCAAGTCGGAACTGGAGCCGCTCGGCATGACCGTGGTGGAAGCCAAGGTCGACGAATTCCGCAAAGTGGCGCAGCAGAAGATCTGGCCGGCCTACAAGGGCCAGTACGGCGCCTTGTGGGACGAGATCGAGGGTTTCAAGGCCTGAGTTGGCCGCGGAGCCGGAGCCAATCTCCGGCCCCTATCTTCGGTCCTCACGTCTTCGGCCCCTCGCCCGCCTCATCCCATCGCCGGAATTCCATCGCGCATGCTGCGTATCCTCTCAGCCGTCCCGAAATTGACGGTCACGGCGCTGATCATCCTTGCCATCGTCAACCTGTTGGTCGGCGTGATCCTGCGCTATTTCGTCGGCGCCATCACCGACTGGCTCGACGTCGATCCGGTGCCGTTCACCTGGGTCGAGGAAGTCGGCGAGCTGTCGCTGGCGTGGCTGACGCTGATTGGAGCCGCGATCGGCATCCAGTCGCGTTCGCATTTCACGCTCGCGGTATTTGTGCACCGGCTGCCGGAAACCGCGCAGCTCTGGATCCACCGTTTCAATCACGCCCTGATCACCGGCGTTGGCCTGCTGGCGGCGTGGTATGGCCTAAAACTATGCCTGCTCAACCGCACGCTCGTAACGCCCGGCCTCGAAATCAATCTGGCCTGGCTCTACGCGTCCTCCGTGGTCGGCGGCATTCTGATCGCCGTCTACGGCTTTGCGATGATGATCTCCCCGCTGCCGCAAGGCGAGCCCCAGCACTGACCGGATTTTTCGATGCTGCTTGCGACCGTCGCCATCGTCTTCGTCGTGCTGATCCTGCTCTCGATGCCGATCGTATTCGCGCTCGGCGTCGCCGGGATCGCCGGGCTGTGGATCGGCGGCTACCCGATGCAGCAGCTGTCCTCGGCGCTGGTGTCGGGATCGCAGAGCTGGGTGCTGCTCGCCATTCCCGCCTTCGTGTTCGCCGGCAATCTGATGGAGCGCTGCGGCATGAGCCACGCGCTGGTCGAGCTGGCGCGCACGCTGATCGGCTGGGTCAAGGGCGGGCTCGGCATGTCCGTGATCGTGGTGGCGTATTTCTTCTCCGACATCTGCGGATCGAAAATGGCCGAGGTTTCCGCGCTCGGCTCGGCGCTGATGCCGCCTTTGACAAAGGCCGGCTACGACCGGCGCGATTCAGCTTCCCTGATCGCCGCCGGCACCGCGATGGGCATGCTGGTGCCGCCGGCGATCTTCATGATCGTGATCGCGCAGGTCACCAACACCTCGGCGGTGGCGCTGTTCGTCGCCGGCTTCGTTCCGGCGCTGGTCATCATGCTGTGCCTGATGGCGGTGGTTTACATCCGTGCGCGCCAGAACGACTGGCCGGTCGATTCCCGGCCGAGCCTGAAACGCCTCGGCCACGCCGCGCTGCACGCCGCGGTGCCGATGGTGGTGCCGTTCGTGATCCTCGCCGGCTTCATCCTCGGCATCATCACCGCGACCGAGGCCGGTGCGGTGGTCGCGGGTTACGCCTTCCTCGCCGCCAAACTCTACTACCGCAACGTCTCATGGCGCGAGATGGGCAAGATCGCCTATGACAGCGCGATCCTCACCGCGGCGGTGGTGTTCCTGCTCGCGGTCGCCTCGGTCTATCAATATTTGATGGGCGTGAGCGGGGTGCCGCAGCTGCTGGGCCAGGTACTGGGGCCGCTGAAAGCGCATCCGTGGCTGTTCCTGATCGGAACAGCGGCGATGAGTTGCCTGTTCGGCATGATCCTGGAGGGCCTGCCCGCCGCCGTCGTGCTGATCCCCGTGGTGTTTCCGATCGCTGAAGCCATGGGCATCGACCCGATCCATTTCAATATCGTGCAGACCGCGGCCGTCGGCATCGGCCTGTTCCTGCCGCCGATGGGCGTCGGACTATTGATGGCACTGCGCTTCGCCAATCTCAGCGTCGGACAGCATTTTCGAACCTATGTGCCGTATATGCTGGCGCTGTTTGCCGGGCTACTGCTGATCATCTGCATCCCCGAGATCAGCCTGACGCTGCCGAGGCTGGCGGGGCTGATCAAGTAGAGCGGACACCGTTAGCCCTTAAGCAATCTCCCGCGCGTCGCGCCGCCGATAGACCATCAGCATCAACGGCGCGAGCCGGCGCAGCAGCCCGTGCGCGACGATCGGCACCGCGGCAACCATGGCCTTCAACCGTTCGGCCCTGTTGGGGACCGTTAGGTTTCGGCCTTCGCGGAAGGTTGCGCTTGCGCGCGCCGGGCAGTTTTTCCGGCTTCGGCGTCACCGACTCGTCGATACCCAGGGTTCGCTTGTCGGACAGATCACACGCTGTTCGGCGTGAACTTTCCGTTCACCATGTCAACAAATCCCTGAATTCCTTTCCGCAAACTGCCGCAGCCTCAAGTTGCCTTATACTTTTAGAACCTAGTGATGCTCAGGGGAAAGGCTGTCACCATGCAGCTCAGCAATCCCGGCGTAAGAGTAGCTAGAAAAGCTTATGTATACCGCACGTATCGTCGTTCTGACCATCGCTCTCGGTGCCGGCGGCGTTGCCGCCTATCTCGCGCGCGGATTTGATGCCAAATCTCTCCCGACCGAACCCGTTGTACAATTGCAGACTGTGGACGTTCTGGTTGCGAAGTCCGACATTGGTCTTGGCCAGTCGGTTTCCCCGGAAAATCTCCAATGGCAAACGTGGCCGGCCGCAACTGCGAGCAACAATTTTATCCGCCGCAACGAACGGCCCGAAGCCACCAAAGAAGTCTCGGGCTCGATTGCACGTGCACCATTCCTCGCGGGCGAGCCGATCCGGGAGCCGAAGCTGGTCAGGGCCAACGGGTCGGGCTTCATGGCGGCGATCCTGCCCAGCGGCATGCGCGCCATCTCCACCGAAATCTCGCCGGAAACCGGCGCCGGCGGCTTTATCCTGCCGAACGACCGGGTCGACGTCATTCTTTCCAAGCGCGAGAAGAATCCGGACCGCAGCGGCCCCGACACCATCAGCTCGGAAATCATCCTGAAAAATGTTCGCGTTCTCGCGATCGATCAGGCTCCTAAGGAAAAAGACGGCCAAAACGCCGTGGTCGGCAAAACCGTAACGCTCGAGCTGAGGCCCGAGCAGGCGGAGACGCTCGCCCGCGCGCGCCAGAGCGGCACCCTGTCGCTGGCGCTGCGCAGTATCGCCGATGTCAACACGGTCGAGAACGGATCCGACGATCAATCTGCGAAGCGGGGCGAAAGCGTCAACGTCGTTCGCTACGGCGTCCAAAGCTCGATGATCATACAGAAGTGACGAAAAGGATGCTCGATATGAAGTGCAGGGGAAATCAGCCGGCAATGCGGACCTTTCTGGTCCGCGCCCTGTCGTTTTCCGCCGTCGCCGCGCTGACGCTCAACCCCGCCTTGACGCCTGTGCTGGCGAGCGAGGACTCCGTCGCGGCGCCGGTTGTCGCCGCGGCACCGCTGGTGGCGCCGGTTGCCACCGTCGGATCTACCAAGGTACGTTTTCTGGCCCTCGGCATCGGCAAATCCGTGATCATCGACTTGCCGCGCGACGTCAAGGATGTGCTGGTCGCAGATCCGAAGATTGCAAACGCTGTCATCCGTTCACCGCATCGCGCCTACATGATCGGCGCGGCGGTCGGCCAAACCAACGTCGTGTTCTTCGATTCGGCAGGCGAGCAGATCGCGGCTTACGATATCGCCGTCAAACGCGATCTCAACGGCGTGCGCGCCGCGTTGAAGCAAACTGTGCCGGGAATTCAGATCGAAGGCGTCGGCGACGGCGTGATGCTGACCGGCTCGGTATCGAGTCCGATCGAGGCGCAGCAAGCGGGCGATCTCGCCGCGCGGCTGGTTGGGGGTGCCGACAAGGTCGTCAACTCGATCACCGTCCGGGGCCGCGACCAGGTGATGTTGAAGGTCACGGTCGCGGAAGTGCGGCGGGACATCGTCAAACAGATGGGCGTTGATCTCAGCGCCAGCATGACCTCTGGGACCACGATCGTGAAATTCAACAATACCAACCCGTTCACCGCAAACAGTGGACCGCTCGTCCCCGGCAATGGCCTGCTCACGCAGTTCGGCTCGATGCCGTCGGTCCAGGCGACGCTTCGCGCGATGGAAACCGCCGGCGTCGTGCGGACTCTCGCCGAACCCAATCTGACTGCGATCTCCGGCGAGTCCGCGACATTTGTCTCGGGCGGCGAGTTTCCAATTCCGACCGGCGTGACCTGCCAAACGACGACAGGGGGCGCTATCGGCAATTGCGTCCAGACGGTCAGCTTCAAGAAATTCGGCATCTCGCTCAACTTCACGCCGGTGGTGCTGAGTGAGGGGCGGATCAGCCTGCGGGTGATGACCGAAGTGTCG
>Ga0209331_1000900_pt1 | contig 10204 bp, 10 predicted proteins | sample JacPinW_OM3H0_M3_FD_187971 | JGI IMG/M metagenome (GOLD analysis project Ga0209331, IMG submission 187971) | Forest soil microbial communities from Algoma, Ontario, Canada - Jack Pine, Ontario site 1_JW_OM3H0_M3 (SPAdes) (version 2) | ecosystem: Environmental > Terrestrial > Soil > Boreal... | reverse complement strand
GACCGACGTCGCCGCGCTCCCCTTGGCAAAATGGATATGCTGAAAGGCTGATCGGTTCGATCCGCAGGGAATGCCTTGACCACGTTGTTGTGTTCAGCGGGCGACACCTCCGTCACCTGCTGCTGTCGTACATGAAATATTACAATGGGGCCCGCACGCATCTATCCCTGGAGAAAGATGCACCGGTCTCGCGCGCCGTCGATCGCGCCGGGCACATACTTTGTCGCCCAACCCTGGGCGGACTGCATCACCAATATGCCCGGATCTAATTTACGACAGGCACAAGTGACGCGCTCATGCGCGCAAAATACCCTTCCACCGGGGACTTCAGACCAGGGTAAGCTTTACACCACTTCTCGTCGAGATGCACACGCCTTCATCGAACTCCCGCCATCTGCTATTTCATGGAAGCAGCAGCCTTGATCGAATGCGACGCGGCGCTACCTGACTGTCATTTCCATGGGGATGCGTACAATACGATGTTCAACATGTGCGAACGACGCCGGCAGGGCGGAAGCCATCGCGGAGTCCGCAACCTACCTCCTTCTCAAGGCATGCCATGCGCGCCGCGCTGGCGCAGGCGATCCTGCCCGGCTGCGCGATCACGACGGCTTCCATTAGGACTAGCGCAATCGTGCGCTCGGCCTTTGAGTCCATACGCTAGTCAAAGCACGACCCTGACGATACCATCGGGCAAGCGAAGAAACACGCAGCATGGGTTGCAGCGCCTCCCTCACACTTCCATCGTCGCTCGTCGCTAGTGCGAAAAGAGGGCGATTAGAATAATGATTGGAATCGGTACGCCGAGCAGCCAGAGCAGAATCGAACGTCCCATGATACTTCCTTTCTATTCGGCTGGGCTCAATCGGAAACCCTGTACTTCCATGTGCCATCCCGCAGACCGCCGCCTTCCGTTGCGGCAAGGCTCGCACAGAACGCACCAATCACCAGAGAGGCGGTCAGCCAAAGCGAAAGTTTAGCCGCAGCCTTGCGCGCGTTGTCGGCCGTTGTCTTCGCTTGGGTGATTACCTCGGATACACGCTTTTCGGCGTTCGCCTCGCCCAGTCCGGTGCGGGCGGCCACCACCTGCGCAAGATAGGTGCGGTCAGCGGGATTGAATTCGCTGCCACTCCGGAATGTTGCGACGAAAAGGCGGCCAATTTCGCCACGAGACTCTGCAATCTCCGCCGTGTTTCGGTTTGTACCTGTGTTCCCTCGCAACAGCGTATCGGCATAGCTATCGAACAAACCAATCGACTGGCCAGCCCCTTGTGCTAGGCCGGCACTGGCACCGCTCACGAGGTGGGTCGCTGCCGATGTCAACACGACAACGCTCAATACGGTCGCAAAGGCCCATGCCAGAAACCCGTGAGCCGTATCTCGAAAGTAAATTTCGTGTGTGTGGGCGCCGACCCACCGGCTTCGCAAGCGGCCCGCCAGATATCCGCCGATGCTGGAGGCGATCATCGCGATGCAGATAAGATAGAGACCTGTCCCGATGCGGAACGTGGTCGCCGACACCCCGCTGTTCTGCCAAGGCGAGACGCTTGAAAATCCGAGTCCGGCGCCGAACGCCAGAAGCACGAGGGTTACGGCCGCGGATGACAACCCGCCGGCAATGATTGCAGCCCAGGAAACAGCCGATACAGCAGAGTCTTCGGTCCCCGGGGACTCGTTGCGCACTATCGCATCAGCCATAGCTGTTCTCCCAAGATCGGCGGCTAAACCTCCGCATTAGAACCTGCGGATCGCTGGCGGTTTCTTATTCTCAACCGGCATTCTTATTCGGCTTCCTGGTTAATCACCGCTTCCGCCAACTCGGATAGCGCTGCATCGGTCTTCTTCTCTTCTCCGAGGGTCGAGTCGAGCAGCTTCACTGCGGCCGAAAGGTCCAACTCTTTGGCCCATGTCTTGAGCGTACCGTAGCGCGAGATTTCGTAATGCTCTACCGCCTGCGCGACCGCCAAAAGGCCCGCGTCAAGTGCCGGCGAGTCCCTGTACTCGTCCATGACTTCCTGCCCCTCCTTTACGATGCCCATGATGGCGTCGCAGGTCTTGGCTTGGGGTTTCTTGTCGATAATGCCGAATACCTGTTCAAGCCGCTTTACCTGACCTTCCGTTTCACCATGATGCTTTTCAAAAGCTTTCTTGAGCTCAGCCGAGTTAGCGGCTTTCGCCATCTTCGGCAGGGTGGTAAGAATTTTTTTCTCGGCGAAATAGACGTCCTTTAAGGTGTCATGGAATAGATCGTCAAGTTTCTTAAGGGCCTTTGACATGCTCGTCTCTCCTATCGGGCCGGGAAAAGAACAGTAAACTTGGTGCCACCCGCGTCCTCCGTGCCGCCAACGAGCAATCGCCCGCCAAGCTTCGCTGCCAAGCTACCGATCACCTTCATGCCAAGGCCGGCACTTGCTGCCGGATCGAACGTAGCCGGCAGCCCAGATCCGTTGTCCGAAACCGAAAGCGCGTAATCACCGGACACCGAGCGCTCGAACGCAACCTTGATTTCGCCTGCGCCGTGCTTCGCAGCGTTGGTGACAAGCTCGCTCACAATTAGCCCAATGGAAACAATCTGCTCGGTCGGCATTTGCGCCTCAATTCCCCCGAGCGTGATTTGCCCCGCTTCGCCCGATCGCAGCATACCGGAAAGGTCATTGCACAAACGCTGCAAATATTCTTTGCAGTCGGTAAATTGGACATCGTCGCTCAGATAGATGTGGCGATGAGCCTGCGCGATGGCCCCCACGCGATTGGCGGCGACCCGGAGCTGTTCCGCCGCATCCGAATAATCGGACGCACGAGCTTGCATGTTAAGCATTCCCGAGACCAGTTGCAGGCCGTTCATCACCCGGTGCTCAATTTCCTTTGTCAACAGCTCCGAACGCCGCAGTGCGGCGTCCTTCTGACCAACCGCTTGCGACAGATCGCTAATTGCCTGCCGAGCGGAAAGCCGAAGCTCGATCTGGTCCATGACCACGGAAGCAAGGTCCTTGAGATGTGCGATCTGATCGTTAGTGACTGGGCGCGGCTCCCGATCGATGACGCAAAGCGTTCCTAGATTGAACCCGTCGTGCGTTCGCAGCGGAGCACCGACATAAAAGCGCAGGCCGAAATCGCCAGCCACGAGCGGATTGGCGAGCGAGCGCGGATCGGCCTGGGCGTCGGTTAGAACCCACGGATCAAGCTGGAGGATTGCCGAGGCGCACAAACCCGGACCTCGATCAATTTGCTCAACATCCAGCCCGTGATGGGATTTGAACCATATGCGGTCGTGATCGACGAGGCTGATGATCGAAATCGGCACTGAGAATAGTCTGGCTGCAATCGCCGTGATGCGATCGAATGATCCGTCCGGCGGCGTATCCAGGATATCGTATCGGCGCACGACCGCGAGGCGCTTAGCCTCTTCGTCTGGACTCAGGTCCTTCGGCCTAAGCTGGTGTACTGACGCTGACATTGGCCTCTCTCAAAACCTACTTTCCGGAAGGTGCAATAACGGCCTTCTCCTTGGCCGAGTCCCGACGAGTTATGGATACGTGCTCGGACGGCGAGCGGCGTCTAACTCCGCCGGCAGGCATACGGTAAGACTGGCCGAGGCCCGACTAGTTGGAGACGCCGCAGCCGGACGATGTTCTCACAGCTCGCGCGGCGGAACTCCGTAGTAATCGTCGATTCGCCGGCTGTAGTCGCGATTCGACCAGTCCGGAGTCTCGGTCGCTTGATAATGCGGGGCATTTTGGAGCCGCTCTTTATCGAGATCGACGACGTAGCCATCCTGGCGTTCGTCATAATCGAGCACGTCCCAAGGCAAGGGATGATAGCTCTCTCCCATTCCAAGAAACCCGCCGAACGACATAACTGCGTACCCGACTTGGCCGGAGCGTTTGTCGATCATAACGTCGTAGATAGAGCCGAGGGACTCGCCCTGACGATCGTAGACTTTGGTGCCTTCGACTTTACTCGCCGCGATGAGGCTGCCCGTTTCACTCGCTGCCACCGCGCCCGAACGTGCGCTGCTGTAGTCTGTCATTGTGACCTCCTTTTAGGGGAACCGTCCTCGTCTCGCTCGCCTATCGCGTTAAGGCTAAGGCACCTGATGCCATTCATTTCTTGAGAGTGTCGCGAATAGTGTCCTTGGTCTTGCCCGCGCCGCTTCGGACCTTGCCCGCGGTTTTTTCGGCCGCGCCTTCGGCCTCGGTCCGTCTGTTGCCGGTGACTTTGCCGATGGCCTCCTTCACCGAGCCCTTGATTTGTCGGCCCGCACCCTTGATCCGATCCTTGTCCATTGTTCGCTCCCGTTCTCGCTAGCTGCGCCGTCTCAAGAAATTCGGTTCAGGGAACGATCCCTTCACATAAACTAGGCACCGGCCGCCTCAACGACAAGAAACGCAAATACCAAGCGACCTGGTACGTTTGTACTGGACTGCCATTTAGCCGGCTCGAGCATGAGAGCGAGTCACGATGTGAAGGTGTATCCACGAAAAAAAGAACCCGGCAGAAGCTCGGGTTCTCTCCCAAGTGGCGCTCAGGTTCTAGCGTTGACCGCCCTGTCCCGGCTTCTGCTGACCACCTTGTCCGGGCTGCTGCTCCGGCTGTCCTGGATTCTGCTGGCCACCTTGGCCTGGCTGCTGTCCCGGTTGTCCGGGCTTCTGCTGGCCACCTTGTTGTCCGCTCTGGCCACCTTGCTGCTGCTTGTCTTGCTGGTTCATCGAATGACTCCTTTGCGAGATCGACACGCACATTGCGGATCGCGGGGCGTCTTTCGCGCCGAGGGCCAACACTTAGGATGCGAGGAAGGCTGCAACAAGAAACAAACGTACCAACCGACCCGGTGCTTTTGTACTTGTTCCGACGGACGCTAATGCGATTGGCGCCGCTTGACCGCATTTTTCCCGGTGATGCCGCGCTCGCGACCCCAGATGATCGCGGCGCCGCGCCGGTTGACACCGATCTTCTGATAGAGCGCAAAGACGTGGTTGCGGATGGTATTGCGCGAAAGCTTCAACGTCTCGCTCATCTCAGCATCGGTGAGGCCCTGACAGACAAGCCCAAGCACATCGCGCTCGCGGTCCGTCAAGTCGTGCAAATCGGCTCCGAGTTTGCCTTGCCGGGAAGTCTGACGCAGCGCCGCTAGCTTTTCGACGACGGTGCGGCTGAACCACGACGTGTCCGCCATCACGGTCTCGATCGCAGCAACAAGCTCCTCTTCGGATCGTTTGCGATCGGTGATATCCTGCATGATGCAAAGGACGCAGGACTCATCGTTGATGGTGACGCTGTCCGCAGACACAAGGCAGTCAACGAGAGTGCCATCTTTCGTTCGCAACTGAAGATCGAGGTTATGAACGCCACCAGCCTTTTCAATCGCCTGTTCGAATCCGCGTTGCGCAGATTTATCGGACCATAGCCGTAGTTCGGTCGCGCTTCGCCCAATGATCTCTTCTTCGACATAGCCGGTGACGGTCTTGAACGCTTCGTTGACTTCAAAGAACCTGAAGTCCTTGCGTTTGCAGATCGCCGCGGGCACCGGCGACAGGCGAAACGACGTCTCAAAGCGCGCCTCGCTTTGACGCAGGGCGTTTTCCGTCTTTTTGCGAGGATCGAGATCGGCGAAAGTAAAGAGGATGCAGCTCTCGTCGGCCATCTCGATGGGCTGGCCGGCTACGATAACGAATTTGAGTCCACCGTCCGGCAGCGGTACGCACGCCTCCATTTGCGGAATGGTTTGGCCTTCCTTGAGCCGCTTCAGCGCAAGATCGTGATTCTGCGCGTCGGTCAGAACGTCGAATTCCTTGAAGGTGGCACCCATGAGGTCCTTGCGGGCATGGCCGGTCATTTCCAGGAAGCCCGGATTGACCCTCACATAGCGCAAGTCCGATACCCGGCAGATTATGGCCGGGGCAGGGTTGGCGTTGAAGGCGCTCTCAAAGCGCTCTTCCGCCCGGAAGCGCTCGGTCTCGTCATTGATGACGAGAACCAAGTAGCTCGGCACATCGGAATCGTCGGTGATGACGAGGCTGCGGATCGAGTGAACCCAACATTGCTCGGGATGGCCGGCGCGCGTCACCTGGACCGTCACGTCGCTAAATCGTTCCCCCGCGACGACGCGTTCGATCGGATAGTGGCCGCGCTCGACTGGGCGATTGTTGCGGTAACGAAGCCGGAAGCGTTTTCGATATTCGCTGACGGTTGCGCCAAGCTCCTTGATCCGTCGGATGCCGTGCACGGCGAGCGCCGCGTCGTTGGCCCACACGATTTTTTGGTCCGCTCCGACCAAGATGACGCCGTCGGTCAGCCCAACAATGATTTGCTGCAATTGCCGATAATCGCGGCTCGGCTTGCTTAGCGGTTCCTTTTTCACAGCCGCCTTTTTCATCGCATCCCGCGCGCTCCTCGTGCTGCCGTTGGCGATCCGAGACGCCGTCCCAGATCCTCCCCAGCAGAAACAGAAACAGAAGGATGATGATCACCCGACAAGGCTGCCATCGCCTGATGCTCCTCCCTGTGCATCCTCCCTGTGACAGAATCCTGAACGGCATCATAGCGCGCGACCCTCATCTCACAATAGGTAGAACATACCAAGTCAATTGGTATTTCCGTTTCTTGTCGCCGCGATAGGAGCGTCTAAATTGGCGTGAGTTGCTAACCCAGAGCCGATGCAAGGAGTCAAATCATGAAGAGAATTGCCGGTGCCGCTGCGATGGCCCTGATGATCACTGCTGCTGTCTTTGCGCAGCCCGCCGCCGCGTTGGAACCCGCCCGTGCGCTTGCCAGTCTGCCCGCGGATTCCGTGACCGTCACGAATTACTACAAGCAAAACGTCTATGATCCATCCGACGCCAAGATCGGAGAGATCGCGGATGTTCTTGTCGATAAGGAAGGCCGCGTCACTGCACTGATTGTATCAGTTGGCGGCTTCCTCGGTGCCGGCGAAAAGGATGTCGCGGTGCCGTTCAGCGCCGTCCAGAGCACTCAAAAGAACGACAAGTGGTACCTGGTGATGAACGCGACGAAGGATGCGCTCAAAACAGCCTCAGGCTACAAATACGACAAGTCGAAAACGCAGTGGGTTCCGGACGCCAAATAGACGCTAGGCGAGTAGGCGTTTGCTTGAGTTGAAGCCAAGCGAAGGAGTATGTCATGGACTGGAATCGCGTTGAGGGAAATTGGAAGCAGTTGAAGGGCAAAATCAAAGAGAAGTGGGGAGATCTGACCGACGACGACCTGGACAAGATCGCTGGCCGTCGGGATCAATTGGAGGGCAAGATTCAAGAGCGGTATGGTATCGCTAAGGACCAAGTCCAAAAGGATGTGGATGACTGGTACAACTCTCAGAAATGGTGAGGATGTACCATTAAGAAACGAAGCCCCGGCTGCGACGCCGGGGCTTTCGGTTTGCATAGGACGGATTTCAGACTCACGCGCTTCGTACAGCGATAGCGTTTTGTTCCGCCCCCATCGAAGGCCCCTTGTCGGGTGCGACAACAGAGCCTTGTGCCCCTTCGATGCAAAGTTCGACCGCCTGGCGGAGCGACATTGCATAGCGATCCGCCCCGGTCGTTTCGAGCATTTTCTGTCTCTCGGCATCTTCAGCCGATCCCCAGAGCCCGACAAGGAGAATAGCCCGCGGCAGTTTGCGACGCAGGCGCCGAACGAGATAGCGCAGATGCACCGGGCTCCCGCTGCCCAGACAGGACACGCACACCAGTGCGACGTTTGCTGCATCAAGCCGGAAGATGTTGGATGCCGACGCCGCTTCGGACAGCTCGATCCGAGCGCCAATGCCGTGCTTCTCCAGCAGTTGCGCAATTATGGCTGCGGCCGCCTCGTCAAGAGAATCGCGAGCGCCAATGCACAGGACGGGTTTCTCGCCTCGCCAATCGGGCTTTAGGCTTTCAGTTGCCACGACCGGCAGCGAGAGATCGGCAATCTCTTCCAGTTCAGTGTCGGGTCTCAGCTCTGCCGTTTCCTTTGCTTCTTTGGTCTTCCCTTTTGCAGGCGGAACGATATCATCATGATCGGAAAGATCGTCCACGACGCCTTCGACCGTTTCCTTGATCCGTCGGAGACGCTCTGGGTCGAGAGCGCCGCGTTGCGCGTCAGTGCGCGCCAGCAGCAATCCAGGGATCGCGGTCTCGTCGTAGAAGTCGCAGAGTGACTTCTCCTTCATGAATTTTTCGGCTTGATCTGCCGCCTCGTCAGGATCACCCGCCAGCATGCGTTGGAAAAAACTCTGCTCTGGCGTGAGCGCCGGCTGGTCGCCGAGGATCACGTCCAGGAACTCTAACCGCTCGACGTGACGTCCCAATACCACCAGGCACACGGTGAGGGGTGTCGACAGCAGGAGGCCGGTTGAACCCCATAGCCACGTCCAGAAAGCCGCAGCCACAACTACGGCCACGGGCGAGAGCCCCGTGTTGTGGCCGTAGAGCAGCGGCTCGACTACTTGACCTAATATCGGCTCCACGATCACGAATAAGCCGACCGTCCACAGAAGCATCGACCAACCCGGATCAACCGCTATGGCGAGTGCCGCCGGAAATGCCGCGGCAATGAACGCCCCTATATACGGTACGAAGCGCATCAGCGCCGCAAAGATTCCCCAGAGCACCGGGTTGGGGATGCCGATGACCCAAAGGCCGACTCCAACGATAACGCCGAACGTTGCATTGACGCAGGTTTGCGTCAGGAAATAACGGCTCAGCCGATGGCCAGCATCGTCCATTGCTTCGGACGTGCGTCCGAGGTCTTGGGCACCTGCGAGCCGAACGAAACGGTCGCGCAAGTCCTCTCGGAAAAGCAGCATGAAAATCACGAAGACAATTACGATGCCCGTGGTCGCTAACGGCCCCAAGAGGGGCCCCACGATGGTCTGAACAACCTCAATCGGTTTTGGCGTAGGCCGCTGGATTTCGACCGGGATAGGCTTGGGCTGCGTTCCCTGGGACGTCGGCTGAGCCGGAGCGGGAGCAGCCGCCGTTCTATTCTTCGCTTCCTGCTCTTGGGGCTTGGAAATCTCTTGCCGAAGGTCGCCAAGCATCTGAGAAAGCCGGTTGAAGAGGCCCGGACCGACCGCTGCGCCTTGCAAGGAATGGATTTTGTCGCTGATCGTCTGCTGATATCGTGGCAGGTTCTCCGCGAGCTGCGCCATCTGCTGTGTGATGACGGCGCCAAGACCGAAAATCACAAGAAACGCGAGTACCACGGCCGCGAGGACCCCGCCCACGCGCCCCGCGTACCAGCGGCGAAGGAGGCGAACGAGCGGGGCTAGTACGAAGCTCAGCAGCACGGCGAGCACAACGGGAACGAAGAGCTCACGCCCGAAATAGAGCACCGCCATAATTGCAAGACCAATGAAGAGGTTGCTCGCGGCTACGGCTGGCGTAATCGGACTGCCATGCGCTTCGACATGGGGTCGGGAAACGGATGCGTTCGACATGTGCGTCAGCTTCCCAGGGTGCAACTCGTCTTAACGATGCGCGGACGCAGTTTGTTCCTCTAGTACTTCATCACAGTGATTATGACTGGTTGATTTTGAGCCAATTTAGGATGGGCAGGTCTTCCGGAGCAACGCAGGCCAGTCTCCCATCAGCACCATCGTGTTGGTGAGTGTGGCGCCCGGGAGCGTCACCTCTGCGCTCGAACCGCTGCGAATGGCCAAGAAACTCGATCCGCACCGCGAGATTGCACGCATGGCCATCGAACCGTGGCTCGTCGAGGCCGCATTGGCCCGCCTCGGCCGGACACTCAGTCCTGCGGAACAACGAACTATCATTAATGCCACTCGCACTCCCCATAAAGTCAGGTGGCCCGAATGGTGGAGCGAAAATCCGTAATCCAGAGTGCCACCCCTTCCAGTAGACTCTACCAACCAGATCCCGCGCCAGATTATCGGCCGCGATTTAGTGGCGCGAATATTTCGCGGTCTCAACACCGGTCGCGTTAGTCAGCTGTGGATCAATCTGAAAAACAAAAGCGCTGGCGACGGTTGTCGGGACAAGACAATAGAGAAAACAATTCTGCGCACTTTTCGTGCGCGGACGTTTTCACGCAGCCTGGATCAAAAGCGGTCATACCGACAAGCTCGCGTAATGTCTGCTTTTCCGAAAGCGGACATTGACTCGTCCGCGTGTGATGTGCGCTAAGTGCCCCACTGACGGACTCATGCGCCGCAGCAAACGGCATCTCCAATCGCCAATATTTT
>Ga0209331_1000899_pt1 | contig 10211 bp, 10 predicted proteins | sample JacPinW_OM3H0_M3_FD_187971 | JGI IMG/M metagenome (GOLD analysis project Ga0209331, IMG submission 187971) | Forest soil microbial communities from Algoma, Ontario, Canada - Jack Pine, Ontario site 1_JW_OM3H0_M3 (SPAdes) (version 2) | ecosystem: Environmental > Terrestrial > Soil > Boreal... | reverse complement strand
CACGTCGAGACCTTATATGGCGAGAACAGCCATCATATCGCCGAATCCTGCTTCAAGGGTCTGGCGAGGGCGCTGCGTGCGGCGGTCGCGATCGATCCGCGTGCCGCAGGCGAAGTGCCATCGACCAAGGGTCAGCTCGGCGGCTGATTCCTTGTTCTCGGCGGAGAGGTGCGATGCCGGTTTACACAGTCCATGCTCCCAAAGCTGATAATGCGGGGTTCGCTGCGACCGACAGGTTTGCATTCGTCCGCGACGGCTTTCATTTCTGGGCCGCGCTTCTGGGCCCGCTGTGGCTCGCCTGGCATCGGCTGTGGCTGGCGCTGATCGCCTGGATCGTCGTTATGATCGCGATTGAGGTCGCAATGGCGAGGCTCGGCGCCAGCGGTACGGCGATCTTTTTCACCAATGTGCTGATCGCGCTGCTGATGGGATTTGAAGCGGCGAGCATCCGGCGCTGGACCTTGTCGCGGCGCAACTGGCGTCAGCTTGACATCGTGGTGGCCGACAACGCGGAGACAGCCGAGCGGCGATTTTTCGATCGCTGGACCGCCAAACAGCGCATTCTCAACGATCAATCGACGGTCGACCGCGGCTCACCGCCGCCGACGCGGGATATTCCGGGCCAGGCTTTCTCGCGGCCGCCGCCGTTGCCGCAGAGCGAGATCATCGGTTTGTTTCCGGAACCGGGAGCGTCGCGGTGAGCGTTGCCATCATCGATTACGGCTCCGGCAATCTGCATTCCGCCGCGAAAGCGTTCGAGCGCGCAAGCCGCAGCATGGACGCTCCGGAAAAGATCGTCGTGACCCGCGATCCCGAAGTAGTCTATCGCGCCGATCGCATTGTGCTGCCCGGCGTCGGCGCGTTCGCCGATTGCCGCAGGGGCCTCGACGCGCTCGACGGCATGATCGAGGCGATGACCGAAGCCGTGCGAAACAAGGCGCGGCCGTTCTTCGGCATCTGCGTCGGCATGCAGTTGATGGCGACCCGCGGCAAGGAGCACGTCACCACCGATGGGTTCAACTGGATCGCCGGCGACGTCGAAAAAATCTCGCCGCGCGAGGAGAATTTGAAAATTCCGCATATGGGCTGGAATACGCTCGATATGATCCGCGAGCATCCGGTGCTCGAGCGCTTGCCGCTCGGCCCGAAAGGCCGCCACGCCTATTTCGTGCACTCCTATCACCTCAACGCGACCAACGAGGCCGACGTGCTGGCGCGCGCGGATTACGGCGGACCGGTGACGGCGATCGTCGGCAAGGACACCGCCATCGGCACCCAGTTTCACCCGGAAAAGAGCCAGCGTTTTGGGCTGGCTTTGATTTCGAACTTTTTGAAGTGGAAGCCGTGATGGCCGCTTTTGCGCCTTCTCTTGTGACCTCCCCCCTTGTGGGGGAGCAAAAGGCGGCTTCCAGCCGCCGTCTTGAAGAACGCCATGGCGGAGCCATGGCTATGCGCGAAGCGTTCGGGAGAGGGGTGAGCCACAAATACCGAACTCCCGGCTACCCCCCTCCCCAACCCTCCCCCACAAGGGGGGAGGGAGCAGGCAGCGCAACATGATCCTGTTTCCCGCCATCGACTTGAAAAACGGCCAGTGCGTGCGCCTCGAACAGGGCGATATGGCGCGCGCGACCGTGTTCAACCTTGACCCAGTCGCGCAGGCGCGCGCCTTTGCCACGCAAGGCTTCGAATATCTGCACGTGGTCGATCTGGACGGCGCCTTTGCCGGCAAGCCGATGAACGCGTTGGCCGTCGAGGCGATGCTCAAAGCGGTCACCATGCCGGTACAACTCGGCGGCGGCATCCGCGATCTCGATACCGTCGAGGCCTGGCTCGCCAAGGGCATTGCGCGCGTGATCATCGGCACCGCGGCGGTGCGCGATCCCGGGCTGGTGAAAGGCGCCGCAAGGAAATTTCCGGGCCGCGTTGCGGTGGGTCTCGACGCGCGCGACGGCAAGGTTGCGGTCGAAGGCTGGGCGGAGACCTCGCAGGTTACCGCGCTCGAAATCGCTGAACGCTTCGAGGATGCCGGCGTCGCCGCGATCATCTTCACCGACATTGCGCGCGATGGCCTGCTGAAAGGTCTCAACCTCGACGCGACCATTGCGCTTGCCGAGCGCATCTCTATACCCGTGATCGCGTCGGGCGGCTTTGCTTCCATTGAAGATGTGAAAGCGCTGCTTGCGCCGCGCGCCAAAAAACTAGCCGGAGCGATCGCGGGGCGCGCGCTTTATGACGGCCGCCTCGATTCATCAGCCGCATTGGCGCTGATCCGCAATGCGCGCGCCGCGGCCTAGGAGTCTTCCATGTTCAAGGTGCGCGTGATTCCCTGCCTCGACGTCAAGGACGGCCGGGTCGTCAAGGGCGTCAACTTTGTCGATCTGCGCGACGCCGGCGATCCGGTGGAAGCCGCCATCGCCTATGACGCCGCCGGCGCCGATGAGCTGTGCTTTCTCGACATTACGGCCACGCATGAAAATCGCGGCATCATGCTGGACGTGGTCCGGCGCACGGCGGAAGCCTGTTTCATGCCGCTGACGGTGGGCGGCGGCGTGCGCACCGTCGACGATATCAAGACGCTATTGCGATCCGGCGCCGACAAGGTTTCGATCAACAGCGCCGCCGTCAGCCGCCGCGAATTCGTCAAGGAAGCGGCCGAGAAATTCGGCGATCAGTGTATCGTGGTGGCGATCGACGCCAAGCGAGTCAAGCGCGGCGGCGGCTCGGAGCGCTGGGAAATCTTCACCCATGGCGGGCGCAATTCCACCGGCATCGATGCCATCGAATACGCCCAGGAAGTCGTCTCGCTTGGCGCCGGTGAAATCCTGCTCACGTCGATGGACCGGGATGGCACCCGGCAGGGCTTTGACATTCCGCTCACCCAGGCGGTGGCGGACAGCGTTGCTGTCCCGGTGATCGCGTCCGGCGGCGTCGGCAATCTCGATCATTTGGTCGACGGCATCCGCGAGGGCCATGCGACCGCGGTGCTGGCGGCGTCGATCTTCCATTTCGGAGAATTTACCATACGTGAAGCCAAGGACCATATGGTGCGTGCTGGGCTGCCGATGCGGCTCGATCCCTGACGACTCTTTGTGACAGAACTGCTAAATGCCGCATATGAGCGGCGCCCGATCCTTTGCGGGCGCCCGCGTGGGTTGAGCTGATGTCGCGTTTCACGATCCATGACCTGGCCGCCACCATCGATGCCCGCGCGGCGTCGGGAGGAGAGGCGTCCTACACCCGCAAACTGCTGGACAAGGGTTCGGAGCATTGCGCCAAGAAGCTTGGCGAGGAAGCGGTGGAAACCGTGATCGCCGCGGTCGAGAACGATCGCGACCACCTGATCGCTGAAAGCGCCGACCTGCTGTTTCACCTGCTGGTGCTTTTGAAGTCGCGCGGCGTGAAGCTTGAAGAAGTCGAGGCGGCGCTGGCGCAGCGCACGACGATGTCCGGACTGGACGAGAAGGCCGCGCGCAAGCGCGATTAGGGCATTGTTCCGCAACAACTAAGGGCGGCGTCATGGATATTCGGGCACCGGAGCAACAGTATAATCCCTACCGGGTCTTCTCCCGGGAGCAATGGGCGCGGCTGCGTGACGATACGCCGATGACGCTTGAGCCGGGCGAGTTCTCACGTCTGCGTTCGATGCATGACCGTCTCGACATGCAGGAGGTCGAGGACATTTACCTGCCGCTTTCGCGACTGTTGTCGATCTATGTCGATTCCACGCAGCGGCTCTTTTATGCGCAGCGCCAATTCCTCGGCATCCAGGACCGCAAGATGCCCTACATTATCGGCGTCGCCGGATCGGTGGCGGTGGGCAAATCGACCACCGCGCGCGTGCTGCAGGCGCTGTTGGCGCGATGGTCGCCGCGGCCAAAGGTCGATCTGGTGACGACCGATGGTTTTCTGTTTCCCAACTCGGTGCTCGAGCGGCAAGGCCTGATGCAGAAGAAGGGCTTTCCGGAGAGCTACGATCTCCCGACGCTCTTGGGGTTCCTGAGCGACATCAAGGCGGGGCGGCGGCCGGTCCGGGCGCCGGTCTATTCGCATTTGACCTACGACATCATTCCAAACGAATGGATCGAAATCGACAGGCCGGATATCCTGATCGTCGAGGGCGTCAATGTTCTGCAGACCGGCCGGCTGCCGCGGGACGGCAAGGCGGTTCCGGTGGTTTCGGATTTCTTTGATTTCTCCGTCTATATCGATGCCGACGAATCGGTGCTGCGCGATTGGTACATCCGACGCTTCCTGGCGCTTCGGGACACGGCGTTTCACGATCCGCGATCGTATTTTCACCGCTATGCCCCGCTCTCCGACGAAGAAGCAACCGCAACCGCGCTGGCGATCTGGGAACGTACCAACCTTGCCAATCTCGAGGACAATATTTTGCCGACGAGACCGCGCGCGACGCTGATCCTTAAAAAAGGCGCGGATCATGTGGTCGAAACAGTGGCGCTGAGGCGGCTCTAGGGACCCGAGCGCTAAGCCGCATGTCGCGACGCATCGACGCCGAAATGTTCGATGTAGCGTGCGTTGATGGCTGAGACCGGCATCACGATCAGCACGTCCGTTGTGCCGAACTGATGATCGATGACAGCGCCGTCGCCGATATAGGCCCCTAACCGCAGATATCCCTTGATCAGAGGCGGCAGCTCGTGCAGCGCGGCCTTCGGATTGATCGTTTCCTTTGCCATCCGGTTCATTTCGACACGGCGTGAGGAATGCGCGGCAGCGCGCCAGGCTTCCGGGGCTTGCGCATAGTGATGCAGGAACGACAGCGGCAATGCCAGCCGGTCGGGGTCGGTGCCCTCGAAGCTGGCGCAGCCGATCATCACGTCGAGCCGGTGCTGGCGGACATAGGTCCAGATCCCGCGCCACAGCAGTTCGACGGTGCGTTTGTTGCGGTAGCGCGGCAGCACGCAGGATCGTCCGAGCTCGAGAAAACGTAAATCCGCATGACGATCGATCAGGCCTGATATATCGAACTCGTCCTCGGTATAGAAGCCGCCATGGTTTTCCGCCACGTCCTGGCGCAACAGGCGGTAAGTGCCGACCACAGGCTGCTTTCCGCTGATCGATGGCGTGGCGGCGTGATCGATTACCAGGAGATGGTCGCAAATCTTGTCGAACGCATCCTTGTCGCGGCGCGCCAGCAGCGTCGCGGCATCGGCAATGGCGGTACCGTCCTTGTAGAACACGCGATAACGCAGTCTTTGGGCGCGCTTGACGTCGCGCTTTTCTTGCGCAAGCCGCACCTCGAGAGCGCCGAGCTGCCCGAGCGTGGTGGAAAAATTCGGAAAACTTCGGATCGGCCTGATGACGCCAGATGGGACCGGCCGCAGCATCTCAATCAGACGCTGCGTCGATCGCGCAAATTCGCCGTTCTGCATGGAGTCCCTCGCGACCGCAGGCATCCGAATCGAATCGGCGCTGTCTTCGCGGACGTAACCACGGGCCTTCAAAGGTTTTATGACGCCCTGCGGCAGCGAGCCCGCCAACCACGCGGCCAAAAGCAAAATGCCGGCCCATCGGGCCGGCATCGCACTCTCGAGAAGTGGATGTCTGGTTTGGCGGTTTATTTCAGCGCAAGTGGTTTTTCCTCGTCGAGGAAGCCCATCAGTTCGCGGAAGAATTGCATGCGGTTCTTTTCCATCATTACCGTATGCGTTCCCTCACTCAGTTCGATCAGCCGCTTGTACGGCGTATTCTTCAACTGCGCGAAATAGCCGTGCGCCAGGTAGCTGGGAAGGTCTGCGTCCCATTCGGCGTGAAGCAGAAGGGTTGGCACGGTAATCTTGCCGGGGTCGTACAAGGCCTTGCCTGCGCTCCAATAGTTCATGCTGTCCTCGGCAACGCCGTTCGGCGCGCGCAGCATCGGCGGATTCTGCGTGGAGGATTCGGGATCGGTCGCCCAGGTCGCGTTCGCCCAGGCATCGAACACGCCGGGCGGAATCAAATCCGCCTGCTTGTCCGCGGGTACATCCTTCAACCAGCGCGCCTTGGCTGAGTCCTTGGAGACCAGTCGATAAGCGCCAAGCGGCGGCGCATTGGCGGCCGCGGGCGCAGGCGGTTCGTTGCGGATCCATTGCGGCGCGTAAAGCACGAGACGGTTGACCTTGTCATTGTGCTCGCTGGTGTACGATCCGGCGATCGAGGTGCCCCACGACCAGCCCATGACGTTGATCTTTGAAACCTTGCGCTTCCTGAGGATGTAATCGACAGCCACGCCCAGATCGTGCGCCGCGACCTTGGTCGAGACGATCGGTTTGTTGGCAGCCGGCGGCTGGCTCATTTCGGGGGGCCGGGTCGAGCGGCCGTAGCCTCTGACGTCGACAAGATAGACATCGTAGCCGCGCGCGGCGATCAGATCCATCATCGAGACGCCCTCGATCGGCAGATCGAACGCAGTCTCGGCCGGATAGGTTGCGCCATGCACGAACAACAGGATCTTGTCGGGCGACGTTTGCTTGCCGGCCGGATGCTTGTTGCGGACGAACAACTGGATTCCCGCATCACCTGACGGGATCATGGTATCTGTTGCTTCCAGCTTGGGCCCTTTCGCCTGCGCACCGGCGCCCGAGAAGGCGCCTGCGACAAGACACGCCAAAGATATCTGCAAAAACCTGTTGGTCATCGAAGTCCTCCCCGGACATTTTTATTTTGCGGCCGCTCGGTTGCGGCCTGCGTTCCAGTTCGCAAGAGCTGACTGGGTACGCTCACATGCTCGGTGCAATCCCGGGCAGCGTCAAGGCTGTTGCGCGAGCGGATGGCGCGTCGGCGCCGCCGCCCTCAGGCCGCGAGATGGCGCGAGGCGGCCAGGCCTGCGAGTGCATCGGCGAGCTTTTCGCGATCGAGCGGCTTGATCAGGAAACCGTCCATTCCGGCTTCAAAACAGGCGTAGCGATCCTCCACCAGCGTGTTCGCCGTGAGCGCAAGGATCGGCGTCTGGCGGCCGGGCTGGCCGGCCTCAAGGCTACGGATCCGCTTGGTGGTTTCGATGCCGTCGAGTTGCGGCATCTGGATGTCCATCAGAACCAGATCATAGGGGGCGCCGGCGGATTTGGCCGCCAGCCACGATTCCAGCGCTTCTTCGCCATTGGTGGTGATGACGGCGTGATGTCCGAGCCGTGTCAAAAGCGAGCGCATCAGCAGCGCGTTGATCTCATTGTCTTCCGCCACCAAAATGGAAAGACCTTGCGACGGCGCGGTTGACGGCGTCTCGACATGGTCGGGCGCCTCGATCGCGGCATCGCCGGCAAGGTTCGGCGCGAGCACTTCCGGCGCCATCGTCAGGCGGGCCGCGAGCGACGCCGCGCGCAGCGGTTTGACCAGATAGCCGGTGAAAGCGGAGGAGGCGGACGACGGCTGAAGTTCATGCCGCGCCGCCGGCGTGAACATGACGATCCGCTGCGTCGCGTGAGGGCGCGCGGCTTCCCCCAGCAATTCGACATTGGTAGCGCCCAGCGCGCGATCGAGCAGAACGGCGTGCCAGGACCGCTCCGGCAACAAGGCCTGCGCCACCGCGGTATCCGAAACCAGACAGGTCTGGCCGCCCCAACGTTGCAGCCGCCGGGCGACCAGCGAAGCCTCAATGCCCTGAGGCGCGATCAGCATGATCGATTGGCCGGTTAGATCCGGTGCCGCGAACGCCTTCTGTTCGTTGCCGTTGCCGTTGCCGGCGGAGGCGGCCAGCGGAACCGATACCTCGAATGTCGAGCCGGCGCCCGGCTGGCTCTCCAGCGTGATGCGGCCACCCATTCGCTTGACGATGCGCTCGCTGATGCTCAAGCCAAGTCCGGTGCCGCCATAGCTCCGGGCGATGCGTTCGTCGGCCTGCTCGAACTCGCGGAAAATGCGCGCCTGGGCTTCGGGCGCGATGCCGATGCCGGTGTCGCGCACCCGGAAGCGGATTTCATTGGGCGAGACGCCCGGTTCGACAATCAGCGCCACGCCGCCGGTCGCGGTGAATTTTATGGCATTGCCGGCCAGATTGAGCAGCACCTGCCGCAGCCGCGCCGCATCTCCGATCACTTCCATCGGCAGTCGCTCGTCGACATAGGCTGCGATCTCGAGTTGTCTCACCTGTGCGCGGGGCGCCAGCAGTTCAGTGATGTCCTCAATCAATGCGGCAAGCGCGAAGGGGCGGTGCTCGAGATCGATCTTGCCGGCTTCGATCTTGGAATAATCCAACAGCTCCTCGATCAGCGAAAGCAGGGCGTCGCCCGAGGTTTTCACCGCCTTGGCGTAGGTCATCTGCTCCGGCGTCAGCGGCGTATCCAGAAGCAATCCGCTCATGCCGATGATACCGTTGAGCGGGGTACGAATTTCGTGGCTGGCCATCGCGAGAAACCGCGACTTGGCACGGTTGGCTGCATCGGCCTGGTCGCGGGCCTCGGCAAGGGCGCGTTCGGTCTCGGTGCGGTCGGTGACGTCGCGGCCGACGCATTGCATCTCGGCCGGCTGGCCCGCATCAGATCGAACCAGGCCCTCACGCCATGCGATCCATCGCGGCCCGAGCGGCCCAGCGATCTTCTGGTCATGGATCCGCGTGCCGTCAGACTCGAGCGCGGTGTCGCCTTGCTCAAGCACAGCAAGTGTGAAATTGCTGCCGATCAGCGCGCTGCGTGGCAGCTTGGCCAGTTCGCAATAGGCGTCGTTGACGAAGGTGATGCGGCCATCAGCGTCGCGCAGGACGATCAGGTCGCCTTGCGATTCGAACAGGCTGCGGACGCGTTCCTCGGCCTCCTTCAGTTCCCAGTTGCGGTCGGCCAGCGCCTCGTTGTGAAGGGCGATCTTGCGAAGTTTCTTGCGTATCCAGCGCAGCCGGATGCTCAGCGTCGCCAGCGCAACGCACGCCACGGCGAACAGGAAGCTGGCGCCGATCGCAAAGGCGTGGGCGTCGTAACCGGAGCTTTCGGACCGGCTTCCGGCGATGAATCCGTAGGCACCGCCGTAGGCGGCGGAGAAGATCATGAACGAGCGGACCGCGAAACTGAGCCAGGGATGGCGTCGGGTGTAGCGGCGTATGCGTATCTTGATCCGGAAAACCCGCTCCATCGCGCAACTATCCTCGGGATTGCCTTGCCGCATCGCGATTACATCGCGCGGTCGGCGCTTGAGACTGCCTCGAAGCGCGCCGTGTGTTGATGGCGACGATGCGGCGGCGACCTTGCAAAGTGCTTGAGGCCAGGGCGGCATCACCCTGCGCGATGAGAACAGGGTTGACAAAGCGTTAAGACAAAATTCAGAGCGACGCGGCTTGCAGTCGGCGGTGTCCGGCGCTGGCGCCGACGATGAGGGCTGCGGCATCGCGCGCGGTAAATGTCTTCGATCGCACGAAAATCCGGTAGTCGGCGGGGCCGCTGTGCGACAGATAGATCACGGGCGCGGACACCGAGCGACTGTCGGAAATCGCCACAAGCCGCGTCGCCGCATTGGCCTCGCAGGCACCGGCCTCCGGACTGTCGACATCATCGACCACGGCGAAATCGGCCGCGTCCGCGCTGTCCGAGATTTGGACCCGCACGGTGGCGGCTAACGGATCGCTGGTGAAACTGACATGAAGCTGGGCTTGCCAGGGCAGGTCCGCGATCTGGACCGAGGCCTCGCCGATGGTGATGCAGGGCCGCGGGCCCGGCAACAGCTCGCCGCGCGCGAACACCGCGGCAACGATCAATGGAACAGCCGACGTCAAAATCTTGAAACGCAACATGATACGCTCGCTCGACGAAAGCCCGTGATACGCCGGGCTTATGGTTGGCAGAGTGTAAACAAAACTCGTTACCGGCAGGTTGACGTGCCGCTGGCGTAAATTCCCGAGTCAATTTTCAACAGCCCCGTTGTGCTCCTATTCCCTCCCCCACAAGGGGGGAGAGAGCCGACCGTCCGCGCGGCGCGGCCGCGTACATCTCGCAGGCGATGATCGCGAAAATATCGTAAGCCCGATTCTTCGGATTCAATCTTCAACAGCGGCGCCATGTGCAGACGCGGCTTCGCGATCCCGCGGCGCATGCGCCCGGGTTTTGCGTGACGTCCTGCCCTCCTGAACAGCAGAGGGCGTGGGGAATGCCGGGTGCCCGCCGCACCCGCAGCCTCGTGCGCAATGGTGGTGGTAGCACACGAGTGTAGTCACCACGGTCGCACCGGAACACCCGGCATTCCCGCACGCAATGGTTTTAACGGTTTCCTTCGTGCTCTCCCCGGTGATC
>Ga0209331_1000898_pt1 | contig 10212 bp, 10 predicted proteins | sample JacPinW_OM3H0_M3_FD_187971 | JGI IMG/M metagenome (GOLD analysis project Ga0209331, IMG submission 187971) | Forest soil microbial communities from Algoma, Ontario, Canada - Jack Pine, Ontario site 1_JW_OM3H0_M3 (SPAdes) (version 2) | ecosystem: Environmental > Terrestrial > Soil > Boreal... | reverse complement strand
TCGCAGGTCAAATGGGCGCTCCCTTACGGGGAGAGGGGTGGGGAGAGGGGCACACTCGTGCTCCAAGCGGGGCGATTACCACACTCTCAGTCGTTATCGTCCAAGGATGCGGACGAACCAGCAACCACTGAACGTCCAATTCGGAGGCAGAGGCGTGGGAACGCGCGCGCGATAGCCGGTCGGCTGGCGCTGATAGGTTCCGGCGCGGCTGGCTTGTTGCGGTAAGGAGCAACCCCCCGTAGTAACGACACCTTGCATAAGAGGCCGCTGTCTGACCCATAATAAAGGCTGGCTTAAATAAGGCCGCGGATCGGCGGCTTGTGCAAGCGCGCCTTGAACAGCCGCTATCCGGCGGCGGCCCCTACAATCCGCGCCAGGACTCCTCGGTCTCCTTCTAAAGGAGCTGATGGAGCTCGAGATTTCGCTATCATTGCGGAGCTCGTGCCACTGGAACTGGCCGGAGATCTGCGTTCTCGCCTGCCCGTCCCGGTTCTCAGCCTCGGCTCCGGCGCGGATACCGATGCCACTTACAGGCGAGCGCGGACGTGGTGGGGTTCAAACGAGGTTGCCACGCACCTTGGCTGCGATTAGGTTGCAACGTAGAACACGAGTGATGACTGCCATGCGTGAAATGTCGGTTCGAGAGGCCAATCAGAACTTTTCGCAGCTCATTGCCGCTGCCGAGCGTGGCGAGACCATCGTGATAACCAAGAACGGCATTCCCGTCGCCAGGATCTCGCCGCAACCGGCGGATCGCGCGAGCGACCCGCAGTGGCGATCAGCGTTCGCAGCGCTGAAAAAAAGCTTGCGGTCCAAACGTGGGACGGGTTACCGCGTCGGACCCATCACCGAGGAGGACAAGTACGGCAGCGATCCCGCATGACTCGGGTCGCGCTCGACAGCAACATCCTCATCTATGCCGAGCTCGAGCCGGATTCGGAAAAGGGAGCGCGAGCGATTGACCTGATACTACGAAGCGCCCGGAACGGCGTCATTCCGCTGCAAGTGCTCGGAGAGTACCTTCGTTTCATCCAGCGGCGTGTGCCGTCTGCGTTCGAGGATGCGGTGAGGCAGGTACACGTTTATGAAGCTGCCTTTCTGACCCCGCCGACCACGGTTGCGGTGATCGATGCGGCTTGCGCGCTGGCGCGCGTGCACCGCCTTCAACTGTGGGATTGCGTTGTGTGCGCCGCCTCCATGCAGGCCGGCGCGAAGGTGCTGCTGACCGAGGACATGCAGGACGGGCGCACTCTCGACAGCCTGCGGCTGATCAACCCGTTCCATGCAGACAACCTGGTTGCGATCGAGAGCCTGCTGGGCGGCTGACTCTGGGTGGGAGACCACGGCTGTTTGTTACGGCTTCGCCTCCATCCGCGGCAACTGCATAGTACCAACCGCAATTGTTGTATCGCGTCGCAGGCCGGACGGCGGGCAGCGGCTTCATCGGCTCGCGTATCGTTTCGGACTAACGAGGCTCTCGGCCTCGCCCTCACTCAGCTCCTCGGCTTTCTTCTCGAGGAGAAGCGCTGCGAGCTGCATCGGCTCGACGCTCACGCCGTGCGCCCGCACCTTCGCCGCGATCTCCTCGAGCCGCTTGAGCGTTCGCGGCGCGAACGGGACGAGACGCCGTTCCGTCCAAGTGGCGTCCGTCGGCCGGCCGCCGCCTGGTGGCACGCGAAAGCGGACCTCGATGTCAGCCAACAACTGTATCGCACCGAAGTAGCTACCGGGCGCGGCGACCTTGCCCCGGCGTTCGGCGCCAAGGCCCCGTGCGATCTTGTCCATGTCGATCCGCCCCTTCATGTCGTTGCTCCTTCGCTGATGTCACGGATGGCGTCGCCCACCACCAGACCCACCTCACCCTGGCGGGTCTCGCGCCCGAGCGGGGACTTGCGATTGCAGGATGGAAAACCCCCGCCGTGCGATCTGCTTGTGCAGAGGGGTTGGATGCACTGCCGCTACGTGCAGCCCAGTCCATGTCGCCGCCTCAACAACTAGCGGTGACCTATGTCACGACATAGTCGCTCAGCAGCAACGGTTGAGCGGATCCATATTGCGGACTTGCCCTACCGTGACCTACAATTCGTAAGGCGAATTCAGCGCAAAATCGGATTTGAAATGATCCCAACGGCAAATAAATTTGCACAGGCTTTTAATATGCTGGAGAAAAGCGGTCGTCTGTCCGACACTGACAAACGCATGCTCCAATTCCACTACGAGGTTCCAGAACGAAAACTCACCCCCCGTCAGATGTCAGAACTTATGGGATGGGGTGGGCAGTCGGCAAACCGACATTACGGAAAACTGGCGCGTAGGATAACGGAAGAGCTCAATTGGATTCCGAAGCCACAGACCGCTCCGCGCAGTTACTACGTTGAGGGCTTAGTCATAGGTTCACGAGAGGAATCTGAGTTTGCATGGACACTTCGACCACAAGTGGCACGTGCATTGGAGCTCCTTCCGTGGGCCAATCTAGGTCATATTACTGTTGGTTCCAGCGATAGCGATGACGACGAATTTTCATCTTTCGAGATTATCGAACAGCATCGCTATCGTTGGCATAGGCTGGTGGAGCGCAATAGCAGGGGCAGTCGCGCAGCGAAGGAGGCTCATGGCTATCGATGTCAGGCATGCGCATTCCCATTTGAAAAGTTTTATGGGAGGGTTGGTCGCGACTTCATCGAAGCACATCATCTCATTCCTCTGTCCGAATTGGCTTTTCACGAAGAGCGTAGCTATTTGGCCAACGATTTTGCCGTCCTGTGCAGCAATTGCCATAGAATGATTCACCGATGTCGGGACCCATCCGACCTAGATGGGTTTAGAAAACGAATCCGCAGGCGGAGCTGAGTTAGAAATTATCCGCTGGTGTGGGAGCGCACTACTCTTCCGCACCCAGTGTTTCCGGAACCCGTCAAACTCGAACCCGCGAAACTCCTGAAAGCTTTTCCAGTGGGCCGCGATGTCGGCGCGAACTAATTCCGGCGCTCTGACGAGCTGAGCTACCAGAGCTACCCCCCGACGCCGGCAGTCAACCGACTGATCCCGCAGAGTGAGCCCCCGGCACCCTCACTCCCCCACACCCAGCCTTTCCGGAAATCCGTCAAAATCAAACCCGCGAAAATCCTGAAAGCTCTGCCAGTGGGCCGCGATGTCGGCGCGAAAGAGATCGCGGGTGAGCGCGCGCACGAGCCTGGGGACCAGATATTTCATCGGGCGAATGGCCGCGCCGCTCGGGCCGAAGCTCAGCGTCGCCGCGAAATTGAAGCAGTGGATGTTTGTCAGCGCCGGGGCAGCTCCCGGCACCCGCTCGACGAACGCGAAGGACGGAGAAAGGTAGGGATAGAGCCCGAGCCGGGTGTTTTCCTCGCCGGGAGGAGGCTTGAAGCAATCGTTCCAGGTCGCGATGTCATCGGCAAAACAGGCAAGCTCCGGCCGCAGCCGATGGTCCACTTCGATCCCCGTCCCGGCGATGATGAAATCGGCGAATGCCCGGCCTTGCGGGGTGTCGATCGCGGCTCGGCCGTCCACCACGCCGAGGCGCCGCCATGGCCTGCCCGTGAGCATGCGGTAGTTGGGGAAACGCGATACGCGGCTCCAGGCGTCCTTGGTGAAAGGCTCGCGCAACTCCAGAAAATAGGTGAGGAAGCGCCAGCGCCACAGGTCGTCCATCTCGCCGATGTGCCGCATGAAGCCGGCAAACGCCGCCCAGCGATAGGGCTGGATAGATTGCACGCGGGGACGGCGGCAATACTGGTCGACTGCGGACGCGCCATGCTCGAGCGCGGCGGCAGCGTTGTCCATCGCGGTGGCCGCCGCTCCCAGCACTGCGACGTGCCTGCCGCGCAAGGCTGCAAAATCGATCCCTTCGCTCGCATGCGCCCAATACGGCTTGGGCAGATCGTGCAGCAGGGGGGGCGTGTACCAGCGCCCGGCACCCTCCATCCCCGTTGCAAGCACGATCTTGCGGGCGAGCAGAGCTTCCGCGCCGGCCGTGGTCTCGACCTCGGCGGCGAGATATTCCCCGTGCGGCGTGATCCGTTTCAACAGGACCTGATTGCGTACGGGCAGGTTCAGAACCCGGCGGATCCAGCCGAGGTAGCGCGGCCATTCCGTGCGGGGTATCTGATCGACCTCCTGCCACGCGGCCTCTCCGAACTGAGCCTCGTACCAGGCTTTGAATGTCAGGCTCGGGAGTCCCAGGTCGGGACCGGTGAGCTGTTTCGGCGTTCGCAGCGTGTGCATGCGCGCATGACTGAGCCACGGTCCCTCGTGGTCCTCCGGCAGAGCATCGATGCACAGCACGTTATCGACGTGGTCGCGCATCAAACCGAAGGCGATCGCGAGTCCCGCCTGCCCCGCTCCGACCACCAGCACGTTGAGGATGGGATCTCCGTTCGCCGCGCGACGCGGCACAACCCATGACCGCTGCGGGAAATCGAGCAGCGCCCGGTCCTGCGCCGCGCGCTCCTCCAGCAAACGCAACCGCTCTGCCGCGTCGCGCAGGGGTGTGGGCATGCGTGCGGTCTACGCGCTCAGCTAGCGCGCGCTCGATACCTCCCCCTGCAAGGGGTCGGGTGGGGGTCCGGCCCCTGGCGCGGGCTCCTGGTGATCGTCGCGGCTGGGGCTTGACCCCCACCCGGCTCCCCCCGAACAAGTCGGGGATCGCCGACCTCCCCCTTTCAGGGGGAGGTATTGCGCAGCTAGCTGCACCGCTGAGTCCGTGTGCGACAGCCCGCCCCGAATGTGGAGGGAGCAGTCTGAGTTCGTTGCACGCACCGATGCTTATCTCACCGGAAGTGCTCTACGCCGCCTTCTCAGTCGTGGGGTCGATCATCCTGCGCACTTCGGTGATCTTGGTCGCGGGAAAACCGCTGATCTCGGCGTGCTTGCGGATGATTGCTTCGTCCTGGGCGAGATAGACGCAGAACGTCTTGTCGTCGGCGACATAGCTCTCGACCCATTGGATGTCGGGGCCGAGCTGATGCAGGACCTCATTTGATTTTGCCGCCGCGGCCCGCAGCTGATCGCGTTCAAACGTCCCCACCTTGGGGATGTCCCGCTCGATGATGAACTTGCGCAATGCCATCTCACTCTCCTTGCACTGACTGAACCTTCCGTTGGGGTGTAGGGGCGAGGCATGCCTCGCCCCTACGAAATCTTCCAGTGGGGCGCACAGAACCGCCCGAGCCCGCTGCGGGCCATGATCGCCTCGGCGCATCGCTGCGCCTCTTCGAGCGTGCGATTCTCGTCGAGCGATTGCAAGCGGCCGTCCGCGATGAGGATGTTGCCGTCGACGAGGACGGTGTGCGCCCCTCCGCGGGAGCTGAACACCAGATTGGCGACCGGATTGATCACCGGCGCCCAATCCGCGGCCAGCATCCGGAACAGCGTGATGTCAGCCTTTTTCCCCGCTTCGAGCGAGCCGATCTCGCGCTCGAGACCGATGGCGGCGGCGCCCCGGATGGTCGCCATTTCCAGTGCCGTTTCCGGCGGCACCGAAGTGGCATCGAGCCGATAGGTCTTGGCTCCGCCCGCGAACAGATAGAGCTGGCGGGCAACATCGATATAGTTGCTCGCCATGGCGGAGCCGGATCCAAGGGTCACGTTGACGCCGAACGCGAGGAGCTCGGGGTAGCGGCCGAATTCGAGGCTCCCGGTGCCAAGCCGATGCGACATCGAAGGGCAGCAGGCGACATGGGCGCCTGCGTCGCGCAGGTCCACCAGATCGCGCGGGCTCGTCCACCCCGCGTGTGCGACAATCGTCGCGGCATGGAGCGCGTCTGCATCGAGAAGCCGCTTGACCTCCGTGCGGCCATGCTGGCGCCGCGACGCGACGGCATCGTCGCGCGAGCGGGCAGCGGCGATGATGAGGCGGACCTGCTTGTGCCGCGCCAGGCCGGAGAGCTCGCGACACAGCGTGTCGCTGGCAGCCGCAAGCCACGGCAGCGCCACCGCGGCGCGCACGCGCGCATCTCCGAGCTTCTCGATGGCCCCGATCGCATCTTCGGCGCGTCGCACCGCCTCCTGCGTCGTCTCGCGCTCGAATGGCTGCGGGAATGCGCCCATGATGGTGTCGAACGCGTCATAGGCAGCGGGCGAGACGAGAGCGCGCAAGCCGGTCTCGCTTGCGACGCCGGCAACGACCTCGGGGTATCTGCTCCCGGCATCGACGAAACAGGTGGTGCCGGAGCGGATCATCTCGAGCTGGCAGGCCCGCGTCGCAATCGCCGCGTCATCGGCGGAGAGCGCAGCTTCGTAGGGCAGAATGCGTTCCAGCATGAATTTCGGGATGTCGCAGAAGTCGGCCGCGCCACGCCCGAGTTGCGCTACGGTCGCCACGCTGGTGTCGATCAGGCCGGGTATGGCAATGAGCGTGCGGCCATCGATCGTCTCGTCCGCCTGGAAGCGATTTTCGACCTCGTCTGATTTGCCAATGAGCTCGATACGACTGTCCGCGATCGCGATCGCGCCGTTGGCGATCATGCGCCGCTCGGCATCGAGCGTGACCACCCAATCGATGTGCTTGATCAGTCGCCGCATCATCGCAGTGTTCCTAAAGCATGCAGCTCCTGCCTGTCATTCCGGCCGAGAGCCGGAATCCAGTAATCACAGCGGTTCGTGCATTCATGTCGGCCATGGATTACTGGGTCCCGGCTCGCGCGAGCCCGGTTGAGCCGGGCTCGCTTGGCCGGGACGACAGCCCATATGCGACAGCCCTGCCCTGCACGGGGGAGGTATCGCGCCACGGCGCGCTCTACTGCCTTGGCCATGGCGACTGGGTCACGCGGTCGAGGCCGGATTTGCGCGCGATGAGCGCGCCCCGGCGCTGGCATTCGGCAAGGGTTTCCTCCTCGTCGATGGTCTGCACCTTGCCGTTCGCCATGAGGACCTTTCCGTCGACGATCACGGTGTGCGCGCCGCCGCGGGCACTGTGCACCAGATTGGAGAGAGGGTTGAGCAGCGGCCGCCATTCCGGCCCTCGCGTGTCGAACAACGCGAGGTCCGCCTTCTTGCCGACTTCGATCGAGCCGAGCTCTTTTTCGGCGCCCACCGCGACGGCGCCGTTGATGGTGGCCATCTCGATCATCTCCTCGGGCGGAAAGATGAAGGCGCTCAGCCGGGTCGCGCGCATGGCGCCTGCGCCGAGGTTCATCAGTCGCACCATGTCGAGATAGTTGCTCGACATCGCCGAGTTGCAGCTCAGCGAAACCGTGACCCCGATGGCAGCCATCTCCGGGAAATGCCCGAATCCCGTATCGCCCATGCCAAGACGGAAGCCGGTCGAGGGCGTGTATGAAATCTTGAATCCGTGCTTCTGCGCGAGAAAGATCTCCTTCGGGCTCGCCCATCCCATGTGGATCATCACCATGTCGGGACCGAGCACGCCGAGGTGCTCGAGCCGCTCGACATCGCTGAAGCCGGAAGACAAGCGCGAGGCGACGATCTCGTCGCGCGACTCGGAGGCGTGCATGACAATGGGCGCATTGTGCTTGTTGGCGAGCCGGCGAATGCCGCGGCAGAGATCGTCCGAGCAGCCCGCAAGGATGCGCAGCGCAAACCAGGCGCTCACCCTGCCGCCGTGCGTATTGTTATGCGTAAGCACGGTCTCCTCCGCGCGCTCCAGTGCTTCCGCAAGCGTCTCCCTGAACATGGTCTTCGACGGCATCTTGCCGATCGTGGTGTTGTGGACATCGAAGGCTGTGCGCGACACGATCCCGCGCATGCCGCTTTCCCCCGTCGCCTTCGCGGTCTCACCCGGGTAATAGCTGCTCGGATCGAGAAAGCAGGTGGTGCCCGCCTTGATCAGCTCGAGCTGGCAGGCCCTCGCCGCCCAATACGCATCCTCCGACGTCATCTCCGACTCGTAGCCGTAGAGCCGTTCCAGGAGCTGCTTTGGGATGTCGCATTCATCGGCGAGGCCGCGGCCGAGATGCTGCGTGTTGTGCACGTGCGTGTCCACGAAGCCGGGCAGCACGAGGAGGCCGGCGGCGTCGATCGTCTCCAGGTCTGCGCAGGCTTCGTCCGCGCAGACTTCGGGAAGGTGATCGTCCTTGCCCACGAAGCTGATGCGGTCATCCACGATCGCGATGGCGCCGTTCCGCAGGATCCTGCGCTCGCGATCCACGGTGACGATCCAGTCGGCATTGCGAATGACCAGCCCCGCCATCGTTCATGTCCTCATGACGTCTGGGCGAAGACTCCATACCTCCCCCTGCAAGGGGGAGGTCGACAGCATTTGCTTCGCTTCGAAGCAAATGCTGTCGGGTGGGGGTCCGACCCTCGGTGGGCGCACGTGCTGATCATCGCGGCCGCGAGTAGACCCCCACCCGGCTCCCCCATGGATGCGCGGGTCAATCCCCGGATCAAGTCCGGGGACGCGCATGACGGGGTTACAAATCATATTGCACCAAGATAGGAGCGTTGCACATTTTCGTCCTGCATGAGGGTGGCACTTTCGCCCTCTAGAGCGATGCGGCCGTTCTCCAGGATGTAGCCGTATTCGGCGAGCTTGAGCGCCTGCTTGGCATTCTGCTCGATCAGCAGGATGGTGATCCCTTGGCGATTGAGCTCCTGCACGATGGCGAATATCTGCTTCACCAGCAACGGGGCGAGGCCGAGCGTAGGCTCGTCGAGGAGAAGGAGGCGTGGGCGCGACATGAGGCTGCGTCCGATCGCGAGCATCTGCTGCTGGCCGCCGCTGAGCGCGCCCGCCCGCTGCTTGCGCCGTTCGGCCAGCACTGGAAACAGGCTGTAAATCCAATCGAGCGCGCGCCGCACATCCTGCCGGTCGCGCCGGCGGTAGGCACCCATTTCGAGATTGTCGAGAACGCTCATATCGGGGAACAGCTCGCGCCGCTCCGGCACCATCGAAATGCCGAGACCGACGATCTGATGGGGCGGGACGTTGCCGATCGGCGCATCGTCGAAACGGATGTCGTTGCCGGGCGACCTGTGCAGGCCCACGATGGTGCGCACGGTCGTGGTCTTGCCGGCCCCATTCGCGCCGAGCAGGCTGACGATCGCGTGCTCCGGCACGCGCAGGCTGACGCCCCTGAGAGCCTCGATCTTGCCGTGGAAGGCATGAACGCCATTGAGCTCAAGCAGCATCCTCGGCCCCCAGATATGCTGCAATAACACGCGCGTCGGATTGAATCTCGCGGGGCGAGCCCTCGGCGAGCTGCACGCCGTGGTCGAGCACGATGATGCGGTCCGATAACCCCATCACCAGCCGCATGGTGTGACCGATCAGCAGGACGGAGAGCGCATATGTCTCGCGAATGCGCCGTATCAGAAGCACGAGCGATTCCAGCTCGGCTGAATTGAGGCCGGCGGCCGGCTCATCGAGCAGCAGAAGCCGCGGGCGCGACGCCAGCGCACGCGCCACTTCAAGGAGCCGTTGATGCCCGAACGCAAGCCCGTGCGCCGGCTGCTCGGCGTAGGGCAAGAGCCCGACGAAGTCCAACAGGCCCGCGGCATCGCCCAGCGATCGCAATTCTTCGACCCTTTCGCTCCTTATCCGCAAGCCGGCTGAAAGCAGGCGGCTGTTGAGACGCACGTGAGCGCCGACCCGCACGTTATCGATCACGCTCATGTCGCTGAACAGGGCAAGGTTCTGGAAGGTACGTGCCATCCCCAGACGCGTGCGGGCATGGGCGGGCATCCGGATGATGTTCTGCCCGGCGAACATGATCCGCCCCTGATCGGGCATTGCCATCCCGGATATGACATTGAACAGCGTCGTCTTGCCCGCGCCATTCGGACCGATGACCCCGAGAATTTCGTTGGCTCCCAATTGCAGGCTGATGTCTTGCAGCGCCCGCAGTCCCCCGAAGCTGATGCCCACCCCCTCGACCTTGAGCAGCGCGTCACCACGCGCCCGAGCCGACGGCGGCCGGCACTTGGCCGCGTAATACGTCGAAGGGGCGAACTGCAGCACCCTGCAGATCGGCTCGACCCCCCAACGCAAACCGTCGGTCACCCGGTCCCGGTGGCTATCGATAAACGCCACTACCTCGGCGGTCGCGGGTCGAGCTCCCGCGCGAAGAAAGTTGCCGCCGCCTTCAAGATCTCATTCGCCCGGCGCAGCTCCCGCACCTCGCGCTCGAGTTCGTTGATCCGCCGGCGTTCCTCGCTCGGCGTCCCCGGCTTCGATCCCCGGTCAACCTCGGCCTGGTTCACCCAGCCCCGCAACGACTCCGCCCCGACGCC
>Ga0209331_1000897_pt1 | contig 10215 bp, 7 predicted proteins | sample JacPinW_OM3H0_M3_FD_187971 | JGI IMG/M metagenome (GOLD analysis project Ga0209331, IMG submission 187971) | Forest soil microbial communities from Algoma, Ontario, Canada - Jack Pine, Ontario site 1_JW_OM3H0_M3 (SPAdes) (version 2) | ecosystem: Environmental > Terrestrial > Soil > Boreal... | reverse complement strand
ATTCGCCAGGTCATGGCGCACGAGATGGGACATTACGTTTTGAATCATGGGGAGAAACTTGTGACTTACTTTGGGATTTTCTTCCTTGTCGGCTCCGCGCTCACGGCCGGGTTTTTCAACATCGCTGTCCGAAAATGGGGCGAACGCTGGCGTGTGCGCGGTATTGGCGATGTCGCCGGTCTGCCGCTTCTGCTGCTCATCCTGAGCGTCCTCTCTTTTCTGGCCACGCCGCTTATTAACACGGTCACACGCGTGACTGAACGCGAAGCCGACGCTTTCGGCATCAACACTTCGCGCGAACCCGATGGATTCGCGATGGTGTCGCTTAAGCTCGGCGCATATCGCAAATTGAATCCTGGCCCAATCGAAGAATTCTTTTTCTTCGATCATCCGAGCGGCCGCGCGCGCATTCGCATGGCCATGGATTGGAAAGCGGCGCAGTTGCCGTGAGCAGATGCTCCAGCGAAGACGACGAAGCCGATGCCGTAGATGTCGATCTGACGAGCCGCTAGGTTAAGAAAATATCGATTACATGAACCGACAGGTTCTTCTCATGATGGCAAGCGTATGGCTTGCTTCTCTCCACGTTGAGTGTCTCGCAAACGGAGGACCATTTAGCACTAGCGCGATCGAGCGCACTGGTGATTTGGTACCGGTTCAGAAAAAGACGATCAAACTCGAACAGGAAACGCTCAATGTGCGCCTTGATGCCGAACGCGCACATGTCGCTGTCGTTTACCAGTTGCGCAATAGCGAGTCGGCCGAGGACGTCACCTTCGCGTTTCCGGTAAGACTGATGGAACCGCGCCAAGATCGACAGTATGCCTACGGCTACGACAAAGAGGATACGTTGACAAACTTCAAGGTCTTCGATGGAGCGCAGAGAGTGGCGGTATCGCGCACCAGTAACAAAGCACTCGAAGAGCTCGCACAGCACGACCTCGGAAACGCGGTGCAACATTGGTCAATCATGAGGCTGCATTTCAATGCTGGTGAACGGAAAACGCTTCGGGTGAACTACAGCGTTCGATGCGCGGGGGTCATCGATGGATTCGACGGCGATTTCAATTGGAAGTTCACACCGCGTACCTTCACCTATAGCTTCGGCGCTGCTGCGGGATGGGGCGACGGCCGAGTGGGGAAACTCGATATTGTCGTTGACACTACTTTCCTGCGAGAGCGGGGCCTCAAGTTGATCAGTGTTCAGCCGCCTCCACAGTCGAACGCGCCAAAGTTGATGTGGTCATTTCAAAACTTGGATTTGGCCAACGCGCCCGACCTCGTTTGTGCTTACGATTCGGCGCCAATGTTATACCAGGAACACGCGCAGTCCTACCTGTTGAAACCGGGCACGCGGGGCGGTCTAACGGTCTCGGAATCTCTTTCCTACGCTGATGCCGATACACGTTCGCTACTCGACCGCGACATTCATACCGCCTGGATTGCGTCCGGAGATAAGAAAGGTCTTGGCACGAAAATTCGGCTTCAACCGAGTCCCAATACGAGTGCGAGGGATATCTCCATCTTGAATGGTCATACCGCGAGCGCGGAGATGTACCGCGCCTACGCACGTATCAAGAAATTGCGGGTCGATGAAATTTGGACGGACGATGACGACGTTCTACATCATGACACCTGCGACAAGGACTTTCCGGATGAAGACTTCAATAATCTGCCACTGCGATTTCCGACCTACGCGGCGAAGCTCGTCGTCGAATCAGCTAATCCGGGAATCACCCGATACGTCGAGATGACCGTGATGGAGCTTTATCCTGGAACAGAAGGAAAACCGCTCGCGATTTCGGAAATATACCTCTACGGCGCTTATCACGGCCGTTGATCGATCGGCACGACTTTTTTGCCGACCGGTTCGCCGACGTATTCGCTGAGCGGGCGGTAAAGGCGATTGTCTTCCAATTGCTCGAGCACATGCGCGCACCAACCGGAGCAACGCGCGATGGCGAACACGGGCGTAAATAAATCCGTCGGAATTCCGAGCGAGTAATAAACGGTCGCGGAATAAAAATCGACGTTCGCGTTCAGGTTTTTCTTTTGCTTCATCAACTCGGCGATCCGTTCGCTCATCCGGATCCATTTCGGTTCGCCAATCTTTTCGCTGAGCTTGATCGCCATGGCGCGCAAATGCGGGGCGCGCGGATCGAGCGTTTTGTAAACGCGGTGGCCGATTCCCGGGATTTTCTTTTTCGCGGCGAGCTGTTTCTCGATGTAGGCGTCCACGTTTTTCTCATCGCCAATCTCCTGCAACATGTGGATCACATCCTCATTGGCGCCGCCGTGGAGAGGTCCTTTTAACGTGCCGATCGCGGAGGTGATCGCCGAATACACATCGCTCAACGTCGAGATGGTGACGCGCGCGCTGAAGGTGGACGCATTCATGCCGTGATCGGCATGCAGGACGAACGCCACGTCGAGTGTGTCGGCCGCTTCTTTCGTCGGCTCTTCGCCGCACATTAAATAAAGAAAATGTGCCGCTTCGCCTAAATCCTCGCGCACTGGAAGAAGCGGCTTGTCATTGCGCGCCCGATGAAAATAGGCCGCGATCACGCCAATTTTCGCCGTAATACTCCGGGCGCGTTCTTTCCCCTTCTCCAGTGTTGCTTCGCGAATGTTCGGATCGTAGAGACCGAGCATGGAGACAGCCGTGCGGATCACGTCCATCGGCGCCGCAGTTTTCGGCGCACCTTTGATAAAATCGACAATCCCGTCGGGTAACTTTCGCTGGCTGCGCAATTGATTCGCGCAACGCTCCAGCTCCGCGCGATTCGGGAGTTTGTTGTTCCAGAGAAGATAAACAACTTCCTCGTAGCTAACTTTGCCCGCGAGCTCGTTGATGTCGTAGCCGCAGTAAATCAACTGCCCCTTGTCGCCGATGACGTCGCTCAGTCGCGTCGTATTCGCGACCACGCCTTCGAGTCCGCGCGAAATCATTTTTTGCCGCCCTTCATTTTCTCAATCAAGGTGTCAGCCATTGTCGCCGGAGTTTCGGCAACCGCAATGCCCGCGGCTTTGAGCGCTTCGATCTTTCCTGCGGCGGTTCCTTTCCCACCGGAAACAATTGCGCCGGCATGGCCCATCCGCCGACCGGGCGGTGCGGTCACTCCGGCGATGAACGCCGCGACCGGTTTCTTACAATTATCTTTGATCCATTCCGCTGCTTCTTCTTCAGCCGAGCCGCCGATTTCACCGATTAAAATCATCGCTTCGGTATCTCGATCTTGGTTGAAAAGTTTCACGGCATCGAGATGCGACATCCCGTTGATCGGATCGCCGCCGATGCCGATGCAGGTCGATTGGCCGTAACCGCGCGACGTCAATTGCCAGACCGCTTCGTAGGTCAGCGTGCCCGAGCGCGAGATCACGCCGACTTTGCCCGGTTTGTGAATGTAGCCCGGCATGATGCCGATCTTGCATGCGCCGGGAGTAATGATGCCCGGACAATTCGGTCCGATCAGTCGCGATTTCTTCCCGCGCATCTGTGCTTTCACGCGCATCATATCCATCACCGGAATTCCTTCCGTGATGCAGACGACAAGATCGACATCTGCATCCACGGCTTCGAGAATTGAATCCGCCGCCGCCGGCGCAGGCACAAAAATCATCGAGACATTGCAATCTGTTTTCTGTTTCGCTTCCCAGACCGTGTCGAACACGGGAACTTTGCCGTCGAACATCTGCCCGCCTTTGCCAGGCGTGACACCGGCGACAACATTTGTGCCGTACTCCATGCATTGCCGCGCGTGAAATCCACCGGCGCTGCCAGTGATTCCCTGCACTACGAGGCGCGTGTTTTTGTCGACTAGGACAGACATATCTCTGAGGAAAACAGGAACGCAGGAAAAAGACTTAGTACTGCCTGTCCGGCTCGGACTTCCTGCTTTCCTGCTTTCCTTAGCGATTCAGGCTTCATTTCGTCTTCCGTTTGTGCACGACGAGTTTATTTCCGTCGGGATCGCGAAACTGCGCCATCCAGCACACCGGCGTCTCCATTTTCTCCATGTCGAACGCGACACCGCGCTCCTTCAGCTTCGCAATCGTCGCGTCGATATCGTCGACTTCGAACGCCACCGTTGTTCCATCGCGAGACGGCTTCCATGCCGGATGACAACCGACTCCGATTGTCGTGGCCCCAATTTCATACTCGACCCAAGCCCCATCCATTCCGGTCATGCCCGGTTTGAGTTCGAGTGTTTCCTGATAAAATTTCCGCGCGCGCTCTTTATCGGAGACGGCGATAGCGACAAATGCGACTTCTTTGATCATTTGGAGGTTCCTTTCTCGTTTTCGGATTTCAGTTTGTGAATGATTAATTTATTGCCGTCCGGATCTTGCACGATCGCCATCCGGCAGACCGGCGACTCAACCTCGTGACGGGGAATGTTCCGCTCCTTCAGGCGAGCGACCGCATCTTCCAGGTTCTCCACGTCGAGCGCCGCGCTCGTCCCTTGATCGGACGGCAGCCATTGGTCACCGACGCAACCGATCGCGATCGTTCCCGCGCCGACAGGATATTCGGTCCACATCTCGCCGGTCATCTCCGGGTCGGGCTTCAGTCCAAGCACACCCTCATAAAACGTCCGTGCCCTCTTCATGTTAGTCACCGGAATACCAACGAACGCGATCGCTTTGATTTTCATTTTCCTTTTGCCGCCTTCACCGCTTTTTGCGCGGCGTCAGCCAGATCATCAGCCGTAATCAGCGCGACGCCGCTTTCTTTAAGCAGTTGTTTTCCTTTTTCGACATTGGTCCCTTCCACCCTAACGACGACCGGCACCGAGAGCTTCACCGTTTTGGCCGCATTGATAATTCCCTGCGCGATCACATCGACTTTCATGATCCCGCCGAAGATGTTTACCAGGATCGCCTTCACATTTTTGTCTGCGATCAAAATCTTGAACGCTTCCGTCACCTGCTCTTCCGTGGCGCTGCCACCGACATCGAGAAAATTGGCCGGACTGCCGCCGTAATATTTGATGATGTCCATTGTCGCCATGGCCAGACCGGCGCCGTTGACCAGGCACGCAATGTTTCCGTCGAGGCCGATGTAATTGAGGTCATGCTTCGAAGCCTCGACTTCGCGCGGATCTTCCTCGGAAATGTCGCGCATGGTCGCGATGTCCGGATGTCGATAAAGCGCGTTGTCGTCGAAATTGAACTTTGCATCGAGCGCGAGCACTTCGCCTTTCTTGGTCACGACCAGCGGATTCACTTCCACCATCGAGCAATCCAGCCCGGCAAACGTACGGTAGAGTCCGTCGAACAATTTCGACGCCGCTTTCATTTGCGAAGAATCGAACGCGAGTTGCTTCGCCAGCTTTCGCGTTTGAAACAACTGCAATCCCGCGAGTGGATCGACATGTTCACGAATAATTCTCTCCGGCGATTTCGCGGCAACCGTTTCGATCTCGACGCCGCCTTCCGTGCTCGCGACAACTAAAGGCGCAGCCGTCGCGCGATCGAGCAGAATGGCAAAATAGGTTTCGCGGGCGATCTCGACCGACTCAGCCACCAGCACCTTGTTCACGACACGACCCTGCGGTCCGGTCTGATGCGTCACCAGAGTTTGCCCCAGCATTTTGGCCGCAAGTTCGCGCGCTTCCTTACGCGACTGGCAAAGATGCACGCCGCCCTTGAATCCGTTGGTGAACGTTCCCTTCCCACGCCCGCCGGCGTGGATCTGTGCTTTCACCACAAGATCGACATCTCCCAACTCGCGCGCGACCTGCTCGGCTTCATCCGGCGTCGCTGCCACTTTGCCGCGGGGCGTCGCCACGCCGAATTTCTGCAACAATTCCTTCGCCTGGTATTCGTGGATGTTCATCAGCGCGTGCGCGAGCAAAGCCTTGAAATGCGCGAACAGCAATCGAAATTCCGTGCGAATGACGCTCGCTGAAATTCAAGCAAAGATCGACAACGCGCGCACGCGTGGTCAAATCCTCGACTCGGCCGCGAAGAATATTCAAGCGCTTCTCACCGGCGCATCGTCCGATCTCAATTAACCGACGCGGAGGCCCCAAAAGAGAAGTTTTTCAGCTTTTCACCAACCCAGTGACAGCACCAACCCAGAGCGAGGTAAGCAACCAACCCATGACGATGTGAAAATAAAGGTAATACCGCAGGAAACCTCCGCTAAGGGGGAATGTGTAAGGCCCTATTTGAAAAGCGTCGCGATTGGAATTCGGAGTCCAATTCGCGCTCTGGTCGAGCTTTAGCAGAGGAGTGAAGGATTCCAGCGAATATACAAACTCGTTGAAAGGTGGATACTCCTCCGAAAGCTTCCGCTCTTCATTCACCTGCGTATCTACAATAATAAGTGCCCCGTTTTTTTTCACATACGCACTCTCTTTTGCCGGCGACATCAGACCGTGCTCAGCGCCTACTTGGAAGAGAAATGTCCCGAATAAAACCAGCGCCACGCTGCCAGCAAATGCTCGCCAAGGTTCGTAACCGTACCCAATCAGTCTGCCGAAACAATTGTACCACCACCAACCCTGGCGAAAGACCCGCGTGGAGCGGGCCCGATCAAGATTTTTTTCGATCATCACGTGTCTGGCGTCGCGTTCGTGTCCCATTTTACGCAACACGGCCGCGAGCTGCTCATAGGGCTGGGGAGTAAATCGTCGCGCTTGGACTTCGTCTTTTTCCGGAAGTGACTTCATCCGACGGGCCGCGCGAACAAGCCATCGGCGCGTATTAAGCGGCATCGCAATGATTCGTCCGTACAGTCGGTGCCAGAATGTTTTTCGCTGTTGTCCATCTCGGTGAAGCCATCTTATCCAATCCGCCACTGTCAGTGTCCCCTCGACATGGAAGCGTTCGTAGCTGAACCCATCAAGAAGTGCCTTGCTCGTAGGCAGCCAGTTAGTTTTGATATCTGTTACCGTGCTAACCTTGGTTGAACGCAAATCAATGCTCGCTTGATGCGAGGCGGTGAATCCTCGAAGATCGAGTTGCCGGCCCACCTCGGAATTGGCAATATTGAGCCAGCCAAGGATCTCATGATTTTTGTGCCAAATAACGCTCCCCTCAATTTTCGCCCCATCAGCATTAACAGCTTTTCCACCGGGGTTGATGAAGCTCGCGTTGGCACATTCAAGGTTTCCTCCGATCACAGCTCCCAACATACTGACCTCGCCCTTCACGATTAATCCGTCGCTCAGATAGACATTGCCACCGATCTTTGCTCGATTGGCACTCAGTGCGTGGTCTTTTGATTTTGACAATTGTGCCTGGCCACAATCCAGGTCCCCTCCAATTGCTACTCCGGTCAACAAAACTTCGCCTTCAACCTCCGAACCTTTCTGGATAAAAAGCGTGCCCTCAATTTTCGCACTGTCTGCACTAAAAGCCGTGTCAGTTGGATTTGAGAATTTGCTCTCGAAGCAATTCAGATTTCCACCAATTTTTGTGCCCGCTAGCGTGACCAAGCCATTGACGCTGACTTTTTCAAAGGTCACATCGCCTTCGATTTTAGCGCCATCAGCTGCAAAAGCGTCGCCTTGATCTCTTGCCGGATCGTCCGAAGGCACGCCCGATTGTGGATTTATAAATTGCGCCCCATTGCAATAAAGGTTTCCCTCGATTTCCGCTCCCAGGAACCTCACTTGTCCGACAGCGTTAAACCCGTCTTCCAAGGTGACATTGCCTTCAATCATTAAGCCGTCAGCGGTTAGGGCATCCGCCTCTGCATTTGAAAATCGAGCGCCGCTGCAATCAAAATCTCCTCTGATGTCTGCGCCTAAGAAGCTTACTTCCCCTTCCGCCTTGAAACCTTTTTGGAAAAGCACATCACCTTCGATTTTCGCTCCGTTAGCGTTGAGCGCGATGAGCGATGGATTCAAGAAGGTTGCTTGTCCGCAGTCAAAGTTTCCGCCAACGGCGGTTTCGGATAAAGACACGGAACCTTCAGCTTTGGCTCCATCCCCGAATAAAAAATCGCCTTCGATCTTCGCCCCGTCCGCTCTAAAGGCGTCGCTTTCGGGATTGTGAAATTGAGCCGTGGCACAATCCAGGGATCCGCCTACGGCAATGCCCAGGAGACTAATCGAACCTTCGGCCTTACAATTCCCAAAGAGAATGTCGCCCTCAATTTTCGCGCCGTCTGCATTCAAGGCGTCTCCTTCTTCATTCGAGAAGTTGCATCCGCTAAAATCCAAATCGCGACCAATCTTTGCGCTGACCAAGCTGACTTCTCCCTTAACCTGGCAATCCTTCAAAAAAAGGCTCTCGGCGATTTTTGCGCCCTCGGCGTCGATCGCTCTAGTTTCTCCCCGCCTTGAACAAACATTTTTGATGTAACAGCTCGTCAGAGAAAGCGCTCGGACTTGGGTATCGCGTAGTACAACACTGCCCGAGAACGCACATCTCTGTGCGCTTAAGGAAAATTTAATCTCCGCTTTTGTTAAATCGAGATCACCGTCCACCCGCATGCCGCGTAGGTCCAACCCTTGGTAACTCACCAGCGTCGATGCTAGCGGATCGGTACAAATCCAAGTAATGCATTCCGCTCGTACTACACGATTTGCATCCCACTTCGCAGCCTTCAACGGATTGTTCTCGCGTTCATCCTTTGCGAGAGCGGAAGCTTCGCCGCCTTCGTGCGCCGCGCGAAAAAGTTCTTCTTCCGCGTCCGAGAGCGGCGTGAAGCACTGTTCCGCTAGCGTTAACAACGTCGGCTCTCGCCTCGCAGGAGGTCTGTTATGGGGAGACATGGACATCTTCTTATACGGATCGGCCGCCTTTTCGACAAGCGTGCGTACACACCTGCGCAATCCTTGCATTTGCTTGCAAAGAGCAAGCTCGTTGGAAGAGTTGCCATCATGTGGGGAGAGATGAAAAAATTGGAAGCTGCGCTAGAGCGCGGTAAGAACGCAGGTCAGTTACTCGACTCGACGTTAAAGAATATTCGCACACTCTTGGCTGGTGCGCCTTCGGATCTCTACCTTCGCGCCGTCGAGGAGCTGACCATGGCCGGGCAATGGCCCGAGTTGAATGATCGCTTTTACAAGACGCTTTCCTTTGGTACCGGCGGACTGCGCGGCCGCACCATCGGAGAAATCGTGACCAAGGCCGAGCGGGGCGATGCGAAAAAGGACCCGCCGCGGTTTCCGTGTGTCGGCACCAACGCGATGAACTTTTTCAACATCAGCCGCGCTACCCAGGGACTGGTCGCGTATCTCCACGATTGGAATCGGCGAGAAAAGATTTCCAGTCGACCGAAACTCGTGATCGCGCACGACACACGATTTTTCTCAAAGGCGTTTGCCGACCTAGCTGCGAAGATCTCCGGGGAAAACGGTTGCGACGCTTTTGTCTTTGGCGGCCCTCGCTCTACGCCGGAGCTTTCTTTTGCCGTTCGATATTTGCGCGCCAGCGCCGGTATCGTCATTACCGCCAGTCACAACCCGCCACATGACAACGGTTACAAGGTTTACTTCAATGACGGCGCGCAAGTGATCGAGCCGCATGCCAGCGGCATCATTAAAAAGGTGAACGCGATCAAAAGCGAAACGTTCACGCCGCTGCCGAAAGATCGACAAGGTAAAGTGACGACGCTCGGCGACGACGTCGATGAAGCCTACATGCGACGGCTCGAGACACTGATTATCGATCCGAAACTTGTGCGCGAAGCGAAATCGTTGCGCATCGTTTTCACGCCGCTGCACGGCACTGGCAGCGTGATCGTTAAGCCGATGCTGAAACGGCTCGGCTTTAGTTTTGAAACTGTCGCGGAACAGGACCGCTTTGACGGCGCGTTTCCGACTGTGAAATCGCCGAACCCCGAAAACGCCGAAGCATTGCGCATGGGCGTGGAACTCGCGGAAAAAACAGACGCCCATCTTGTCGCCGCCACGGACCCCGATTGCGACCGCGTGGGCGTGGCGGTGCGGACCGCCTCCGGGAAAATGAAATTGCTTACCGGAAATCAGATCGGCTCATTGCTCGCCTACTATCGGGCTAAGGCATTTTTTGATCGCGGCATCTTGAAAAAAGAAAACGCGTCGCGCGCTGTCATCATCAAGACCTTTGTTACGACCGATCTGCAAAAGGCGATCGCGGAACATTTCGGATTGCGCTGCGTCGAGACATTGACCGGATTCAAATACATCGGTGCGAAGCTGACCAAGTACGAACGCGCGATTCCGGAAGAGCTGCGAAAGAATTATGTCGATCTTAGCGAGGAAGAGACTCGTCGGC
>Ga0209331_1000895_pt1 | contig 10221 bp, 8 predicted proteins | sample JacPinW_OM3H0_M3_FD_187971 | JGI IMG/M metagenome (GOLD analysis project Ga0209331, IMG submission 187971) | Forest soil microbial communities from Algoma, Ontario, Canada - Jack Pine, Ontario site 1_JW_OM3H0_M3 (SPAdes) (version 2) | ecosystem: Environmental > Terrestrial > Soil > Boreal... | reverse complement strand
CGCCATAGGGGTGTCGATCCTGGGCCGATCTTTCAGATCGGGAAGCGCAATGCCGTTGCCGGGATCGCCCGGCGCCGCGACCATGGGTGCAATGGCAGCGCAGTCAACCTCGATCACATCGCAGTAGGCAGCACCCTCGTCACTGCGCATCCAGGGTTGAAGCTTCACGTCGATTAATCGCCGCTCGCGCAGGAAGCGAACGGTCTCGGCATCAGGCGCAATGATACCGGTAAAGCCGCCCAGCTCCGCCGTCATGTTGGTCAGCGTCGCGCGTTCATCGGTGGCGAGATCAGCGAGCGCGGAGCCGGTAAACTCGAACACTTTGCCAACGCCGGCGCCCGCCTTGATCGCGGGGAGCGCCAATAGATGCAGCACGATGTCTTTGGCAGTAATGCCGCGCGGCAACGGACCGTGGAGGTCCACCCGCAGCACCGCTGGCACGGTGATGCGGACCGCCCCGGCGACCATGGCATTGGCCATATCGGTCGTCCCGACGCCGAAGGCGAGAGCGCCCACGGCACCGATATGCGGCGTGTGAGAATCGGTCCCGGCGACGAGCTGACCTGGCAGCGCGTAGTGCTCGGTCATAACGGCGTGACAAATCCCTTCCGAGCCCTCGCCTGCGGGCAGATAACCGTGACGCCGCAACCGATAAAGCTCGACGAACGCGCGATGCGCATCCGACAGACTCTTCACCGCGTCCCGCAGCGCAGGCTCCCGGTGGAGCGCGCTGCGATGGGAATAGGAGAGATGATCCTCAAACGCGATGATGCTTGCGGGGTCATGCATCTCTACCGGCCGGCCGAAGGTCCCATGCAGGATCGCAGCGCACATGCCGGTGAAATATTCGTGGATAAAACGCCAGTCGGCGCGCACGAAAGCGCCGGTTCCGGGCTGAAGCGATGCATCGTCGTCCGGCGAGCGCAGTGCGTGGCGCGCCAGGATCTTCTCGAAATAGGTCTGCGGGCGTTGCCCGGTTGGGTCGCGTTCGGACGCGTCGCGCAGATGCGCCCGGCCATATCGCAGCAAACCGCCGCTGCGCAGGATGGCGGCGGTGACGGCATCGCGCGCGGCGACAAGCTCCTCGATGCCGATTGCCTCGCCGCGGCGGATGCGCTCGATCAGCCCGAAATCAGTCGAGGTGAGCAGGCCGAGGTTATCGGCATTCTGGCGGTGGATGCGCTCGAAGCTCTTGGCAATGATCAGACGGATGCCGGCGGCCTTCTCCGCCGCGGGGCTGTGCTCGCGTGAGGAGCCCTTGCCGTAGCGGTTGCCGGCCACGGTGACGGCGAAGCCGCCGTTGCGCACCGCATCGACACCGATCGGGCGCGCGTCCTGAGCCTTGAATCCGGTATAGGGATAGCGAGCAAGACGGTCGTCATAATAGAGGCAAGCTGCGACCGGGGTGATTTCGTCGGTCGATATGTCATCGCGCAGCGGACCTGCCTGGGCAGGATCGAGGTCGGCACCGGCAAGCTGCGCCTCGATCCGGCGCGGATCGGCGCACAGAAACAGAACGCGGCCGTCAAAGTTCATTGCTTCAGACGATACCCCGTTTTGAAGATCCATCCTATGGCCGCGAGGCAGCCGGTCAGGAACATCACCACCATCGCAAGGCTGACCGCCACGTTCACATCGGCGACCTCGAAGAAGCTCCAGCGGAACCCGCTGACGAGATACACGACCGGATTGAACAGCGTCACGGTCTGCCAGGCCGGGGGAAGCACGCTGATGGAGTAGAAGCTGCCGCCGAGAAACGTAAGCGGCGTAATGACCAGGAGCGGCACGATTTGCAACCGCTCGAAGCCATCGGCGACGATGCCGATAATGAAGCCGAGCAGGCTGAACGTCACGGCCGTGAGCAGCAGGAAGGCAATCATCCAGAACGGATGCGCGATGCGCAGCGGGACGAACAAACCGGCCGTAAGCAGGATGATCAGCCCCAGGATGATCGACTTGGTCGCGGCCGCGCCGACATAGCCGAGCACGATCTCCAGGTACGAGACTGGCGCGGAGAGAATCTCGTAAATAGTCCCGGTGAAGCGCGGAAAGTAGATCCCGAACGATGCGTTCATGACGCTCTGGGTGAGCAAGGTCAGCATGATCAATCCGGGAACGATGAACGCGCCGTAGCGCACGCCCTCGATCTCGGTGATGCGCGAGCCGATGGCAGCCCCGAACACCACGAAATAAAGCGAGGTCGAGATCACCGGTGCCACGATGCTTTGGAGCAGCGTGCGCCCGGTTCTCGCCATCTCAAAGCTATAGATCGCGCGCACCGCGTGGACGTTCATGGCCATCATGGCTTCACCAGATCCACAAAGATGTCCTCCAGCGAGCTTTGCCTGGTCTCGAGGTCGCGAAACCTGATGCCGGCATCGCGCAGATCCGCCAGCAGGGCGGTGATGCCGGTGCGTTCTTCTTGCGTGTCGTAGTTGTAAACCAGCGAGCCGCCACCGTCGTTCAACACGAGGCGATGCGGAGCGAGCTCGCCGGGCACGGCGTCGAGCTTTCTCGGCAGGTGGATGATCAGCTGCTTCTTGCCGAGCTTGCGCATGAGCTCGGTCTTGTCCTCGACCAGGATGAGCTCGCCGTGATTGATGACGCCGATCCGGTCGGCCATGTCCTCGGCTTCCTCGATGTAGTGGGTGGTCAGGATGATCGTCACGCCGGAAGCGCGCAGCGAGCGCACGAGCTGCCACATGTCCTGGCGCAGTCGCACATCGACGCCCGCGGTCGGCTCATCGAGAAACAGAACTTGCGGCTCGTGGGAGAGCGCCTTGGCGATCAGGAGGCGGCGTTTCATGCCGCCTGAGAGCGTCATGATCTTGCTGTCCTTCCTGTCCCAGAGCGAAAGTTGCTTGAGCACCCTGGCGATATGACCAGAATCAGGCGCCTTGCCGAACAGTCCGCGGCTGAAGCTCGTGGTGCCCCAAACGCTCTCGAATGCGTCCGTGTGGAGCTCCTGCGGCACCAGGCCGATCATGGAACGGGCGGCGCGATAGTCCGCGATGATGTCGTGCCCGCAGACCGAAACACGGCCTGCGGATGGCGTAACGATCCCGCAGATGATGTTGATCAGCGTGGTCTTGCCGGCCCCGTTGGGACCGAGCAGCGCAAATATTTCGCCCCGCCGGATTTCCAGATTGACGCGCTTGAGCGCCTCAAAGCCGGTGGCATAGGTCTTGGAAAGGTTTGCAACGGAAACGGCAGGGTGCATGCACATGGCGATAGCCGATGCCTGCGCGCGCGGCTAGACTGGCGCCCATGATCAAGAACTTCCACGTGCTCTATGTCGGCCAGATCGAGCTCGACAATGTCGGGCTTGCCGGCACGCCGGCGAACGACCGGCGCTATTCCAATGGCCGCCTGTCCGAGGTGTTCGCGACCGCGCGGGATATCGCCCGCACGATGGATGCGCTCGGCTATGACGTGCTGTGGACGGCCGAGCATCATTTCCAGCGCGAGGGCTACGAATGCTTTCCCAACCTGATCCAGCTCGGACTGTGGCTTGCCACCCAGACCGAGCGGCTCAAGTTCGGCTGTGCCTTCAATATTCTGCCGATGTGGCATCCCATCCGGCTCGCCGAAGACTACGCCATGGCGGATATCGTCACCGACGGCCGTATCATCATGGGGGTAGGCCGCGGCTATCACACGCGCGAGGTGGAAACCTTCGGAGCGCCGCTTATTGATGCGCAGAAGAACCGCGAGCTGTTCGAGGAGCAGCTCGAACTGTTGATCAAGTGCTTCAATGAGCAAAGCCTCCAGCACAAGGGAAAATATTACGAATGCCCGCCGGCGGTCGAGTACCGCGGCTACCAATTGGCCGACATCACCGTGGTGCCGCGTCCCAAGCACCTGCCGGTCGACATCTTCATGCCGATTGCGAGCGGCAAGACCATCGACCTGATGGCGCGCTACGATCTCAAGGCAATGGTGACGCTCAATGGAGAAAAAATTCTTGATGACGTCGTGCGTGCCTATCAGGCCGCGTGCGCCCGGCACGGCCGCCCGAAAGAGCTCGGAGAAGACATGATCTGGGGCGCCGGTGTCTATCTCGCGGACACGCAGGAGGAGGCGATCCGCAGGGTAGAGCCCGCTCACGACGAGCGTTACAAGTGGTTCGCACCATTCGGCTTCGTGCGCTACGCCGATGAGCACGGGCGAACCTGGGGCGTGCCGGGCGCGCCCGCGCGCGTGCCGTCGCTGCGCGACGGCGTGGAGCAGAAGGCCTGGTTCTGCGGCCCGCCCGCGCAGGTCATCGACGGCATCCGTTCGATTGCAGACAAATATCCCGGGCTCGAAAGCTTCATGATCCATTGGGCGGAAGGCCTTGCGCCGAAGGAATTCAAGGAGCAGCTGACCTGGTTCGCCAAGGACGTGATGCCCGCGCTCAAGCGAGGATAATGCAGATTGGGTCGAGTTGGGGTTGGGTCGAGTTCTTCACGAGACCCAACATCGGGCAACACGCAACACGTTGGGTCTCGCAGGCGCTTGAGTTGGGTCTCGCAGGCTCGACCCAACCTTCACCCTACATCAGCGCGAAAATGCGAATGAGCGCATACGCCCTTGCTCTGCTGATCTGTGCGCCAGGCGTCGCTATGGCTGCAGACAGGATCGCCTGGCCGGCGAAATTACCGGTCTACGATCACGTCGTCATCGTTATCGAGGAAAACAAGGATATCCAGCAGATCCTCGCAGATGACTCTCGCGCGCCGTATATCAGAAGCCTGGCAGCGGCGGGGGCAAGCATCAGTCAGATGTTCGCCGAGGAGCACTATAGCCAGGGAAACTATTTCTGGCTGTTCTCCGGCAGCAACCAGAATGTCGGTTTTGCCGATCAGGTGCCAAGCGCCGCCAATCACCCCGACTATCCCTTCATGGCGAGCAATCTGGGTGAGCAACTGATCAAAAAAGGCCTATCGTTCAAGGGCTACGCGGAAAGCCTGCCGGCCATCGGCGCCAAGATCGAATTCGATCCGCCGAACTGCAAGGGACGAAGCTGCGTCTACGGCCGCAAGCACGTTCCCTGGATCAGTTTCGGCAATCTTCCCGACGGCACGACGGCGCAAACGTCGTCCAATCTGACGTTCGCGGAGTTTCCCGCCGACTATGCCAAGCTGCCGACGGTTGCCTTCGTGATTCCAAATCTCGATCACGACATGCACAACGGCGCGCCGGAAGAAAGCATTCCGGCGGGCGATGACTGGCTGCGAAGGAACCTCGATGGCTATTATCAATGGGCGAAGGCCCACAACAGCCTGCTCATCGTGACCTTCGATGAGAACGACGACAAGCGCAGATATCAGGGGCTCACGAATCCCACGGTCAGTCCCACGCCGGAATATCCCCCGCCCGACGTCTTGAACGAATATCTGCTCGATCTGCGCAACCGGGTTGTGACCATCTTCGCCGGGGCGCACATCAAGCCGGGCGTATATGCGCAAGGCCTGGGCATCACGCACGTCAATCTCCTGCGCACGCTTGAGGCGATGTATGGACTGCCCAAGTCGGGAGCACAGCAGCCTAACGCCGCGGGCGCGGGCATCTCCGACGATACGATTGTCACGGATATCTTTGAGCCGATGCCGTAGGTGCCCGTAGTGCCCGTAGGTTGGGTCGAGTTCTTCACGAGACCCAACATCGGGCAACACGCAACACGTTGGGTCTCGCAGGCTCGACCCAACCTACATCGATGCCAAGGTTGGGTCGGCGCAGCCCATGGCTACGCGCGCCACCTTCCCCCGCAAGCGGGGGAGGGATAAGCCCATGGCCGGCGCAGGCGGTCGTCCGTCTTGAAGGCTTCAATGGCCTCGCGGCAGTTTTTGGTCAGGCCGATATCGTCCCAGCCGTTGAGCAGCCGCGCGCGGCTCACATCATCGATTGTGAAGGCAAACACGCGATTGCCGCACGTGATCGTCCGCTGCTCGAGATCGACACTCAGCGGCAAAGCAGACCCATCATTGAGAATTTGCATAAGCGTTGACGCATCTTCCTCGCAAACAGTGGCGGCGAGCAAACCGTTCTGGACGGCGTTTGCGAAAAGGATGTCGCCGAAGGAAGGCGCGATGACGCAGCGAATGCCGGCGTCCATGAGCGCATAGACGGCGGATTCGCGCGAGGAGCCGCAACCGAAATTGCGCGCACCCACAATGATGCGGGCGTCGCGCCACAGCGGCCGGTTGAGGGGAAAATCCGGCTGCTGGTGGCCATGCGCATCCCGCTGCAGATCGTGCAGCAGAAATTGGCCAAGGCCGGCCGCGCGCGGCACCTTGAGAAAGCGCGCCGGCAGCAGCGCATCCGTGTTCAGGTTGGCGATATCGAGCGGGCAGGCCGGCCCGGTGACACGGATGAGCTTTTCCACCGGCGCTTCCCCCCTCAGATCTTGCATCCGGCGATCAGCGGCCGCACGTCGCACAGCCGCCCGGTCACGGCCGCCGCCGCAACCATGGCCGGTGACATCAGGTGGGTGCGGGCGAGCGGACCCTGCCGGCCGCGGAAATTGCGGTTGGTTGTCGAGGCGCAACGCTCTCCCGGGGGGACGAGGTCGCCGTTGATGCCGACGCACATGGAACAACCCGACTCACCCCATTCAAGCCCGGCATCGCGAAAGATGCGGTCGAGACCTTCTTCCTGCGCCTGGCGCTTGACGCTGGTCGATCCGGGCGAGACCAGGCCCGGCACCTTGCTCATCCGGCCGGCCAGCACGGCTGCTGCCGCGCGCAGATCTTCGATGCGCGCGTTGGTGCAGGATCCGATGAAGACGCGATCGATCGCGATGTCGGTGAGCTTCCTGCCGGGCGCGATGCCCATGTAGTCGAGCGCGTCACGCACATACCTGGCGCGCGTGGCGTCGGCTTCGTGCGCGGGATCGGGAACGCTGGCATCGATTGGCAGCGCGTCCTCGGGACTGGTGCCCCAGGTCACGAATGGCGCGATGCAGGATGCGTCGAGGTCGAGCTCGTGGTCGAAGGCGGCGCCCTGATCGCTGCGCAGCGCCGACCAGTCCTCGACCGCGCGGTCGAAGGCGCTGCCTTGCGGCGCGTAAGGACGGCCTTTGATGTACCTGAACGTCACATCGTCGGGAGCAACCAACCCGCAACGCGCTCCTGCCTCGATCGACATGTTGCAGAGCGTCAGTCGTCCCTCGATGGAGAGCGCGCGGATCGCCTCGCCGGCAAATTCGATGGCGTGACCCGATCCGCCTCCGATACCGATGCGCGAAATAATCGCAAGCACGATGTCCTTGGCTCCGACACCCGGCATGGCGCGACCGGAAATGTTGATCCGCATCCGTTTGGGTTTGCGCTGCCAGATGGTCTGCGTGATGAGCACATGGGCGACTTGCGAGGCGCCGATGCCGAAAGCGAAGGCGCCGAGCGCGCCATGGGTGGAGGTGTGACTGTCGCCGCAGACAATGAGCAAGCCGGGCAGGGTGAGTCCTTGCTCCGGGCCGACCACATGCACAATGCCCTGCCGGGGATCATCGATGCCGAACAGGGCAATGCCATGCTTGGCGGTGTTGTCCTCGAGCGTGCGCAGCATGCGCGCGATTTCGGGGTTGCCGATCTCACGCCGCGATCCGCGGGTGGGAACGTAATGGTCGGCAACCGCGAACGTCAGTCCCGGCTCGGCCACGCACGCCTGCCGCGTCTCCACCTGGGCGAAGGCCTGAAACGAGCCTTCGTGAATGTAGTGCCGATCCACCCAGAGCAGCGATTCCCCGTCGTCGTGACGCACGATCTCGTGCGCGGTCCAGAGCTTGTCGAAGAGCGTCTGAGATGCAGTCATGGGATGTTGCTACTGCGCTTTGCACGCGACCAACGCTTGCGGTCGCGTCCGGCTTGTCACGGACGGCGGCGCGAAGATCGCGAGATAGGCATCGCTGCCCGTCAGTCGATCGATGCCGATCTCGCGATACCCGAGCGCCGCGAGCTCGCAGCGCAGGAGGTCCGGCGGGGTTCCATGTTTGGATGTTGGCGCAAACGCGTCGACAATGCCCACGCGCGCACCTGCTTTGAGGGCCGGAACGAGGTTGTACATGAGGCCATACGGCTGCGCGATCTCGTGATACATATGCACCAGAATCGCAACGTCGGCCGAGTCAGCGGGCAAATTCGGGTCATGCGGCTCGCCGGAAATGATCGTGACATTGCGCAAGCCGAGATCGCGGACCCGCATGCGCAAGGCCTGCAAGTATTCGGATTTTACGTCTTCCGCGAGGATGCGACCGCTCGAGCCGACGATTGGCGACAGCCGGACGACGTAGTAACCGTTGCCCGCGCCGATGTCCGCGACCGTCATCCCGGATCGCAAGTCGAGCCGGCGAACAAGCTGGCCCGGCTCGCCCGCGTTGTCGCGCTCCTTTTCATCGTGCCAGATCGGACTGACGATATCCGCGACCGGGCGCTCGGGTTTCGCAAAGGCGGACGCCGGCGCCCCTGCTTGCGCCAGTGCATGATGCAGCGCGCCCCCTACGATGGAACCTGCGACAAAGAGGGCGGTGATGATCACTCGCATTGTTGCGGCCTAATCCGAACAGCAGCGCGAACACCTAGGATCAGTCTCCGGCGCTGCGAACATCACCCTCTATAAGGTTGAAATAGGCGGTTCGCTACGGCAGACGTCTCGGCTATTCTCAAAGCCAGCCCCGCTCGGTCGCCTGCGTTGAAGAGGAGGAACCAGCAATGCCGAAATCCATCACCCGCACCACCCGCCGCCGCTTGCTGCGAACGACCATGCTCGGTGTCGCTACGGCGGCGAGCGCAGCCCTGCCGGGGTTACTGCGCGCACAAGGTGCCGGTGTGAAAATCGGCGTGCTGCACCCGGTATCGGGCGCTCTGTCGTATTCCGGCCAGCAGGGCCGCCTCGGCGCCACGCTGGCGATTGACGAGATCAACGCCGGCGGCGGCATCAAGGCGCTCAACGGCGCCAAGATCGAGCCGGTGCTGGGTGACGCGCAATCCACGCCGGAGGGCGGCAACGCCGAAGTGGAAAAGATGAATTCCGCAGGCGTCGCCTGCGTCGTCGGCGGCTATGGCAGCTCCATCTGTCTTGCGGCGAGCCAGACTGCCGCGCGCTATGACCTGCCTTATGTGGTCGATGTCGGCGTTGTCGACGCAATCGTCACGCGCGGGCTGACCAACACGTTTCGTTTTGGTCCGGGCTTCGGCGTGATCGCCAAGACTGCGCTCGACAATCTCGTCACCATCAACGACCAGGCCGGCAAGCCGGCGAAGACCGTGATGATCGTGCACGAGGATTCTGCCTTCGGCTCAGGTCTTGCGAAGCTCCTCAACGATCAGCTGCCCGGGCGCGGATTCCAGGTGCTCGAGACCATTGCGCATCCCACGCCGACGCGCGACTTCAACAACGTCGTGCTCAAAATCAGGGCAAGCAATCCGGATCTCGTCATTCCGGCAAACTATTACAACGAATACGTTCTGCTCGCGCGCAGCATGCAGCAGCAACGCGTGCGTCCGAAGGCGATCTATTCCGTGCTCGGGGGCGCTGCTTCCTCCTACAAGTTCGTGAAGGAATTTCCGGAGGCCGCGGCCTATATCATGGACTGCAATCACTGGTTCGACCCGCGCAATCCGAAGGCAATCGCGCTCAAGAAAAAGGTCGAGGACAGGGGCGAATATTACACCTACGAGGTGTTCATGAATTACTCCTGCATCCTGCTCGTGGCGGATGCGATCGAGCGCGCGGCAAGCAGCGAGCGGGGAAAAATCGTTTCGGCGTTGCAGAGCTCGACCTTCAGCGGACACGTGATGCCCTATGGGCCGACCAAATTCGTCAACGGCCAGAACCAAGGCGCCGCACCGGTGAATACGCAGGTGCTCGGCAACGATATCCAGGTGATATTCCCGCAAACTTTCGCCTCGGCGAAACCGGTCTTCCCCATCCCGCCCGCGTGAGCCGGGGGTGGCCGTCGCATTGGCACAGCGGTGCGGCAAACTCCGATACCTCCCCCTGAAAGGCAGGGCAATCGCATATGAGCAAGCCGTACCTCAAACCGGGGCCGCAAAGCGGCACTACGCTGGTGGTTCTTGTAGGGGCGGGTTTCAAACCCGCCCTCGTTCGGAATTCACGGTGTGTGAGGTTGATCCGAGCTTAGCCGTACGAACTTCGATTGCGCAGCTGATGACGGCAATTCTCTCGCAGCGAGCCTGTGGCACAAGGGCGGGTTTAAAACCCGCCCCTACAAGCTTCGCG
>Ga0209331_1000893_pt1 | contig 10264 bp, 12 predicted proteins | sample JacPinW_OM3H0_M3_FD_187971 | JGI IMG/M metagenome (GOLD analysis project Ga0209331, IMG submission 187971) | Forest soil microbial communities from Algoma, Ontario, Canada - Jack Pine, Ontario site 1_JW_OM3H0_M3 (SPAdes) (version 2) | ecosystem: Environmental > Terrestrial > Soil > Boreal... | reverse complement strand
TTGGCAGATTTCGAGGGCATATTGTCCTTTAAGCTATTCAAGGCTCGCCTGTATAGCTGGCCAATAGCTGGGGTGATGCCATGCCGCATGAGTTGAGGCGCCAATGCGGATCGCTCGAATCCCCGTGGCCCGACTACACCACCTACAGTTTTCCAGACGCCTCGCTTGTCAGCCCCGGCGAACGGCGTCCCTTGATGGATGCGATGAACAACATCATCGCCGTCAACTGGAAAGCGACGGAACCGCATTGGACGGCGGCCTCCTCCCCGTTCGACAGGAAATTCAGCCTCATCCTGGTCTACGATGCATCCGGACTGGTGGCGTTTTCGGTCTACCGCAAACTGCGGATCGCGGGCCGGCTTTCAATCTATCGCAGCGGCACCGAGGTGCTTCCGGCCTACCAGGGCCGCGGCCTGTACGGGTTTTTCACCGCCGAGGTACTGAAGTCTTCCGGCGCTGCCGATAGCAGCGACAACGGCATCTTCTACGGATGGCGGACGCGGAATCCCATCGTGTGGGCGGCGAACGCCAGGATTTGCGAAAAAGTCACGCCCTCGCTGCTCGGCGATGTCAAGGACACCGCGTTGCAGGCGGCCTGTGTCGAGATGTGTGCGTTGCTTTATCCCGGCAAGGGCCTCGAAATCCCCGGCATGATCATGCGCGGCGCCTACGGCCATATCAAACACCACCGGCAGGCCTATCATGGCGCGGTTTCCCTGATTGATGCGGCGATGCAGCGCCTGATTCCGGATTCGGCGGACGCCCTGTTCACGGTTGGCTTCGCGAGGGTGTGATAGCGGTGTCCGGCCAACCCGCCGTATTCGCTCCCGCCGCCCGCGCGACCGATCGCGCCTATCTCGCCTGGGCGACGGTGGCTTTGGCCTATGCCATCGCATTTCTGCAGCGCGTCTCGCCGCAATCCGTCAGCCTCAGCTTCATGACCGACTTTGGCACCGACGCCGCCGGCGTTGCGATGCTCGCCTCCAGCTATTTCTGGGGCTACACCCTGATGCAGATTCCGGCAGGCCTTTTGGTCGACCGCTACGGGGTCAAGCGCGTGGTGCTGTTCAGCATGGCGGCATCCTCGCTGGGCAGCGCAGCCTTTGCGCTGGCGCCGAACCTGCTCGACGTCTTTGCCGCGCGTCTGATCGTTGCCTGCGGCGATGCGCTGGTATTCACGGCGCTGTTGAAGCTGGTCGCGCTCAGTTTCACCGACGAACGGTTCGGCATGATGTCGGGTATCTCGCAAGTGTCGGGCTATGTCGGCGGCGTGATGGCGACGACGCCGCTCGCCGCGGCGGTGACGGGCTTTGGCTGGCGCGCCTGCTTTATCTTCATCGCATGCGTCGGCGTGGCGAACCTCGCTTTTGCCTCAGTGGTCCTCAAACCGAATCCGGTGTCGCGCAGCACCAGGACTCTGGGCGGTGTTCTCGCCGCCAGCCGACAATCGCTTTCGCAAATTGCGAACTGGGGCTGTGCCATGACCTTTGCGTCCCACTTCGCGGTGGTGACCACGCTGTCGGGCGTGTGGGGCATTCCGATGGTGGCGCATTTCTTCAATATCTCGCCGTCGGCAGCGAGCACCCCCTTGCTCGTCTTTATGGTCGGCAACGCGATCGGTTCGATCTTTCTCGGCCATATGGCAGACCGGACTGCGGCGCTCGACACCGCGTTGATCCGCATTTGCCTGCTGCGAATGATCCTGATTGCGATGCTGCTGCCGCCGGTCGCCCACGCCCTTGGCTTCCTCTACGCCACCTTCGTGTTCGCGGCCCTCGGGCTGGTCGCCGGCGGGACCGTGCCTTTCGTACTGAAGTGCACCAAGCGGCTTTACACTGCTGATCTGATCGGCGTCGGCGCGTCGGTCAACACGACGGCAGCGGGGATTTTCGCAGGCGCAGCCCAGCCCATTATCGGGCTCGCCATGGTTGGCGTTAGCCGGCTTGCAGGGACGACCGGCGCCGCGCACGGCCCGGGCGCGGTCGGCGATGCCGGTTATGGAGTTCTTATTGGTATTCTGCTGCTCATGTCGCTGCCCGGCATTGCGGGCCCGCTGCTGATGAGGAGCAAATTGATTGTTCGTGCGTCGCATTAACGAGAGAGCGGACAGAATGTCGCGATTGTTTTTGAGGAAGAGCGAAGTCGCTTCCGGCCACGCGGTGAGCACTTGGCAGAGCGTGATGTTCTCCGAGTTCGAAGCGCAGATGAGCAGCGAAGCACGGCCCTTTCCCTGCATCTTCGGCGTGACCGGTTATCGCCTCGACCAGTTGCGCTATCTGTTTCTCGATCCGTTCGATATCGAGGTTCTCGGCGCCCGGCTTGCGCAATTCGTGGCAGAATCCCGTTCGCACGGTCCCAATACCTCGCTGGTGGTCTTTAGCCGGCCGCGGCCGGTGCAGACGCTGGACGCCTTTTACCGAAAAATGTCGCTGACGCTCGACCAGCTCGCGCGGCAGGACATGAGCCCGTCGCGACACCATCATGTTGCCCGCCGGCACGCTTCACCAATCGGAGGCGCTGGATGACGCGATCTACGCCATCGCGACGCGTCCGGCCGGCAACTGAACCGACAGCTACCGGGAAACGAGGGCTTTCAGGACAATGAGGGATCGCTGCCGCCGGGATTCGGCACGGGGTTCGCCGCGAGGCGTTCGACCAGTTCGATGATTTCAAATCGCTGGCCCGGCGCAAGCTTGAGGAAAGTCTTCAAAAGTCGCAGGCTTTCGACCGTTTCGCTCGATGGAGCTCCGAGTCTCTTCTGCAGCTCTGCAACAAATGTGGGATCTTGCATCTCGCACCTTAGATGGGAAACAGGAATGACATATCCAGGCAAACGTGAGGGCTTGGCCCAAAAGGTCGACACGGCTGCAAAAGAGGCTGAGCGTCTCGGCCTGACGACAGCTACTTTGATACTTCGGATGGCGCGCCTGGAGATTGACCGGGCCGAACCCGGCGAAGTTGAAAGTATGCCAAGAAACAACCCGCGCGGCAAGCCAAGCTGACGGGCCGAAACGTCCCGATCGGCTTGTGCCCTGAAACGGGCATAAAACCGTGGTTTTCCCGCGCTTCTGCGGCCGGTCGGCACTTCGCATTGGTGCCCGCACCGCGTCAGACCTTGATTGGCATCGCCCCAAAAGCCCCCGCCTCGGCGAGTGTTGCGATCCGCGAATCATCGTAGCCGAGCGTTTTGCGCAGGACTTGCCTGGTGTGTTCACCCAGCAGCGGCGCAGCCACGGGATTGACGGTCGGGGTCAGGCTCATGTTGAGCGGCGTTTCGATATTGGGGACTGAGCCCGCGGTCGGATGCGGAATCCGGCTGAGGCGATGGCGGTCCCGCACTTCAGGCGCGTTGAACCCCTCCTCGACGGTGCGAAGATAACCGACGGGTATGTTGGCCTTCTTCATCTTCGCCATCCAGTTCTCGAGCCGGTCGCCGGCGAACACTCCGGCAATGGCGGCTCGCAATTTTTCCTTGTTGGCCGTTCGCGCTTTCCGCGTGGCGAATTCCGGATCGGTGACGAGGTCAGGCCGTTCGAGCACCTCGGTAACGAGGCGGCGATACAGCCGGTCATTGGCGCAGGCCATGTAGAGCGGCCCGTCGGACGCCTGGTAGACGCCGACAGTGGGAGACCCGTTCGGCGAGTTTCCGAAACGGCCCGGATTCGCCCCGCTGATCAGATAGGCCATACCGTAAAAGCCGGTCATCGCCACCGCGATGTCGATCAGCGCAACCTCGACATGCTGGCCGCGGCCGAGCCGGTCACGGGCAAGCAGCGCCAGCAGGATGGCGTTGCACGCCGACATTCCCGTTGCCATGTCGACGATCGGCGGCCCGGTCCGCACCGGCTGCCCGTCGGGAAAGCCGTTCAGGGACATGAAACCGCTTTCGGCCTGCGTGATCGGGTCGAAACCCGGACGCAAGGCGAACGGCCCCTGGCGGCCATAGGCCGAGATCGAGCAGTAGACCAGACGCGGATTGGCTGGCGCCACCGACGCGTAATCGAGGCCAAACTTCTTCATCACGCCGCCGGAAAAATTCTCCACGACCACGTCTGCCTTTGCGATCAGTTCGCGCGCGACCTCGCGCGCCTCAGGGACGGCGAAATCAAGCGCGATGCCGCGCTTGTTGCGGTTCAAGCTGAGATAGGCGGCACTTTCCCCACCGATTTCCGCGTGTTCGTAGGCACGCGTGTCATCGCCACCGTCCGGGTTCTCGATCTTGATCACCTCGGCGCCAAAATCGGCCAGCGTCTGGGTGCAGGCGGGACCGGCGACAACGCGGGTGAAATCGATCACCAGCAGACCATCGAGGGCGGTCGGTTCGTTCTTGGCTCGCGGCGCGCGCTCGGGTAGTTGCGGTCTTGCAGTCACGATCGGATTTTCCCTTGATGTCGATGGGCGGCGCTCGGCGGCTTGAAGCCGTGTGAGACGATTTTTCGCGCAAATGCGCCCGATGAGAGAAGCCGCGAATTGGCACGGCCGAATATGCCCGGGCTGGCACCGATGCGCAATTAGCGCCGGCGCATGGATGCTCCGCTATCGCGGTCCCGTCGCAAACCCGTAGATCATCGCCAGCCGGTCGAGGCACTCCCGGAATCGCTTTGCAAAATAGTCGATCCAGCGCTGGCCGCGCAAGGCGCGCCGTTGTGCGATCTGCTCCATCGTCATGCCGAGAATCAGTATCTCATGCACCAGCGCGGCGCCGTCGGCGCCGAGCTCACGCTCGGCGCGGTTCAGCCGCAGCACGGCCTTGCGCTGGCCTTCCGTGATCGGCTCCCGGCTCCCGCCGCCGTCGACATATTCCCTGGTGGGATCGACGGCGCGCGGGCCGCGCTCGGCCTTCTCCCAGTCGCTCTGAAACGCCCGCCCGCCCTGGTACTGCGCCTCGTCGAGCTGGCGATGGCTGTGCAGCCTCCCCAAGAGATCGTTACGGATCGAGCGCAGCGTGACGATCTTGTCTCCCGGCTCCAGCGCCAGCGGATCGTCCACCTCAACGGCCGCCACTTCCGCGTTGCGCGGCAAATCGCGGGATCGCCGGTCATGCACCTTTGCCGGATTGTGCGGCTTGTTGCGTCGTGCCCGTGCCACGTCTGACTGCTCCCTCGAATGATGGAATTTGAAGCGTTGTGTACAGCGGCGAATTCACGCCGCTTCCAGCAGCCACAGTGCAATCGTGATCGCCGCCCGTTCCGCCGCCGTGCCGGGCCCGCGGCTCAGATGGAAATGTGCCGTGCAGTAGCTTGAACCCCGACGCTGCGGATGACCGCAGAAGGTAATGGCCTCGCGCTCCTCGTCGCCGCCATAGGGGTAGCGGCAATCGCCGGGTTCGAGATCGATCAATGAAAGATGGCGCGGATCGATTTCGACGCAGCGCAGCTTGACCGTCTCCGCGGGTTCGAACACCGGCATCAACCGCCGAGACGGTGCGGCGTGACGTTCGCGAATCCTGTCAAGCCGCGGCGCGCTGACTTTCGGCGGCGGCTTCGGCCGGTCGGGACCGGCAAGCCCCATCCGCCTGGCGCGACCGATCGCAGCGTTGCGGGAATAGGCGGTTTTGAATTTCGCGTTGATCGCCTCCGCGATCTCGGCAAAGGACAGGCCCCTGGCGTGATAGTCGCGCAACGCGTCGCAATGCTCGCGCGCCCAGCTCATTGATTGCACTTTCGTTTCCCCCGATCGTTCCCGTCATGGCGAGGATTGGGCGCCCATCGGCGCGAGCGCATCGGACGGCGGATCATCAATTTCGGATATTCCGAAATAAAAGTCAAGCTTGATTTCGGATAATCGGAATTGTACTATCCCTGAAATTCGAGAAAGGCCGTCGCCATGCTGGATATCAGGCTGATCGAGCGGGGATTGGAGAAGCCGGGCAAGACCAAGGGCGGTCTGGCGACGGCGATGGGCGTGCGTCCGGGCGCGGTGTCGGAAATCCTGTCCGGACTGCGGCTGATCAAGGCTGCGGAAATTGCCGATATCATCAATTATCTGGAGCTGAATTCGGTGCCGATTATGGGCCGGGTCGGGGCTGGGGCTGCGATCGAGCCGGAACACGAGCAGGTACCGCCGGAGGGCCTCGGCGAGGTCGAATTGCCGTTCCCGATTTCGGAAGAAACCATCGCCTTCGAAGTAGCCGGCGATTCCATGCTGCCGAAATACGAAAATGGCGACGTTATTGTAGTGTACAGGGAGCAGCGACACCCGCCGGCAAGCTTCTACGGGGAAGAGGCCGCGGTCAGGCTGAAGACCGGCGAGCGTTATCTGAAAACCATCGAGCGGGGAAAAACGGCCACCCTGGTCAACCTCACCAGCTTCAACGCCAAGCCCATCAACGGGGTGAAGCTGGAATGGATCGGAGAAATCTGCGTTACCCTGCCGAGGGGCCAGATCGATCGCCTGCGGGCCAAGGCCGCGGTCCGCGCCCGCAAGGCGGCAAAGTCGCATGCCGGGCGGGCGCAGGAAAAATGAAGGGGCCTCTGGATGGTCGCGCGGCATGATTCCAGCCGGCACCGAAGCCAGGCTGCGCCGACGGCAAGATAATTTCTGATTTTCAGAATTATGGACTTGACTTATTTCTGTTTTTCAGAAATAATGTCTTTGCCTTCGCCGGAACAATGGGAGCACCGCCCTGCAATATTTCGTCGTGATGATCGACTACGGACGGCGCGGTCGCGAGGCCATCGTCGATCCTGAAATCACGCGACGGGAGGTCATCTCGCGCGTCGTGTCCGGCGAATACAAGAACATCAGCTTCATCCATGAAATCGCCGATTGCGCGGTCGACGACGTTACCGCCGAGATCCTGGCCGAGGCAGCCCTTCCCGAAATCCGGACGACCGGCGCCGATCTGCAGGCCAGCCGCTTCGATCACGCCAGCGATCTGCGCAAACACGAGGCCGTGTGATCGGCGCGCCGTAGGGACGGCGCCTGAGAGGCACGTCGCAAGGCATTCCCCGCGAAATCGCAATGTTGCAAGGATGCCACATACGCAAGGATTGTGCGGCTGTTCCTTGTACGTTCGCAAAAGGTGATCAAGAGCATCCGGCCTACGCGGTAAGTTAGCTTTGGGGCTGAAGTTTACCGCGCTTCCGCTGTGAATGGAGAGCCACATGCCCGCTTACATCCAGCATCACGAAAGCCAGACAGCTGCAATCCTCTGCCCCGGCTGCCTAGGCCTGCTTCCTATGTATGTGCGCGACGTCGAGCCTCATTGGAGCATGGCGAAGATCGACTTCATCTATGAGTGCGCCGACTGCGGCGCCGAAGTCAGGCAGACCGTCACGAAGGCGGAACAGCGACATTGACGCCTGCACGGCGCCGCGCACATGTATGGCGGAGGCCGGGCTCCATGGCGGGTACCAACGTTTAGCGCAGCGATAAAGCTTCGTGCGCTTGTGTGCTAGTAGTGGGTGCCTGTCGGGGAAGCAGCACTACTGAGATTGCATTCTCTAAAGTGGAACGCAATCAAGCGTGCGCTGTTCCCACTCTTCCGCCTTTGCCAGCCAGAAGATCCTGCGGTCGAAATCCCGTGAAGCACAGCGGCCGAGGCTGCTATTTTCCCGAAATCCCGGGAATTTCAACTGTCGGCAATTTCCGCTAGAGTTTGCGGGACATGAGGATCCGCCCCAATGTATGACCCTGCCGGCGTCAAAACATCCCCCGAATTTCCGGTCCCCGCGCAAATGAAGGCCTGGGTCCTGGGCGACCCGGACCAGCTGTTCCTGCGCGACAAACCCACGCCAATCCCCGGACGCGCCGAAGTGCTGGTGCGCATCGACGCCGTTGCCATCTGCGCAACTGACCTCGAAATCATCCATGGCGGCTCGCCGGCCAGCATCGGGGGTGGCCTGCCTTTCAACAAGAATTTCACGCCCGGCCATGAATATATGGGCACGGTCGCCGCACTCGGACCTGACGTCGACGAGTTCGAAATCGGGGAACGCGTCAGCGTGGAAATCCATGCCGGCTGCGGCCAGTGCAAGCGATGCCGCCAGGGCATGTACACCTCCTGCCTCAACTACGGGAAACCCGAGAAGGGTCATCGCGCCAACGGCTTCACCACCGATGGCGGGTTCGCCGAATATGCCGTGAACCACATCAACACGCTGGCGCGAGTGCCCGGCACCATGAGCGACGCGGAAGCGACGCTTGTGGTCACCGCCGGCACCTCCATGTACGCCCTGACCGAACTCGGCGGGCTCGTCGCAGGCGAAAGCGTTGTCGTGATAGGCCCCGGCCCGATCGGGCTGCTCGCGGTGGCCGTTGCCAAGGCGCTTGGCGCCAGCCCGGTGATCCTGACGGGAACGCGCAACCGCCGCCTTGCCATCGGCAAGGAGTTAGGTGCGGACCGCGTCATCAATATCGCCGACGAGAACGCGGTCGACGTGGTCAAGGAACTCACCGGCGGGATCGGCGCCGATTATGTGGTCGAGTGCGCCGGCACCGAAGCCACCGTCAACCAGGCCATTCATATGGCCAATCGCGGCGGGAAAATCTGCCTCGCCGCATTCCCGCACGACCCGGTGACGACGGATCTCGCTCATCTCGTGAAAAACAACATCTATGTCTACGGCATTCGCGGCGAAGGCCGCAGCGCCACGCGACGTGCGATGGCGCTGATGGCGGAAAAGCGGTTCGACGCGACAAGGATTCACACGCATACCTTTGCGCTTGCCGACCTGCCCACGGCGCTCCGATACGCCCGCGAGCGGGTCGAAGACGCCATCAAGGTGGTCGTCACCACCCGGCAAACGAGCGCGCTTGCCAGCGCGGCGGCGGAGTAAAGCACCCGGCGGCCGGCTCATCTACGCATCGTCAAAAAACTCATTTCCGGGTGCGGCTGACCGCGCTTTGGCTCATGGCTAAAATTCGACGCATCTCGTTGCACGCGCGCTAACCAGTCTGCTTTACGCACCCTCAATATTCCTCGAATAGCAAAGAGCCGCGCGACTTGCTTCCGTTTTAGTTGCCAGAGGTTTTGTAAAGATGCGCACTATTTCATGTGCCTTGCTCTTTGCCGTCGCCTGTATTTCGACTGCATCGGCGCAGGGGCCTTCATGGGCGATGGACCATGGACACGCCGCCGACGCCGTGAGCGCGCAGCGAGCAGCCGCTGCCGCGGCACAAGCCAAGGCTGCGGCCATAGCCGCCGGACGTCCTCTTACGCCGAGCCAGGCCACCGATGCCAGCATCAATGGCAGAAACGTCATTCGCGCGGCTCCGCCGCTCACGCCGGAGGAACAGAAGGCCGATGCGGAGGCGCGCTCCGCCTGGCAAGCGCGGTGCCGTCCTGCCGTCGTTGAAGACAGCGAGGGGATCCGGCGAACGAAATATGCCGAATCCGATTGTGACCTTTCCCGCGTCAATACCGCCGGAGCGCAATAAGCCAAATCTCGCACACACCCTGGCTCACACCGAGCAGTAGCGCTCCTTGATATCGTTGTCGGCCAACAGATCGCGCGCGGCAGCGTGATAGACCACCGCGCCCTGTCCACCAGCACCGGCATAATGCTTCTCGCGCGATCCTCGTTCAAATTCGCCCCAACGCCGTCAGGATGACCTGCGGCGCCAGGGGAATCTCGGTAATTGTCGCGCCGAACGGCTTAAGCGCGTCGTTGACCGCGTTGGCCACCGCCGCTGCGGCTCCCGCGGTGCCGGCTTCGCCCGCGCCCTTTGCCCCCAGCTCCGACTCCAGCGTCGGCGATACCACGTGACCGACATCGATATCGGGCATTTCGCCTGACATCGGAACCAGGTAGTCGGCCATGTTGGCATTGGTCAGCTGACCACGCTCGTCGTAGATGCACTTCTCGAATAGCGCCGCCCCAAGACCCTGCACCACGCCGCCCCGGATCTGCTCGTCGACCAGTTGCGGATTGATGATGGTGCCGCAATCCTCGACCACCCAATGCCTGAGCAATTTGACGAAGCCGGTATCGGTGTCGACCTCGAGCCAGGAGGCCTGAACGCCATTGGTGAAGGCGAAGGGATATTCGCGCGGTACGAAATGGCGTGTCGCCATCAGTTCGGGCTGGATGCCCGGCGGCAACGTGTCGGGGCGGAAATAAACAATTCGCGCGAGTTCTTTCAGGTCGATGCGCGACGCGCCGTCGGTCGCGTTCACCACGGCATTGTCAACGATGTCGAGTTCGGCTGGCGAGGATTGCAGGATCGCCGCCGCGACCGCCAAGACGTTCTTGCGCAGAATCTTCGTCGCCTGAAGCGCGGCCTCCCCGCCGATGCCGGCGCCGCGCGATGCCCAGGTGCC
>Ga0209331_1000892_pt1 | contig 10278 bp, 11 predicted proteins | sample JacPinW_OM3H0_M3_FD_187971 | JGI IMG/M metagenome (GOLD analysis project Ga0209331, IMG submission 187971) | Forest soil microbial communities from Algoma, Ontario, Canada - Jack Pine, Ontario site 1_JW_OM3H0_M3 (SPAdes) (version 2) | ecosystem: Environmental > Terrestrial > Soil > Boreal... | reverse complement strand
GGCTTATTTGCAACATATCCACTTTCCTTCCGCCGGTGCTGCGCGGCAACGCAGCCCGGCATTTTCTTTGCCGGGCACCGGCCCTTCCAATTAATGATCGTGTTCACGCGGTGGGCTTGCTTGTGAGGCTATCGACAGCCCGGTCGAGCATTTGCTCACACGCTCTCACGGGAACCCGCAGCAGCCGTCCAATTTTTATGGTCGGAAGTTCACCGCGAGCAGCGGCGGCGTAGGCAGCGTTACGGGAAAGGGCAAAATAGCGCTTGCCAGCGTCAGGAACGCTTAGCGTCAAGGGCGATGTATCAGTCATCAGGGCGGGCTCCTATTGGGGCCATAATTGACCCCAAACTGATAAGTGCTATTTCGTCCTTGATTTGTCAGGGGGTCACTTGTGACCCCACCCCGTTCGTGCTAATGCTGTAAGCGGTCTTTGGGTTAGAGAACGAGTTATGCCTCGGAAGCTTACGGATACCGTCCAATTGAAGTTGCGTTTCGACGAAAAGCTGCGTCGGCGCCTCGAACGGGAGGCTAATCAAAATAAGCGTTCAATGAACGCTGAAATTATCGACCGGCTGGAGAAATCTTTCGCCAAGCAAGACGAAGGGAAGTTGCTCGCCGCGGTGACAGCAACGACCGCTGAAGTGCAGGCACTGCGGATCGCGTTCGAGGGTCGAATTAATTCGCCAGGTGATGTTCGAAAAGGCACCTGGACCACCCAATTGGACCAAGTCGGAAGAAAGTCCGGCCCACGAGAAACCCGCAAGTAAAAAGGACTAAGTGGCCATGAAAGGACACATTCGCGAGCGCTCGCCCGGACATTGGGCCATTGTTCTTGATGTCGCAGATCCTCAGACAGGCAAGCGGCGCCGCAAATGGCACAGCTTTCGCGGTAACAAGCGCGAAGCACAGAAAAGGTGTGCCGAGCTAATCACCGAGATAGGGAAGGGGAGTTACGTCGAAGCGTCTAACAGAGCCGTAGGCGAGTTTGTCCAATCTCGAATCAATCAATGGGAAGCAGCCGGGGATATTACGGCGGGGTCGGCACAGCGTTATCGAGTGTTGTTGAATAATCAGATAACGCGGCATCTCGGAAGAAGGCCGCTGCAAAAACTAACGCGGCTGGAACTCGAAGGCTGGCACACATCGTTGCGAAACGGCGGGCTGGCACCCCGCACGATAGGTCACGCCCACCGGCTATTGGGCAAGGCGCTGAGTGACGCCGAAAGGGACGGCCTTGTAGTCAAGAACGTCTGCAAGGTTCAGAAGGTGCCCAAGGTAGACGATAGCGAGATGGCGATAGTTCGGGACGTGCCGGGGTTAGTGGAGAAGCTACGAGGCTCGCGGCTCTATGTTCCAGCAATCTTGGCTTTGTTTACCGACATGCGACTGGGGGAGATCCTCGCCTTAAGGGAGGAGCGCGTTAAGCTGGAGATCGGCAAGATCGAGGTGCGTGAGTCACTCGAAGAGACCAAGGCTCACGGCGTCCGGTTCAAGAGCCCAAAGACTAAGGCAGGAAGGCGCGAGATTACCTTGCCGACCATTGTAATTGAGGCGCTTAGAGAACACCGCAAGAAGGTGCTCGAAACGCGGATGAGACTCGGCCTCGGTAAACCCGATTCGCAGAGTCTATTGTTCACCAATATCGAGGGCGGGGTCCTTCGGCTGCACGGTATTTCGGAGGCTTGGAGTGAGTTAGCGGAAAAGATGGGTTGTCCGGAGATCACGTTTCACGCTTTGCGGCATACGCATGCGAGCCAACTCATAGATGCCGGGGTTGATATCGTGACCATCAGCAAGCGCCTTGGGCATTCCAAGCCTGACATTACCTTGCGCGCCTATGCTCACATGTTCAAACAGGACGACAGCAAGGCCGCTGCCGCCATCAACGCGGCTTTAAAGCCCTAAATGGTTGCAATCCGGTAGCAAAGTTCGCAGTTGTTCTCATGTCTTGGAACGCTAAGCTGTTGAAAACGTAAGCTTATAAAGATGGCCCTCACTTAACCTGTAAGGATTGGGAAAATCTTCCGGGCAAAGACTGCTCCCCGCAAACCGGGGGACGTCACGTGCCAAGAACAAGATCAAGCACGTCAAGCGCAATACGATCGCGAGCGCGATGCTGGCTGATCGCGGGGCTCGCGCTGGCCGCAAGCTTCACGGCCAACATGCCGGCGGGGGCAGGCGAGTGGGCCTGGCGCCCGTTCGACAAGACCCCATCGACCTATACCGGCGATGTCGGGCTGCGGTTCTGGTACGGTCGTTCGAGCACGGCCAAGAACCTCTACGATCCATCCGGAACGTTCATGGTGTCGCGTCTGACCTACGACAATCTTTCCATCTTCGCCGCCGAAGCCTACACGCGCTTCGATATCGACAGGCGCTGGTTCGTCAAGGGCTACGCGGGCGGGGGGGCCTTGCGCAAAGGATTTCTCACTGACGAGGACTTTCCGCCAGCGATTACGCCGTATTCCGCAACGTTCAGCGTGCAGGAGAACGGCTCTCCTATCTATGCCAGCGGGGATGCAGGTTTCAACGCGCTTTTCGGTCCCGACTTTCGCGTCGGCCTGTTCGCCGGATTTCACTACATGAACGAAACCGTGAGCGCCTATGGCTGCACGCAGGAGGCGTTCAACCCGTTCGTGTGCGGACCAACACCCATCAACAACCGGCTCAAGGTGATCACACAGGACAACAACTGGTACTCCATGCGCATCGGTATCGATGGCGCGTGGGAGATCGGTCGGTTCAAGTTCAGCGCCGAAGGTGCCTGGCTTCCCTATGTCGGGCTTTATGGCTCAGACGCTCACTGGCTGCGCATCAGCAATCGGCCCGGTGATTTCAACGGCCCGGTGCCGGAGGACGGCCGCGGCTGGGGCTATCAGTTCGAGGGCTTCATGCAATATCGGGTGACGCAAGCGCTCAGTGTCGGCTTTGGCGGCCGCTACTGGTACATGCAGACCCATGGGCTCACGCATTTCGAGGGCCACATCAACGGGGTCGCCGCCCTGCCGCAGCCGGTCGAATGGAAGGTCAACAATTTCGGAATGTTCGTGCAGCTGAGCCTGAAATTCGGGCCCTATTACGTGATTGACGTGCACTAGCGCGCCGCCATGGATCACTGGATTCGCGCCACCCTCCATTCCTGGCGTGGCATCTGCGCGGCATGGCGCAGCGAAATAACCTTTCGCGAGGAGCTCGTTGCGCTTGTCATCGCAGTGCCGCTCGCATTTCTGATCGCGCAGGAGAACTGGAAGAGAGTAGCCCTGATCGGCGTGATGCTCCTGACTTTGGTGGTTGAGCTGTTGAATACGGCCGTCGAAAAACTCGCGGATAGAGTGTCGCGCGAGAGCGATAGCGAGATCGGCCGCGTCAAGGATATGGGGTCGGCGGCGGTCGGTTTGTCCCTGCTGCTGGCGGGAATCGTCTGGGTACTGGCGCTCGCGGAGTTTTTCGGCCTGTTGTAGCCCACGGGGCGGACGCGGACAATAAACACGCGTGGCCAAACACGCGCCCAGGCACGCTGCAACAAATACGTCCATGCGAGGCGCGTTTGCCCACCCTACCGCGTTATTGCTAGACCTACGCGCATGGACGAGCGGCCATCGGACAGCCTGGCGATTGCGGTTGCGCAGCTCAATCCGACCGTGGGGGATATAGCGGGCAACGCCGAGAAAGCGCGGCGCGCGCGCGCGCAAGCGGCAAGCACGGGAGCCGACCTGCTGGCGCTGCCGGAGCTGTTCCTCTCCGGTTATCCGCCCGAGGACCTCGTGCTCAAACCGGCCTTTCAGGCGGCGTGCCGGTCAATGGTCGAGAAGCTTGCGCGCGAGACGGTGGACGGCGGGCCCGCCGTTCTGATCGGTACACCCTGGCGCGACGGGGGCAAACTCTACAACGCCTATTGTCTTTTGGACCGCGGCGCCATCGCCGCCGTGCGCCTGAAAGTCAATTTGCCGAACTATGGCGTGTTCGATGAGCGCCGCGTGTTCGCCGCGGGACCTCTGCCCGGCCCGGTGAGCTTCCGCGGCGTGCGCATCGGCCTGCCGGTCTGCGAGGACATCTGGACCGAGTGGGGCGATTACGAGGATGTTGTCGAATGCCTGGCGGAGACCGGGACCGAGCTGATGATCGTACCCAACGGCTCGCCCTACTCGCGCAACAAGGATGACGTGAGGCTCAACATTGCGGTCGCGCGCGTAACGGAAAGCGATTTGCCGCTCATCTATGTCAATCAGGTCGGCGGTCAGGACGAGCTGGTGTTCGATGGCGCCTCATTCGGTCTGCATGCGGACCGCTCGCTCGCGTTTCAGTTTCCCGCTTTCCGGGAAGAGATCAAGACGCTGCATTGGCGCCGCAGCGGCAATGCGTGGCGCTGCGCCGACGGCGCGATCGAGATTGTCGAGGAGGGCGACAAGCCGGATTATCGCGCCTGCATGCTGGGGCTGCGGGATTACGTCAACAAGAACGGCTTCAAAGGCGTCGTACTCGGGCTGTCGGGCGGCATCGACTCCGCGCTGGCGGCGACGCTGTCGGTCGATGCGCTTGGGTCCGAGCGCGTGCGTTGCGTGATGCTTCCCTACCGCTTCACCGCGCAGCAATCCCTGGACGATGCCGCCCGCGTCGCCAAGGCGCTTGCTGTGCAATACGAGGTGGTACCGATCGAGAGCGCAGTGCTCGGCCTCGAACAGGCGCTGGCGGACGTGTTCAGAGGTCAGCCGCGCGACGTTACGGAAGAGAATCTGCAGTCGCGTACCCGCGGCACGATTCTCATGGCGATCTCCAACAAATTTGGTCTGATGGTTGCAACCACCGGCAATAAATCGGAAATGTCGGTCGGTTACGCCACGCTCTACGGAGACATGAACGGCGGCTTCAATCCCATCAAGGACCTTTACAAGACAGAAGTGTACCGCCTCGCGCGGCTGCGCAACGAGTGGAAGCCGGATGACGCGCTCGGGCCGGCCGGGGAGGTCATCGCGGCCAACATCCTCACGCGGGCGCCGACGGCGGAGCTGCGGGAGAACCAGACCGACCAGGACAGCTTGCCGCCCTATGACGTGCTCGACCGCATTCTCGAACGGCTGGTGGAGCGCGAGCAGCCGATTGCACAGATCGTTGCGGAGGGTTTCGATCCCGAGACCGTGACGAAGGTCGACCGCATGCTCAATCTGGCCGAATACAAGCGGCGCCAAGCCGCGCCCGGCGTCAAGGTGACGTTGAAGAATTTCGGGCGCGATCGCCGCTATCCGATCGTCAATCGCTTCCGCGATTCCGGCGCGCCGCTGGCGCAACCGGACCAGTCGATCCTCAAGGCTGCGCCAGCAAAAACCGAGGCCTACGATTTTTAGAGAGGACGAATGTACAAAGCATCAGCAGGCGTCACACTGCCGACTTCCATCATCGGATCGCTGCCGAGACCGTCCTGGTATGACGCGGTGCTGGGATCGCAGAGCTTTCTCCAGGCCATGCTGCATTCGCGCTATCGCGAGCAATACGAGGACGCAGTGTCCTGCTTTCTGCGCGCGCAGGAAACGGCCGGGCTCGATATCTGCACCGACGGGGATGCCCATTACGACGAGCAGGTCGCCGGCATGAGTTGGCAGAGTTACGCGCTAACCCACATGGATGGTTTTGCGAGCACGCCGCAGCCGACCGCCTATAAGATCGGCGCCGTTGCCTTTCCGCGCGGCCATATCCTGCACGACTCGCTCGAAGCGCGTGTCTTTCCGAAGATCGTGGGGCCGGTCGGCCGCGGCCGGCTGCAATACGCCGCGATGTGGAAGGTCGCGCAGCGCACGACCAAACGCCCCGTCAAATTCGGAACGATTCTGCCGGAATTGCTCGCGGCGGCGGTCGCGGACGATTACTACAAAGACCCGGTCGAGCGCACGTTTGCGCTGAGCGAAGCGCTCAATGAGGAGCTGCACGATCTCGCCGACGCGGGCTGCCCGGTGATCCAGATGGAGGAGCCGCAGATCCATATGGTGCCCGCGCGCGGCAAGGCGTTCGGAAAGCTGGACAGTGACGATCTGGTGAAGGTGTTCAACAACACGGTCAAAGGGCTGCGCTCCAAGACCGAAGTGTGGTGTCACACCTGCTGGGGAAATCCGTCTCAGCAGCGCATGTTCCGGGACGTGCAGAGCTATCAGCCAACTTTGCAAGCGCTCAACCGGGTCGATGCGGATGCTTTGACCTTTGAGACTTGCTCGTCCGGCGCAGGAGATCTCAAGGCCATTGGCGAAGTGGTCAAGGACAAGAAGATCGTCATTGGCGTGATCGATCATCACACGTTGCAGGTCGAGCGGCCGGATCAGATCGCCGCGCTCATTCGCGAAGCGCTCAAGCACATCCCGGCGGAGCGGCTGATCATTTCATCGGATTGCGGCATGGGCCGCGAAGGCATGGGCCGCAGGCACGCGACCTACAAGATGGTCGCGATGGTGCTCGGGACCAACACGGTGCGCAAGGAGCTAGGCTTGCCGGAAGCGGAATGCCTCGCCGCCGATGCCCGCTATTCGCTCACCGTCGCCAAGTAGGATAGGTCGAGCGCAAGCGCTCGACCCAACCTCAAGCATTCAGTTGGGTATCGTAAGTGCTCGACCCAACCTACGCTTCGATCATCACCGCGCGGGATAAAATGCGGGGCCGACGGAGCGGACCTTTCGTTTGCTCAGATCCTGTTCCGGTGTCTCCTCGGCCGCGGGAGCCGCATCCTTGCTGGTGTCAGCCGCGGGAGTGCTGGCATTGCTCTTCGCCGAATTGGCACCAGGAGCTGGCGTCTTTGCCGCCGGCGTTTGCCGCGCCGGGTTGGGATCAAGCGCGATCGGCTTGCCCTGCGCGTCGACGCGCGGCTGCGAAAGCTGCCTGGATCGCTCCTGAGTCACCAGGATATCGCCGCGCTCGATCGTCGTTTGATCGTCAGCTTGCCGAAGCGCGTCCGCCCAGGACTGGCCGGGTGCCCGGCAGCTGCAAGAAGCGTTGAACTGCTTGCGATAGCTAAATGCCGTAGGCAGCTCGGTATAAAGCCTGCCGCTTGCTGATACCGCGCGGGAGACATCCTCGCCCGGATTGCGGTGACTAAACAGCATGACCTCCGTGGCGGGGCACAGCCGCCGGCAAAGCGCTTCATCCTCGGCGAACTTTCCGGGCACGGTGGAGTACGAGATCGGGAAATAGTAACCGTCGCAGGTTCGCACACACAGCGTGCGGAAAGTGCCTGCGAGCGGCATATCGCCGGAGGAGGGCGGTACAGGACTGATGGCGCCGAACAGGCTTTCGAAGAAACCGCCGGGGCCGGCGTTGACGTACTGGCGGTATTGCGGCCCGCAGTCGTTTTGGCCAAGCGCCGTGAGGATCCCGCGGCGCTGGCCCTCGCGCTCGCCGCTGTTGCCCTGCAGACGCTGGATCTCGGCGAGATAGCGGTCGATGCTGGCGCGTACCTGCTGGATTTGGTTGTTCAGAGGGCCGCATTGGGGTGACTGGCCGCTGAAGATGGCAAAGAAGCCGCCGCCCTGGCAGCCGAACTTCTGGGATTGCTGGGTAAGGCGATCGAGGTCGGCTTGCTGCTTTGCGGCTGCGTCCTCGTAACGCTTGATCTCTCCGGCGCGCGCCGGATCGACTGTTCCCCGATCAACGGAAGCAAGCTGCGCCTCGAGCCGCAGGCAGACCGGATTACGCCCTGCCGGTGCGGGCACAGCCGAAGGAGGAGGTGCGGGTGGTGCGCCGAATTGTGCCACCGCGGGCGCCGCGATCAGGAAGGCCGCGGGCAAAGCAAGGCCCGCTGCGCGCAAGCCGCTCGCGACCGCTGCTCCAAGCATGAAATCCCCCGCAACTGTGCGCAGCAGCAAGCGCCGAGATGGTGACCAAAGTGTGAAATTACTCCGCGTCCGGCTGGTTCTCGGGGCGCGCATTCTCGAACGCCGGCAGCTCCCGGCAGGCGGCATCGACGGCCACAATCCTGCGAAAACGGTCGAGTGGGACCTTGAAACGGCGGGCGTTATAGACCTGCGGCACCAGGCAGACGTCGGCAAGCGTGATCTCGCTGCCGAAGGCATAAGGCCCCTTTCCCATCAGCGGCTCGAGCGCCTCGAAGCCCTCCACAATCCAGTGATGGTACCAGGCATCGATTTTCGACTGGTCCTGACCGAGCACATTCTTGAGGTAGCGCAGCGGCGCTACGTTGTTGAGGGGGTGTATGTCGCAGGCAATGAGTTGCGCAACCGCGCGCACTTTCGCGCGCTCCACGGGCTCGCTCGGCAACAGCGGCGGCTGCGGATGGACCTCGTCCAGATATTCAATGATGGCGAGCGACTGAATGAGTACTTCGCCCGAATCGAGCCGCAAGGCCGGCACCCGCATCTGCGGATTGATCGCGCGAAACTCGGGTTTCCTGTTCAGACCACCCTCTTTCTGAAGGTGAATCGATACCATGTCGGCAGCGAGGCCCTTCAAGTTAAGCGCAATGCGAACCCGGTAGGCCGCGGACGAGCGGAAAAAGCTATAGAGCGTCACAAATTCCTCCCTGAGACCGCGCAGCGGGTGGCCTACGTCTGGCCGGATCGATCCTGTCCGACGAGCTCGGCCGAGCGCCGGGTCAGTTCCTTCATGGCACGATCGAAAGCGGGGCGGTCAGCCGCAGGCACGACTTCGAACAGCCGATCCATGAACTGGAGCGCACTCGGGGCAAGCTCTTCGTAGATCGACCGCCCCGCCGGGGTTAGCGCGAGGAAGAATTCTCGCAGGTCTGCCCGGTTCGACCGGCGCGTGACAAACTTGCGCTCTTCCAGTTGAGCCACTGCCCGCGATACCTTGGTCTTGTGCATATGGGTATGCGCGCCGATGGCCTTGCCCGTCATCACGCCATTTTCGCCGAGGGTAACCAGCACTCTCCACTCTGGTATCGAGATACCGTAGCGGCCGTAGACCCGCGTGAGCGCCTGGGAGACGAGGCTCGACAGCACGTTGAGCCGGTGGGGCAGAAAGTCTTCAAGCTTGAGGAGCGCCGGTTGATCGGGTGCAACCGCGTCAAGAACCTCCGAATCGCGGTATGAACCGGATTTGCTCATTCACCCGGGCCCGGTGAGGAGCGGTCCGCCCTTCGACCGCGTCCGGAGATTGGCCGAAGATCAATGGCGGTGCAACGGGAGCCCTAGCGCAAGCACTCGATGGCGACGAATTCGTCCCGCGCTGAGGTGCCGTTGGTGATCGGCACCGCGCCCGTGATCTCGTCGCGGTCGACTTTATGAAATGAGGCCGCCCGCGCGTAGTCGCGCGATTTGCAGTACGCGGTCGCCACCGTCATTCCGCAATTCGCACCGGTCGCAAGGCAGCGGTCGACGCCATAGCCGTCCGCATTGTTGGCAATAATGAAGGTGCGTTTCTCGGCTTGCGCAGCCGTGCTGAAAAGCGCAGCCGCGAGGCATAGCGCGCCGAAGACTGGCCGCATTGTTCAACCCCCCTCTTGTCCCAGAGATGGCAACGCAACGCAGACCATGCGGGCGCAAAACTTAAGCCGATCCTAACCAGCCGGGCCCCGCCTCCCGCCATGACAAATGGCGTGTTAACGGCACGGTGGGTCACTTGCCTAGAGCAGGAAAGCCACACCGTTCACATTTCTTTGCAAACTCGGTAAACCCGGCCGACCCGCGATGGAACTCAGGCTCCACGACACCTTGACGCGGCAAAAGCGGCGGTTCGCGCCGCTCGATCCTGCGCGCGTGCGAATGTATGTGTGCGGCCCGACCGTCTACGACTTTGCCCATATTGGCAACGCGCGGCCGGTCATCGTCTTCGACGTTCTATTCCGGCTGCTGCGCCACATGTACGGCGCCGATCACGTCAGCTATGTGCGCAACATCACCGACGTGGATGACAAGATCAATGCGCGCGCGGCGCAAGAGTACCCCGATCGGCCGCTCAACGAGGCCATCCGCATTGTGACTGCCGCCACGGAGCGCCAGTTCCATGCCGACGTCGAGGCGCTGGGCTGCCTTACCCCCACAATCGAGCCGCGCGCAACCGAGCATATTGAGCCAATGAAGACGCTGATCGAGCGTCTTGTCGCGTCCGGTCACGCCTACGTGGCGCAGGACCACGTACTGTTTCGGGTCGCCTCCATGGCGGACTATGGCAGGCTGTCGGGGCGCTCGCTCGACGAGATGATCGCAGGCGCGCGCGTCGAGGTCGCACCCTACAAACACGATCCCATGGACTTCGTGCTCTGGAAACCGTCGCAAGCGGGGGAGCCGGCTTGGCCGTCTCCCTGCGCGATTGCGGCGCCGGGGC